>Ga0213827_1000148_pt1 | contig 83780 bp, 82 predicted proteins | sample MC6MC0898MG_FD_180669 | JGI IMG/M metagenome (GOLD analysis project Ga0213827, IMG submission 180669) | Enriched soil aggregate microbial communities from Iowa State University, Ames, United States - MC6-MC0898-MG | ecosystem: Environmental > Terrestrial > Soil > Unclassified | place: USA: Iowa...
GCCTTGCTGCGCTGAGGGGTTACAATGCGCGCCTTGCTGAAATAAGGAATTCGCCTGTGGAAAAGTTCAAGGGCGCCCTGATGGTCGGGGTGCTGCGTCTGTTTGCCAAGCTGCCCTGGGGCGCGGTACAGCGCGTCGGCGCCGGGATCGGCTGGCTGATGTGGAAAATCCCCAACGGTTCGCGCAACGTCGTGCGCATCAACTTGGCCAAGTGCTTCCCGGAGATGGACCCGGTTGCCCGTGAGCAACTGGTTGGCCAGGCCCTTCGGGACATCGGCAAATCCTTTGTCGAAAGTGCCTGTGCCTGGATCTGGCCGCCGCAGCGTTCACTGGAGCTGGTCAAGGAAGTGCACGGCCTGGAAGTACTGGAGCAGGCCCTGGCTTCGGGCAAGGGCGTGGTCGGCATCACCAGCCACCTGGGTAACTGGGAGGTGCTCAACCATTTCTACTGCAACCAGTGCAAACCGATCATCTTCTACCGCCCGCCGAAGCTCAAAGCTGTGGATGACCTGCTGCGTGAGCAGCGGGTGCAGATGGGTAACCGCGTGGCGCCTTCGACCAAGGAAGGCATCCTCAGCGTGATCAAGGAAGTGCGCCGCGGTGGCCAGGTGGGCATTCCAGCCGACCCGGAGCCGGCGGAGTCGGCGGGTGTGTTCGTGCCGTTCCTGGGCACCCAGGCGCTGACCAGCAAGTTCGTGCCGAACATGCTGGCCGGCGGCAAGGCGGTGGGGGTGTTCCTGCATGCGCTGCGGCTGCCGGATGGTTCCGGCTTCCGGGTGATTCTGGAAGCAGCGCCGGAAGCGATGTACAGCACTGATGTGACTGAATCGGCGGCGGCCATGAGCAAGGTGGTCGAGCGTTATGTGCGCGAGTACCCGAGCCAGTACATGTGGAGCATGAAGCGCTTCAAGAAGCGCCCGGCGGGTGAAGCGCGCTGGTATTGATCTAGCAACATCCCCTGTGGGAGCGGGTTTACCCGCGAAGCAGGCACTGCAGAGCATGGCACCGGCTCTGCCGGTGTTCGCGGGTAAACCCGCTCCCACAGGGATGGCGTCAGCTTGAAGTTTTGTTGAGTTTCTTCAGGAACACAGCCATCTCTTTCTCGGCCTGCTTGTCCCCATGAGCCTGCGCCGCCACGACGCCGTCCTCCCAGGCCTTGCGCGCCGCTGCCAGGTCGCCCTGCAGCTGATACGCCTTGCCCAGCAGCTTCCAGGCTGCGGAGTACTTCGGGTCCTGCTCCACACACCGCGCCAGGTGCACCGCCGCCTCAGCGCCGTTGCCCTCGTCCAGCCAAGCCTTGCCCAGGCCGAACCTCAGCAGCGGGTTATCCACACCTTTGGCCAGCATCTTCTCCAGCGATTCGCGCATGCCCTCTTCTCCTAGAAGAAACTCAAGCCGACGTGGAACAGCTTCTCCACATCCCGAATATGCTTTTTATCCACAACGAACAGGATCACATGGTCGCCCGACTCGATCACCGTGTCGTCGTGGGCAATCAGCACTTCTTCGTCGCGGATGATCGCGCCGATGGTCGTGCCTGGCGGCAGGGCGATGTCTTCGATGGCCTTGCCGACCACTTTGCTCGACTTCGCGTCGCCGTGTGCCACTGCCTCGATAGCTTCCGCCGCGCCACGGCGCAGGGAGTGCACACTGACGATATCGCCGCGGCGCACGTGCGCCAGCAGGGTGCCGATGGTGGCCAGCTGCGGGCTGATGGCGATATCGATCTCGCCACCCTGAACCAGGTCGACGTAGGCCGGGTTGTTGATGATGGTCATCACCTTGCGCGCGCCCAGGCGCTTGGCCAGCAGCGACGACATGATGTTGGCTTCGTCGTCGTTGGTCAGGGCCAGGAAGATGTCGGCGTCGGCGATGTTCTCTTCGAGCATCAAGTCCTTGTCCGAGGCGCTTCCCTGTAGCACCACGGTGCTTTCCAGGGTATCGGAGAGGTGGCGACAGCGGGCCGGGCTCATCTCGATGATCTTCACCTGGTAGCGGCTTTCGATGGCCTCGGCCAGGCGTTCGCCGATCTGCCCGCCACCGGCGATGACCACACGCTTGTTGGTCTCGTCGATGCGCCGCAGCTCGCCCATCACGGCGCGAATGTCTTTCTTGGCGGCGATGAAGAACACTTCGTCATCGGCCTCGATCACCGTGTCACCGCGTGGGGTGATCGGCCGGTCGCGGCGGAAGATAGCGGCCACGCGGGTGTCGACGTTGGGCATGTGCGCGCGGATCTGGCGCAGTTGCTGGCCCACCAGTGGGCCGCCGTAGTATGCCTTGACCGCTACCAGCTGCGCCTTGCCTTCGGCAAAGTCGATCACCTGCAGGGAGCCTGGGTGTTCGATCAGGCGCTTGATGTAGTTGGTTACCACCTGCTCGGGGCTGATCAGCACGTCCACTGGGATGTGGTCGTTATGGAACAGCTCTTCGCGGGTGAGGTAGGCCGACTCACGCACCCGGGCAATCTTGGTCGGGGTATGGAACAGCGAATAGGCCACCTGGCAGGCGACCATGTTGGTTTCGTCGCTGTTGGTCACCGCCACCAGCATGTCGGCGTCGTCGGCGCCGGCCTGGCGCAGTACCGTCGGCAGCGAACCGCGGCCCTGCACGGTACGGATGTCCAGGCGGTCGCCGAGGTCGCGCAGGCGGTCGCCGTCGGTATCGACCACGGTGATGTCGTTGGCTTCGCTCGCAAGGTGTTCCGCCAGCGTACCGCCCACCTGCCCTGCGCCTAGGATGATGATTTTCATCCGCTACTCCCTAATCTTTTTTCTTACCCGCGCGAGGCGGCGATCTTGATCAGCTTGGCATAGTAGAAACCGTCGTGGCCGCCTTCCTGGGCCAGCAGCTGGCGGCCATGGGGCTGGCGTACGCCGGCTTCGGTAGCCAAATCCAGCTCACGGGCGCCCGGCGTGCGGGCGAGGAACGCCTCGATCACTTCGGTGTTCTCGGTCGGCAGGCTGGAGCAGGTGGCGTACAGCAGCATGCCGCCTACTTCCAGGGTTGGCCACAAGGCATCGAGCAGCTCGCCCTGCAGTGCGGCCAAGGCCGGAATGTCGTCGGCCTGGCGGGTCAGCTTGATGTCCGGGTGGCGGCGGATCACGCCGGTGGCCGAGCACGGGGCGTCGAGCAGGATGCGCTGGAACGGTTTGCCGTCCCACCAGCTGGCGGTGTCGCGTGCGTCGCAGGCGATCAGCTCGGCGTCCAGTTGCAGGCGGTCGAGGTTTTCGCGCACGCGGGTCAGGCGCTTGGCTTCCAGGTCGATGGCGACCATGTGCGCCAGGCCGGCTTCAGCTTCGAGCAGGTGGCAGGTCTTGCCCCCCGGGGCGCAGCAGGCGTCGAGCACGCGCTGGCCGGGGGCCAGTTCGAGCAGGTCGGCCGACAATTGCGCGGCCTCGTCCTGCACGCTCACCCAGCCCTCGGCAAAGCCTGGCAGGCTGCGAACGTCACAGGCCTCACTCAGCACGATGCCGTCACGGCTGTACTGGCAGGCGCTGGCGCCGATGCCGGCCTCGGCCAGCAGGGCCAGGTAGGCATCGCGGCTGTGGTGGCGGCGGTTGACCCGCAGGATCATCGGCGGGTGCGCGTTGTTGGCGGCGCAGATGGCTTCCCACTGCTCGGGCCAGAAGGCTTTCAGCGCTTTCTGCAGCCAGCGCGGGTGAGCGGTGCGGACCACCGGGTCGCGCTCCATACCGGCCAGCAGTTCTTCGCCTTCGCGCTGGGCGCGGCGCAGCACGGCGTTAAGCAGGCCCTTGGCCCAGGGCTTTTTCAGTTTGTCGGCGCAACCGACGGTTTCGCCGATGGCGGCGTGGGCCGGAATACGCGTGTAGAACAGCTGATACAGGCCGACCAGCAGCAAGGCTTGCACATCGGCATCGGCGGCCTTGAAAGGCTTCTGCAGCAGCTGCGCGGCGAGCAGGTCCAGGCGCGGCTGCCAGCGGGCGGTGCCGAATGCCAGGTCCTGGGTCAGGCCACGGTCGCGTTCATCGACCTTGTCCAGTTGTGCCGGCAGCGAGCTGTTCAGCGACGCTTTGCCACTGAGTACAGCGGCCAAGGCACGGGCGGCGGCGAGGCGCGGGTTCATTGGCCGAGTACCTTGCCGGTGGCGAACTTCTCGCGGCGGCTGTTGAACAGGTCGCTGAAGGCCAGGGCCTTGCCGCCGGGCAATTGCAGGCGGGTCAGGCTCAGTGCCTGGTCACCGCAGGCAACCACCAGGCCGTCCTTGCTGGCGGAGAGGATCTCACCAGGGGCACCGTTGCCTGTGGACAGGTTGGCGGCGAGCACTTTCACGCTTTCGCCATCCAGGGTGCTGTGGCACACCGGCCAAGGGTTGAAGGCGCGGATCAGACGCTCCAGCTCGACAGCCGGGCGGCTCCAGTCGATGCGCGCCTCGTCCTTGTTCAGCTTATGAGCGTACGTCGCGAGTGCATCGTCCTGCACCTCGCCGTTCAGGCTGCCGTCGGCCAGGCCGGCGATGGCTTGCACCACGGCCGGCGGGCCCATTTCGGCCAGGCGGTCATGCAGGCTGCCACCGGTATCGTCGGCACTGATCGGAGTGACCACCTTGAGCAGCATCGGGCCGGTATCCAGGCCGGCTTCCATGCGCATCACGGTCACGCCGCTCTCGGCATCGCCCGCTTCCACGGCGCGCTGGATCGGCGCCGCACCGCGCCAGCGTGGCAGCAGGGAGGCGTGGCTGTTGATACAGCCCAGGCGTGGGATATCCAGCACCACCTGGGGCAGGATCAGGCCATAGGCGACCACCACCATCAGGTCCGGCTTCAGTGCCGCGAGTTCAGCCTGGGCATCTTCGTTGCGCAGGGTTGGCGGCTGGAACACCGGGATGTCATGGGCCACGGCCAGCGCCTTGACCGCGCTTGGCATCAGCTTCTGGCCACGGCCAGCGGGGCGGTCGGGCTGGGTGTAGACGGCCACGATCTCGTAAGGGCTGTCGAGCAGGGCCTTGAGGTGTTCGGCGGCAAACTCTGGAGTGCCTGCAAAGACGATGCGCATGGAGTTCTCGCTTCAAAAAAGAAAAAGGCTTGCCGGAGCAAGCCTTCTGGAAGGTGGGGATCAGGCTTGCTGGCGGTGCTGCTTTTCCAGCTTCTTCTTGATCCGGTCGCGTTTGAGCTGCGACAGGTAGTCGACGAACAGCTTGCCGTTGAGGTGATCGAATTCGTGCTGCACGCACACGGCCAGCAGGCCTTCGGCTTCCAGTTCGTAGTGCTTGCCGTCACGGTCCTGGGCCTTGACGCGCACCCGCAGTGGGCGGTCGACGTTTTCGTAGAAGCCAGGTACCGACAGGCAGCCTTCCTGGTACTGGCCCATGTCGTGGGTCAGCTCTTCGACGGTCGGGTTGATGAAGACGCGCGGCTCGCTGCGGTCTTCGCTCAGGTCCATCACCACGACCTGCAGGTGGACGTTGACCTGCGTGGCAGCCAGGCCGATGCCGGGCGCTTCGTACATGGTTTCAAACATGTCGTCGATCAGCTGGCGCAGGGCGTCGTCAAACTCCGTCACCGGTTTGGCAATGGTGCGCAGGCGCGGGTCTGGGAATTCGAGAATGTTCAAGATGGCCATAAGGTCAGGCAGTCACTGTGCGTTCGGTTGAAAACTGAGCACACATAATAAAGGGAATCGGCGATTTCGGCACCTGGCAAGCTCGTCTAGGGTGTCTATGGGCTTGATAGCGTCCAATTCATGGACAGCTTTTCAAAGTGTTACCCACAAACTTATCCACAGGTTGTGCCACGTAAATGGCCCTCTTTCGATCAAGGACGATCACCATGCCGACCCACCATTCGTCGCTTTGCCCGCCTGCGGAGCTAGAGGCTCGATTACGTCTTCACCGCCTTCCCGAGACAGGTTTGCGTCGTTTTCACACCTTGCTGGAAGCCTTTGGCAGCGCTTCTTCGGCGCTCAGTGCACCCGCCGGGGCGTGGCGTGCGCTGGGCATTGCCCAGGCCACAATCGACGCCCGCCGCAGCCCAGAAGTTCGCGATGGGGCATTGGCTGCAATGGCCTGGATAGAGCAGCCGGGCCAGCATTTACTGATGTGGGACAGCCCTGGCTACCCTGCGCTGCTAGCGGAGATCGACGACGCCCCGCCGCTGCTTTTTGTCGCTGGCGACCCCGCTTTGCTCGATCGACCGCAACTGGCAATTGTGGGCAGCAGGCGTGCTTCACCTCCGGCCATCGACACTGCCAGGGCGTTTTCCCGCTACCTGACGCAAGCTGGCTTCACCATCACCAGCGGCCTGGCTTTGGGTATAGACGGTGCCGCTCATCGGGCTGCATTGCAGGCTGGAGGGGGCACGATTGGCGTGCTCGGCACGGGCTTGCAAAAACTTTATCCACAGCGCCATCGTGACTTGGCCAAGGCGATGATCGACAGTGGCAGCGCACTGGTTTCCGAGTACCCGCTGGATGCCGGGCCACTGCCGGGCAATTTCCCACGGCGTAACCGCATCATCAGCGGGCTGTCGCTGGGCGTACTGGTGGTCGAGGCGAGCCTGGCCAGTGGTTCACTGATTACGGCACGCCTGGCGGCCGAGCAGGGCCGTGAGGTATATGCCATCCCAGGCTCCATTCACCACCCTGGCGCCAAGGGCTGCCATCAGTTGATCCGCGATGGCGCGCTGCTGGTGGAAAGCGTGCAACAAATTCTGGAAAGCCTGCAGGGTTGGCAGAACCTGCCGCCCGCTGTTGTGGATAAACCCTCACATCCGCTGCTGGCGTTGCTGCATGCCGCACCGCAGACAAGTGAGGCGCTGGCGATTTGTAGCGAGCAGCCTCTGGCGCAGGTGCTGGCGCAGTTGACCGAGCTGGAGCTCGAAGGCCGAGTAAGTAATGAAGCTGGCCGTTGGTTTGCCCGCGTCGGCTAAGTAAACTGCACGCATGGCTTAAATGCGGAGAAATACAAATGGTGAGCAGTTGGCGTGTGCAACAAGCCGCACGTGAGATTCGGGCTGGCGCAGTGATTGCCTACCCGACGGAAGCGGTCTGGGGCCTGGGCTGCGACCCATGGAACGAGGACGCGGTGTATCGCCTGCTGGCGCTGAAGTCGCGGCCTGTGGATAAAGGGCTGATTCTGATCGCCGACAACATTCGCCAGTTCGACTTCCTGTTCGAGGATTTCCCCGAAGACTGGATCGACCGCATGGGCAGCACCTGGCCTGGCCCCAACACCTGGCTGGTACCGCACCAGGACCTGTTGCCGGAGTGGGTGACGGGGCAGCACGACACGGTGGCACTGCGGGTCAGTGATCATCCGCAGGTGCGCGAGCTGTGCGCGCTGGTGGGGCCATTGATTTCCACTTCCTGCAACCCGGGCGGGCGCCCTGCGGCGAAGAGCCGGTTGCGGGTGGAGCAGTATTTCCACGGTGAGCTGGACATGGTGCTGGGTGGGGCGCTGGGTGGGCGGAAGAACCCGAGTGTGATTCGTAACCTGGCCACGGGCGAGATCGTCCGCCCCGGCTGAAGCTGGCGAGGGCTGCGCCCTCGAATCGCCGGCAAGCCGGCTCCCACAGAAATAGCGCTGTTTTTCAGACCTGCACGGTAACTGTGGGAGCCGGCTTGCCGGCGATTGGGCCGCAAAGCGGCCCCAGGGTTCAGGGCAGTAGAACAGTCGACCCCACAGTCCTGCGCGCCGACAGCTCGCTCTGCGCCTTGGCCGCCTCACTCAACGGATACCGCTGCTGGATATCCACAACCACCTTGCCACTGGCGATCACTGCAAACAGGTCATCCGCCATGGCCTGGGTGTTCTCGGCATTGTTGGCGTAGCTGGCCAAGGTCGGCCGGGTGACATACAGCGAGCCCTTCTGCGCCAGGATCCCCAGGTTCACCCCGCTGACTGCGCCGGACGCATTGCCGAAGCTCACCATCAACCCGCGTGGCTGCAGGCAGTCCAGCGAGGTCAGCCAGGTATCGGCGCCTACACCGTCATACACCACCGGGCATTTCTTACCATCGGTCAGCTCCAGCACCCGCTTGGCCACATCTTCGTGGCTGTAATCGATGGTTTCCCATGCGCCCAGCGCCTTGGCTCGCTCGGCCTTTTCGGCGGAGCTGACGGTACCGATGAGCTTGGCGCCCAAGGCCTTGGCCCATTGGCATGCCAGCGAACCGACGCCGCCGGCCGCTGCGTGGAACAGGATCACATCGCCCGGCTGCACGGCGTAGGTCTGCTTGAGCAAATACTGCACGGTCAGGCCCTTTAGCATCACCGCCGCCGCCTGCTCGAAGCTGATGTTGTCGGGCAGCTTGACCAGGTTGGCTTCCGGCAAGGTGTGCACTTCGCTGTAGGCACCCAGCGGGCCTCCGCCATAGGCCACACGGTCACCCACTTTCAGGCGGGTGACGCCCTCGCCCACTGCATCGACCACCCCGGCACCTTCGGTGCCCAGGCCCGACGGCAGCGCGGGCGGGGCATACAGCCCGTTGCGGAAATAGGTGTCGATGAAGTTCAAGCCGATCGCATGGTTGCGTACGCGCACTTGCTGAGGCCCGGGCGGTGCTGGGTCGAACGCCACAAGCTGCAGCACTTCGGGGCCGCCATGCTGGCTGAACTGGATACGCTTGGCCATCTCGCACTCCTGTTGTCGGGATCGGGAAAGGCCTTCTATCGGACGCCTTTGCTTGATCGCCGTCAACTGCGGCGCGCCAGCTGCCGGTGGTATGCTACGCGGCGAATTCTTCCCTGCCCGTTTCTGGTGACCCGATGACTAGCCGCACCGAGGCCGTGAAAGCCTACCTGCTCGACCTGCAAGACCGCATCTGCTCTGCCCTCGAAACCGAGGACGGCGGCGCCCGCTTCGTCGAGGATGCCTGGGTGCGCGAAGCCGGTGGCGGGGGCCGCACGCGGGTGATCGGCGAAGGTAAGGTGATCGAGAAAGGCGGGGTCAACTTCTCCCATGTGTTCGGCTCTGGCCTGCCCCCTTCGGCCAGTGCCCACCGCCCCGAGCTGGCTGGCCGTGGTTTCGAGGCGCTGGGCGTGTCGCTGGTGATCCACCCGCACAACCCGCATTTGCCGACGTCCCACGCCAATGTGCGCTTCTTCATCGCCGAGAAAGAGGGCGAAGAAGCAGTGTGGTGGTTCGGCGGTGGCTTCGACCTGACCCCGTACTACGGCAACGAAGAGGACTGCATCCACTGGCACCGCGTGGCCGAGCAGGCCTGCGCACCGTTCGGCGCCGACGTGTACCCGCGCTACAAGGCCTGGTGCGACCGTTACTTCCACATCAAGCACCGTGGCGAGCCACGCGGCATTGGCGGGCTGTTCTTCGACGACCTGAACGAGTGGGACTTCGACACCTGCTTCGCCTTCATCCGCGCCATCGGCGATGCCTACATCGACGCGTACCTGCCGATCGTCCAGCGCCGCAAGGACACACCTTACACCGCCGAACAGCGCGAATTTCAGGAGTACCGTCGCGGCCGCTACGTGGAATTCAACCTGGTCTACGACCGTGGCACCCTGTTCGGCCTGCAGTCCGGTGGCCGTACCGAGTCGATCCTCATGTCGCTGCCGCCGCAGGTCCGCTGGGGCTATGACTGGAAGGCCGCGCCTGGCAGCGAAGAAGCCCGCCTGACCGAGTACTACCTGCAAGACCGCGACTGGCTTGGCCAGTAAGCCTGTGGATAACCGAGGAGCCCCCATGGACCAGTACGTCGTATTTGGTAACCCCATCGGCCACAGCAAGTCGCCGTTGATTCACCGGCTGTTCGCCGAGCAGACCGGCCAGGACCTGGAGTACGCCACCCTGCTGGCGCCGGTGGACGAGTTCAGCGACTGCGCCCGTGGCTTCTTCAAGCAAGGTAGCGGCGCCAACGTGACGGTGCCGTTCAAGGAAGAGGCCTACCGCCTGTGCGACAGCCTCACCCCGCGGGCCCAGCGGGCCGGGGCGGTGAATACCCTGAGCAAGTTGGCCGATGGCACGCTGCGTGGCGACAACACCGATGGTGCTGGGCTGGTGCGTGACCTGACGGTGAATGCCGGGGTGCAGCTGGCTGGCAAGCGCATTCTCATTCTTGGCGCTGGTGGCGCGGTGCGCGGCGTGCTGGAGCCGATCCTGGCGCACGACCCGCAGTCGCTGGTGATTGCCAACCGCACTTTGGAAAAGGCCGAGCAGCTGGCGCGCGAGTTCGATGAGTTGGGCCCGGTCGTGGCCAGCGGTTTCGCCTGGTTGCAGGAGCCGGTGGACGTGATCATCAACGCCACGTCGGCGAGCCTGGCCGGTGAGCTGCCGCCGATTGCCGACAGCCTGGTCGAGGCTGGGCGGACGGTGTGCTACGACATGATGTATGGCAAGGAGCCAACGCCGTTTTGCCAGTGGGCCAGCAAGCTGGGCGCGGCCAAGGTGCTGGATGGGCTGGGCATGCTGGCTGAGCAGGCGGCGGAGGCGTTCTTTATCTGGCGTGGAGTGCGGCCGGATACGGCGCCGGTGTTGGCCGAGCTGCGCCGGCAGTTGGCTCGGGGCTGAGATTGTTGGGACCGCTTTGCGGTCCATCGCCGGCAAGCCAGCTCCTACAGGTACAGCGCTGGCTCAGGCCTTGTGATATCCCTGTGGGAGCCGGCTTGCCGGCGATGGGCTGCGAAGCAGCCCCAGTCACTCCTCAAACCGGATCGGGCAAAGCTCCACCCCTTCAAGCTTCTGCAATTCCTCGACGACCTGCGGCCTCGCCCGCAGCAAGGTCAAACTCCCCCCTGCCCGCCGCAACCGTCGTGCCTCGCGGTGCAACATGTCCACCCCCGAATAATCGATGAAGTTCACCTGCCGCGCATCGATCACAACGTTCGGCCCCTGGCAGCGTTGCAGACGCACCTGCAGGTAGTGCGCCGCGCCGAAAAAGATCGACCCGCCCACCCGCAACACGTCAGCCTGCCCTTCGCGGCTTTGCTGCACACGCGGGCGTGAAGTGCGCTTGAGGTAGAAGAACAGCGAGGCCAGCACGCCGGCGTAGATCGCTGTCTGCAGTTCCAGCAACAAGGTTGCGGCTGCGGTCAGGGCCATGACCAGGAACTCCGAACGGCTGACCCGGAACAGCGCGCGCATCCCACGGTGGTCCACCAAACCCCAGCAGATCAGCAGGATGCTGCCAGCCATGGCCGGGATCGGCAGGTGTGCGATCAAGCTGGCGCCAGCGACGGCGAACAGCGCCACCCACAGCGCCGAAAACACCCCGGCCATGGGCGAACGGGCGCCAGCGTCGTAGCTGAGGCCCGAACGGGTGAAAGAGCCGGATGACAGGTAGCCGGAAAAGAACGGACCGATGATGTTCGACAGGCCTTGGGCGCGGATCTCCTGGTCGGCGTCGATCAGCTGTTCCGAACGCGCCGACAATGATCGTGCTATCGATAGGCTGGTAACCAGGCCGAGCATGCCCACCGCAACGGCGCTGGGTAATAGGCGCAGCATCAATTCCACATCCAGTAGCGGTAATGGGCTGAGCGGCGGTAATTGGCCGGTGAACGCCGGTACGCGCGGCACATGGCCAAAGTAGCCGGGCAGCAGCCAGGCCAGCAGGCTGACCACAATCAGGCTTATCAACAGGCTTGGCCAGCGTGGCCGCCAGAGTTTGAAGGCGACGCCAATCAGTACGGTGGCCAACCCCAACGTCAGGGACGGCAGGTCGACCTCACCCGCGTGGCTGGCCAGGTCCTGAACGGTCTTCAACGCTGTCGCCTGGCTCGGCAAATCCATGCCCAGCAGGTTGGGCAACTGGCCTAGGGCGATGACGATGGCAGCGCCCAGCGTGAAGCCGAGCACCACTGAATGGGAAACGAAGTTGACCAGTGCGCCGAAGCGCAAAAGCCCGAGCAGCAGCTGGAAAATACCGGCGATGAACGTCAGCAGCAGCACCAGCGTTACATAGTCGGCAGTACCGGCCACGGCCAGTGGGCTGATGCTGGCGTAGAGCACGATGGAGATGGCGGCGGTCGGGCCGCAGATCAGGTGCCAGGAAGAGCCCCATAAGCAGGCGATCAGTACCGGCACGATGGCCGCATACAGGCCGAATTCGGCGGGTAGGCCGGCAATCAGGGCGTAGGCGATGGATTGCGGCAAGGCGAGGATTGCACCGCTCAGGCCTACCAGCAGGTCCTGACGCAGGCTGCGGCCCGATTGGCGGGGCAGCCAGGTGAGGAAGGGCAGCAGGTGGATTAGGCGGTGCATGGGCTATTCATAATCCTTGAAGGCTGTACTGGCACCCTGTGGGAGCGGGTTTACCCGCGAATGCTCTAGTGAAGCCACCGACGCATTCGCGGGTAAACCCGCTCCCACAGGGGCTGTGTGGTTACTGAAATTACAGTTTTGCTTTGACGGCCTCTTTTGCATCGCCACCGTCTTTGCTGGTCACGCCAGCCAGCCAACCCTCCAACAGCTCCGGATGCGCCTTGACCCAGGCCTTGGCGGCTTGATCGAACGTGACTTTCTTATCCACAACCTCGGCCATGATGCTGTTTTCCATGTCCAGGGTGAATTTGAGGTTGCTCAACAGCTTCGCCGGGTTCGGGCAGGCTTGTGGATAACCCTTGCGGGTCAGCGTATAGACCTCACCCTTGCTGCCAAACCATTTCTCCCCGCCCGTCAGGTAATGCATCTTCAGCTTCACGTTCATCGGGTGTGGCGTCCAGCCGAGGAAAGTGATGAACTGGTTCTTCTTCACCGCGCGGTCCACCTGCGCCAGCATCGCCTGCTCACTGGATTCGACCAGCTTCCACTGGCCAAGGTCGAATTCGTTCTTGTCGATGATCTCTTTCAGCGACAGGTTCGCTGGTGCCCCCGAGCCAATCCCGTACAGCTTCTTGTCGAATTGATCGGCGTGCTTCTGCAAATCGGCGAAATCCTTCACGCCGGCATTCCACACGTAGTCGGGCACTGCCAGGGTGAACTCGGTGCCTTCCAGGTTGCGCGACAGCTGTTGCACGTCACCATTGGCGACGAACTTGTCATGAAAGCCCTGCTGCGCTGGCATCCAGTTGCCCAGGAAGGCATCGACTTTGCCGTCCTTGAGGCCACCGTAGATGATCGGCACCGCCAGGCTGTCGATCTTTACCTGGTAGCCCAGGCTTTCCAGCAGCAGGCGGGCGATGGCGTTGGTGGAGGCGATATCGCTCCAACCGGGGTCGGCCATTTTCACTGTGCTGCATTGCGCGTCTTCGGCGTGGGCCGTGACGGCGCTCAGGCTCAGGGCCAGGGCGAACACGGCGGTGGAGAACTTCTGCATGGCGGCCTCTCTTCTCAATCCATGGGTGCGGGCTGTGGGTAACGTGCCTTGCGCTCGAGGTCGTCGAGATCGATATGGTTGCGCATGTACTGTTGGCTGGCGTCCACCAGCGGTTGGTGGTCCCAGCTTTTCAGTTTGCCGATGGCCAGTGATTCTGCCACCAGGCGGCGGCGCCGCTGGCTGGCCAGTACCTGCTGGCGCAGGCTGGGGATATCCCAGCGCTGTCGTGCTTCATCGACCAATGCCTGCAGCAGCGCCTGATGGTCTGGGCTGCCGGTGAGGTTCTCCCGCTCGTGCGGGTCGCGGCTCAGGTCATAGAGTAAACAGGGGTCGTCTTCGCTGTACACGAACTTGTACGCGCCGCGGCGAATCATCATCAGCGGGCCGACCGTGCCTTCGGCCATGTATTCGCCGATGACCTCGTCGTGGCCGCCCTGCCCTTGCAGGTGGCCGAGCAGCGAGCGGCCGTCCAGGTGCAGATTGTTATCCACAGTGCCGCCAGCCAGTTCCACCAGGGTTGGCAGCAGGTCGCAGGTTGATACCGAGGCGCTGACCCGGCCTGCGGCGAAGCGTTTGGGGGCGTGGATCAGCAGTGGCACCCGTGCCGACATCTCGAACCAGTGCATCTTGTACCAGAGCCCGCGCTCGCCAAGCATGTCGCCGTGATCGCCCGAGAACACGATCAGGGTGTCGTCGGCCAGGTTGCATTCTTCGAGGGTCTGCAGCAGTTGGCCGATGTTGTCGTCGATGTAGCTGCAGGCGCCAAAGTAGGCGCGGCGGGCGTCGCGGATCTTGTCCACAGGCACGGGCTTGTCCCACAGGTCGTAGACCTTGAGCAGGCGCTGCGAATGGGGGTCCAGCTCATACTGACTGAACTCGGCGCGGGGCATGGGGATATCCACACCCTCGTAGCGATCCCAGTAACGCTTGGGGATGGTGTATGGGTCGTGGGGGTGGGTCATGGAGACGGTAAGGCAGAACGGCCGGCCATCATTTTCGCGCACGTGGTCGTACAAATACTGACGTGCCTTGAATACTACCTCCTCGTCGAAGTCCAGCTGATTGGTGCGCACACAAGGGCCAGCCTGCAGCACGGACGACATATTGTGGTACCAGCTCGGGCGCTCGTCCGGGGCATCCCAGTTCACCGCCCAACCGTAGTCGGCGGGGTAGATGTCGCTGGTCAGGCGCTCTTCATAGCCGTGCAACTGGTCCGGGCCGCAGAAGTGCATCTTGCCCGACAGCGCCGTGCGGTAGCCGAGCCGGCGCAGGTAGTGAGCGTAGGTGGGGACATCGGCAGGGAAATCGGCGGCGTTGTCGTAGGCGCCAATGCGGCTGGGCAGCTGACCGCTGACCAGGGTAAAGCGCGACGGTGCGCACAGCGGGCTGTTGCAGTACGCCGAATCGAATACCACCGCCTGCGAGGCGAGGCGGCTCAAGTGCGGCATTTGAATGGGCGAAGGGGCGTAGATCGGCAGCAGGGGTGCGGCCATCTGGTCGGCCATGATGAAGAGGATATTCGGGCGTGTCATGGTTGGCTTCCATCGTTCAAGGTTATGCGAACCGCTTGCCTACCAAGATGCGACTGTGGATAACATGGGTAAAGCCCATGGCGGGCAATGACTGGGATTAGCTGAGCTTATGTTTGAGCACCTCGCCGAGCTGTCATTGGATACCTTGCGCGTGTTTGAGGCCGCTGCTCGCCTTCGCGGCTTTACTGCTGCGGCGCTTGAATTGGGTACAACGCAGCCGGCGGTGAGCCAGCAGGTGAAGCGGTTGGAGGCCCGATTGGGAACACGGCTGTTCGATCGCATTTACCGCGGCATCGAGCTGACCGATGCCGGCCAGGCGTTGTTCGAGCAGGTCCATCAAGGCTTGCAGGCCATGGACGACGGCATCGCACAAGCCAGCGGGCGGGGCCAGCGCGAGGTGCTGCAGGTGGCCACCGATTTCGCTTTTGCGGCGTTCTGGCTGATGCCACGGCTACAGCGTTTTCACGAGGCTTATCCACAGGTGGATGTGAGCCTGGTGACGGGTGAGCGCAGCCAGGGGATGCTGCGGCCGGATATCGATGTGGCAGTGTTGTTTGGCGATGGGCGGTTTCATCAGGGTGAGAGCCGCTGGCTGTTCGATGAAGAGGTTTTCCCGGTCTGCAGCCCGCGGCTGACTCATGGCAAACCCTTGTCAGCCGTGGCTTTGCAACGATTGCCGTTGCTTCATTTGCGCGGTGAGCAAGCCAGTGGATGGTTCGATTGGGCAGGAGTGTTTCGTGGGTTTGGCGTTGCCAGCCCACCGCCGTCAGGCCAATTGCGCTTCGATAACTACACGCTGTTGATCCAGGCGGCGATTGCCGGGCAAGGGGTAGCGATCGGTTGGGGGCATCTGGTCGATGGGTTGGTCGAGCAAGGGTTGTTGTGCCGGCCGCTGGAGGGCAGTTTGCGCTCGGCGAGGGGGTATTACGCCGTATTGCCGCCGCGCAAGCGGCGCGGGGCACTGATCGAGCGGTTTGTGGATTGGCTGGAACATGAGCGCAGTGCTTGAGGGCCTCTTCGCGGGACAAGCCCGCTCCCACAGAGTAGCTGCAATGCTTGAAACGGGCGGTGCACCTGTGGGAGCGGGCTTGCCCGCGAAGAGGCCTCAGGATACAAAGTTCAGATGCTCGCCCCGGTGCAGATCCAGGTCGAGCATGTCGGCCATCCCCGCCGCCACTCTTTCCAGGTCCGCCAGCGGCTGCGGCGTATTGATCACCGTCCAATGCAACGCACTACGTTGCAACACATCCACCACCCGGTCCACGCACCCGCGCTCTTGCTCGGTGTACTTACCCGGCGCATCCAGCACATCAAAATCGCCCACCAGCAACACCCGGCGTATAGTCGTGCGAGAAAGCCCGGCCACCAGCGCTTCGCTCATTTGCCCTTGCGCTACCAGGTCGCCCGGCGCCAGCGCCGACAATAGGGCAACCACCGCCGAGCCACCTGCTGCGCCCTGCTCCGCCTGGTCGGCATCGTCCAGCCCGCCTATCTTGAAGTGCAGGCTCGGGCGCGGGGCATGGCGATTAAGGTCGTCGACCACAGCTGTCACCTCGTGCTGGCGTGACAGCAACTCGACCATCAGGGCACTGCCCAGGCTGCTTTCAGCCCCGAACAGCACCAGCTTGAACACTGGGGTTTCGGCATTTTTCACCGCATCACTCCCTTCGCAGGTGGGTGATGATTGGACCGCAATCAGGAGACATCGTGCAGAGGATCAAGGGCTACCACGCCCACGTTTATTACGACGCATCGACCATCGAACAGGCACGTGAACTGTGCGAAGAAGCGGCGAGGCTGTTTCCGGTGACCATGGGGCGCATGCACCAGAAGCCCGTCGGGCCGCACCCGGACTGGAGCTGCCAGCTGGCGTTCGGGCCAGAGGTGGTGGGGGTGGTGTTGCCGTGGTTGGCGTTGTATCGCAGGGGGCTTGTGGTGTTTCTGCACCCGCTGACGGGGGATGAACTGGCGGACCATCGTGATCATGCGATCTGGATGGGGGCTTTGCGCCCTTTGAAGCTATCGATATTTGGCGGATAGGCAGGGGCCGCTTTGCGGCCCATTCGCGGGCAAGCCCGCCCCCACAAGTTCGGCGCAGGCTTCAAGAGCGGCGCTGTACCTGTGGGAGCGGGCTTGCCCGCGAAGAAGGCGATGCGGATCAGCGTCGAGCGCCGCGTACCCCTTCAGCCAGCGCCGAGCATAGGCTCAATACATCGGCCACAGCCTGATCGGCATCCTTGGCCTGGGCAATTTTGTCGACCAGCGCCGAACCCACCACCACACCATCGGCCAGGCGTGCAATCGCCGCGGCCTGCTCCGGCGTGCGAATGCCGAAGCCAACGCTGATCGGCAGGTCGGTATGCCGACGCAGGCGGGCAATCGCTTCGCTCACCTGATCGGTGGTCGCCGAGCCAGCACCGGTCACACCGGCCACCGACACGTAGTAGACGAACCCGGAGCTGCGCTCCAGCACGCGCGGCAGGCGCGCATCGTCGGTGGTCGGGGTGGTCAGGCGAATGAAGTCGATGCCTGCTGCCTGGGCCGGGGTGGCGAGTTCGGCGTCGTGCTCTGGCGGCAGGTCGACGATGATCAGTCCATCGACACCCGCTGCTTTGGCTTCTGCGACGAACTTGGCCACGCCAAAGCGGTGGATCGGGTTGTAGTAACCCATCAGCACGATCGGCGTGGCCTGGTTGCCAACGCGGAATTCGCGAACCATCTGCAGGGTTTTGGCCAGGGTCTGGCCAGCTTCCAGGGCACGCAGGGTGGCCAGCTGGATGGCCACGCCATCGGCCATCGGGTCGGTGAACGGCATGCCCAGTTCGATCACGTCGGCACCGGCCGCCGGCAGGCCCTTGAGGATCTGCAGCGAGGCGTCGTAGCCAGGGTCGCCAGCGGTGACGAAGGTGACCAGTGCGGAGCGGCCTTCGGCCTTCAGCTCGGCAAAGCGTTGTTCAAGACGGCTCATGCCTGTTTCTCCTGGGCGGCCATGTGGTTCATCACGGTTTGCATGTCTTTGTCGCCACGGCCGGACAGGCAGATCACCATCAGGTGGTCCTTGGGCAGGTTCGGCGCGCGTTTGATCGCCTCGGCCAGTGCATGCGAGCTTTCCAGCGCCGGGATGATGCCTTCCAGGCGGCAAGTGGCGTGGAACGCGTCGAGGGCTTCGTCGTCGGTGATGCTGACGTATTCCACACGCTTCACTTCGTGCAGGTAGGCATGCTCCGGGCCGATGCCCGGGTAGTCGAGGCCGGCGGAAATCGAGTGGGCATCGGTGATCTGGCCGTCGTCGTCCTGCAGCAGGTAGGTACGGTTGCCGTGCAGCACACCCGGTACACCGCCGTTGAGGCTGGCGGCATGCTTGTCGGTGTGCACGCCGTGGCCACCGGCTTCGACACCGATGATCTGGACGCTTTGGTCTTCGAGGAAGTCGTGGAACAGGCCCATGGCGTTGGAGCCACCGCCCACACAGGCGATCAGGCTGTCAGGCAGGCGGCCTTCCTTCTCTTGCAGCTGGGCGCGGGTTTCTTTACCGATGATCGACTGGAAGTCGCGCACCATCGCCGGGTAAGGGTGCGGTCCGGCCACGGTGCCGATCAGGTAGAAGGTGTCGTCGACGTTGGTGACCCAGTCGCGCAGGGCCTCGTTCATGGCGTCTTTCAGCGTGCCGGTGCCGGCGGTGACCGGGACGATTTCGGCGCCCAGCAGCTTCATGCGGAACACGTTGGCCTGCTGGCGCTCGATGTCGGTGGCACCCATGTAGATCACGCAAGGCAGGCCGAAGCGCGCGGCGACGGTGGCAGTGGCCACGCCGTGCATGCCGGCGCCGGTTTCGGCGATCAGGCGTTTCTTGCCCATGCGCTTGGCCAGAAGCACCTGGCCGATGCAGTTGTTCACCTTGTGCGCGCCAGTGTGGTTGAGCTCTTCACGCTTGAAGAAGATCTTCGCGCCGCCGCAATGCTCGGTCAGGCGCTCAGCGAAGTACAGCGGGTTTGGGCGGCCGATGTAGTCGCGCTGGAAGTAGGCCAGTTCTTCGAGGAACTTGGGGTCAGCCTTGGCTGCTTCATACTCGCGGGCCAGGTCCAGCACCAGGGGCATCAGGGTTTCGGCCACGTAGCGGCCGCCGAACGAGCCGAACAGGCCGTTGGCATCAGGGCCGGCGCGGTATTGGGACTGGGTCATGGGTCGCTCCAGGGCGTAATGTATGAGTGATGGGCTTTACTCTAACCACGGCAAGGCCAGCTGAAAACCGATAAGATTGCGCAAACCTGTCAGGAAAACTCACAAGTCATATGGCCCATGACCTTCCACCCCTGAATGCCCTGCGAGCCTTCGAGGCGACTGCCAGGCTTAATAGCGTCAGCCAGGCGGCGGAAGCGCTGCACGTGACGCACGGGGCGGTGAGCCGGCAGATCAAGGTACTTGAAGAGCACCTGGGCGTTGCGCTGTTCGTCAAGGACGGGCGTGGCGTCAAACTCACAGATGCAGGCATAAGGCTGCGCGATGCCAGTGGCGAGGCGTTCGACAAGTTGCGCGGTGTGTGCGCCGAGTTGAGCCGGGACGTCAGTGAGGCGCCTTTCGTGCTGGGCTGCTCGGGGAGCTTGCTGGCGCGCTGGTTTATTCCAAGGCTTGGGCGCCTTAAAGCAGACCTGCCGGAATTACGGCTGCATCTTTCGGCAGGTGAAGGCGATCTCGACCCACGCAGGCCTGGGCTCGATGCGTTGCTGGTGTACTCGGAACCCCCGTGGCCTGCGGATATGCAGGTATACGTATTGGCCGAAGAGCGCATCGGGCCTGTGCTCAGCCCGCACTACGCCGGCTTCGAGCGTTTGCGCGCCGCGCCCGCCATGGCATTGCAGGACGAGGCGCTGCTGCACACCACCTCACGCCCGCAAGCTTGGCCGACCTGGGCCGAGCAACAGGGGTTGGATCCCGCCGCATTGACGTACGGCCAGGCATTCGAGCATTTGTATTACTTGCTAGAGGCTGCGGTTGCTGGCCTTGGCGTGGCCATCGCGCCCCAGCCACTGGTGGCGGACGACTTGCGAGCCGGGCGGCTCAGCGCGCCGTGGGGCTTTTCCCCTACCCCGGCAGCGCTGGCGTTGTGGGTGCCCAGGCGCGCCGCAGACGGGCGCGCCGAGCAGTTGGCGCAGTGGCTGCGCCGCGAATTGGAACGGCAGGCAGGTTAGTTGCGGCGGTAAAGCAGGTAGGCCGCCAGCAGGCCGAGAGCGCCAATCGCCACGCCTGCGGTGGTTACCGGGTGCTCCTGGGCGTAGTCACGGGTGGCGATGCCAGTCTGGCGGGTGCGGGTTTTCACTTCCTCGTAAGCATCGCTGAGCAGGCTGCGCGAATGTTTCAGCGCGCTTTCGGCGTTGCTGCGGATTGCCTTCACCGATTTCTGGGATTCCTCCGACGCATCATGTTTGAGGCTTTCCAGGCTTTTCAGCAGGCTTTCGATCTCCGCTTCCATGCTTTCCAGGGATGTTTTACGCAGCGTATTGCGGTGCATGTTGACGCTCCTTTGCAGTATGGACTGTAAGGATTGCGACTACGTGGTGCGGGGAAAGTGCGATCGAACTTTCCCAAGCGGTGATGGCTCGCAGGTAAACCAGGCCTGCGCTGCTAGGCTCAATCTCACCGTCATCCAAGGAGAGCGCTCATGACCGATCATCACACGTACAAGAAGATCGAACTGGTAGGGTCCTCGCCCACCAGCATCGAAGAAGCGATCAACAATGCCCTGGCCGAAGCGGCCAAGAGCATCAAGCACCTGGAATGGTTTGAAGTGGTCGATACCCGTGGCCATATCCAGGGCAACAAGGCGGCGCACTTCCAGGTGACGCTAAAGGTGGGCTTCCGTATCGCCAACAGCTGAAACATTGTTGGGCTGGCAACGCCCGGCGAGATGGCGTTATACAGACAAGGGCGCCTTTGCCGGCGCCCTTTTCGATTTTCATCTGCACAAGGAAAGCGAGTGATGAAGAAACTGATTCTGGCGGTGGGCCTGATGACGCTGGCGGGGGGCGCGCTGGCGGCGGGCAAGCCTTGCGAGGAGCTGAAGGCTGAGATTGCGGCAAAGCTGGATGCCAAGGGTGTGAAGGGCTACACACTGGAGGTGGTCAACAAGGGTGACCCGGCTGGCAAGGTGGTGGGCACTTGTGAGGGTGGCAGCAAGGAAATTGTCTACCGGCGGGGTTGAGCGGTGGCCTCTTCGCGGGTAAACCCGCTCCCACAAGTATCCACCGGCCTTGAGTGCAGTGAGATCCCTGTGGGAGCGGGTTTACCCGCGAAGCATTTCACTCAGATTTCAAGGCCTGCGCCATCAACTCATAGGACCTGACCCGGTCGGCGTGCTCATACAGGTCACAGGTAAAGATCAGCTCATCCGCCCCGGTCTGTTCCAGTAGCACTTCCACCTTGGCCCGCACCTTCTGCGGGGAGCCGATCATCGCCAGGCCCAGGAAGCTGGCCACCGTCTCCCGTTCATGCGGCAGCCACAGGCCGTCCATGCTGGCCACGGGTGGGCGTTGCATCAGGCTCTGCCCGCGAATCAGGGCCAGAATGCGCTGGTACACCGAGGTGGCCAGGTACTCGGCCTTTTCGTCGGTTTCGGCCACCACCATCGGGATGCCCAGCATGACGTAGGGCTTGTCCAGCGTGGTGGAGGGCTTGAAGTGGTTGCGGTAGACGCGGATCGCTTCATGCATGTAACGCGGCGCAAAGTGCGAGGCAAACGCATAGGGCATACCGCGCATGCCGGCCAGCTGTGCGCTGAACAGGCTGGAGCCGAGCAACCACATCGGCACTTCGGTGTCATGGCCGGGTACAGCGATCACTTTTTGATCATCTGTGCGCGGGCCCAGGTAACGCGACAGCTCCTCGACATCGTCCGGGAAATCGTCGGCACTGCCCGAACGCTCGCGGCGCAGGGCATAGGCGGTCATCTGGTCGGAGCCTGGCGCACGGCCCAGGCCCAGGTCGATGCGCCCGGGATACAGGCTGGCCAGGGTGCCGAACTGCTCGGCGATTACAAGCGGCGCGTGGTTGGGCAACATGACGCCGCCGGAGCCGACCCGGATGGTTGAGGTGCCGCCGGCCAGGTAGCCGATCAGCACCGAGGTCGCCGAGCTGGCAATGCCATCCATGTTGTGGTGCTCGGCCACCCAGAAACGGTTGTAGCCAAAGCGTTCGACGTGCTGCGCCAGGTCCAGCGAATTGCGCAGTGATTGCGCGGGGCCGGCGTCGGCGCGCACCGGCACCAGGTCGAGGGTGGAAATTTTCAGGTCACGCAGCTGCGTCATGGGGCCTCCGCAAAAGTGATTGGCCGAAGGCCTTTTATTCTCTGTATGGGCACATTCGGAGGATTCAATGCTTGCTGTGTGATTGCTCTGAACTTGCCGTACGCAGGTGGCCTCTGAACCCATAGATAGGTAACCGAGTGACCAGGAGGCAACATGAAAAAGACAGCATCGGCGATCTGGCAAGGTGGCCTGAAGGATGGCAAAGGCCTTCTTTCGACCGAAAGTGGCGCGCTCAAACAGAACCCATATGGCTTCAACACCCGTTTTGAAGGCTCGCCAGGGACCAACCCGGAGGAGCTGATAGGCGCGGCCCATGCTGGTTGCTTCTCGATGGCACTGTCGATGATGCTTGGCGAGGCGGGGTTGACCGCCGACCGCATCGACACCATTGCCGAGGTGACCCTGGACAAGCAGCCCGACGGTTTCGCCATCACCGCCGTGCACCTGATCCTCAAGGCCAAAGTGCCGGGGGCAAGCGAGGCGCAGTTTCTCGAAATTGCCAACAAGGCCAAGGCCGGCTGCCCGGTGTCCAAGGTATTGAACGCGAACATCAGCCTGGATGCCACGCTGGTGGGCTAGGCGGCGCAACGGGGGCGGTTTGCTGTAGTCTAAACAGCGTCGGCAGCGCAGCTGCCCTTCCAGGAGCCGTTCCATGATCCGCGTAGCATTCGCCGTGCTGGCGTCTCTGCTGGCCACTTCTGCACTGGCGGCGGTCAAACCGTGCGAGGAACTGAAAGCCGAGATCGAAGCCAAGATCCAGGCCCAGGGTGTGCAGTCGTACACCTTGGAGATCGTGCCCAACAGCGAAGTCAAAGATCAGAACATGATCGTGGGTAGCTGTGATGGCGGGACGAAGAAGATCATTTACCAGAAGAATGACCGTTAAGTACTGAGGGCTGCACTGCAGCCCTCAGGCATTCATGGAATGCAGAATACGTTGCTGGGCTCGTTGACCAACACCTTGCGGCTGGCGTCAAACAGCAGTACCTGCGGCTCCATCACCGGTGCACGCGCCTCCAGGCGATAGCGTTCGCCTGCTTTGAAATCATCGAAACGAACGGTCAGATAACAGGTTCGGTCGCGTGGTTGGCTCATCATGCCACCGCCGTATATCTCGTAATCGAAACGCACCACAAGCTCATGCTTGCCAGGCGTCACCTGGAAATAACGGCCATCTTCAAGGCGCTGGCCATCGAGCTTGTCCGCCATGATGACTCTGCCGGGGGTTATGGTGTAAAGGTCGATCCAGGCCTGCTTTGGGTCTACGGGGGGCAAGGGGCTGGCGCAAGCCCCCAGTGCACTGAGGGCGATCAGCATCATGGGCTGGCGCATGGCAAAACTCCCACTTGCGATTCACAAGTTACAAGCATAGCGCCGTTTGCTCGGTTCAGGTGCGTTGGCAGCCCGCTGGCAGGCCTTGGCCGACCAGTTTTTGCTGGTGATCGTAGAGTTTGATCCACGGCCGGAAGCCAATGCTGCCTGCTTGCAGCTGGTAGCGCTGCCCGGCGTTGAAATCCTTGAAGGTCAGGTTGAGCTGGCAATCGCGCCACAGTGGCTCGTTGACGGGGCCGATATTGCTGGGCGTGACCGGGAACTGGTAGCGCACGGTCAGTTCGTGGCTACCGGGCTGGACCTCGAAATAGCGGGTATCGGCCCAGTCGCGTTCGTCCACCTGCACGGCGTGCAGCGAGGTGTCGTCGTGCGGGGTCAGCTCGACCCAGGCCTGGTTCGGATCAGGGTCGGGCAAGGTCGAACAGGCAGAAACAAGTAACAATGAGCCGACGACGAACAGTGCACGCATGGCGAAACTCCCCCTTGGCGAGATAGTCTTGGAGCGCATCGGCCGTGAGCGAGTTGGATTGCCCAAGATGGTGTGGTTTTTTCTTTTGAAGCGCTCAGGCCCTGGGCCACTCGACCGCGTTTTCAGAGCGTTGGTTCCCGTGCTGGGCGCCTTTCTGCTGAACGGTTGCAGCAGCCTGGGTTATTACACCCAGTTGGCCGAGGGCCAGTGGCAGTTGTTGCGCGCTCGCCAGCCGGTGGAAAAGGTGCTTGCCGACCCGGCCAGCAGCCCGCAGTTGCGCGCCCGTTTGCAGCATGCCGAGCAGGCACGGGTGTTTGCCAGCACGCAACTGAAGCTGCCGGATAACCGCAGTTATCGGGTGTACGCCGACCTGGGGCGGCCCTACGTGGTGTGGAACGTGTTCGCCACCCCCGAGCTGTCGTTGCAGCCAGTGACCCACTGTTTCCCCATCGCCGGTTGTGTTGCCTACCGCGGCTATTACGGCCAGGGCGCGGCCCGTGGCGCGGCGGCGCTGATGCGCCAGGCTGGCCAGGATGTGTACGTGGGCGGGGTTGAGGCTTACTCGACGCTGGGTTGGTTCGACGACCCGATCCTGTCGTCGATGGTCGGCTGGGGCGATGAGCGCCTGGCTACGCTGATCTTCCATGAGCTGGCGCATCAGCGCTTCTATGTGCAGGACGACACCGAGTTCAACGAATCTTTTGCCACCTTTGTCGAGCAGGAGGGAACGCGGCAATGGCGCGTGGCGCGTGGGCTTGCAGCCAATCAGGATAATCAGGGGCAGCAGCGTGAGCAGTTCGTCCGCTTGGTGCTGGCCAGCCGCGAGCGGCTGCAGGCGATCTACGCCGGGCCCATGGATGATGCGCACAAGCGTGCGGCCAAGCAGGCGGAGTTCGAGCGGTTGCGGCGGGAATATCGCCAGGTTCGTGACAGCCAGTGGGCGGGGGACAAGCGCTATGACGCCTGGATGTATGGGCCGATGAACAATGCCAAGTTGTTGCCGTTTGGGCTGTATGACCAGTGGGTGCCGGCGTTTGCGGCGGTGTTTCATGAGGTTGGGGGGGATTGGACGCGGTTTTATGAGCGAGTTGAAGCGCTGGGGCGGTTGCCAGTTGAAGAAAGGAAGCAAGCTCTGGCTCGGTTAGAGACGAGTCAGTGAAATATTGGGGCCGCTCTGCGGCCCTTCGCGGGTAAACCCGCGCCCACAGGGTACGGCGCCAGCCTTATGATCGGCGACCTACCTGTGGGAGCCGGCTTGCCGGCGATGGGCTGCAAAGCAGCCCCAATAGGCCTTAGGCCTTGATGAATGCCTGATGCATTTCGGCCAAGGTGGCGAAGTGGAACTCCGGCGTGTGCGCCTTCAGTTCTTCGTCGCTGCCAAACCCATACCCCACCGCCACCGCCTGCAACCCGTTGCTGCGTGCACCGATCAGGTCGTGCTTGCGGTCGCCAATCATCAGCGTTTGTGCCGGGTCCAGCCCTTCTTCGTCCAGCAAGTGGCGAATCAGCTCGACCTTGTTGGTACGCGTGCCGTCCAGCTCGCTGCCGTAGATCACTTTGAAGTGATGATCGAACGCAAAGTGCCGGGCGATCTCGCGGGCAAACTCCCACGGCTTGGACGTTGCGATGTACAAGGTCCGGCCCTGGCCATTCAGGGCTTCGAGCAGTTCCGGCACACCGTCGAACACCAGGTTTTCGTAAAGGCCGGTGACGCTGAAGCGTTCGCGGTAGAAGTTCACTGCCTGCCACGCCTTGGCTTCATCAAAGCTGTAAAACTGCATGAACGCCTGCAGCAGGGGTGGGCCGATGAAGTGCTCGAGGCGGGTCAGGTCCGGTTCATCGATGCCCAGTTTGGCCAGGGCATACTGGATCGAGCGGGTAATACCCAGGCGCGGGTCGGTCAGGGTGCCATCGAGGTCGAAAAGGATGTTCTGCTGATGCATGGTCGTCTCGGTAGTCAGGTTCATTCCGGGCGGTCGTAGCCTTCGGCCAGGTGCTGGTCCTTGAGCTTCACGTAGTTTCCGGCGCTATAGGGGAAAAAGGCGCGTTCCTTGTCGGTCAGTGGCCGGGCCTGTTTTACCGGGCTGCCGACGTACAGGTAGCCACTCTCAAGGCGTTTGCCAGGCGGTACCAGGCTGCCGGCCCCGATGATCACTTCGTCCTCCACGACGGCGCCGTCCATGATCGTGCTGCCCATACCGACCAGGATGCGATTGCCCAGGGTACAGCCATGCAGCATGACTTTGTGCCCGATGGTCACCTCGTCGCCGATGATCAGTGGGAAGCCGTCAGGGTTGAAAGGGCCGGCGTGGGTGATGTGCAGCACACTGGCGTCCTGCACGCTGGTGCGCGCGCCGATGCGGATGCGGTGCATATCGCCGCGGATCACCGTCAATGGCCAGACCGAGCTGTCTTCGCCAATCTCCACGTCGCCCAGCACCACCGCCGAACGGTCGACAAAGGCGCGCAGTCCAACTTTCGGAGTGTGTTGCTGGAAGCTTCGGATGGCCATGATAGGGTCTCTCATCTGTGCCGATAGGCAGGCTGCCTGCTGCGGTCGGCGTCGATTGTAATTAAGATGGGGCAGTGTTTCTTCTGCCAAGGTAGCCAAACCGTGAGTGCGAACAACCCACTTCTGCAGTCCTATGATCTGCCGCCCTTCTCGGCGATCCGTGCCGAACACGTGCTGCCGGCGATCGAAGAGATCCTGGCCGACAACCGTAAAGCCATTGCCGAGATCCTCGAAAAGCAAGGCAAGAACCCCACCTGGGCCGGCCTGGTGCTGGCCATGGACGAACTCAACGACCGCCTGGGCGCCGCCTGGAGCCCGGTCAGCCACCTCAATGCGGTGTGCAACAGCAAGGAGCTGCGCGAGGCTTACGAGTCCTGCCTGCCAGCGCTGAGTGCCTACTCTACCGAACTGGGCCAGAACCGCGCGCTGTTCGAAGCCTATGAGGCATTGGTCAATAGCCCGGAAGCCGCTGGCTTCGACGTGGCGCAAAAAACCATCCTGGAACACGCCCTGCGTGACTTCCGCCTGTCGGGTATCGACCTGCCTGCCGAACAGCAGCAACGTTACGCCGAAGTGCAGAGCAAGCTCAGCGAGCTGGGCAGCCGCTTCTCCAACCAACTGCTCGACGCCACCCAGGCCTGGACCAAGCACGTCACCGACGAAGCCCTACTGGCCGGCCTGACCGACTCGGCCAAGGCGCAGATGGCCGCTGCCGCACAGGCCAAGGGCCTCGATGGCTGGCTGATCACCCTGGAGTTCCCCAGCTACTACGCGGTAATGACCTACGCCAGCGACCGCGCCCTGCGTGAGGAGCTGTACGCCGCCTACTGCACCCGCGCCTCCGACCAAGGCCCGAACGCCGGCCAGTTCGACAACGGCCCGGTGATGGGCGAGATCCTCGACCTGCGTCAGGAACTGGCGGGCCTGCTGGGTTACAAGAACTATGCAGAGCTCAGCCTGGCGACCAAGATGGCCGAGTCCAGCGACCAGGTGCTGAGCTTCCTGCGTGACCTGGCCAAGCGCTCCAAGCCGTTCGCCGCCCAGGACCTGGAGCAGCTCAAGGCCTATGCCGCCGAGCAGGGCTGCGCAGAGCTGGCCAGCTGGGATGCCGGTTACTTCGGCGAGAAGCTGCGCGAGCAGCGCTACAGCGTGTCGCAGGAAACCCTGCGCGCCTACTTCCCGATCGACAAGGTGCTGTCTGGCCTGTTCAGCATCGTCCAACGCCTGTACGGCATCGAAATCGCCGAGCTCAAAGGCTTCGACACCTGGCACCCGGATGTGCGCCTGTTCGAAATCAAGGAAAACGGCCAGCACGTGGGCCGCTTCTTCTTCGACCTGTATGCCCGCGCCAACAAGCGTGGCGGTGCCTGGATGGACGGCGCTCGCGACCGTCGCCGCACCGCAGACGGCGAACTGCAGAGCCCGGTGGCCAACCTGGTGTGCAACTTCACCCCGGCCGCGCCCGGCAAGCCTGCGCTGCTGACCCATGATGAAGTCACCACCCTGTTCCACGAATTCGGCCACGGCCTGCACCACCTGCTGACCCGCATCGAGCATGCTGGCGTGTCTGGTATCAATGGCGTGGCATGGGATGCTGTCGAGTTGCCGAGCCAGTTCATGGAAAACTGGTGCTGGGAGCCGGAAGGCCTGGCGCTGATCTCGGGCCATTACGAGACCGGTGCTGCGCTGCCCCAGGACCTGTTGGACAAGATGCTGGCTGCCAAGAACTTCCAGTCCGGCATGATGATGGTGCGCCAGCTGGAGTTCTCGCTGTTCGACTTCGAACTGCACGCAAGCCACGGCGATGGCCGCAGCGTGCTGCAGGTGCTTGAAGGCGTGCGCGACGAAGTGACGGTCATGCGCCCACCGGCGTACAACCGCTTCCCTAACAGCTTCGCGCATATCTTTGCTGGCGGTTACGCAGCGGGCTACTACAGCTATAAATGGGCCGAGGTGCTGTCGGCCGATGCCTTCTCGCGCTTCGAGGAAGAAGGTGTGCTTAACGCCGAGACCGGCCGCGCCTTCCGCGAGGCGATCCTGGCACGGGGCGGTTCGCGTGAGCCGATGGTGCTGTTCGTCGACTTCCGTGGCCGTGAGCCTTCCATCGATGCATTGCTGCGCCACTGCGGGCTGAGTGAAGGCGCAGCGGCATGAGCGAGGTAGCTGTGAACAAGACCAAGAAGCGCTTCATCGCCGGGGCTGTCTGCCCGGCGTGCAGCGAGCCGGACAAGCTGATGATGTGGAGCGAAGACGATGTGCCGCACCGTGAGTGTGTGGCCTGCGGCTTCACCGACACGCTGAATGAACAGGGCCTTTCGGTACCCAAGGAGCTTGGCACCCGGGTCAACCACCTGGCGCCCAAGGCGGCGCCGGCCAAGGTGCAGACCGTGCAGTTCTTCCCCAATCCGAAGCTGAAAAAGCCGGCCGAATAAGGCCATTACGCCGCCCGGGCAAGCTGCCCGGGCAGGCATGTTCCCGCCCGGCCTTGAGGTGGTAGATAGTCAGGCCATTACCGGCCTACGTGCCGTGCATGCTCGCCCGCTCTCCTATTCGAGCAAGGCGCACTGGCATGGACAATCCACTTCTGCAAAGCAGCAGTACCCCCATCGACTACCCTTCGATAACGCTGGAAAACATGGCCGAGGCTTTTGACCATGTGCTGCTGGCGCACGAGCAAGGTATCGCGCGCGTCATCGAACAGCAGCAGGCACTGCCCACCTGGGATGACCTGGTGCTGGCGGTGGATGGGCTTGATGCACAACTACTGGGCGTGCTCTACGCCGTTGTCCCGCTTGTGGGTAAGCATCCGCACTGGGGGGAGGCGATTGTCGGGTTCCATGGTCGGACGGTCGCGCGCTTCGATCAGAAGTTCACCAACAGCACGTTGCAAACGTTGTACGAACGCTTGGCAAAGAGTGCCATCGGCTTGAATCTGGACGCCATGAAGCGCACCACGTTGCGTTGGCATCTCGACAAGTTTGCCGCCAGTGGCGCTTCGCTTGTCGAGAGCGACAAGGTTCGATTGCTTGAATTGCAGGCACAGATCAGTGTTTTGCGTGACGCATTCCGGCTGAACATCAACCGGCCAGGGCTGCTGATCGACGACGAGGCAGAACTACGCGGCCTTTCCCCAAGGCTACGCGACGAGCTGGCCGCGCGCGCTTTCGAAACGGGGGCGCAGGGCTGGCTGATCGCCTGCGAAAGAGCGGCCACGGAGTCCGTTCTGCGCCAAGCTGAGCATCGCCCGTTGCGAGAAAAACTCTACCGCGCTTTCCATACCCGCGGGGTAAGCACAGCGTTGCAGCAGGACAATGGCATGCAACTGCAGCGCCTGGCCGAACTGCTGGAGGAAAAGGCACGCCTGTTAGGCTTCGAGAGTCACCCCGAACTGAGCCTGAAGGCCAAGAGTGCAGGCTCGGTCAGTGAGGTCCGCGATTTTCTTCACACCTTGGCGACGGGTGTAAACCCAGCCATGCAGCAATGGCGCTCAAGCCTTGAACAGAAGGCAGCCGCCCAAGGGCTGGCGAGTGTGCAGCCTTGGGATGTTGATTACCTGCAAGCAAAATCGGGTGAATCCCATTCCACTGAGGCATTTCGCGACTATTTCCCGTTAAGTGCTGCGGTCACGGCATTGACCCAACTCGGGCAGCAGCTGTTTGCCGTTGAACTGCGGCCCACGGCGCTGGCGAGTTGGGATGACAGCGTGCAGACCTTCGAGGTTTGGCAGGACCATGCACGCATTGGCCTGCTCTACCTGGATGCCGTTGAACACGCCGGCAAACAGGCCGATGCCGTGTTCACCACTTACGTGCGCAACCGGCTGGTCGATGCCGAAGGAATCTACCAGGCACCAGTCGTGGTGATAAATAGCGATATCCCTGCAGCACTCCCCGGAAGCGAGCCGCTGCTGGATCATCTATCGCTGCGCAAGCTGTACCACGAGTTCGGCCATGCGCTGCACCATCTGCTGTTGCGTACCAGCAATCATGTCCTGTCCAACATCACCGAGCTGGGCACCGATGGCGTGGAGCTGTTCGGCAAGCTGCTGGAGCGATGGGTGTGGAATGCAGGCTATCTTGCGAGCATTGCAGCACCGAGCCAGGCTGGCAGCGGATTGAGCCAGGTTGAGGCCGAGGCGTATCTAAGCCAGTTCAAGCAGGAAGGCATCGAGGAAGTTGGCCGCGACCTTAGCCTGGCATTGTTTGACCTTGACCTGCACACCTCGCCACGGGATGGCAGAACAATCGTGCAGCGCCTCGAAGATGCCCGCCAACGTTGCGGTTATTTGCCACTGGCAGACTTCGAGCGCCCCGCACATGCCTTCGACCACCTGGTCAATGGCTACGATGCAGGTTACTACGCTTATCTTTGGGCAGATGTACACGCCTTCGACCTGTTCACCCGCTTTGAAGCGCAGGGCCTGCTTGACCGCGAAACGGGTCGAGCGCTACAGGAGTCGTTGTTCGAGCCCGGCGCCTCGCGCCCACTGCGCCAGGGTATCGAAGCGTTTCTCGGCCGCACGCCAAGCCAATCTGCCTACTTGCGTTGGTACGGTCTGGCCTGACCGGAGGTGGTGGCAAGATGAGGGTGACCCCTATACTGTATATGAATACAGTATAGGGGTTAGCGATGAATCCTCCAGCACCGCAAAAAGGCCGTGGTACGGCGCACAATCCGCACAACCGCTTTGCCCCAAACCAATCAGTGGCGGAGGATGATGGCTGGTACCAGGAAGTTCCGCTGACCCAAGGCACCGAAGTGCGGATCGAGACCGCCAAGACGATCATCAGCCGAAACACTTCGCCCGACTTGCCGTTCGACCGTTCCATCAACCCCTACAGAGGCTGCGAGCATGGCTGCATTTACTGCTATGCCCGCCCTTCGCATGCCTACTGGGACCTTTCACCAGGGCTGGACTTCGAGACCAAGCTCATCGCCAAGACCAACGCCGCCGAAGTGCTTGCCCAGCAGTTGAGCAAGCCTGGCTACGTGTGCGCACCAATCAACCTGGGTTCCAACACCGACCCCTATCAACCGATCGAGCGCGAGCAGCTGCTGACTCGGCGGTTGTTGGAGGTACTGTTGCGTTTTCGACACCCGGTGACCATCGTCACCAAAGGCTCGCTGGTGCTGCGTGATCTCGATTTGCTAGCGGAGATGGCCAGCCAGCGGTTGGCAAGGGTGATGATCAGCCTGACTACACTCGACGATGACTTGAAGCGCGTGCTCGAGCCACGTGCAGCGTCGCCGGGTGCGAGGTTGCGAGCGATTCGGGTGTTACGCGATGCCGGTGTACCTGTGGGGGTGTTGTGTTCGCCGATGATTCCGATGATCAACGACAGTGAACTGGAGCGTTTGCTCGAGGCCGCCAAAGAGGCCGGCGCGCAAAGTGCGGCCTACATGATGTTACGCCTGCCGCTGGAGGTGGCGCCGCTGTTCGAGCAGTGGCTGCAGGACCATTACCCGCAGCGCACCAGCCACGTGTTGAGCCTGATTCGCCAAAGCCGCGGTGGGGAGCTGTATGACAGCCGCTTCGGTGCGAGGATGCGTGGTGAGGGCGTATTTGCCGAGCTGTTGGCGCAACGCTTTGCCAAGGCCATGCGGCGGTTGGCGTTCGAGGGGCGGGAAGCACAGGCACTGGACTGCTCGGCGTTCTGCCCACCAGGCGGGCAGATGGCGTTGTTTTGATCCCTAGTGCAACTAATCCAACCACATAATTCTATTGCAGGCTCTTGGCATCTGATGTTTTTTTGCTATTATCTGATTCCCGCCTTTTATATCTGGAACGCCTGTTCTAGAGCCTCCGAATTAAGTTTCAGTTAAGTTTTCCCCGCTAGCGTAGGAAACCAGTCCACGAAGACTGTGATCTATGGCTTGTGCGCGTCATCTAAAACCCTGCATAGCCAGAATCTTTCACCGGTAAAATGGATTTACCAACACACCGTCAAGAGGATGAATCATGCCCGTCAAGGACCCATCCAAGGTCGTTCCGCAGGCCCCCGCGGAGAGCGCCGATGCCGCCCTTAAGCACATCGTCGACGGCTTCCTGCGTTTTCACCATGACGTCTTTCCCGAACAGCAAGAGCTGTTCAAGAAGCTCGCCACCGCGCAAACGCCGCGCGCGATGTTCATCACCTGTGCCGACTCGCGCATCGTCCCTGAGCTGATCACCCAGAGCTCGCCAGGCGACCTGTTCGTGACCCGCAACGTCGGTAACGTGGTCCCGCCCTATGGCCAGATGAACGGCGGCGTTTCCAGCGCCATCGAGTACGCCGTGTCGGCACTGGGCGTGCACCACATCATCATTTGTGGCCACTCCGACTGCGGCGCGATGCGTGCGGTGCTCAACCCGCAATCGCTGGCCAAGATGCCGACCGTTTCCGCCTGGTTGCGTCATGCCGAAGTGGCTCGCACCGTGGTCGAGAACAACTGCTCCTGCGGCAGCGAGCACGAAACCATGCAGGTGCTTACCCGGGAAAACGTCATCGCCCAGTTGCACCACCTTCGCACCCATCCGTCGGTGGCCTCGCGTCTGGCGGCTGGCGAGCTGTATATCCATGGCTGGGTCTACGACATCGAGACCAGCAGGATCGAAGCCTACGACGCCGCCAGCGACAGCTTCATGCCCCTGGCCGCGGGTGAGCCGGTCCCCTGCGCCACGCCGAGAGGCCGCTACTAAGCGACCCATCCACCGCTAGAACCTTGATAGCCGGCTGCACCCCACAGGGGTGTGGCGCGGCCTTCTGCTGCCTTGAATTCCCTGACTGCCCTGCCGGCGCACTCGCTGGCGGCCCGCGCCTGCGCGCTCGTCAGGGGCCAAACGTGCCCACGGCCAGGGGAATGGCCGTGTGACTGAGAAAGGAGAAACACGGTGAACATTACACAGTTGAAAGCGGCCCTGCCGCGTGAGTTGCTGGCGTCGGTGGTGGTCTTCCTGGTGGCCCTGCCGTTGTGCATGGGCATCGCGATTGCTTCGGGCATGCCGCCGGCCAAAGGCCTGATTACCGGCATCATCGGCGGTATCGTGGTGGGCTTCATGGCGGGCTCGCCACTGCAGGTCAGCGGGCCTGCTGCGGGCTTGGCAGTGCTGGTGTTCGAACTGGTGCGCCAGCATGGCGTGGCCATGCTCGGGCCGATCCTGCTGCTGGCAGGCCTGCTGCAATTGCTAGCCGGGCGGCTGCGCCTGGGCTGCTGGTTCCGCGTGACGGCGCCGGCCGTTGTCTACGGGATGCTGGCCGGCATTGGTGTGCTGATTGTGCTGTCGCAGGTGCATGTGATGTTCGACACGGCGCCGCAGCCCTCGGGCATGCAAAACCTGCTGGAGTTTCCAGCAACCCTGGCCTCTGCCCTGCCGCTGGAAAGCGCAGGCTCCGGCTGGCAAGCCGGTGCGCTCGGGCTGGGTACCATCGCCATCATGTGGGGCTGGGAGCGCTTGCGGCCGCAAAAGCTGCGCTTCGTTCCAGGCGCCTTGCTGGGCGTGGCGGCAATGACGATCATCAGCATGTGGCTGGCGCTGCCGGTGAACCGCGTTCAGGTACCGGCGGACCTTTCTCAGGCCATCGACTGGATCCGCCCGGATGACCTGATGAAGCTGGCCGACCCTACTCTGTTGGTGGCGGCCTTTGCCCTCGCCTTTATCGCCAGCGCTGAAACCTTGCTGTCGGCTGCCGCGGTCGACCGCATGCACAGCGGCCAGCGCTCGGACTTCGACCGTGAGCTGTCGGCCCAGGGTATCGGCAACATGCTCTGTGGTGTGCTGGGTGCCTTGCCGATGACAGGGGTGATTGTGCGCAGCTCGGCCAACGTCCAGGCTGGCGCGCAGACCCGGGCTTCGGCCATCTTGCATGGCTTGTGGCTGCTGGCATTCGTCGTGGTGCTGAGCAGTGTGCTGCAGCAGATTCCGGTGGCGAGCCTGGCGGGCGTGCTGGTGTACACCGGTATCAAGCTGGTGGACTTCAAGGCGTTCCGTGGCCTGGGCCGCTATGGCCGCATGCCAATGTTCACTTACGCTGCCACGGCACTGGCGATTATCTTCACTGACTTGCTGACCGGTGTGCTGCTGGGCTTTGCCCTCACCTTGCTGAAACTAGCGCTGCAGGCTGCGCGGTTGAAGATCAACCTTGTCAGCCTGGAGAAACCTCGGCACATGGAGCTGCGGCTCAGTGGCGCGGCGACCTTCCTCAAGGTGCCTGCGTTGACCCAGGTTCTGGACAAAGTGCCAGCGGGCACGCAATTGCACGTGCCGCTGGCCAACCTCCATTACATCGACCATTCGGTGCTGGAGATGCTTGAGGACTGGGGGCGTGCGCAGCGCAGTGCAGGGTCGCGCCTGATCATCGAGCAGCGTGGGTTCAAACGCCGGATCGAGGGGCGTGTGCGTACTGCGGCAGAGTGCTGAACTTAGTCTTCTTCAACCACGCGCAGGGAAGGCGAGCCGGGCCAGGTACCATACAGGTTGATGGTGCGGCTGCCGCCCACCCATTGGCTCAGAGGCGTGGCCCACTGGCGCCTGAGCACCTGGTTTTCGCCGACGTTGACGAATTCAGCCTCGAAGTTGAGGTTCCTGGCGCCCATTGGAATGTCGAAGCTGTTCGAAAGGCCGCCTGAAATGGTAACCGGACCTTCTGTCCTGCGCCCTTCGCCCGGCAGGTCATAGGCAATCGACACCTTGGTGATATACGTGGTGGCGGAAGTGGCTTTGCTGTCCACTTCAAGTCGCAGACTGCCGATTTTCCGCACCCAGATAGGGATGAGCAGCCTGTCTGGGCCAAAGGAGGCAAAGCTGTATGCCACGGGCAGTGGGGTGGTTGTTATCTGGCCGTCTTGTGCGGGCAGCGTGTGGGTCTCCACCGACGAACTCTCGCGGCTGGATACGAACGTTGCCCCACCTTTGCCAGAGATACCGTTTTCACCGAGCAACGTATTAAGGCCGCTGGCCGAGCCTGAAAGTGAAAACTTGGCATTTTTGCTCTTCGCACCCGCATTCACGCCACTGTCGGCGAGGATAACGCTGGTCACAACACCAAAACCCTCGGCGATCCTGCCATTGCTGGCCATGCCGACCTTTTCTGCCTGTGCGTAAAGCCACTCGAATTGGTCATGGATTAGGGTAAGGTCGCTGAGCCGCTGCTCACCGTTAAGTGCAAACTCCGAAGCAATCGATTCCTCTTTGCCGAAATTCCACTCAAGCGTCAGCTCAGGCTTAACTTGAGCACCGGTCGCCGGGTCCAGCACCGTACCGGAAACATTGGCTTTGGTTTCCTTGCGCGATACATCCTTGGAGCTGATGGCCCAGCGGCGACCTTGCTGTACGCTGGTAACTTGCACATTCGGCAATGCTTCGCTGACCAGCGTAAAATCGCCGGAGGCCGGGTCAATGATGCCTACTGCGCCGGGTTTGATGACCGGGTTGAGTGCCCAGTTGCCCCAGAGGGTCGAGCGGCTGCCGCGTAACAGGTCGGTATATAGCCTGTTCCATTTGATACTCATTGATTCTTCCTCTCCTGATAAGGGAATGCCTACCCAAAGGAAGGCGGGAAGAATCTATCCGTGCACGCTTCAGCCGATCAGTTGGAGCCCGTTCCCATGGGGCTCCTGGCAACAGTCAGGCCGGCTGGCCCAATTCGACACCCAGCTGGCGCGACAGGCACGGCCAGCGCTTCCACGCCGCGCCGGTTTCGGGGCTGATCAGGGTGTCGCGATAGGCCTCCACCGACTCTGCGGCAAAGCTGTCTTCATTCAGCATCTCATCAACCGAATGGTGCACCACCTCATCCAGCTGATTGGCGAAGTCCTCGCCTATCAGCTGATGGGCAATCAAGTTTGCCATGGTGGTATCGAACGGTATCAGCGGCTGCTGGAAGTGGCGGATATACAGGTCGTTCACTTCCTCCACCAGGCGATGCGCCAGGTAGGCCTCATCCAGCAGGCAGTCCACGCCGACGTGCCCCGCCATGACCTCGGGCGGCTGCAGGAAGTAGGCTTCGGCAATCTTCAGAACAGGTGTGATCTGCGACTCGATCCCGGCTTCGAGCGCCACCGAATGGGCAGCCTCCAACAATTCCGGAACCTGGTCGATGTAGGCGCTGACGAAGCGCGCCAAAGTACCCTGGGCGTCCTGCTCAGGCAGTTGGATCGAGGGGTGCAGGTGGGGCAGTTGGGCCTCGAGACGCTCTTTCAGTTGGCCGGTGCGGCTTTCGTGATCGTGGGCTTGGCGAATCTGCTCGCGTACAGCAGCGATGTTCATGACAACTCCAGGGACAAGACGTTTCAAACGGAAGACACTAAATTAGCTCGGTATACAGAATACCTAAGACGCATTTGTTATAAACCGCGCAAACGTGTGCGCTCTTGGCTATATGTTGACGCCAGTATTATGCCATGCCCTATCTAGAATAGGCTTTGCAGGCTATTTCGCCTTTTCGTGAAGTTCATTTCACCCGCGCCGTTGCGTGCCGTTGGTCGCTGTCTATACTCGGGTTGAACGTGATTCGTTGATGAGGCCCGACTGCTTTTCGCAGGGGCTCGGTCGTCGAAGCCAGGCAGTCTTGACCGCCGTTCCCTCTTGCCGCAGGCCACGCCTCCGGGACAACAAGAATTAGAAGGGGAACCCGCAATGATGCGACATCCACATGTCTGGATGGGCCTCCTGTTGTGGACAGTTTTCGGTCAGGCCAACGCCGCCTGGACCGTGAACATGGCACCGGGGGCGACGGAAGTCTCCAACGCTGTGTTCGACCTGCACATGACCATTTTCTGGATCTGCGTGATCATCGGCATCGTGGTGTTCGGCGCGATGTTCTGGTCCATGGTTATCCACAGGCGCTCCACCGGCCAGCAGGCTGCGCATTTCCACGAGCATACCTGGGTGGAAATCATGTGGACCGTGGTCCCCTTCCTGATCCTGGTGGCCATGGCCATCCCGGCCACCAAGACCCTGATCGACATCTATGACGCCAGTGAGTCGGACATCGACATCCAGGTCACCGGCTACCAGTGGAAGTGGCACTACAAGTACCTGGGCCAGGACGTTGAGTTCTTCAGCAACCTGGCCACCCCCGCCGACCAGATCCACAACAAGGCGCCCAAGGACGAGCACTACCTGCTCGAAGTCGACCAGCCGCTGGTACTGCCGGTGGGCGCGAAAGTGCGCTTCCTGGTGACGGCCGCCGACGTCATCCATTCCTGGTGGGTACCGGCTTTTGCGGTCAAGCGCGACGCCATCCCCGGTTTCGTCAACGAAGCCTGGACGCGCATCGAGAAGCCCGGCATCTACCGCGGCCAGTGCACCGAGCTATGCGGCAAGGACCACGGGTTCATGCCGGTGGTGGTCGAGGTCAAGTCCAAGGCCGATTACGACACCTGGCTTGGCGAGCGCAAGGCCGAGGCGGCCAAACTCAAAGAGCTGACCAGCAAGGAATGGACCCTCGAAGAACTGGTCGAGCGTGGCGACAAGGTCTACCACACCACCTGCGTGGCTTGTCACCAGGCCGAAGGCCAGGGCCTGCCGCCAATGTTCCCGGCGCTCAAGGGCTCGAAGATCGCCACCGGGCCGAAGGAAGGCCACCTGAGCATCGTCTTCCACGGCAAGCCCGGCACCGCCATGGCTGCGTTTGGCAAACAACTCTCGGAAGTCGACATCGCCGCTGTGGTCACCTACGAGCGCAACGCCTGGGGCAACAACAAGGGTGACATGGTCACGCCGAAGGACGTGCTGGCGCTCAAGCAGGCAGAAGCGCAATGAACCGGGTTACTCGCGGCAGTCAGTGGATTGCAGGAGACAGGACATGAGTGCAGTGATCGACGACCACGCCCACGGCCATGAGCATGCACACGGCCCAGCGAAGGGCCTGATGCGCTGGGTGCTGACCACCAACCACAAAGATATCGGCACGATGTACCTGTGGTTCAGCTTCATCATGTTCCTGCTTGGCGGCTCGTTCGCCATGGTAATCCGCGCCGAACTGTTCCAGCCGGGGCTGCAGATCGTCGAGCCTGCGTTCTTCAACCAGATGACCACCATGCACGGCCTGATCATGGTATTCGGCGCGGTGATGCCGGCCTTTGTCGGCCTTGCCAACTGGATGATCCCGTTGATGATCGGCGCGCCCGACATGGCTCTGCCACGGATGAACAACTTCAGCTTCTGGCTGTTGCCGGCGGCGTTCCTGCTGCTGGTTTCCACGTTGTTCAGCCCAGGCGGCGGGCCCAACTTCGGCTGGACTTTCTACGCGCCACTGTCGACCACTTATGCCCCGGCCAGCGTGACCTTCTTCATCTTTGCCATCCACCTGATGGGCATCAGTTCGATCATGGGCGCGATCAACGTGATCGCGACCATTCTCAACCTGCGCGCTCCGGGCATGACCTTGATGAAAATGCCGTTGTTCGTCTGGACCTGGCTGATCACCGCGTTCCTGCTGATTGCGGTGATGCCGGTGCTGGCCGGTGTGGTGACCATGATGCTGATGGACATCCACTTCGGCACCAGCTTCTTCAGCGCGGCCGGTGGCGGTGACCCGGTGCTGTTCCAGCATGTGTTCTGGTTCTTCGGCCACCCCGAGGTGTACATCATGATCCTGCCGGCCTTCGGCGCGGTCAGCTCGATCATCCCGGCATTCTCGCGCAAGCCGCTGTTCGGCTACACCTCGATGGTCTACGCCACTGGCGCCATCGCCTTCCTGTCATTCATCGTCTGGGCACACCACATGTTCGTGGTCGGCATTCCGGTGGTGGGCGAACTGTTCTTCATGTACGCGACCATGCTGATTGCCGTGCCCACCGGGGTAAAGGTGTTCAACTGGGTCAGCACCATGTGGGAAGGCTCGCTGACCTTCGAGACGCCGATGCTGTTCGCCATCGCTTTCGTAATCCTGTTCACCATCGGTGGTTTCTCCGGCCTGATGCTGGCGATCGCCCCGGCCGACTTCCAATACCACGACACCTACTTCGTGGTGGCGCATTTCCACTACGTGCTGGTGCCGGGAGCGATCTTCGGCATTTTCGCTTCGGCCTACTACTGGCTGCCGAAATGGACCGGCCATATGTACGACGAAACCCTCGGCAAGCTGCACTTCTGGCTGTCGTTCATCGGCATGAACATGGCCTTCTTCCCCATGCACTTCGTAGGCCTGGCCGGCATGCCGCGGCGTATCCCCGACTACAACCTGCAGTTCGCCGACTTCAACATGGTGTCGTCGATCGGTGCCTTCATGTTCGGCGCCACACAGATCTTCTTCCTGTTCATCGTCATCAAGTGCATCCGCGGCGGCGCGCCGGCCCCGGCCAAACCCTGGGATGGTGCTGAGGGGCTGGAGTGGTCGATCCCGTCACCGGCGCCGTATCACACGTTCCAGACGCCACCGGAAGTGAAATAGGACACCGCCATGACTGGCCAACCGCTCAAACGCCTGGTACTGCGCCTGCTGATGCTGACGGTGGTGATGTTCGCCTTCGGCTTCGCCCTGGTGCCGATCTATGACGTGATGTGCAAGGCCTTCGGCATCAACGGCAAGACCGGCGGGCAGTATGAAGGCAGCCAGGTCAGCGACCCGACGCGTTCGGTGCGGGTGCAGTTCATGTCGACCAACGCCAGTGACATGGTCTGGGACTTCTACTCCACCGCTGACCAGCTTGAGGTCAACCCGGGGGCGGTGAACCAGATGATCTTCATCGCCCACAACCCGACCGACCGGCCGATGAGCGCCCAGGCGATACCCAGCATTACCCCGGCCGAGGCCGCGGCGTACTTCCACAAGACCGAGTGCTTCTGCTTTACCCAGCAGGTGCTGCAGCCCGGCGAACGCATCGAAATGCCAGTGCGCTTCATCGTTGACCGCGACCTGCCGGCCGGCGTGAAGCACCTGACACTGGCCTACACCTTGTTCGACATCACCGCTCGCCACCCGCCGGTCGCGCACCTCGCGGCCCAGGACGTTCAGGGCGCCCGTTAAGGGAAGGAGAACAGCAATGGCAAGTCATGAGCACTATTACGTCCCGGCGCAGAGCAAGTGGCCGATCATCGCCACCATCGGCATGTTCATCACCGTGTTTGGCCTGGGTACCTGGTTCAACGACCTCAAGGCCGGCCATCCCGATTCCCACGGGCCGCTGATTTTCTTTGTGGGCGCGTTGTTCCTGGCCTACATGCTGTTCGGCTGGTTCGGCGCGGTGGTGAAAGAAAGCCGTGCCGGGCTGTATAGCCCGCAGCTGGACCGTTCGTTCCGCTGGGGCATGAGCTGGTTCATCTTCTCTGAGGTGATGTTCTTCATGGCCTTCTTCGGCGCGCTGTTCTATGTGCGCGTGCTGGCTGGGCCATGGCTGGGTGGTGAGGGAGCCAAGGGCGTTGCGCATATGCTGTGGCCAAGCTTCGAGTTCGCCTGGCCGTTGCTGAACACGCCAGACCCGAAACTGTTCCCGCCGCCCAAGGAAGTCATCGACCCCTGGCACCTGCCGCTGATCAACACCATTCTGCTGGTCAGCTCCAGCGTGACCATCACCATCGCCCACCACGCCCTGCGCCGTGACCACCGCGGCCCGCTGAAGCTGTGGATGGCACTGACGATCTTGCTGGGCATCAGCTTCATCACCCTGCAGGCCTACGAGTACCACGAGGCCTACACCCAGCTGGGGCTGACGCTGGGCTCAGGGATCTACGGCGCGACGTTCTTCATGCTAACGGGCTTCCACGGTGCCCACGTGACCCTGGGCACGATCATCCTCATCGTCATGTTCGTGCGCATCCTGCGCGGGCACTTCAACCCCGAAAAACACTTCGGCTTCGAGGCCGCCAGTTGGTACTGGCACTTCGTCGATGTGGTGTGGGTGGGGCTGTTCATCTTTGTGTATGTGCTTTAGGGCCCTATCGCCGGCAAGCCGGCTCCCACACAGACAGCGCTGAACCCTGTGGGAGCCGGCTTGCCGGCGATAGGGCCAGTGAATCCGCTGCAGGTTTAAAACGGTGCGTGAGACACCAGCTGACCACTGATGAAGCCGTAAGCCACCAGGCCGATGGTGAGGCAGGCCAGGGTGACACGCACCGTCAGCGCCTTCAGCAAGCGAGTCGAGTTTTCATCGTCCTTGACCAGGAACACCAGGCCACTGAACAGGCTGGCAACCGTGGCCAACAGCATCAGGACAATCGCGGCCTTGAGCATGGCGCTTCTCCAGGGGGATGCGGTAATGAGGATAAGTATAGCGAGGCGCCCGTGAGGCCGTTTCGCCCGGGCTGGGTACCGACCCTGGTGGTGCTTGCGCTGCTGCCGGGGTTGATCGCGCTTGGCTGCTGGCAACTGGGCCGTGCCGACGAGAAGCGCGTGCTGCTGGCAACCTATGCCGAGCGCAGTGTGGATGCGCCACTCTCCACTGCCCAGTTGCAGCAAAGCACTGATAGCGCCTTCCGCCGCGTGCACCTCTATGGCCGCTTCGATGCCGAGCACAGCCTGCTGCTGGACAACCGCATGCGCGATGGCCAAGTCGGGGTCGAGCTGCTGCAGCCCTTCCATGATCAGCCCAGCGGCCTGTGGCTGTTGGTCAACCGTGGTTGGCTGCCCTGGCCAGACCGGCGTGTACCGGTATCGTTCGACACGCCAGCGCAGGCTCTGGCAGTGGATGCCTCGGTGTACGTGGCACCGGGCAGCACCTTCCAGCTGCACCCCGACCCGGTCGGCGGCCAATGGCCGCATCTGCTGACTGCCGTGAACCCCGCACAGCTGTGGCAACAGCTCGGGCGTGACGGTTTCGCCCATGAACTGCGCCTGCAGCCGGGCCCTGCGACCTATCGCCTGGACTGGCCGGTGGTTGCCATGGGCCCGGAAAAGCACCTCGGCTACGCCGTGCAATGGTTTGCCCTGGCCACCGCGCTGGTGCTGCTGTTCCTCTATTTCGGCTGGCACAACAAAAAGGAGAACCCTCATGGCCGCCGCCACCACTCCACTGGACGCGCCTGAACGTTGCAAACCCAGAGCCCGCGGGCGTTTGCAGCTGATCCTCATTTTGCTAGTTGTGCTCGGCCCGATGATCCTGGCCACCAGCATGTACAAGCTCAAGTTCTGGGTGCCGGACAGCCGTAGCTACCACGGCGCGATGATCGGCAATGGCGAGAGCCGCAGCGATATTGGTATCGCTGGCGAGGATGCGCGTTGGCAGTTGCTGGTCAGCGCCCCTGAAGCTTGCGCCGAAGACTGTCAGCGGCTGGTGTACCTGGCGCGGCAGATCCAGGTTGGCCTTGGGCGGGACGCCAGCCGTGCCAGCCATGCCCTGGCCGCTGCGCAGCCTTTGAACGGTGAATACCAGGCCCTGCTGGGCCGCGAATACCCGCAACTGCAACGCTACCCGCTGGATGCCCAGCGCTATATCCATAAGGTCGGCGAGCTGGCACCGCAACTGTGGATCGTCGACCCGCACGGCAACCTGGTGCTGCGCTACGACGGCAAGGTCAATGGCAAGCATGTGCTGGATGACCTGCGCCACCTGCTCAAGCTGTCCAACATCGGCTAGGAGCCTGCCATGGCCAGACCTGGATTTCGCCTTGCTGTGTTCGCCACTCTGCTGGCGCTGCTGGTCGTCCTGCTCGGTGCCTACACCCGGCTGACCCATGCCGGCCTGGGGTGCCCCGACTGGCCGGGCTGCTATGGGTTTATCAGCGTGCCGAAAACCGATGCGCAACTGGCCCATGCCGAGCTGCACTTCCCTGAGCACCCGGTGGAAGAAGCCAAGGGCTGGGCCGAGATGGTGCATCGCTACTTTGCCGGCACGCTCGCCCTGGTGATTGCCCTGCTCGCCTTCCAGGCCGTGCGGCGCCACGCCCGCGACGGCCAGCCATACCGCCTGCCGGTATTGTTGCTGGGTGTGGTGCTGGCCCAGGCGGCGTTTGGCATGTGGACGGTCACCCTCAAGCTGTGGCCGCAAGTGGTCACCGCACACCTGCTCGGCGGCTTCACTACCCTGAGCTTGCTGTTGCTGTTATCCCTGCGTCTATCACGGGCTTTTGCGCCGTTGCCGAAGCTGCCGCTGAGCTTGCGCCGGATCGCTGCATTGGCGTTGCTGGTGGTGGTCGGCCAGATCACCCTCGGTGGCTGGGTCAGTGCCAACTATGCGGCGGTTGCCTGCATCGACCTGCCCACCTGCCATGGCCAGTGGTGGCCGGCCGCAGACTTCAGCAACGGTTTCCACCTCACCCAGCATGTCGGCCCCAACTACCTGGGCGGGCAGCTGGACAGCGATGCGCGCACGGCCATCCATATCAGCCATCGCCTGGGTGCGTTGCTGGTTACCTGCGTGCTGCTGATGCTCAGCTGGAAGCTGCACCGCTGTGGCCTGCCTGGCCTGGCGCGGCTGGTGCTGCTGGCGCTGGCGCTGCAGGTAGGCCTGGGCATCAGCAACGTGGTGTTCCATCTGCCACTGGCTGTGGCCGTGGCGCATAACGCTGGCGGTGCCCTGTTGCTGTTGAGCATGGTGCTGGTGAACTACCGCATCCGCGTGGTCGACAAGGTGCGCGTTGGCCACGGCTGGCGGCTGACACCAGTGACCGGAGTTGGCGTGTCTCATCACATGAGGAACGATTCGTGGCGACGCTTCTAACTGCCCGACGTGCCAGCTGGCGCGACTACCTCGAGCTGACCAAGCCCAAGGTGGTGGTGCTGATGCTCATCACTTCGCTGGTGGGCATGTTCCTGGCGACCCGCGCCGGTGTGCCCTGGAGCGTGTTGCTGTTCGGCAACCTGGGCATCGCCTTGTGCGCTGGCGGCGCGGCGGTGGTCAACCACGTCGTGGACCGGCGCATCGATGCGCTGATGGCGCGTACCCACAAGCGGCCGCTGGCCGAAGGGCGGGTCGAGCCGCTGCCGGCACTCCTGTTCGCCCTGGCCTTGGCGTTGTCGGGCATTGTACTGCTGCTGGTGTTCACCAACGCCCTCACCGCCTGGCTGACGCTGGCATCCTTGCTCGGCTATGCGGTGCTCTACACCGGCTTTCTCAAGCGCGCCACGCCGCAGAATATCGTCATTGGCGGGCTGGCTGGCGCTGCCCCACCACTGCTGGGCTGGGTTGCAGTGAGTGGCCATGTCAGTGCCGAACCCCTGCTGCTGGTGCTGATCATCTTCACCTGGACCCCGCCGCACTTCTGGGCCCTGGCGATCCACCGCAAGGAAGAGTACGCCAAGGCCGATATCCCGATGCTGCCGGTGACCCACGGCGAGCGCTACACCAAGCTGCATATCCTGCTCTACACCCTGATACTGCTGGCGGTCACCCTGCTGCCCTACGCCATCCACATGAGCGGCCCGTTGTACCTGGCCTGCGCCCTCGCCCTGGGCCTGCGCTTCCTGCATTGGGCCTGGGTGTTGTACCGTGGCAGCCGGCCGCACGCGGCGATCAGCACCTTCAAGTACTCTATCGGCTACCTGTTCGCGCTGTTCATTGCGTTGCTTGTTGACCACTACCTGTTGCTGAACCTATGACCCGAACCCAGAAAACCGTCTTCATCCTCGTTGCCGTGGTCGCGTTGATCATGGGCCTGACCGTCAACAAGGTGCTAAACGGCCGCGACCAGCTCAACCCGACCGAGCTGATCGACGCCGGCATCATTCTTCTGCCGCAAAGCCGCACGGTGGCGGATGTGACCATGACCAACCAGGACGGCCAGCCCGTGCAGCTGGATAACCTCAAGGGCAAGTGGTCGCTGCTGTTCTTTGGTTACACCTACTGCCCGGACATCTGCCCGACCACCTTGGCCCAGCTGCGCCAAGTGAAGAGCGAGCTGCCCAAGGAGGCCGTCGACCGCCTGCAGGTGGTGCTGGTGAGCGTGGACCCGAACCGCGACACGCCGAACCAGCTCAAGCAATACCTGGGCTATTTCGACAAAGATTTCGTTGGCGTGGCGGGCTCTATTGAAGATACCCAGAAGCTGGCCAATGCCTTGAGCATCCCGTTCATTCCGGCGGATACCAGCAAGCCGGGGTATACCGTGGATCACAGCGGCAACCTGGCGATTGTCGGGCCCGATGGGCGTCAGCGTGGGTTCATTCGTGCGCCTTTCAACAACCAGAAGCTGGTGGCGCAGTTGCCTGGGCTTGTAAAGCGGGATTAGCAGTAGCCCAAAAGCTTCGCGGGCAAGCCCGCTCCCACCGGTACATCACCAGTCTCAAGCTGTGTGATATCCCTGTGGGAGCGGGCTTGCCCGCGAAGAATCTAGCGAGGTAGTTCGGCTTTAGAACGCCGGCACCACAGCGCCTTTGTACTTCTCGGTGATGAACTGCTTCACCTCAGGCGAGTGCAGTGCAGCTGCCAGCTTTTTCATGTCTTCCGAGTCCTTGTTGTCCGGGCGGGCAACCAGGATGTTCACGTACGGCGAGTCGCTGCCTTCGATGGCCAGGGCGTCTTTTTCCGGGTTCAGCTTGGCTTCCAGCGCGTAGTTGGTGTTGATCAGGGCGGCATCGACCTGGGTCAGCACGCGCGGGATGGTCGCCGCTTCCAGCTCACGGAATTTCACGTTCTTCGGGTTTTCGGCAACGTCCTTCACGGTCGACAGGATGTTGCTGTTGTCCTTGAGCTTGATCACGCCTGCCTTGTCCAGCAGCAGCAGGGCGCGGCCGCCGTTGGTGGCGTCGTTGGGGATGACCACGGTGGCGCCGGATGGCAGCTCGTCCAGCTTCTTGATCTTGGCCGAGTACACGCCCAGCGGCTCGATGTGCACGCCGGCAACGCTGACCAGGTTGGTGCCCTTGGCCTTGTTGAACTCATCCAGGTACGGCTGGTGCTGGAAGAAGTTGGCGTCCAGGCGCTTCTCGGCAACCTGCACGTTCGGCTGGATGTAGTCGGTGAATTCCTTGACCTTCAGCTCCACGCCTTCTTTAGCCAGCTGCGGTTTGACGAAGTTGAGGATCTCGGCGTGCGGCACTGGGGTGGCAGCGACGGTCAGGGTATCGGCGTGGGCCGAAAAGGCCGCGACAGCGGCAGCGACAGCAAGCAGCTTCTTCATTATCACTCCTTGTGAGGGCCGCGACGGCCCCCGAACGGGTCGGCTGGGCCGACCCCATTGGGGTTACTTACGGGAAAAATGCACGACCAGTTTGTCGCCCAGGCTCTGCAGCACTTGAACCAGCACCAGCAGCATGACCACGGTGACTACCATCACGTCGGTCTGGAAACGCTGGTAGCCGAAGCGGATAGCCAGGTCGCCCAGGCCGCCGGCACCGACCACACCGGCCATGGCGGTGTACGACACCAGGGTGATGGCGGTGACGGTGATGGCCGCGAAGATGCCCGGGCGGGCCTCTGGCAGCAGCGCATTGGTGATGATCTGGCGGGTGGTCGCGCCCATCGACTGGGTGGCCTCGATGATGCCGCGGTCCACTTCACGCAGGGCGGTTTCCACCAGGCGCGCGAAGAACGGCGTGGCACCCACCACCAGCGGCGGGATGGCGCCGGCGACGCCCAGCGAGGTGCCAGTGATCAGCACGGTGAACGGGATCATCACGATCAGCAGGATGATGAACGGCAACGAGCGCAGGATGTTGACGATCAGCGATAGCAGCGCATACACACCCTTCTGCTCGAACATCTGCCGCGGGCCGCAGAGGAACAGCAGCACGCCAAGTGGCAGGCCCAGCAGCACGGTGAAGAACAGCGAGCCGAACAGCATGATCATGGTGTCGATGGTGGCCAGCCAGATTTCGGCCCAGTCGACGTTGGCAAAGAAATTCAGGGCGTCCATCAACGCAGTACCTCCATATGTACGTCAGCTGCCGTGAAGCGGTCGAACGCCGCTTCCATGTCGCCGCCAGTGACGGCAAGGGTCAACTGCCCATAGGGGACATCCTTGATGCGGTCGATGCGCCCGGCGAGGATGCTGTAGTCCACGCCAGTTTCGCGGGCCACAGTGCCCAGCAGCGGCGCGTAGGTGGCGTCGCCCTGGAAGGTCAGGCGCACGATGCGGCCTGGTACGTGGGCGAAGTCGTCGCGCTGCTCGCCTTCGTCGACCTGCTCGTCTTCCTGGACGAAGCGTTTGGTGGTCGGGTGCTGCGGGTGCAGGAACACCTCGGCTACCGAGCCTTGCTCGACGATCTGCCCGGCGTCCATCACTGCCACGCGGTCGCAGACGCGGCGGATCACGTCCATTTCATGGGTGATCAGCACGATGGTCAGCTTCAGCTCACGGTTGATCTCTGCCAGCAGTTGCAGCACCGACGCCGTGGTCTGCGGGTCGAGGGCGCTGGTGGCCTCGTCGCACAGCAGGATCTTCGGGTTGGTGGACAGTGCGCGGGCGATGCCGACGCGCTGCTTCTGGCCGCCGGACAGCTGTGCCGGGTACTTCTTGGCGTGGTCTTGCAGGCCGACGCGGGCCAGTAGCTCGGTGACGCGCTTGTCGATCTGGCTGCGCGACAGCTCGCCGGCCAGGGTCAGCGGCAGGGCGACGTTGTCGGCGACGGTCTTGGAGGCCAGCAAGTTGAAGTGCTGGAAGATCATCCCGACCTGTTGGCGGAAGCCGCGCAGCTGGTTGGCGTTGAACGCGGTGACGTCTTCGCCGTCGACGATGATCTTGCCGCCGGAAGGCTCTTCCAGTCGGTTGATCAGGCGCAGCATGGTGCTTTTGCCAGCGCCGGAATGGCCGATCAGGCCGAACACCTGGCCGTCTTCGATGGTCAGGCTGGTCGGATTCAGAGCGGGGATTTCCCTACCGGCGACGCGGTAGGTTTTATGTACATGTTGGAACTCGATCACGTAGCGAACCTTGTGGGGCGCATGGAAATTGGGGTCAGCGGTTGGCTGGGGTGGCGCATTTTAGCCTTTTCCCATAGTTGTTCTTAGCATTTATTTCGTAATGGACCAACCCAGCCGGCATAACGCGACAACCGGTAAAGCTTATTGAACGTAGCCAAAGGCGCTCCAGTCACTACTAGAACAAGCCCGAATGGGCACGCCTGAAGACTGATGAGGAGAGCCGACCATGCCCAGCAAGAAAACGGACGCGCCCAAACAGAGTGAGGCCGCTGGCACCCAGACCCCCGACCGGGCCAATACCAACGCCAAATTGCAGAGCCTGGAGGCGTTCCGCAGCGACGCTACCGGCCAGGCATTGCGCACCAACCAGGGCGTGAAGGTCGCCGACAACCAGAACAGCTTGAAGGCTGGCGCACGCGGGCCATCGCTGCTCGAAGACTTCATCATGCGCGAGAAGATCACCCACTTCGACCACGAGCGGATTCCTGAGCGCATCGTCCATGCCCGGGGTACGGGGGCCCATGGGTACTTCCAGAGCTACGGGAACCATGCCGAACTGACCAAGGCTGGGTTCCTGCAGGACCCTGAGAAGATCACGCCGGTATTCGTGCGTTTTTCCACCGTGCAGGGCCCGCGCGGCTCGGGTGATACGGTGCGCGACGTGCGTGGCTTTGCCGTCAAGTTCTACACCGATGAAGGCAACTTCGACCTGGTTGGCAACAATATGCCGGTGTTTTTCATCCAGGATGCGATCAAGTTCCCGGATTTTGTGCACGCGGTGAAGCCTGAACCGCACAACGAGATGCCAACCGGTGGTTCGGCCCATGACACGTTCTGGGACTTCGTCTCGTTGGTGCCGGAGTCGGCGCACATGGTGATCTGGGCCATGTCCGACCGCGCCATACCGCGCAGCCTGCGGATGATGGAGGGTTTTGGCGTACACACCTTCCGCCTGATCAACGCGCAAGGTGTCGCCAGCTTCGTCAAATTCCACTGGAAACCGCGCCAGGGCGTGCACTCGGTGCTGTGGGACGAAGCCCAGAAGCTCGCAGGCAAGGACACCGACTACCATCGCCGCGATTTGTGGGATGCGATCGAGACGGGTGACTACCCTGAGTGGGAGTTGGGCGTACAGATCGTGCCTGAGGCCGACGAGCACAAATTCGAGTTCGACTTGCTCGACCCGACCAAGCTTATCCCCGAAGAACTGGTGCCGGTAACCCCGCTGGGCAAGATGGTGCTCAACCGCAACCCGGACAACTTCTTTGCCGAAACGGAGCAGGTCGCCTTCTGCCCGGGGCACATCGTGCCGGGCATCGACTTCAGTAACGACCCCTTGCTGCAGGGCCGTTTGTTCTCCTACACCGATACGCAGATCAGCCGCCTTGGCGGGCCGAACTTCCACGAGATCCCGATCAACCGCCCGGTGGCGCCGAACCACAGCGGCCAGCGCGACGCCATGCACCGCATGACCATCGACAAGGGGCGCGCTTCTTATGAGCCCAATTCGATTGATGGTGGCTGGCCTCGCGAAACCCCGCCTGCCGCCCAGGATGGTGGTTTCGAGAGTTATCAGGAGCGCATCGAGGCACACAAGATCCGCCAGCGCAGCGAATCATTTGGCGATCACTTCTCGCAGGCGCGGTTGTTCTTCCAGAGCATGAGCCCGACTGAGCAGCAGCACATCATCAAGGCCTATAGCTTCGAGCTGGGCAAGGTGGAGCGTGAAGAAATTCGCGCTCGCGAGGTAAACGAGATTCTGGCCAATATCGACTTGAAACTGGCGGCGGCGGTGGCGGCCAACCTCGGGTTGCCGGCGCCCAAGCAGGGCACGGTCAAAGTGAAAGATAGCAAGCCCGCGCAATCCAAGGCTTTGAGCCAGATGAACCACCCGGGCGACGTGGGTATCAAGGGGCGCAAGATTGCAGTGTTGGTCGCCGATGGTGTGGACGCGGCCAGTGTCGACAGGCTGGTCAAGGCGCTGGAAGCACAGAGCGCGCGGCCGATGCTGCTGGGGCCTTCTTCGGCTCCTGTGAAGGCTTCGGATGGCAAGGCATTGCCGGTGGATGCGTCGATTGAAGGGATGCCGTCGGTGATGTTCGACGGGATCGTTGTCGCGGGCGGCAAGGCCTCGATCGAAGCGCTGGGCGCCAGCGGCGTGGCCAAGCACTTCCTGCTGGAGGGCTACAAGCACCTGAAGGCGATCGTGTTGGCCAAGGAGGCCAAGGCATTGCTGGGCAGCTTGGGGCTCAAGGAGGACAAGGGCTTGTTGCTGGGGGATGACCAGAAGGCGGTAGATGCCTTTGTCAAAGCGCTCGAGGGGCATCGGGTTTGGGAGCGGGAGGCGGCTGCAGAAGCGGTGCCAGCCTGATCAGGCCTCTTCGCGGGTAAACCCGCTCCCACAGGGAATTGTGTACTCCCTGTGGGAGCGGGTTTACCCGCGAAGCTTTCAACGCTGATGCGGGACCAGCACGACCTGCGCCGGCAGCTTGCGCTGAATCTCGTGCTTCTGCTTCAACGCATAACCACTGTCGATCTTGTGAACCCGCTTCTCCAGCAGGTTTTTCAGCCATGGCGCGTCCTCGGTGCGCGGCACCTGGAACACCACCTCACACTGATAATTCACCACGTCCTTGGCAATTTCATCGAGCTGACGGCGCATGGCCGCGATATCCGTGGTCTTCAACGCAATCACGGTGCTTGGCGCAGTCGGGTCGATTACCCGCGCCTTGGGTTTGGCTTCGGCAGCTTTCAACGCAGCCTCGGCTTTTTCCAGTTCCGCCTTGCGGGCCTGGCTGACGGCATCACCGCCTGTCACCGCAGGTGCCTGCGGCATCAGCGCACGGGCGCGGGCCAGCGCAGTTGCGGCAGCGTTTACATCGCCCTTCTGCAGGACGATCTGGCTGCGTTTCAAATACGCTTCGGCCAACTGCCGCTGATGCGGCTCCAGGCGGGCATCGTCAGGCGATTGCGCCTGCAATGCGGCCAGCTGGTCCTCGGCGGTGGCCAATTCATTACTGGTAATACTTTGCTGCAGCTGCTGCCAGGCATCGGCTTGGGCAGGTGCACTGGCCTGCTCGACCGGCGCGCTGGAACAAGCGGCCAGGAACAGGGAAAACGCGGCAACAAGCAGATAACGGGATGCGAACGGCTTCATTCCTGCGACTCTCTATTTGCGCAAAAAGCGAGCAAGTCTACACCCAGGTGCGCACGCTCGAAAACAAGTCTTACAGACCATTTACCCGCGAAAAGGTTGCAGGGCGCGCCTCGGCGCACCCCGGTTTTCAGCGTTTTGGCAGGGCCAGGCTCAGCAAGAATAGCACCGCCGCGCAGACCACGATCGATGGGCCTGCCGGGGTGTCCTTGAACCAGGACATCGCCAGGCCGCCGCAAACGGCGGTCACGCCCAGCAGGCTGGCTCCCAGCGCCATCTGCTCCGGCGAGCGCGCGTGACGTTGCGCCGCAGCGGCCGGGATGATCAGCAGCGAGGTGATCAACAGCACGCCGACGATCTTCATCGCCACCGCAATCACTACAGCGATCAGCAGCATCAGCGCCAGGCGCAGGCCGGCCACCGGCAGGCCTTCGACCATGGCCAGTTCCTCGTGCACGGTCACTGCCAGCAACGGCCGCCACAAGACTGCAAGCAACAGCAGCACCAGCGCACTGCCGCCGAGGATCCAGGCCAGATCCGTGGTGCTGATGGCCAACAGGTCGCCGAACAGGTAGGCCATCAGGTCGATGCGCACGTCGTGCATGAAGCTCAGCACTACCAGGCCCAGCGACAAGGTGCTGGGCGCGAGGATGCCGAGCAGTGTGTCCGAGGCCAGCGGTTGGCGTTGCTGCAAGGTCACCAGCAAGATCGCCAGCAGCAGGCAGCCCACGGTTACCGCCAGCGCAGGGCTGACGTCCAGCACGAAGCCCATGGCCACGCCCAGCAGGGCCGCGTGCGACAGCGTGTCGCCGAAGTAGGCCATGCGCCGCCACACCACGAAGGAGCCAAGTGGGCCAGCTACCAGCGCCAGGGAAAGACCCGCGAGCAGGGCGTAAAGAAGAAAATCAGCCATGCTTGCAGTGGTCTCCGTGAACATGGGTGCCAGGGGCGACCACCGAGCCATGCAGGTCGTGGCTGTGGTCGTGATGGTGGTGGTAGACGGCCAGGCTCGGTGCGTTCTGGCCGAACAGCTCGACGAACGCCGGGTCGTTGCTGACCTGCTCGGGGTGGCCCGAGCAGCACACGTGGCGGTTCAGGCAGACCACCTGGTCGGTGGCGCTCATCACCAGGTGCAAGTCGTGCGAAACCATCAGCACGCCGCAGCCATGGCGGTCGCGCAGGCGGGTGATGAGGTTGTACAGCTCGGTCTGGCCGACCACGTCGACGCCTTGCACAGGCTCATCCAGCACCAGCAGCTGCGGCTCGCGCAGCAACGCCCGGGCCAGCAGCACGCGCTGCATCTCGCCGCCGGAAATGGTCTGGATCGGGCTGTCGATGACCTGTTCGGCGCCGACTTCCTGCAGCGCCGACAAGGCTGCCGCGCGGTCTACACCGGGCACCAGGCGCAGAAAGCGCAGCACCGACAGTGGCAGCGTGGCGTCTACCTGAATTTTCTGCGGCATGTAGCCGATGCGCAGCTTCGGCTTGCGCCAGACCGTACCGCGGTGCGGTTTGAGCAGGCCGAGCACGGCACGAACCAGAGTGGTTTTACCCGCGCCGTTGGGGCCGATCAGGGTAACGATCTGGCCGGGCGCCACCGACAGGTCGATGCTGTCGAGCACCGCCTCGCCGCCGAAAGTGACGCCGACCTGCTCGAGACGAATCAGTGCGTCGCTCATGCCGCGCCCCGGCAATTGCCGCACAGGCCGACGATCTCCACCGTCTGCGTTTCCACGCTGAAGCCCACGCCCTTGGCGCTGTCGATGATCGCGTTGCTGATGCTGTCCTGTTCCAGCTCGATGGCCACGTGGCATTCGCGGCAGATCAGAAACTGGCCCTGATGCGCATGCTCTGGGTGGCTGCAGCCGATGAAGGCGTTAAGCGAAGCAATGCGGTGTACCAGGCCATTTTCCAGCAGGAAATCCAGCGCCCGATAAACGGTCGGTGGCGCGGCGCGGCGGCCGTCCTGCTCGCTGAGCACGGCGAGAATGTCGTAGGCGCCCAGTGGCTTGTGGCTCTGCCACACCAGCTCCAGCACACGCCGGCGCAGTGCGGTCAGGCGCAGGCCTTGGCGGGTGCACAGCACCTCGGCCTCGGCCAGGGCGCTGTGCACGCAATGGGAATGATCGTGGGGACGGTGAGCCAGCGGCGTGATGGACATGGGCAGCGACGGTTCTGGATGGAGACGTTATTATGTTACCTGTTTCTGACGAGTCGAGTATTCACCGTGTCCCGATTCCTTGTGCTTTTTGTCGCTTTCATCGCCTGCTCGGCGCAGGCCGATGTGCGTGTGCTGACCAGTATCAAACCGCTGCAGCAGATTGCTGCAGCCGTGCAGGACGGGGTTGGCAGCCCCGAGGTGCTGCTGCCGCCTGGCGCTTCGCCGCACCATTACGCCCTGCGCCCGTCCGACGTGCGCCGTGTCGGTGATGCCGACCTGCTGTACTGGATCGGCCCGGACATGGAGGGTTTCCTGCCGCGGGTGCTGGGCAGCCGCAGCAAGCCGACGGTGGCTGTGCAGTCGCTGGAGGGCATGAAACTGCGCCACTTTGGTGAGGACAGCCATTCCCACGAGGGCGAAGACCACGACGATCACGACCACGATCACCGCCCAGGCAGCCTGGACGCGCACTTGTGGTTGTCGTCGGTGAACGCCCGTGTGATCGCGGCCAAGATGGCAGCGGACCTGGCGGCGGCAGACCCTGCCAATGCGGCGCGCTACCAGAGCAACCTCAAGGCCTTTACCGAACGCCTCGACGCCCTGGATGCGCGCATCAAGGCGCGGGTGGTTGGCATTGCCGACAAGCCGTACTTCGTGTTTCACGAAGCGTTCGACTACTTCGAGTCGGCGTATGGCCTGAAGCACACCGGCGTGTTCAGCGTGGCTGCCGAAGTGCAGCCGGGCGCGCAGCATGTCGCGGCCATGCGCAAGCGCCTGCAGGAAGTGGGCAAGACTTGCGTGTTCAGCGAGCCGCCGCTGCGGCCGCGGTTGGCTGAGACGCTGACGGCTGGGTTGCCGGTGCGGTTGGCGGAGCTGGATGCGCTGGGGGGGACTGACCCAGTGGATGCCAAGGGGTACGAGCGCTTGCTGGATAAGCTGGGCAATGACCTGGTTGGGTGCCTGGAGCAGCTCTAAAGTCTGCACGGGCCTCTTCGCGGGTAAATCACCGTCCTCAAGGGCAGTGATGAACCTGTGGGAGCGGGTTTACCCGCGAAGAGGCCACCGCAGTCAGAGCGCGAACGGCAGGTGCAAAGCCACCTGCTGGCGCTGCGCCAGGCGCACTTCGAACTCGCTCGGGTCATGGATCATCACATCCATCCCGGCAAACGATTCGGCTGCGATCAACCGCGACAGCCAGAAGCGCACACACCCTACCCGCAACATCTCCGGCCACAGCTCGGCTTCGGCTGCCGTGAACGGGCGCAGCGCCGCGTAGGCTGCCAGCAGCGCCTGGGCGCGAGGTACATCGATCGCGCCGTGCTCGTCCAGGCACCAGTCGTTCACGGTGATGGCGATGTCATACAGCATCGGCCCCGAGCAGGCGTTATAGAAGTCGATCACGCCGGTCAGGTGGGTGCCTTCGAACATCACGTTGTCACGGAACAGGTCGGCATGCAGGTTGGCCCGTGGCAGCGCCAGGATCTGCGCCTTGTGCGCGGTGATCTCATCCAGCGCTGGCTGCAGCAGCGCCGCCTGTTCGGCGGTGAGGCGCGGCATCAGCTCGGCGCCAGAAGCCAGCATCCAGTCCAGGCCGCGGTCTGTCTTGCGCTCGATGACCTTGTTGCGGGTGGCCAGGTGAATGTGCGCCAGCAGCTCGCCGACTTGGGCGCAATGCTGGTTGTTCGGGGCTTTGATGTGCTTGCCCGACAGCCGCGGCTGCAGCAGCGCCGGCTTGCCACACAGCTCGCGCAGGCCATTGCCGTCGCGGTCACGGATGGCGTAAGGCACCGGCATGTCGGCAGCGTGCAGGGTGTCGAGCAGTTCGATGAAGAACGGCATGTCCTCGCTGGGCCCGCGCTCGATCAGCGTCAGGACGAACTCCCCCTGTTCGAGGCTGACGAAGAAATTGCTGTTTTCGGTGCCGGCGGCAATGCCCTGGAAGTCGAGCAGACGGCCCAGCTGGTACGGCGCCAGAAAAGTTTCCAGCTCAGGCCGGGTCACGGGGGTGAAGACTGACATGATGAAAAAATGCCCATACGGGCACTTCCGCCGGGAAGTGCCGGGTTGATGTGAACGATACGCGTCAGATTACCACTCGAAGATCTTCCAGGACGGAATCAGCATGTCCGGTTGGTCGGAACGAATGAAATTGCCATCAGAGCCATCGGCGCGTACCAGAAAATAAGGCTTGCCGTTTTTCGGCGTGATCTTGATCGCATACAGGAAGCCGTTCTGCCGGTATTCCTGGATGGTTTTATCGCCTTCCGTGCGAATGGTCACCTCGGGATCTGCCGAGGGGGCGTCGTCCGCCGCCAGGGTGACGACTGGCATGGTTGCCATCAGGCCGAGCAGTAACAGGCGATTGAGTGTACGCATGATAACCTTGTCCCTTTGTCGTCATTGATCCGGCTATTCTAGCTCCGGACCCGCCGAAAAGGTTGATTCTGCTCATGAGCCAAGCGCCCCTCGTCCTGGTGGACGGTTCCTCCTACCTTTACCGCGCCTTCCACGCGCTGCCGCCGCTGACCACCTCCAAAGGCATGCCCACCGGCGCGGTCAAAGGTGTGCTGAACATGCTCAAGAGCCTGCGCAAGCAATACCCCGACAGCCTGTTCGCGGTGGTCTTCGACGCCAAAGGCGGCACTTTCCGCGATGCCATGTTCGCCGAGTACAAGGCCAACCGCCCAAGCATGCCGGATGACCTGCGGGTGCAGGTCGAGCCCCTGCATGCCAGCGTCAAGGCTCTGGGTTACCCGCTGCTGTGCGTCGAAGGCGTTGAGGCCGACGACGTGATCGGCACCTTGGCACGCAGCAGCGCGGCCATGGGCCGGCCGGTGATCATTTCGACCGGTGACAAGGACATGGCGCAGTTGGTGGATGACCACGTTACCCTGGTCAACACCATGACCGGCAGCGTCATGGACGTCGCCGGCGTGCACGAAAAGTTCGGCGTCGGCCCGGAACACATCATCGATTTCCTCGCCCTGATGGGCGACAAGGTCGACAACATCCCGGGCGTTCCTGGTGTTGGCGAAAAGACTGCGGTGGGCCTGCTGACCGGTATCGGCGGTGGCCTCAGCGACCTGTATGCCAACCTCGACAAGGTGCCGACGCTGGCCATCCGCGGCGCCAAGACCTTGCCGGCCAAGCTTGAAGAACACCGCGACGCCGCGTTCATGTCCTACGAACTGGCGACCATCAAGCTCGACGTGCCGCTCGATATCGAAGTGGACGCGCTGGTGTGTGGCGAGCCGGACCGCGAGGCGCTACTGGCGCTGTATACCGAGATGGAGTTCAAGAGCTGGATTGCTGACGTGCAGCGTGACGCCGCCAGGGCCGGTACTGAAATTGCGCCGGCCGAGGCGCCTGTGGAAAAGGTCGAGCCGAAGTACGAGACCATCCTCGACCAAGCCCGTTTTGACGCCTGGCTGGAGAAGCTGCGCCAGGCGCCGCTGTTCGCGTTCGATACCGAAACCACCAGCCTGGATGCGCAACAGGCGCAGCTGGTTGGCCTGTCCTTCGCCGTGCATGCCCACGAAGCGGCGTACGTGCCGCTGGCCCACGACTACGAAGGCGCGCCGGTTCAGCTGGATCGCGAAGCCGTGTTGCTGGCGTTGAAACCGCTGCTGGAAGACCCGGCCAAGGCCAAGGTCGGGCAGAACGCCAAGTACGACATCAATATCCTCGCCAATGGCTCGCCGGCCATCCAGATGCAGGGGGTGGCCTACGACACCATGCTGGAATCGTACGTGCTGAACTCCACCGCCACCCGTCACGACATGGACAGCCTGGCGCAGAAGTACCTCGACCACGCGACCGTCTCGTTCGAGGACATCGCCGGCAAGGGCGCCAAGCAGCTGACCTTCAACCAGATCCACCTGGACAAGGCCGGCCCGTACGCGGCGGAAGATGCCGACATCACTCTGCGCCTGCACCAGGCGCTGCAAGCCCGCCTGGCCCAGACGCCGAGCGTGCAGCCCGTGCTGATGGACATCGAAATGCCGCTGGTGCCGGTGCTGGCCAAGATCGAGCGCCAAGGTGCGTTGGTCGATGCCGCCTTGCTGCAGGTACAGAGCGGTGAGCTGGGTGTGAAGATGGCCGACCTTGAACGGCGCGCCTACGAGCTGGCCGGTGAAGAATTCAACCTGGGCTCGCCCAAGCAGCTTGGCTCGATCCTCTACGACAAGCTGGGCATGCCGGTGCTGAGCAAGACCGCCAAGGGCCAGCCGTCCACGGCCGAAGCGGTACTCGACGACCTGGCCGTGCAGGGCTACCCGCTGCCCGAGGTCCTGATGCAGTACCGCAGCCTGAGCAAGCTCAAGAGCACCTACACCGACAAGCTGCCGGGGCAGATCAACCCGCGCACCGGGCGCATCCACACCTCCTACCAGCAGGCGGTGGCCGCGACCGGTCGCTTGTCGTCAAGCGACCCGAACCTGCAGAACATCCCCATCCGTACAGCCGAAGGCCGGCGCATTCGCCAGGCCTTCGTCGCAAGCCCCGGCTACAAGCTGCTGGCTGCGGACTATTCGCAGATCGAACTGCGCATCATGGCCCACCTGGCCAAGGATGAAGGCCTGCTGCACGCCTTCCGCAACGACCTCGATGTGCACCGTGCCACGGCGGCAGAGGTCTTCGGAGTTGCGCTTGAAGAGGTCACGACCGATCAACGGCGCAGCGCCAAAGCGATCAACTTCGGCCTGATCTATGGCATGAGTGCCTTCGGCCTGGCCAAGCAGATCGGCGTGGACCGCAAGCAGTCGCAGGACTATATCGACCGCTATTTCGCCCGCTACCCCGGCGTACTGGCCTACATGGAGCGCACCCGTGCCCAGGCGGCCGAACAAGGTTTCGTCGAGACCCTGTTCGGGCGTCGCCTGTACCTGCCGGACATCAATGCCAAGAACCCGGCCCTGCGCAAAGGCGCGGAACGCACCGCGATCAACGCTCCGATGCAGGGCACTGCCGCCGATATCATCAAGCGGGCAATGGTCAATGTGGACAACTGGCTAAGCGAAAGCGGGCTGGACGCGCGCGTGATCCTGCAGGTGCACGACGAATTGGTGCTGGAAGTGCGCGAAGACCTGCTGGAGCAGGTGAAGGATGAAATTCGCGGGCACATGAGCCGCGCCGCACAACTGGATGTGCCGCTGCTGGTCGAAGTAGGTGTTGGCTCGAATTGGGATGAAGCTCACTGATTGAGCCGGGAAACCTGTGTAGGATCTGCGCTGTAGCGACGCGGATCCTGGCATGGCTCGATGCCATTAGTTCTACGGTTTCATGAAACTATCGCAAATAGTTTTGCGAGCTTCGGAACTAAACCGGTGAAGCGGAACTCAGAGTAACTGAATGGCTGGTGAAGCCCTTCGATGCTCCTATGTTGTGTTAAGTGTTGGCAGATACCTGGACCCCGCCCTAGCGGTCCAGACTTGAACCCCGAACTTCCCCCTCCCCATACGAAGTCCGGGGTTTTTTTTGCCCGCAATTCCTGGTTTGCGCGGCCCCTTGTGGGCGCGGCCATGTGTCGCGATGGGCCGCAAAGCGGCCCAGCATCCAAGTGTTGCCTGGTGCAGGCCTCAGGCTACCGGCTTGTCTTCCAGCGCCATCCAACCCGCCAGCACCCGGTAGGCCTCTTCCAACCCCAGGCGCTTGGGTGCCGAGAACAGCTGGATGGTCACGCCATCCCCCCAGCCCTTGCGGATTTCCGACTGGACCTTGAGCAGGGTGTTCTTGCCCGCGCCGTGGGTCAGCTTGTCGGCCTTGGTCAGCAGGATGTGCATCGGCATGCCGCTGGCGCGCGCCCAATCGAGCATCATCTTGTCGAAGTCGGTCATGGGGTGGCGCACATCCATCATCAGGATCACGCCGCGCAGGCATTCGCGGCCGCCCAGGTAGGCTTCCAGGTGGCGCTGCCAGTGTTGCTTGAGCGGGATCGGGACTTTTGCATATCCGTAGCCCGGCAGGTCGACCAATCGCCGTTCATCGTCCAGACTGAAGAAATTCAACAGCTGGGTGCGCCCTGGGGTCTTCGAGGTACGCGCCAGGCTGGCATGAGTCAGGGTATTGAGGGCGCTGGATTTGCCGGCGTTGGAACGGCCGGCGAAAGCCACCTCGTAACCCTGGTCGTCCGGGCATTGTTCGACCTTGGCAGCGCTGAGGGCGAATGTGGCTTTCTGGCAGAGGCCGAGGATGGGGTTCTTGACTTGCATGGGATATCCGATGTGGGTGTTGCCAAAGCCTAGGCCGGCAAGCGGTGTCGTTTCCGTTTGGATGGCGGAAGTATATAATGCCCCAGTTTTTGTGTGCTCATTATCCCAGCGAAGGAGAATGGGCATGGGGTGTCGAACAATAGCTCGCGCATCAGAACGCAGCGCGTCCCCCAACCCTGTCAGGTCGTTTCGCTTGGCGAAATGGCTGCTAGCTGTCGGTATGTTCCTGCCGTTTTTCAGCGCACAGGCTACACAGGATCCCGAGGCGTTGTACAACCGCACGTGTGCGGCCTGTCACGCCGGGCAGTTGCCACAGGCGCCCAGAAAGGGTGACCGGGCAGCCTGGGAGCCAAGGCTGGCGCAAGGCATGGAGGTACTCATGACGCATGTTTTTCAGGGTTTCAAGGCTATGCCGCCGCGTGGATTGTGCATGGACTGCAGTGCCGAGGACTACCGTTTGGTCATCCTTTGGATGAGCGGCAGTCCCGATACATAACATTTCACCCTTAGCCGTGTTGGATTAGCTGATGAACAAACTAGTCGTGAGTCTGCTGTTGACCATGGGTGTCGCAGGTGCGGCCACTGCTGCGCAACCTATAAAAGGCGATGCCGCCGCCGGCCAGGCCAAGACGGCCATCTGTGGTGCCTGCCACAACCCGGACGGCAATAGCCTGGCGCCGAACTTCCCGAAACTGGCCGGCCAGGGCCAGCGTTACCTCGAAAAACAACTGCACGAGATCAAGTCCGGCAAACGTACGGTGTTGGAAATGACCGGCATGCTGGCGAATTTCAATGACCAGGACCTGGCCGACATCGCCGCCTACTTCGCCAGCCAGAAAGGCAGCGTCGGCGCCGCCGATCCCAAGCTGGTCGACCGCGGTCGTGAGCTGTTCAACGGCGGCGACCTGGAAAAAGGCCTGCCCGCCTGTACTGGCTGCCACTCGCCCAACGGCGCAGGCATCGCCTTGGCCGGCTTCCCTCACCTCAGCGGCCAGCATACCCAGTACATCACCAAGCAACTCACCGACTTCCGCGAAGGCAACCGCACCAATGATGGCGACGCGATGACCATGCGCACGATTGCCGGCAAGCTGAGCAACCATGATATCGAAGCGTTGGCCAGCTACATCCAGGGCCTGCATTAACGTTCGGTTAATGCTGTAACGCTAAAGATGAAAGGGCGGCGCGGATCGCCCTTTTTTCAGTCCGCAGCCGTTACACTACAGAACTCGGGCCCTTCCCGACCTGTCTCAACACAGGTCGCGTCGAGGCGACCAATGACTGCTCAGGAGTAAAGCATGCGTAAACTGATTCTCAGCGCTGCGCTGGTCGCCGCCAGCGTATTCGGTATGGCCGCTGTCCAGGCCGCCGAGCCTGCCACGGCCGGCAAGGAATACCTCGAGCTGAGCAACCCTGTCCCGGTATCCGTCCCTGGCAAGATCGAAGTGGTCGAGCTGTTCTGGTACGGCTGCCCTCACTGCTACCACTTCGAGCCGGTAATCAACCCATGGGTTGAAAAACTGCCCAAGGACGTCAACTTCAAGCGCGTGCCTGCCATGTTCGGCGGCCCGTGGGATGCCCACGGCCAGATGTTCCTGACCCTCGAAGCCATGGGCGTGGAGCACAAGGTACACGCGGCGGTGTTCGATGCCATCCAGAACAAGCGCATGCACCTGACCAAGCCTGACGAAATGGCCGATTTCCTCGCCACCCAAGGCGTCGACAAGGACAAGTTCCTCGCCACCTTCAACTCGTTCGCCATCAAAGGCCAGGTCAACCAGGCCAAGGAGCTGGCGAAGAAGTACGAAATCACTGGTGTACCGAGCATGGTGGTCAATGGCAAGTACCGCTTCGACCTCGGCACTGCTCAAGGCCCGGAAGGCGTGCTGAACGTTGCCGACCAGCTGATCGAGAAGGAGCGCGCCGCTAAGTAAGCGGCGAACCCCATGCGCCGCTTCAGAACCGCGCGTGGCATTGGCCTGCATGAGCCGCAGGTCAACGAGCATCATCTGCAGGCCAACGGCCTGCCGGAAGATGGTCGCCTGCGGCTGCTCAGCTTCAATATCCAGGTCGGCATCAGTACCGAGCGCTATCGCCATTACCTGACCCGCAGCTGGCAGCATTTGCTGCCGCATACCGGGCGTGCCAGCAACCTGCAGAAGATCGGCGACCTGCTCAACGACTTCGACCTGGTGGCCCTGCAGGAGGCCGACGGCGGCAGCCTGCGTTCGGGTTACGTCAACCAGGTGGAGCACCTGGCCCACCTGGGGGGCTTCCCCTATTGGTACCAGCAGCTCAACCGCAACCTCGGGCGCTTCGCCCAGCACAGCAATGGCGTGCTCAGCCGCCTTAAACCCCAACTCCTTGAAGACCACCCGCTGCCCGGCCCTGCTGGCCGCGGTGCAATCCTGGTGCGCTTCGGCGAGGGCGAAAACGCGCTGATCGTAGTCATGATGCACCTGGCGCTTGGCGCCAAGACCCGTGCTCGCCAGTTGGCCTACATTCGTGAGCTGATTGGCGGCTACCGCCATCAGGTACTGATGGGCGACATGAACACCCACGCGAACGACCTGCTCGACCACTCCCCCCTGCGCGATCTTGGCCTGATCGCCCCTCAGGTCGAAGCCACCTTCCCCAGTTGGCGACCGCAGCGTTGCCTGGACCATATCCTGCTCAGCCCAACCCTGACCCTGGAGCGGGTCGAGGTGTTGGCACAGCCAATTTCCGACCATCTTCCGGTTGCCGTGGAGATCCGATTGCCTGATGCATTGACTGTGGATACGCTGCCGGTCTTGAGTTAGATCAGCATGCGCGTACTTGGGCCCTCAAGTGTTCGGGCCGCGCGCCGACAGCGTGTAACTACAGCCCAATAGATGCATCACCCGTCGCGGATCCAGGCATGACCGAAGAAGCCGAGCGCTGGAAAGAAAAATACCTTAAAAGCATCGAACAGCAGGAAAAACTCGAGCGGCGCTGGGAAGCGCGTCTCGACTTGCTGCGCCGAGGCCTGGTGCGCAGTACCCTGGCCGCCGAAGGCAGTGACAAGGTGGTCGACCAGTGCATGAAGGAAATGCGCGAGGTCATCCGCAGTGACAACATGGACGCAGGCCTCGCCGGGCTGATCCCACGCCTTGAGAAGGCCGTGCTGGACTCCGAGCAACGCCGCGAAACCCGTATGAACCAGGTCAGCGACGCGCTGACCGCACTGGTGACGCAGCTTCAGGGCCTACCGCTGCCTGGGGATGTATCGCGGCCGCTGAAGAAACTGGCGAAAAAGCTCGACGGCGGCGTCAGCCAGTCGCGCGAGTTGCCTCCACTGCTGGGGGAGCTAAGCGGCCTGCAAGGGCGCGCGCTTTCAGCATTGGGAAAGCCGGCTGAAGAAACCAGGCCAGGGCTGTTGCAGCGCTTGTTCCGTAACCGTGACGGTGAGCCACAGGCTGATGTGCCTGCCGACCCGGAGCTTGCGCCGGCAACAGCACATTCCGAACCGCACCCAGTGGCGGATGGCCCCGTCCTGGTAGACCTGCCGCCATCGGATATGGACGAACTGCGTCCGGTGCAGGCGCCTGTTGAGGAGCCTCAAGAGGCGGCTATCGTCGAGCAGCAAGCTGCAGCCGACCCTGAACCGCAAGCACTGGAGCCTGAGCAGGCCGACGATGCCGAGGCAGCACCGGCGCCTGCCGAGGCGCCGCTGCCTGCTGAACCCGAACCCACCGAGCAGGCGAAACAGCCCGACGAGCCGGCAGCCGAACCTGCAGCGCTGCCCCTCGAGGAAACCTTTGGTGAGGACGGCCCCTACTCGCTGCCCGACGCGGTCGAGCCGCCCTATAGCCAGGTTGCCGCGCACATTGAACAAACGCTGCTCGGCCTGCTCGACGACCTCAGCCTGCCGGAGCGCCACAAGGCGCAGGCCTTGGAGATGCGCGAGCGGGTGGCGCGTGGGCTGAACTGGTATGAGCTGATTCCGGTGCTCGATGACCTCGCCGTGCTCATGCTGGCGATCACCGACAGCGGGCAACACGAATTCGAGACTTACCTGCAGCAGCTCAACGAGCGCCTTGAAAGCTTCCAGAGCCACTTGCACGAAGCCAGCACCGGCCATGCCGACAACAGTACGGCCGCCCGTGAGCTGGACAGCCAGTTGCGCGAACAGGTCGATGGCCTGCAGAACAGTGTCCAGGGTGCGGCCGACGTGGACAGCCTCAAGCACATTCTGGAAAACCGCCTGGAAGGCCTGCTGGGCACGATGGACGAGCATCAGCACGCACGTGATCGCCGCGAACAAGAGCTCGCGGGGCGCCTGCAGGGGTTGGCCGAGCGTGTGGCGAGCATGGAGCAGGAGGCGCTCGGTTATCGCGAGCATCTGGAGGAACAGCGGCAGAAGGCCCTGATCGATCCGCTGACCGGCCTGCCCAATCGCGCCGCCTGGACCGAGCAGGTCGAGCGGGAAATACTCGACTGGCAAGAGAACGGTGGCCACCTGGCGATGGCGATACTCGACCTGGATCATTTCAAGCGTATTAATGACAGCTATGGCCACCTGGCCGGGGACAAAGTGCTGAAGATCGTCGCCGATCAGCTGCGCAAGCGCCTGCGCGCACGTGACTTCATCGCGCGTTTTGGTGGGGAAGAGTTCGTGCTGTTGCTGCCGCAGACTTCACCGGCTGCAGGTGCGCAGGTCGCCGAAGTGCTGCGCGCCGCGATCGAAGCCTGCCCGTTCCATTTCAAGGGTGAGCGAGTGGTGATCACCGCGTCCATCGGCCTGAGCACCTTCCGCTCCGGTGAGCGCGGCGACCAGGTGCTCAAGCGTGCCGATGCAGCCTTGTATCGCGCCAAGGACCTCGGCCGTAATCGCGTGGAACAAAGCTGAGCGGGTGGGCGTTGTGCGCATACGTTATGCTAATGCGCTACCGGCAATCACCGTGGCTTTTCCCATGAGAGCGTTTTTTTCCGTACTTTTGCTGGTCGTGCTGGCCGGTTGTTCTACCGGCCTGCGCATCGACCGCAGCCACCCTTCGGCCAACCAGGATAACCGCATCCAGTTCGTTGTCCTGCATTACACCAACGCCTCGCTGGAGCGCTCGCTTGCACTGCTTACCCATGGCGAGGTCAGTGCCCATTACCTGATTGGCGATGGCCCGGCCACCGTTTACCAGCTGGTCGACGAAAACCGCCGGGCCTGGCATGCCGGCGACAGCCAGTGGGATGGGCGTACCTGGCTGAACTCGAGCTCCATCGGCATCGAGATCGTCAACCCAGGCTTCGACACCACCCCCAATGGCCGTGTCTGGTACCCCTATAGTGAAGCGCAGATCCAGTCGTTGATCGCCTTGCTCAAGGACATCGTCAAACGCAACAACATCAACCCCCGCTACATCATCGGCCACAGCGACATCGCGCCCTTGCGCAAGCTCGATCCGGGGCCGCTGTTCCCGTGGAAGCGCCTGGCCGATGCGGGGCTGGGGGTGTGGCCAGAGGCGAATGCCGTGGCGCGGCAGCAGGCGTACTTCAACGCCAACCCACCGACAATCGGCTGGTATCAGCAGGAGCTTGCACGCTTCGGCTACGCTATCGAGCAGACTGGGCAGCTGGATGTCGCCACACGGCATGTCATCGCGGCCTTCCAGATGCGCTTCCGGCCACAGCGCTTCGACGGCACGCCAGATGCGCAGACGGCTGCCATGTTGCAGGTAGTCAACCGGATGCGCTGACGCCCATCACGCTATCGCCCTCCGCCAAACGGCCAAGCTAAACCAGCATTCCGTTGCTATACCTTGTATATCAACTGGATGCTGCCCATGTCGGCTCTGATAACTGCTCTGCGCCAATTTTTTTACCGCCCCTGGATGCTGGCCTCCTTGGCAGCAATGGCCAGCGCTGCGGTATTGCTGACGGCCAGCATCGCCATTGCCCTGCATCAGATGAAGCAGAGCGAAAGTGCGCAGATGAATGCTCAGGGCGAGCGCTTCCTCGACCGCCTTGAGCAGGTATTCGGCCAGTTGCGTGAGGGCGTCGATGATCTGCAGGCGCAGCCGCTGCGTGGCTGCAGCCCTGCGATGCTGGCGCAACTGCAGCAGGTGGGCCTTGGCTCACGCTTCATCTATGAAGCGGCCTATGTAGACGCCAGCGTCGCCTGCTCGAACCGTGGAGGGGCCAGGGCGTTCGTGCCCACCCGGGCTCCGGACATCCAGGGGCCTACCTACAGTTACTGGCTGAACACCACGACCGAACCCAACGAAAACCTGGCCGCACTGATGCTTGCGCGTGGCAACTTCCTGGTCTCCACATCACGCGGGCACCTGACCGATGTGGTCGACCTGCCTCCCGGTGGCAGCCTGCTGGTGGTGCTGGACAACGGCACACGGGCGATTCCAGTGCTGGGCCCACCGCAAACCTGGCCACCGTCCAACAATTGGTCGCCCTCCAGCACAACCTCTTTGTTCGAGATGCATGACCGCCTTGTCTATCGAATGCCAACCAAGTCGCCGGATTACCAACTCGTCCTGATTGCCCCAAGGGCGAGCCTGCCGTTGCGGATGAACGGCATGCTCTGGTTGTTGTTCCCAGGGAGCGTTCTGGCGGCTTGCTGCATTGGCTGGCTGGTGCTGCAGTTGATCCTGCAGCGCCGCTCGATGAGCTCGGAGCTGCAAAATGCGCTGCGCCGCGGTGAGCTGCAGGTGCTGTACCAGCCCATCATGGAGCTGGATAGCCGGCGCTGCGTGGGCGCTGAGGCGCTGGTGCGCTGGCGACGCCCGGACGGCACGCTGACCAGCCCGGACTTGTTCATTCCGTTGGCGGAAAACACCGGGCAGATCCGCCAGATCACCGACTTCGTCCTGCAGCGTGTGCTGGAGCAACTGGGCCAGTTACTGCGTTCGCACCGTAACCTGTATATCTCGGTGAACCTTGCGGCCTGCGATGTGATGGTGCCGCGAATTGGCCGGGTAGCGGCGCGGTTGTTGGCGCTGCACCGCGTGGCGGCCAGCCAGATCGCCTTTGAAGTCACCGAGCGCGGGCTGATCGATGTGGTGGTGGCCCGTGACAACCTGCAGGCCCTGCGTTCGGTGGGGCATCAGGTGCTGATCGATGATTTTGGTACTGGCTATTGCAGCCTGGCCTATCTGCAGACCCTGCCGGTGGACTGCTTGAAGATCGACAAGGCTTTTATCGACGCACTTGGCCATGACGCTGCCAGCAGTGGCGTGGCACCGCACATCATTCGCATGGCCCACGACCTTCATCTGCGGGTAATCGCCGAGGGTATCGAATGTGAAGCCCAGGCGGTGCTGCTGAACAGCGAGGGCGTCAATTACGGGCAGGGCTGGTTGTTCGCCCACCCGCTCAATGCCCGACAGTTCGTCGAGCTGGTAACCCGTGGGCGGCAGGTGCGCAGGCAACGGATCGATGATGAGCCTTGAGTGTGAGGCTCATGCATCCCCTGCGCGTCATCGTCAAACCGGCAGCGCCATGTAGAACTGCGTCCCCTGCCCTGGCCGGGAAAACACGCCCATGCGCCCGCCGTGCAACTGCACGATCTCTTTGCAGAGCGCCAACCCCAGCCCGGCCCCGCCTTTCTTGCGCCCAACCTGCACAAAGGGCTCGAAGATGCGCCCCTGCTGCCCATAGGCGATACCCTCGCCGTTATCCTCGACACTGACGATCACCCGTTCCCCGTGGCGCCTTGCGTGCAGGCGAATCCGCCCACCGCTGGGGGTGTGGCGAACGGCGTTGTGCAACAGGTTGTCGAGCACGCGGTCGAGTTGCGCGACATCCGCCTGGATGCGCGGCAGCGGCGGTTCCAGCGCCTTGATCAGTTCAATCTGCTTGCTCGCGGCGTGTTCGCCAAAGCGTATCTGGGCGCGCTCAAGCAAATCATCTATGGCGCAGGGTGCAAGTTCGAGTTTTTGCAGCCCGCTCTGGTAGCGCGAGAAGTTGAGCAGGTCGTTGATCAGCTGAGTCAGGCGCTGCATTTCTTCGCCGATGGTATCCAGCAAGTCATTCTCGCGGGCCTCGGGCGGGAACTTCACCCGCTCGCGCAACAGCCCGAATGCCATGTGCATGCCGGTGACCGGGGTACGCAGTTCGTGCGAGGCGCGCAGCACGAACTCGCTGCGCACACGCTCGAACGCGCGCTGCTCGGTTACATCGTGCAGCACCATGACAGCGCCGAGAATCGGCCCTTGCGGGTGGCTGACCGGGGTCAGGCTATAGGTCAGCAAGCGTGACTCTTCATCGACCTCGATACTCAGGTCGTCGGGTGGGCGATCCAGGCTGCCGCCCCGCAGTACCTGGCGCAGCTGTTGCTCCAGCTCAGGGCGTTGCAGAGCCTCGGCAAGGCCACTGCCCACCCGGCTGTTGCTCCAGCCGAGCTGGCGCTGGGCAACCGGGTTGAGATGCTCGAGCTGCCCTTGGCGGTCGATGATCAGCAAACCATCGTCGATGCTGTCGAGCACGGCCTGCAGGCGTTGCTGGCCGGCCAGCAGTTCATCCACGTTGGTAGCCTGGTGCTTGCGCAGCGCATCGGCCATCATCCCGAAGCGCCGGGTGAGCTGATTAAGCTCGACCGCCTGCGTCACTGGCAAGGTCACATCGAAGTCGCCTCGGCCCAGTTGATCTGCGGCTTTGGCCAGGGCTTCGATGGGTTGGCCAAAGCGGCGGGCGATGTTGTGCGCTGTGATGAAACCCAGCACCAGCACCACCAGGCCCATCAGGCCGAGCACGCCGCTGACCAGCAAGGCCCGGTCGCGGGTTTGCTCTTCGCTGCGGGTGATGTGGTCGAGGGCCTGCTTGTGGGAGTCGATCAGGTCGGTACGCACCTGATTGAAAGCAGCCCCCAGTGGCTGATCGATGCCCATGCTGCGGGCCGGCGACGGGCTGTCGCGGTAGGCCTGCAGGAATGTCTGGTAGTTGCTGCTGGCCTTGCTGAAACCGGTGCGCTCGCCGCCGTTTTCCAGGCCCTGATTCAGTTGCGCCTGGAAGTTGTCCTGCAGCGCACGCAGGCTATCAGGCGCGGTGTCTTCGTCGAGCATCAGGGTCAGCTGCTCGCCCAGGTTTTGGCGCAGTTTCAGGCCGATTTCCAGCGCGTGGGTGGTGTCGCGCACGGATTGTTGTTGCACGGTGGCCATCTGCAGCACGCTGATCAGGCCCAGCATCAGGCCTAGCAAGGCGACTGTCACCAGCGCCGAAATGCTGAGAAAAAGCCGCGTGCGCAGCTTCATTTGCAATCTCATAGGTTGTACTGCTTACGCTTGCGATACAGGGTCGAGGCATCGATGCCCAGGGTCTTGGCAGCCTGGTCGAGGGTGTCGCTGGCAGCCAGTACCGCTCCGATGTGGGCGCGCTCCAGCTCATCCAGGCTCAGCGCCGCACCGACGCGAGGTGCATTGCCAGCCGGTTGCTCGCCCATGCCCAGGTGGCTGATTTCTACGCGTTCCTGCGGGCAGATGATGCTGGCGCGCTCGACCACGTTGCGCAGCTCACGGATATTGCCCGGCCAGCGGTAATTGAGCAGCGCGGCGCGGGCTTCTTCGCTGAACCCTCGGGCCGGCCGGGAGTACTCCTTGACGAAGCGTGCCAGGAAGCGGTCGGCCAAGGTCAGGATGTCTTCACTGCGCTCGCGCAGTGGTGGCAGGTGCAAGGTGATGACGTTGAGGCGGTACAGCAGGTCTTCCCGGAAGCGGCTTTCGCGGACCATCTCTTCGAGGTTGAGGTTGGTCGCCGCGAGGATGCGCACATCGGCGCGGCGGGTCACCGGGTCGCCTACCCGCTCGTACTCTTTATCCTGGATGAAACGAAGCAACTTGGGTTGCAGGGCCAGGGGGAAGTCGCCGATTTCGTCGAGGAACAGCGTGCCGCCGTCGGCCTGGCTGACGCGGCCCAGCGTACTCTCACTGGCACCGGTAAAGGCGCCGCGTGTGTGGCCGAACAGCTCGCTCTCCATCAGTTCGGCATTCAGCGATGGGCAGTTGATGGTCACGCAGGCCTTGCGCGCGCGCTTGCTCCAGCTGTGAATGGCGCGGGCCAGTTCGCCTTTACCGGTACCCGACTCGCCGAGGATGAGGATGTTGGCGTCGGTGGTCGCCACCTGGCGCGCGGTTTCCAGCACGACCATCATCGCCGGGCTGTGCGAGTCGAGGCCGTCCTTGGGCTTGCGTACTTCACCCTCCAGGGCTTCAAGGCGGGCAGACAGCTGGCGCACCTCCAGCTGTTTGGCGGTGGCCAGGCGAAGCTGGTCGGGGCTGCAGGGCTTGACCAGGTAATCGGCGGCGCCGGCCTGGATGGCATCGACCGCAGTATCGATCGCCGAGTGGGCGGTGACGATCACTACCCGCATCCACGGCGCCTGGATGCGCATCTGCGCCAGGACGTCCAGGCCATTGTCCTCGCCCAGGCGCAGGTCGAGGAAGCACAGGTCGAACACCTGGCGCTGCAGCAAGGCTTCGGCCTGCGCGGCGCTGTTGGCCGTGGCTACGCTGTAGCCTTCGTCCTCGAGGCAATAACGGAAGGTGCGCAGGATCGCGGACTCGTCATCCACCAGCAGAATGCGGCCTTGATTGTCCTGGGCTGATTCCATTTGCTGCGCTCCTTTAGGAAAGATCTTCATTTAGTGTGGGAAAAATCGGGCAAGTTGCATGGTCAATTCTGAAGGATTCTGTCCTTTGCATGCTAGCCAATGGCCAAATACCGCCGTGAACCCGTGATATCTCGATGATTTTGTTAGAGCGATGGGGTGGCACATTGGTTGCGAGGATTTTCAGATTTTGCCTACAAAAGGAGTGCAGTCATGCCCTTTTTCACCCGAACGGCTGTATTGACGGCCAGCCTGCTGTCCATTTGCGCACCCGCTTTCGCCGACCCGGTCCAGGACGCCCGCCTGGAAGGCTCCCTGCAAACAGCGCTGTCACTCAACCGCATGCTCAACCCCTTTCGTATCGAAGTGCAGGTGGATGGGCAGCGGGCCCGGCTGACGGGCGAGGTCGAGAATGAAGTCGAGCGCCAGTTGGCCGAGCATGTGGCTCAGGCTACCCGGGGCATCGAGCAGGTCGACAACCAGTTGCGGGTCAATGCGGGGCTGGTCGAGCGCCCGCTTGAGCTTCGTGCTTACGCACAGCGGCTGGAGGACGCGACCCTGGCTGCCGTTATCCGCGCACGCTTGCTGTGGAGCCGCATCACCGAAAAAGCGGCCATCGAGGTCCAGAGCAGTGAAGGTGTGGTGACCTTGCGCGGCAAGGTCGACAGCCCCGAAGCCAAGGAGCTTGCGGGCGTGGTGGCGCGTACCACCGATGGTGTGCACCTGGTCAACAACCTTGTCAGCCTGGACACCGCGGCCATGGCCAAGGCGCGGGAAAACCCGGTCGGTGCGCCATCGGGGCCGCAGCCGAGTGACAGCTGGGTCGTCGACAAGATCCAGAACAGCTTCCGCTTCAGCCGCAATCTCGATGGCCTGAATATCAAGGTGGCCAGCGCCGACGGCATGGTCCGGCTATCGGGCGAGGTGGTCAGTAGTGAGCAGAAAACCATTGCGACGGAGATCGCTCGGCAGATCATCGGCGTACGGGGTGTAGACGCCGATCTGCTCAAGGTTGCGACCAAGGTGGAAGGCTGAGTCGTGCAATTCGCACGACGCCAGGGAGGGCATCGTGCAGGATACGTCCTCCAGTGCCATCTGCTCATTACATAAGTACCTGATATATAAGGGTTTTATTGAATATCAAAGGCTGGCACGCAGGCTGCAATTACCTGTTCAGGTTTGAATAGAAAAATTACAGCAGGAGAAGCCGGCATGAACCGCCAATCCGTCAACCGTTCGCAGATCGCCGCACTGCCCCTGCGCCAGTTCCTTTTGATTGGAATGGCGCTGCTGCTGACTTTGGCCGCAGGCCTTTTTTATTACAGCTGGCAGACCGCGCGACTGGCTGATCAGGTTGCAGCGCAGACCGCGCTGCTGACGCAGATCCAGGCGACCCGTGCCAATACATTGGTGAAAGCAGCCCAACCGCTGCCTTCGGCCAACACCTCGCCGGCCACCGTTGAAAACGTCGTGCCTCAGCAACGCTGGGTGTTCTAAGACGCTGTGACCGGATCTATTTCAAAAAAGAAAGGAGAAGCATCATGCTGAGTTGGGCTATCACTTTCCTCATCATCGCCATTGTCGCCGCCGTTCTGGGCTTCGGTGGTATCGCTGGCGCCGCTACGGGTATCGCGAAGATCCTGTTCATTGTCTTCCTGGTCCTGTTCGTAGCCTCCTTCTTCTTTGGACGTGGTCGAGGTTGAAGATGAGCAGGAAGCTTTGCAAAGCCGTGGCTGCCGCCCTGCTGTTGGGTGGCAGCGCAGCGGCGATGGCGGCCAATGACGGCCAGGTTCGAGTCGACCAGTTGCTCGGCTCGGACCCGGAGTACCGGGAAACATGGCAGGACGCGATCAAAGGCGAGGAACGCCTGCCCGACTGGGTGATCAATCTGACTGGCAGTGCCCAGGAGCAGATGTCGGCAGTGACCGAGGATGGCGACAAGTATCTGGTAGGTCCGCTGTGCGAGGCCCAGGACAAGTGCACATACAAACGCCTTATCGTGGCGTTCAGTTGGGACAAGGATGATGCTTACGGGATGCTCGTCGAGGTACCCGAAGGCCTGCCGAGTGACAAGTCGCCAACCCGCCACGCGCAATACCGTTGGCTGGGTGAGCCTGATGATGGCATGAAGGCCATGTTGCAGGAGCAACTCAAGCGCGACCCGAAGTGGTACTGACCTTCAAGGACGAACGGTCGCGCACTGTCACGTAATATAAGCGGAACCTTTCTATATTTCTCGCTTCTATGATGCGCCGCCTCGAGGAGGAGTGGCACATGACCAAGGGGTCGGGCTGTTCTGATTGTTACAGGATCGGAGTGGCCTAGGGGTACAGGGAGTGCCTCCAGCAATGGGCCGGGTCAGGAAAGGCAAAATCGGAAGTTTCAGGTCAGGCGTATGTTTCATACGTAACCGGGCCTGGCTTCCGAGGTGCCATCTCGCATTACCATCCCACCTTTCAGGTTTTTCCTCTTGAGACACATTTTGTCTCGACCGTACATCAAATTTTTTTCGTCCAATCCGGCTATCGCGCAAGCGGCATTTCAGCCATTCGGATTGTCGAACAAGCCATCCCGAGACCCTTTCGAGCACTGCCAAATCTGCCTGAAAATGGCGCTTTGCTCTTGTTCGGGATTCCGAACGTTATAAATCAATGACTTGCAGCTGCCTCATTTTGACGCAGATCAGTATGCGTAATCGGTATGGGGTATACGCTTCCGGCATTAGATTTCATCCTTTGCCATCGCAATAGTTGCCGCCTTTTCGCTGGCCCGAGCGCCTTGTCGCTCGCTCGCGGTGTCCTTACATGAGGTCTCCGGACGGAAGCTCCTAGCTGCCCGCGGCGTTGCCAACGGCTCTGTTATGCGTTTTTCCGGTCGGTGCCCGTGACCACTAGAACAAAGGGTAAAGACATGAAGAAGGCAAAACTGAGCCTCGCCTGGCAGATCGTTATCGGTCTGGTCCTGGGCGTTGCAATCGGCGCGCTGCTGAACCACTTCAGTGCGGAAAAGGCCTGGTGGATCAGTAACGTCCTCCAACCCGCCGGTGACATCTTCATTCGCCTGATCAAGATGATCGTCGTCCCGATCGTGATTTCGTCGCTGATCGTGGGCATCGCCGGGGTTGGCGACGCGAAGAAACTGGGCAGCATCGGCCTGAAGACCATCCTCTACTTCGAGGTGGTGACCACCATCGCCATCGTCGTCGGCCTGGTGTTGGCCAACCTGTTCCACCCAGGCGCCGGCATCGACATGAGCACCCTGGGCACCGTCGACATCTCCAAATACCAGGCGACTGCCGCCGAAGTGCAGCATGAGCATGCGTTCATCGAGACCCTGCTCAACCTGATCCCGTCCAACATCTTCGCGGCGTTGATGCGTGGCGAAATGCTGCCGATCATCTTCTTCTCGGTACTGTTCGGCCTGGGCCTGTCGAGCCTGCAGGCAGACCTGCGCGAGCCGCTGGTGCGTACCTTCCAGGGCGTGTCGGAGACCATGTTCAAGGTCACCCACATGATCATGAACTACGCCCCGATCGGCGTGTTCGCCCTGATTGCGGTAACCGTTGCCAACTTCGGCTTCAGCTCGCTGCTGCCGTTGGCCAAGCTGGTGCTGCTGGTGTACTTCGCCATCGCCTTCTTCGCCTTCATGGTGCTGGGCCTGGTGGCGCGCCTGTTCGGCTTCTCGGTGATCAAGATCATGCGCATCATGAAAGATGAGCTGATCCTCGCCTACTCCACCTCCAGCTCCGAGACCGTGCTGCCGCGCGTGATCGAGAAGATGGAGAAGTACGGTGCGCCGAAGTCGATCTGCTCGTTCGTGGTACCGACCGGTTACTCGTTCAACCTCGACGGCTCGACGCTGTACCAGAGCATCGCGGCGATCTTCATCGCCCAGCTGTATGGCATCGACCTGTCCTGGAGCCAGCAACTGCTGCTGGTGCTGACCCTGATGGTGACCTCCAAGGGGATCGCCGGTGTGCCGGGCGTATCGTTCGTGGTCCTGCTGGCGACCCTGGGCAGCGTAGGCATCCCGCTGGAAGGCCTGGCGTTCATCGCCGGTGTCGACCGTATCATGGACATGGCGCGTACCGCGCTGAACGTGATCGGCAATGCCCTGGCAGCGCTGGTAATCGCTCGTTGGGAAGGCATGTACGACGCCGCCAAGGGCGAGCAGTACTACGCCTCGCTGATGGCGGACAAGAAGGAAGCAGCCGTGGTAGGCGAAACCGCCAAGCGCTGAACCTGATGTGCTGAACAGAGAGCCCCGACTTGTCGGGGCTTTTTGTTGTCTGTATGGGCCTCATCGCCGGCAAGCCGGCTCCCACAGGTACCCTACTGCCCGAGGGCAGTGCAATAAGCCGGCTCCCACAGCTACCCCACGGAGCCTCAGGGCAGTGCAACAACTGTGGGAGCCGGCTTGCCGGCGATGAGGCCGGTACAGGCTAAACCGGTTATCATTCAGCCACTTTTCAGGGGGAACAATCGGATGCTCAACGGCCTTTGGCTCGGCTTTTTCCTGGTGGCGGCCGTCTCTGCCCTGGCCCAATGGCTGGTGGGTGGCAACGCTGGCATCTTCGCCGCGATGGTCGAGAGTATCTTCGCCATGGCCAAGCTCTCGGTAGAGGTCATGGTCCTGCTGTTCGGTACCTTGACGCTGTGGCTGGGCTTTCTCAAGATCGCCGAGAAGGCCGGCATCGTCGAATGGCTGGCCAAAGCCCTGGGCCCCCTGTTCGCCCGGCTGATGCCAGAAGTGCCGCCCGGCCACCCGGCGCTGGGCCTGATCACCATGAACTTCGCTGCCAACGGCCTGGGCCTGGACAACGCCGCCACGCCGATCGGCCTCAAGGCGATGCGGGCGCTGCAGGAGCTCAACCCCAGCAGCACCACCGCCAGCAATGCGCAGATTCTCTTCCTGGTACTCAATGCCTCATCGCTGACCCTGCTGCCGGTGACCATCTTCATGTACCGCGCCCAGCAAGGCGCCACCGACCCGACGCTGGTGTTCCTGCCGATTCTGCTGGCTACCAGCGTTTCGACCCTGGTCGGCCTGCTGTCGGTGGCGGTGATGCAGCGCCTGCGCCTGTGGGACCCGGTGGTGTTGGCCTACATGATCCCTGGCGCTCTGCTGCTGGGCGGCTTCATGGCCTTCCTGGGAACCCTGTCGGCCGCGGCGCTGGCCAGCCTGTCGTCGATCCTGGGCAACCTCACGCTGTTCGGGGTGATCATCCTGTTCCTGGTGATCGGCGCGCTGAAACGGGTGAAGGTGTATGAAGCCTTTGTCGAGGGGGCCAAGGAAGGCTTTGACGTGGCCAAGAGCCTGTTGCCCTACCTGGTGGCGATGCTGGTGGCGGTCGGCGTACTGCGTGCCTCCGGCGCCCTTGAGCTGGCGCTGGACGGTATTCGCCACGCGGTCAACTGGATGGGCATGGACACCCGCTTCGTAGAGGGCCTGCCGACCGCGTTGGTCAAGCCGTTCTCTGGCAGCGCCGCCCGGGCGATGTTGATCGAGACCATGCAGACCCACGGCGTGGACAGCTTCCCGGCGCTGGTGGCAGCGACCATCCAGGGCAGCACCGAAACCACCTTCTACGTGCTGGCCGTGTACTTCGGTGCTGTCGGCATCCAGCGCGTGCGCCACGCGGTAGGCTGTGCGCTGCTGGCCGAATTGTCCGGGGTGATCGCGGCGATCTTCGTCTGCTACTGGTTCTTCGCCTGAGCCTGAACGCTCTGCGCCACGGTCCAGTTCACCACCTGCCCGGCCAGTTGATCGCTGGCCGCGCCAAAGCCGGCTACTACGGCTGACACCTGGGTATCGGCCAACGGCTGGCGCACCTCGAAGCGTTTGCTGGCAAGGATGCGCTGGCTCCGGCCCTGGACCAGCCGCGCGTCATAGCGGATCACCACTTCCACCGCGCCGCCGGCTCGGTACTCACTCTGGAACGCCTGCAGCTCGCCGGCCAGCTCATAGTCGGCCTGCAGGTTGCTGTCGTCGGCGCTCAGCCGCTGTACGCGGCCGTCACGCTGGAAACCATCGAGCAGGCGGTTGCGCACCAGCAGTGGCACCGGGTCGCTCCAGCGCGCGCCTTTGTAGCTGCTGAGCACATCGCCCTGGGGGATCACCGCAATGCGCGGCCCAGCCAGCGTTTCGCTGGCCAGAGGCTTGTTCAGGCGCAGCGACCAGTCTACAGGGGTGGCGCTGTGGCTGGCCTGGTTGACCGGCAGGCGATAGATATCCACAGGCTCGCTTTGCGGCAGGATCGAGCAGGCACTGGTCAGGCTCAGCGCGGCCGCCAAGGCCAGCAGGCGCAGCGACAGGTTCATGGCTGGAACTCCTTGTTGTTGTCACGGCCGAGCAAGTAGCCGCTCGGGTCAGCCTCCAGGCGCCGGGAAATGCCTTTGAGCGAATTGAGCGTTTCGCGCAGTTCACGGATTGCCGGTGTCAGCTGGTTGAGGCCTTGCGCGCCATCGTCGATGGACTGGCGGTTATCGTTGAGCAGGCTGTTGATGGTTGCGGTGCTGGCCGCCAGCGATTGCATGGCCTGTTCGGCGCTGCCAATGGCCTGCTTGCCCTGAGTGCCAAGCAAGCCGTTGGCGTTGCGCATCAGTGCCTGGGTTTCGGCCAATGTGGCGTTGGCCTGTTTACCGACCAGGCCCAGCTGTTCGATGGCCTCGGAAATACCGCCCTTCTGGTTGGCGAAGGCACCGGTGGTTTGCTCGAGGTTGGCCAGGGTGTTGCTCAACCGGTCGATATTGCTCTCCGAGAACATCTGGTTGGCGTTGTGCAGCAGCAGGTTGATGTTGGTGACCAGGTCGCTGCTGTCGTTGAGCAGGCGCGAGATCGGTGACGGCGAAGCGACGATTACCGGCAGCTTGCCGTCTTTGCCCTTGAGCTCGGGGCTTTGTGGCGTGCCGCCGCTGAGCTGGATGAACGAGTTGCCGGTCACCCCGGCCAGGGTCAGCTTGGCCTGGGTGTCTTCCTTGACCGGTGTGTCGCCGCTCAGGCGCACCCGCGCCAGCACCCGGCGCGGGTCCTTGGGGTCCAGCCGCAGGGTGGAGACGTCGCCCACCTTGATACCGTTGTATTGCACCGGGCTGCCACGGGACAGGCCCGAGACGGCTTCGTTGAAGACCACTTCGTAATCCTTGAAGGCATCGTCGACGCTGGACTTGGCCAGCCACAGGCCGAACAGCATGGCGCCAACCACCACCAGTACGGTGACCAGGCCGATAAGTACGTGATGAGCTCGGGTTTCCATTGTTCAGCGCTCCTGCCTGGCACTGGCGGCGGCGTGTTCGGCTGCGCGCCCGCGTGGGCCGTGAAAGTATTCGTGAATCCACGGGTCGTTGGTCTGTTCGACCTCGGCCAGGGGGCCGGCCACCAGCACCTTCTTCTGCGACAGCACCGCGATGCGATCGGTGATGGTGTACAGGGTGTCCAGGTCGTGGGTGATGAGAAACACGCTCAGGCCCAAGGCATCGCGCAGGGTGAGGATCAGTTGGTCGAAGGCCGCAGCGCCGATCGGGTCGAGGCCGGCGGTGGGTTCGTCGAGGAACAGGATGTCCGGGTCCAGGGCCAGCGCCCGGGCCAGCGCAGCGCGCTTGATCATGCCGCCGGACAACGATGAAGGGTATTTATCGGCGGCGGAAATCGGCAGGCCGGCCAGGGCCAGCTTTACCCCGGCCAGGTGTTCTGCATCGGCGCGCGACAGGCCGGCATGCTCGATCAGCGGCAGTGCCACGTTTTCGGTAACGGTCAGCGAGGAGAACAACGCGCCCTTCTGGAACAGCACGCCAAAACGCCGCTCGACCAGTGAACGCTGTTCCTCGCGCAGGCCGGCCAGGTCTTCGCCGAACACCTTGATCTGCCCTTCATTCGGCCGACGCAGGCCGATGATGCTGCGCAGCAGCACTGATTTGCCGCTGCCCGAGCCGCCGACCACGGCGAGGATTTCGCCACGGTACAGGTCCAGGTCCAGGTTTTCGTGCACGCTCTGGCTACCGAAACGGTTGCAAATGCCTCGCGCCTCGATCACTGCTTCCCGGCCATTCACCAGCCCATCTCCATGCAGAACAGCGCAGCCACTGCATCCAGCACGATGACCACGAAAATCGACTGGACCACGCTGGATGTGGTGTGCGCGCCGACCGATTCGGCGCTGCCGCTGACCTTGAAACCCTCAAGGCAGCCGATGGAGGCGATCAGAAAGGCGAAGAACGGTGCCTTGGCCAGGCCGACGATGAAGTGCTGCACGCCGATGTCGCTTTGCAGCAGCGACAGGAACATCGCCGGCGAAATATCCAGTGTCAGCGCGCAGACCACCGCGCCGCCGACGATACCGCAGATCATCGCGACGAAGGTCAGCAGCGGCAGGGAAATCAGCAGTGCCAGCACCCGCGGTACCACCAGCAGTTCGATCGGGTTCAGGCCCAAGGTGCGGATGGCGTCGATTTCCTCGTTGGCCTTCATCGAGCCTATCTGCGCCGTGAAGGCGCTGGCCGTACGGCCGGCCATGAGGATGGCCGTCAGCAACACGGCGAATTCACGCAAAAACGAAAACGCCACCAGGTCGACGGTGAACACGGTCGCGCCGAAGTCCGCCAAGACCGTGGCGCCGAGGAAGGCAACCACAGCGCCCACCAGAAACGTCAGCAACGCCACGATCGGCGCGGCATCCAGGCCCGTCTGTTCGATATGCGAGACGACTGGCGTCAGCCGCCAACGGTGTGGCTGCAGGGCGCGGCGCAGCAGGGTTTCGAGGATCAGACCGACGAAGCCGAGCAGCTGCAGGGTGTCTTGCCACAGGGTGTTGACGGCGCGGCCGATACGTTCGAGCAGCAGAAGCAGCACAGGCCTCTCTGGCTGTTTGACCGGGATGCAGTAGTCCTGCACCGAGCAGTAGACGTTCTTGAGCAAGGCGCGGCTGGCGTCGGGCAAATCGTTGGTGCAGTGCGACAGGCGTTCGGAGCCGAGCAGTTCAGCCAGCAGCGAGGCGCCGGCCGTGTCCAGGCGGCCCAGCTGGCTGAGGTCGGCGACGGCGTCGGCGCCATATTGCGTGCGCAGGCGTTCGCTGTCGCGCTTGAGGTTGGCGTAATGGGCCAGGGTCCAGTCACCGGCAATGCGCAGGCAGGCTGGTTGGCTGCTGGTGTCCAGGGTGGCGCTGGGGGTGGTCATAGGCTCCATGCATCTGACTGCGCGCGTTGGCGTAGAGGCTGATCATAGCGCAGCAGGCATGGCGGGGTTTGTTGAAAATGTGCTGAATGATCGGGGCCGCCTTGCGGCCCCTTTTACCTCACTTGGCCGCTGCGTCGTCGATCACCTTGAAGCGCAGCACGCCGATTACCTGGCCGTCCTCTGTCAGTACCCGCACCTGCCATTTACCCACAGGGTTGGGCGGGAAGTTCTGTTTGTGGGTCCAGGCCCGGTACCCCTCTTTGCGCCCGCCGTGGATATCCAGGGCGATACGGTCGACTTCCTGCCCGTCTTTCTGCCACACGTGGTAAATGCGCTCGTTGAGGCCACGCGGTGCGTTGATGGCGGTGTAGGCATAGAGGCCGCTGCTGCGGATACGGCTGGCGGCAATTTCGTCCAGTGACTCGCCGGGTTGGCGGTTCAACACCTCGGTACTGACTGCCACCTCGGTCATCCACAACGTGGCCGGTGGTACCCATGAGCGCATCAGCCAACCGCCTCCGCCGACTGCCAGGGTCACCAGTACCAGCGCCACGCCGCGGCGCCAGGTGTTGATCGGGAAGCTGCTGGCCAGGCTTGGGAACGACAGCGCCATGGCGGCAATCAATGCCAGCTTGAAGCTTTGCGCTGTGGTCAGGTGCAGAATGATCGGCAGCGCGGTGAGCAGTGCGGCGAATAACGTCAGGGTATGCAGCGCGAGGAACAGCCAGCGCCGTGGGGCCAGCCATTTGTAGTACAGCGGGTCGACGATCGAAACCAGCCCGGCGGCAGCCAGCAGGCCGGTGAACACCAGTTGCCCACTGTTCCAGGTGGTGGTGATGAAAAAGAACGGCAGAACGAAGAACAGACTCTCCTGGTGGATCATCTGTGTTGCATAGCGCAGCAGCGGCTGGGGGATCTCGCGTTTGAAGGTGCGGGCGAACAGGCCGGTGAGGGTGTTCTCCAGCATCAGCCAGATCCAGCTGACCAGCATGAGAATGGCGACCCAACTGGCGAGGCTGGCCTGGCGGTCGACCAGGATGAAGCTGCCGATACCGGAAAGGAAGCCGCCGAGCGCGATAACGCCGGGGTAGCGTTTGAGCAGCTCGATGACGCGCTGGACGAAATGGGGGATTGGGGGCATGGGTCTGCAACAGGCTAAAGAGGTGGCTGTGCCGGCCCCTTCGCGGGCAAGCCCGCTCCAACAGGCGCTGCACTGCTCTGAAGGCTGGTGCACTACCTGTGGGAGCGGGCTTGCCCGCGAAAGGGCCGGTACCGGCGAAAGGATACCGCTGAATCACCGCTCCCGTGTAGCACCGCTCGGTGGTTGAGGGGTATGGCGCCGCCGACCCAACAGCCCGGCAGCCAGAATCACACCCACGACCAGAGCAATCAGGCCATACAGCTCGTCGTACCCCAGCAAGGGCTTCTCGATGCGCAGATAGCCTTCATCCTTGAGCAGTTCCTTCAAGGCATCGTTGGCCTGCTCCAGGCTGACCTGGCGCAGTTGCCGCGCGGGGTCGGTAAAGCGGCCGTTGCTGTAGTTGTTGAGCGCCCCCCAGTAGTAGTCGGCCAGCGCGCTGTTGCCCTGGGTGCCCCAGCTTTCCTTGGCCACGGCGGCTTCCTTGATGCGGGCGAAGGTATCTGCATCGAGGCCTTCCTTGCGCAAGTGGTCGAACAGCTGCTGCATCACCTTGACCGCCGCGTCGATATCGTCGCGCTCAAGGTCGGCATTGAGGCTGAGCATGCCGCTGTCACCGAAGCTCTCGCGCTGCACCGAAGGCCCATACGACAGGCCGTTGCGCAGCCGCAGCTGGTCGTACAGGGCCCAGTCCAGGTAGCGCGAAAGCAGGTCGAGGGTCGGTTGGTGGTCGTTGTCCAGTACCGGTTCGATGAACAGCCAATGCAGTTTGACGCTGTCACCCAGCACGCCGCGGGTCAGGTCGCGACGCTGCTCGGCCTGCTGGCTGATGCTTTCGAGGTTGCGGCGCTCCTCCGGCTCGGTGGCGGGCAGCTCGCCGAAGGTGCGGTCGAGGTAGGCCGGCAACAGGCGATCGAGGCCGCCGACCATGATCAGGGTCATGTTGTTGGCGGCGTACCAGCGATCACGCAGCGTCTGCACCTGTTCCAGCGTCATGTCGTCGAGGTTGGAGCGTTCCGGGCATTTCAAGCCCAGCTCGGTGGCCAGTTGGTCGCTGGCGGGGTGACCGATGTCCTGGCGGTCCAGCCAACGCTGCAGGTGGCCGTAGTGGCCGCCGTCCTCGCGCTCGATGATGCGCTTGGCCGTGGCCAGCGACTTGGCGTCGATGCGGGTGTCGCGGATCACTGCCAGCAGCAGGTCGAGCACCTTGCGCTGGTTACGCGCCGGGGCTTCGATGACGAATGTGGTGTCGGCGCTGCTGGTATAGGCATTCCACTCGCCGCCCAGGGCTTGCAGGCGTTCTTCCAGGCCGCCCTCGCCCGTTTCGTCGATGCCACTGAACAGCAGGTGTTCGAGCAGGTGCGGCAGCTCTTTCTGTTCGCACTCGAAGTCGTCCAGGCCCACGCCGACTACCAGGCGTATCGCCACATGGTCCCGTTCGTAGCCGGATTTGAGGATGACCTGCAGGCCATTGGGCAACAGGTAGCCTTCGACCCGCGAGCGATCGAGGGCATGTGAGGGCAGGCTGCAGATCAGTAGGCAAACGAATATCAGGCAACGCATGGGCGAGCTTGGGTCTCCAGGTGTGCGAGATCAGGGCTGGCGAGCTTCATCCGGTGCAGTGTCGAGCATCAGCCCACCGGTGTCAGACCCGCCTAGTACCACATAGGCACTGCTGCAGAACAAAGAGTTCAACCGCTTCATGTCGGCGATCAGCCCCAAGTGTAGCGAACTCGTCTCGATACTTTGCACTACCTTGCGCTGCAAACGGCTGACGTGGGCGTGGGCCAGGCGCCTTTCCTGCGCACGGAAACGGCGTTTTTCACGCAGGAGCAAGTGTGCGCTTTGCGGGTCGGCACTGAGGAATACCGACAGGCCCAGGCGTAAATTGGACAGCAGTTGCTCTTGCAGGCCAGTGAGTTCTTCCAGGCCGACCTGGGAAAACTCCCGGCGCTGGCTGGTCTTCTGCTGCTGCACCTTGCGCAGCATGCGCTCGATCAGGTCGCAGGCGAGCTTGAGGTTGATTGCCAGTTCGATGATTTCGGCCCAGCGCCGGTTGTCCTGGTCACTGAGGTCCTCCCGTGGCATCTGCGCCAGGTACAGTTTGATGGCGCTGTACAGGGCTTCGGCGTCCTCGCCCAGTGCGCGCACCTGCTGAGGCAGCGCCGTCTGGGTGCCACGCAGGGCACTGAGCATGGCTTCGAGCAGGCTGTCGACGATATCGCCCAGGCGCAGGGTTTCGCGCGCGGCGTTGGCCAGGGCCAGGCTGGGCGTGGTCAGCGCCGAGGCATCGAGGTGGCGCGGCCGTACCTGGCCGTTACCGTTCTCGCGCTCGGGCAGCAAGGTGTTGCACAGGCGGCCCATGGGTTTGACCGTGGGCAGCATGATCAGGCAGCGCAGCGTGTTGTAGAGCAGGTGGAAGCCGATCACCAGTTCCTGTGGGCTGAAACTCAGCGAGTCCATCCAGTCCACCAACGGGTGCAGCACCGGGATGATCAGCAGCAGGCCGATCAGCTTGTACAGCAGGCTGCCCAGCGCCACACGCCGGCCTGCAGCGTTCTGCATGCTGGTGCTGATGAAGGCCAGCAGCCCGCTGCCGATGTTGGCGCCGACCACCAAGCCGATGGCCACGGGCAGGCTGATCACTTCGGCACCGGCCAGGGTTGCGGTCAGCAGCACCGCTGCCAGGCTGGAATACGAGACCATGGCGAACAGCGCGCCGACCAGCGCATCGAGCAGAATGTCCCCGGTGAGCGAGGCGAACAGCACTTTCACGCCTTGGGCATGGGTGATCGGTGTGGCGGCCTGCACGATCAGCTGCAGCGCCAGGATGATCAGGCCCAGGCCGATGCCCACCCGGCCCAGTTGACCCGCGCGCGTCTGCTTGCGCGACAGGAAGAAAATAACGCCCAGGAATACCAGCAGGGGCGACAGCCAGGACAGGTCGAGGGTCAGCACCCTGGCCATCAGCGCGGTACCCACATCCGCGCCCAGCATGATCGCCAAGGCCGGGGTCATCGCCATCAGCCCCTGGCCGACGAATGAGGTGACCAGCATGGCGGTGGCGTTGCTGCTCTGCACCACGGCGGTGACCACGATACCGGCGATGAAAGCCAGTGGCCGGCGGTCCATGTTCTGGCTCAGCACCCGGCGCAGGTCGGAGCCGAACACCCGCAGGATGCCGGTACGAACAATGTGCGTGCCCCACACCAGCAAGGCGACCGCGGAGAGCAGGTTGAGCAGTGTCAGCATGGTGTAGCCCCCCTTTCTGATTCGGG
>Ga0213827_1000150_pt1 | contig 82565 bp, 77 predicted proteins | sample MC6MC0898MG_FD_180669 | JGI IMG/M metagenome (GOLD analysis project Ga0213827, IMG submission 180669) | Enriched soil aggregate microbial communities from Iowa State University, Ames, United States - MC6-MC0898-MG | ecosystem: Environmental > Terrestrial > Soil > Unclassified | place: USA: Iowa...
TCAGCTGGTTACAAGCCCAGAATGCCGACGTCATCTGCCTTCAGGATACCCGCGCCTCGGCCTTTGAACTCGACGACCCAGCTTTCCAGCTCGATGGCTATTTCCTTTATGCCTGCGACGCGGAGGTACCCGCCCAAGGTGGCGTGGCACTGTACTCGCGCATGCAGCCCAAGGCAGTCATCACCGGCCTGGGCTTCGAGACAGCCGACCGCTACGGGCGTTATCTGCAAGCAGATTTCGACAAAGTCAGTATTGCCAGCCTGCTGTTGCCTTCGGGCATGAACGGCGACGAAGACTTGAACCAGAAATTCAAGTTGATGGACGACTTCGCCAAGTACCTGGACAAGCAGCGCCGCAAGCGCCGCGAATACATCTATTGCGGCTCGTTCTACGTGGCGCAGCAGAAGCTCGACATCAAAAACTGGCGTGACAGCCAGCAGTCGCCGGGCTTCCTGGCGCCCGAGCGCGCCTGGATGGACGCGATCACCGGCGAAATGGGCTATGTCGATGCCCTGCGCGAAGTCAGTCGCGAAGGCGACCAGTACAGCTGGTGGCCGGACAACGAACAAGCCGAGATGCTCAACCTGGGCTACCGGTTCGACTACCAGATCCTCACCCCAGGCCTGCGCCGCTTTGTGCGCAATGCTCGCCTGCCGCGTCAGCCGCGCTTCTCGCAACACGCGCCGCTGATCGTCGACTACGACTGGACGTTGACCATCTGAGTTGTATTCAGACACGAAAAAGCCGACATCACTGTCGGCTTTTTTGTATCTACAGAAACCATCAGTCAGCCAGAGCGGCCTGCTGCAGTTCGAAGATATCGTTCATGCCCTTTTGCGCCAGCGCCAGCATGGCGTTGAAGTCTTCAGGCTGGAACGGCGCACCTTCGGCGGTGCCCTGCACTTCGATGAAACCACCGGCGCTGGTCATGACCACGTTCAGGTCGGTTTCGGCAGCGGAGTCTTCCGGGTAGTCCAGGTCGAGCACCGCTTCGCCCTGGTACATGCCCACCGATACCGCGGCGATCATGTGCTTGAGCGGGTTGCCAGCCTTCAGGCCGCCACGCTTCTTGATCACTGCCAGGGCATCGACCAGCGCGACCATGGCGCCAGTGATCGACGCGGTGCGGGTACCGCCGTCGGCCTGGATCACGTCGCAATCGATGTACAGGGTGATGTCACCCAGCTTGCTCATGTCCAGCGCGGCACGCAGCGAGCGGCCGATCAGGCGCTGGATTTCCAGGGTACGGCCACCCTGCTTGCCACGGCTGGCTTCACGCTGGTTACGCTCACCGGTGGAGCGCGGCAGCATGCCGTATTCGGCAGTCAGCCAACCTTGGCCCTGACCTTTGAGGAAGCGCGGCACGCCGTTTTCAACGCTGACCGTGCAGATGACCTTGGTGTCACCGAACTCGACCAGTACCGACCCTTCGGCGTGCTTGGTGTAGTTGCGGGTGATGCGGATCGAGCGGAGCTGATCGGCGGCGCGACCACTTGGACGTTTCATCTGGGATACCTGTACTGGGACTTTGAATCTGCCCAGCATTATAGAGCCGGCTGCCAGGCGAGGACATGCTTATTGTCGCGTCGCGGACAGCCTGTCGCCTTTTCCCCCTGCCAGATGGCGGCTCTGTAACATGGGCGGATTGGGCGCCGAGGCGCCACTGCGCTACAATCCTGCGCCTTGCAGCCGAAAGGCTGACCCCCGTTCATTTCATATACGCGAGGTACTCCCCATGGTGCACAGCATGACCGCTTTTGCTCGTGTCGAGCGCGCAGGCAGCCAAGGCACCCTGGTCTGGGAACTGCGCTCGGTCAACCACCGCTACCTGGAACCCCACCTGCGCCTGCACGATGCCCTGCGCGACCTGGAAGGCGCGGTACGTGAAGGCCTGCGCCAGGGCCTGTCGCGCGGCAAGGTCGAATGCACCTTGCGCCTGCACGAAGACAGCAACGGCAAACCGCTGAAAGTGGACCACGTGCGCGCTGCTCAACTGGTCGCCGCCGCCGAAGAGGTGGCCGGCCTGATCAAACAGCCAGCGCCGCTCAACCCGCTGGAAGTCCTGTCCTGGCCAGGTGTCCTGGTGGCCGACGCCAGCGACCCCCAGGCGCTCAATGCCGAAGCCTTGGCGCTGTTCGACGAAGCCCTGGCCGAACTCAAGGCCGGGCGCCTGCGCGAAGGCCAGGAGCTGGCCAGGCTGATCAACGAGCGGCTGGACAACATGGCCACCGAGGTCACCACCTTGCGTGCCCTGGTCCCTCAGATGCTGGCCGCCCAGCGGCAGAAGATCATCGACCGCTTCGGCGACCTCAAGGCCGAGCTCGACCCGCAGCGCCTGGAGCAGGAGATGGTGCTGCTGGCGCAAAAGAGCGACGTTGCCGAGGAACTCGACCGCCTCAGCACCCACGTCAACGAAGTGCGCCGGGTGCTCAAGTCCGGCGGTGCTGCCGGGCGGCGTCTGGACTTCCTGATGCAAGAGCTCAACCGCGAGGCCAACACCCTGGGCTCCAAGGCCTTCGACCCGCGTAGCACGCAAGCGGCGGTCAACCTGAAGGTGCTGATCGAACAGATGCGTGAACAAGTACAGAACATCGAGTAAGGCCACCCCAACCATGAATCACAGCAGCGGCACCCTTTATATCGTCTCGGCCCCGTCCGGCGCCGGCAAGACCAGCCTGGTAACGGCCCTGACCAAGGACGACCAGCAGATCCGCGTTTCGGTCTCGCACACCACTCGCGCCATGCGCGCGGGCGAGCAACACGGGGTGAACTACCACTTCGTCGTTCACGAAGAATTCAAGGCACTGATCGAGCAAGGTGACTTCCTCGAGCATGCCGAAGTCTTCGGCAACTTCTACGGCACCTCGCGCAGCGCACTGCAGCAGACCCTCGACCAGGGCTTCGACCTGATTCTTGAAATTGACTGGCAAGGCGCTCAGCAGGTACGCAAGCTGATGCCTGAAGCGCTGTCGGTGTTCATCCTGCCGCCAAGCCAGGAAGCCTTGCGCCATCGCCTGGATGGCCGTGGGCAGGACAGCGAAGAGATCATTGCCGGGCGCATGAAGGAAGCGGTCAGCGAGATGGTTCACTATGACGAGTACGACTACGTCATCATCAACGATGACTTCGGCGTGGCGCTGGAGGAGTTGAAGGCGGTGTTCCGCTCGAACCGTTTGCTGCTGAAGAAGCAGCAGGCGCGTCATGGGGAACTGCTGAAACAACTGATCGGCTGAAAGATTCGCGGGTAAACCCGCTCCCACAGGCACTGCGTCGTTCTTGAGGCCGGCGCTTTACCTGTGGGAGCGGGTTTACCCGCGAAGGGCTGCGAAGCAGCCCCAATTACCTATTCCTGCAGCTGCAGGGTCGCCTGCTGACGCAGGGTAGCCCCCAGGAAGTAAGCCGGCGCGCGCATCCGCGACAGCATCATCAGCACGATCCCCAGTGCCGAGATGATCGCCGCAATCACGAACACCAGGCCCAACCCCGCCACATGCGAGCCACTGCCGAACTCCGGCGAGGCGCTGTCGATGGCGGTGCGCACGAAGATCACCGACAGGATCACCCCACCCACCAGCGGGCACAGGCCGCGCATCAGGAAGTGGCGCAGGCTGGTGAACAGGCTGTGGCGGAAGTACCAGACGCAGGCAAATGCGGTCAGCGAATAGTAGAAGCAGATCATCATGCCCAGGGCAGTGATGGTGTCAGCCAACACGTTTTCGCTGAGGGTACGCATGGTCACGTAGAACAGGCCTGCGGCAATACCGGCGCAGATGGTCGCGTAGCGGGGGGTTTGCGAACGCGGGCAAACCTTGGCGAAGCGTTCTGGCACCGCACCGTAGTAACCCATGGCAAGCAAGGTGCGCGCCGGCGAGACGAAGGTCGACTGCAGCGAAGCGGCAGTGCTGGCCAGCACGGCGATGGACATCAGGATCGCCAACGGCCCCATGACCGGGCCGGCCAGGTGGGCGAAGACGTTCTCCTGGATGCGTGGGTTGTTCAGGCCCAGGCCGTCCTCGCTGATCCCGGCAAATTGCAGAGTGGCGATGGCAGTGAGCAGGTACAGGCCCAGAATCAGCAGCACCGTCCAGGTTGCCGCCTTGCCCGGTACCTCATCGCTGCCAATCGACTCTTCGCTGACGGTCAGGCACACGTCCCAGCCCCAGAAGATGAAGATCGACAGTGACAGGCCGGCGGCAAAGGCCGAGAACGACTCGACGCCAAACGGGTTGAACCAGGCGAAATCGAATGCCAGCGGCGGCGGCGCGGTGGTCTCGCCGAAAGCGGCGAAGGCAAAGCCGATCAGCACCAGCAGCTGCAACGCCACCAAGCCATATTGCACGGTCATGGTGGTGGCCATGCCGCGGCAACAGATCCACACAGCCATGGCGATGAACACGCAACAGGTCGTGATGTTGATCAGCAGGTTGTCCGCCAAGGCTGCCAGCTCATGGTTGCCGGTGATCTGGCCAAGGAACAGGTAGAAGAAGTCGACGGCAACGCCCGCCAGGTTGGACAACACGATGGTGGTGGCGACAACCAGCCCCCAGCCACCGATCCAGCCGATCATCGGGCCGAAGGCGCGGGCCGACCAGGTAAACGAGGTACCGCTGTCAGGCTCCGCTGCGTTCAGCTCGCGGTAGCCCAGGGCGACCAGCAGCATGGGCAGGAAGCCGACGATGAAGACAGCCGGAAGGTGCGCGCCGACCTCCCGCACGGTGGGGCCAAGGGCGCCGGTCAGGGTATAGACCGGGGCGATCGTGGAAATGCCCAACACCACGCTGGCCAGCAGGCCGAGACGGCCTTTGGCCAGGCCTTTGCTGCGCTGAGTGCTGCCCGAGTCGGCCACGTCGGGTGGGCGGCCGGCTTCTGTGTAATTGCTCATGAGTATTTGCCGTAAATATTGGTATTGTTTTCGCAGGCCATGCGAACAGGCCTGCGTTCACTCATTGAAAGCGTGCAGCGGGAGGTCCGTCATCCAGGACTTTCGGCTGATATCAACCGGCCTTGCGGCGTGAAACCTCCCGAGCAGCATGGGCAATGCAGGCCTCGCGGAACGCCTGGAAAAGGCGCCGGGAGACCGGGTTGTCGGCGAAACGCCATTCCGGGTGCCACTGCACGCCGAGCACAAAGCCCGGCGCATCAGGCATCGACACCGCTTCGATCAGGCCATCCGGGGCCCGTGCTTCGACACGCAGGCCAGGGGCCAGGCGGTCGATGCCCTGGCTGTGCAGCGAGTTGACCTCGAACTGCTCAGCCAGGCCCAGGCGCTCGAACACCCCGCCAGGCGCGATGCCTACGGGGTGACGAGGGCCGTATTGCACCTCCAGGGGTGCGTCCTCAGGTTCTCGGTGGTCCAAGTAGCCCGGCAATTCCTGCACGCGCTGGTGCAGCGTGCCGCCTAGGGCCACGTTCAATTCCTGAAAGCCACGACAAATACAGAACACCGGCACGCCGGCGGCAATGGCCGCCTGCAGCAACGGCAAGGTCAGCCGGTCACGTGCAAGATCGTGCCGGGTCCCTTCCGCGCTGGGGGCGCCATTGTAATGATGCGGCTCGACATTTGAAGGCGAGCCGGTAAAAAGAATGCCGTCGAGCCGGGCCAGCAGCGCCTGCGTGTCGCTACCGCCATCGCGGGCCGGCAGGATCAGCGGAAGCCCGGCAAAGCCGGCCGCCTCGACATACTTGTCGCCCACCGTGTGCGACGAGTTCTTCCCCACCTGCTGGCGGCAGGCGCTGACACCGATCAAGGGGACCGCATTTGCGCTCATGGGCTTACACCGTGTGCAGGTACCAGTTGTACTCGAGGTCGGAAATCGACACTTCGAACTCGGCCAGTTCGCTTTCCTTGCAGGCCACGAAGATATCGATGTAGTCCGGGCTGATGTATTGGTTGAGCACTTCGCTGTCGTCCAGCGCACGCAAGGCGTCGCGCAGGTTGTTCGGCAGGCTTTGTTCCAGCTGCTCGTACGAATTGCCTTCAATCGGTGCGCCTGGCTCGACCTTGCTGGTCAGGCCGTGGTGGATGCCGGCGAGAATGGCCGCGAGCATCAGGTACGGGTTGGCATCGGCGCCAGCCACGCGGTGCTCGATGCGCACGTTTTCGCTGCTGTCGGTCGGCACGCGAACGGCCACGGTGCGGTTGTCCAGGCCCCAGCTCGGCGCGTTCGGCACATAGAACTGCGCGCCAAAACGGCGGTAGGAGTTGATGTTCGGGCAGAGGAAGGCCATCGACGCCGGCATGGTTTCCAGCACACCGCCAATGGCGTGGCGCAGGGCGTCGCTTTGCAGCGGGTCTTCATGGGCAAAGATGTTCTTGCCGGTCTTCTTGTCCAGCAGCGAGATATGCACGTGCAGGCCGTTGCCAGCCTGGCCCGGATAGGGCTTGGCCATGAAGGTGGTGTCCATTTCATGGTCGTAGGCGACGTTCTTGATCAGGCGCTTGAGCAGGATCGCGTAGTCGCAGGCCTTGAGCGGGTCGGCCACGTGGTGCAGGTTGACTTCGAACTGCGCCGGGGCGCTTTCCTTGACGATGGCATCGGCCGGCAGGCCTTGTTCCTTGGCCGCTTCCAGCATGTCCTGCAGGCAGTCGGCGTATTCGTCGAGGTCGTCGATCAGGTAGACCTGGGTCGACTGCGGACGCTTGCCGGAAATCGGCGAGCGCGGCGGCTGCGGGCGACCGTTGAGGTTGTCCTGGTCGATCAGGTAGAACTCCAGCTCGAACGCCGCGCAGATATCCAGGCCCAGGTCGTCGAACTTGCTCACCACCTGACGCAGCACCTCGCGCGGGTCGGCGAAGAACGGCTCGCCTTCAATCTCGTGCATGGTCATCAGCAGCTGGGCGGTGGGGCGCTTTTGCCAGGGTTCGTTGCACAGCGAGCCGGGGATCGGGTAGCAGATGCGGTCGGCATCGCCGATGTCCAGGCCCAGGCCGGTGCTTTCAACGGTCGAGCCGTTGATATCGAGGGCAAACAACGAAGCCGGCAGGTTGATCCCCTTCTCGTACACCTTGTGCAGGCTGGCCCGCTCGATGCGCTTGCCGCGTACCACGCCGTTCATGTCGGAGATCAGCAGATCGACGTACTGGGTGTCCGGATGGGCCTGGAGGAAGTCTTTCATCTCGCTGGAAGAACTGGCGCACGGGGTGACCGACGTCATGGTGTACATCCTTTGATTTGCTGCGGCGATGTGGGGATACGGCTGGCGCCTCACGGGCGACGATGGTTGCAGCTGTTGTTTTTTTCACTTTCCCATCGTGGGGATTGGTTACCCGACCGGGCGCATTGATTCCCAGGGGCGGTTCCACTATAAAATGGCCTCAACGCAACAGACATTGGCATTTCGGCAAGCAGAGCGTGCACCAATGCAATATCAGATTACCCATGCCGACCTCTCCCTGGTCCTGGCCCTGGAGCGCGGGCGCTCGCTGGCCAAGGCCGCCGAGCTGCTCAAAGTCGACGTTTCGACCGTGTTCCGCTCGATCCGCCGGCTTGAGTCGGCACTCGGCACCGCGCTATTCGTCAAGAGCCGCAAAGGCTACCTGCCCACCGACACCGCGCAGGCCCTGGCCGAACAGGCCGAACGCGCCGAGCAGGCGCTGGATGCCGCGCGCATCGCCATGACCAGCGGCGAGCAGGTCGTCAGTGGTACCGTTCGTCTGACCTGTACCGAAGCGGTGATGCACAGCCTGCTGTTGCCAGCGCTGGCCGAGTTCATGCCGAACTACCCGGCGCTGTCGCTGGAAATGGGCACCTCCAACACCTTTGCCAACCTCAGCCGGCGCGATGCCGACATCGCCCTGCGGTTGACCAACACCCCGCCGGAACACTTGGTCGGGCGCTGCCTGGGCTCCACCTCCTACGTGATCTGCGGCCAACCGCAATGGCGCGAGCGCCTGGCCGAGGCGCACAACAGCGTGCCGTGGATTGCCCCCGACGACTCGATGCAGGACCACCCCACCGTGGTCTGGCGCAATCAGCAGTACCCGGGGCTGAGCCCGCGCTACCAGTGCAGCAGCATGTCGACCATCGCGCAATTGGTGAGCACCGGGCTAGGCGTGGCGGCACTGCCCGACTACATGGTCCACGCCTTGCCTGGCGTCGATGCGTTGAGCGGGCCGCTGGCCGGTTGCGACACCCAGTTGTGGCTGCTGACCCGGCCGGATTGCCGGGCGCTGCGTTCGGTGCAGACTTTGTTCGAGGAACTGACCCCACGGTTGCGTGGCGCGATGTTGTGAGATACAAGAGGGACATGTCTGTTCCGGCCCTTTCGCGGGCAAGCCCGCTCCCACAGGGACTGGTGCTGCAACCACCCGGCAAAACAGCGCTTCCCTATTGGCTGGTGATTTTTTAAACTATCGAGTCCGCCTGCCCATCTTGGGCTGCACGCCCATCGCATTTGCTACTGAGGAAGACCATGGCCCGCGTAACTGTTGAAGACTGCCTGGAACACGTGGATAACCGTTTTGAGCTGGTCATGCTCTCGACCAAGCGCGCCCGTCAGCTGGCTACCGGCGGCAAAGAGCCACGTGTAGCATGGGAAAACGACAAACCAACCGTCGTTGCGCTGCGTGAAATCGCCGAAGGCATCGTCACCAACGAATTCATCGCTGCTGAAGAGATCGTCACCGAGGATCCGGTCTTCGCCGCGTTCGAGGACGAGTCCAACGAGGCTGTCTAAGCCATGCCTGGTCGACGTCGCGCGGCACAAGGCCCTCTTCCTCGGCAAGAGGTGAAACCATGCCGGGCATAGAAGCCTTAGCCGAACGGCTGTCGACCTACCTGGGCCCCGAACAGGTCAACCTGGTTCGCAGGGCCTATTTCTACGCCGAACAGGCACACGATGGGCAACGCCGCCGCAGCGGCGAGCCCTACGTGACCCATCCGCTGGCCGTGGCCAGCATCCTCGCCGACATGCACATGGACCATCAAAGCCTGATGGCGGCCATGCTGCACGACGTGATCGAAGACACCGGCATCGCCAAGGAAGCCCTCTGCCAGCAGTTTGGCGAGACGGTTGCCGAGCTGGTCGATGGGGTCAGCAAGCTGACCCAGATGAACTTCGAGACCAAGGCCGAGGCGCAGGCCGAAAACTTCCAGAAGATGGCCATGGCCATGGCCCGCGATATCCGCGTGATCCTGGTCAAGCTGGCCGACCGCCTGCACAACATGCGCACCCTGGAAGTGCTGTCTGGCGAGAAACGCCGGCGCATCGCCAAGGAAACCCTCGAGATCTACGCCCCCATCGCCAACCGCCTGGGCATGCACACCGTGCGCGTGGAATTCGAAGACCTCGGCTTCAAGGCCATGCACCCGATGCGTTCGTCGCTGATCCACCGGGCGGTCAAGAGCGCACGCGGCAACCGCAAAGAGATCGTCGCCAAGATCGAGCACTCGCTGGCCAACTGCCTGGCCGCCGACGGCATCCAGGGCGAGGTCAGCGGCCGGCAGAAACACCTCTATGGCATCTACAAGAAGATGCGCGGCAAGCGCCGCGCCTTCACCGAGATCATGGACGTGTACGCCTTCCGCATCATCGTCGACAAGGTTGACACCTGCTACCGCGTGCTCGGCGCCGTGCACAATCTGTACAAGCCGCTGCCCGGGCGCTTCAAGGATTACATCGCGATCCCCAAGGCCAACGGTTATCAGTCGTTGCACACCACGCTGTTCGGCATGCACGGCGTGCCCATCGAAATCCAGATCCGCACCCGCGAGATGGAAGAGATGGCCAACAACGGCATCGCCGCGCACTGGCTGTACAAGTCCAACGACGACGAGCAACCGAAAGGTAGCCACGCCCGCGCCCGCCAGTGGGTCAAAGGCATCCTCGAGCTGCAGCAGCGTGCCGGCAACTCGCTGGAATTCATCGAGAGCGTGAAGATCGACCTGTTCCCCGACGAGGTCTACGTCTTCACGCCCAAAGGCCGGATCATGGAGCTGCCCAAAGGCTCCACCGCCGTCGACTTCGCCTACGCGGTGCACACCGACGTCGGCAACAGCTGCATCGCCTGCCGTATCAACCGGCGCCTGGCACCGCTGTCCGAGCCACTGCAGAGCGGCTCCACGGTCGAGATCGTCAGCGCCCCGGGCGCACGGCCGAACCCGGCATGGCTCAACTTCGTGGTCACCGGCAAGGCCCGCACGCACATCCGTCACGCCCTCAAGCAGCAGCGTCGCTCCGAGTCGATCAACCTCGGCGAGCGCCTGCTGAACAAGGTGCTGACCGGCTTCGACAGCAGCCTGGACAAGATCCCGCAGGAGCGTATCAACGCGATCCTCGCCGAGTACCGCCTGGAACTGATCGAAGACCTGCTCGAAGACATCGGCCTGGGCAACCGCATGGCCTACGTGGTCGCGCGCCGCTTGCTGTCGGCCGAAGGCGAGCAGTTGCCTGCACCGGAAGGCCCGCTGGCGATCCGCGGTACCGAAGGGTTGGTGCTCAGCTATGCCAAGTGCTGCACGCCGATCCCGGGCGACCCGATCGTCGGCCATCTGTCGGCCGGCAAGGGCATGGTCGTGCACCTGGAGAACTGCCGCAACATCAGTGAAATCCGCCACAACCCGGAGAAGTGCGTGCAGCTTTCCTGGGCCAAGGACATCACCGGCGAATTCAATGTCGAGTTGCGCGTCGAACTGGAACACCAGCGCGGCCTGATTGCGCTGCTGGCCAGCAGCGTCAACGCCGCCGATGGCAACATCGAGAAGATCAGCATGGATGAACGCGACGGCCGTGTCAGCGTTGTCCAACTGGTGGTCAGCGTGCACGACCGTGTGCACCTGGCTCGTGTGATCAAGAAGCTGCGTACACTGACCGGCGTGGTCCGCATCACGCGTATGCGTACGTAGTCCGCCAACCGCAAGGAGTCATCATGAGCAAGACCGTCATCAACAGCGACAAGGCCCCTGCCGCCATCGGTACCTACTCGCAAGCGATCAAGGCCGGCAACACCGTTTACATGTCGGGCCAGATCCCGCTGGACCCGAAAACCATGGAACTGGTAGAAGGCTTCGAAGCCCAGACCGTTCAGGTGTTCGAGAACCTCAAGTCGGTAGCCGAAGCCGCTGGCGGTTCGTTCAAGGACATCGTCAAGCTGAACATCTTCCTCACCGACCTGAGCCACTTCGCCAAGGTTAACGAAGTGATGGGCCGCTACTTCGAGCAGCCGTACCCAGCCCGCGCCGCCATTGGCGTTGCCGCGCTGCCGAAAGGCGCTCAGGTCGAAATGGACGCCATCCTGGTCATCGAGTGATGCCGCAGGTGACGGGCGCCCTGCCCGTCACCTTCCTGTTCAAGGTTACCCCACCATGCGTCAAGCACTGCCCCTCGCGCTGGCAGCCCTGCTACTGAGCGGCTGCGCCAGCCACAAACCTGAAGATTTCAACGGCACCTGGATCAACCAGGACGCCATCAATGCCGCCGTTAAAGGTGGCAACCTGCGCCAGGCCCTGAACGAACACGGCCCGGTATTCGAGTGGAAGCTCGATGTGGCCAACCAGCAGGCCAGCTACAGCAATGGTTTCGAGGCCGCCGATGGCCAGTTGAGCGCCAATGACAAGCAATGGCAGGCCAGTTTCCAGGGCGGCCAGACCGAACAGCTGAAACTGGACGGCGACGAGCTTAAAGCCACTGACACGTCTGGTGCCGAGCAGACCTTCGTGCGCGCCAAGCAGCCTGGCAATGCACCGCTGGGTGGCAGCTTCGAAAAAGCGCTGTACCAGGCTTACCTGGGCGGTGAGTGGAAGATCGTCGAAGGTGAAGGCAAAGGCAGCGTGGTGCGTTTCGCCGACAACGGCGGCGTGACCGGCCTGCCCGGCCCGGACCGTTATGCCCTGTGCCTGGCAGGCGACTGCGCCAGCATGGGCGGCAGCAACGACAGCCTGTGGCTGGAGCGCAACCAGCGCGGCGCGCCGTTCATCTTCAAGCGCGACGACGACAAGCTGGAAATTTTCCAGGCGGTGAACCGTGCGCAGCCGGACGAAATGCCGCAATTGGCAGCCGGTACTCGTCAGTGGGTGCTGGAGAAGGACTGACTCAAGTCCCGCCTGACTTCATAGGCCTCATCGCCGGCAAGCCGGCTCCCACAGTTACAGTGCGGGCCTCAGGCCTGACACTGCCCAGAGTGGGAGCCGGCTTGCCGGCGATAGGGCCAGCAGGGACACAGCAGGTTTCAGCCTTCGCCTTTCAGGATGGCCGCGTACCCTTCTTTATAACTCGCATACTCCGGCACCCAGCCCAATGCCCGCACCCGGGCATTGCTGCAGCGCTTGCTGCCGGTACGGCGCACCCGCTGCTCATCGGACCATTCGGTAACGCCCATATACGCCCGCAACCAGGCCACCACATCGGCCAGCGGTGCCGGGTCGTCATCCACACCTATATAGCAGTCATCCAGCGCCACGCCATCGGCATCGGCTTGCAGCAGGAAAGCCAGCAGGCTTGCGGCATCCTCGGCATGAATACGGTTGCCGTACAGCGGTGGCTCCTCGGCCACGCGATACCCCTGACGCACCTGGCTGAGCAGCCACTCACGGCCCGGCCCATAGATGCCGGTCAAGCGCACCACACTAGCCGGAACACCACTGGCCAGCGCCAGTCGCTCAGCTTCCAGCATCACCCGCCCCGAATAACCTTCAGGTTCGGTAGGCGCCGTCTCATCGATCCACTCACCCTCTTTTTGCGCAAACACGCTGCTGCTGGACACGAACAGCAGGCGCCGTGGGCGCTGACCGCGCTCGGCCAGCCACGCCAGCACGTGGCGCAAACCCTCGACATAAGCCGCTTGGTAGCCAGCCTCGTCATGCTGGCTGGCGGCCACGCAGTACACCAGGTAGTCCGGCGCGCGCTGCGGCCAGGCCTGTGGGATAACGGGTTCGGCGAGGTCGGCAGCGACCGGTGCAACCCCTTGCGGCAGCTGTTCAACGGAGCGGCGCAAGCCGCTTACTTGCCAGCCACGCGCCAGCAGTTGGCGCGCCAGGCGGCCGCCTACATCACCACAACCTACGATTGTTGCGGAAAGGTCTGACATCACAAAACTCCCTAGACCAAAGGATCAGGCTAGCCGGATTACACGATAGGCGGCTAGACCATAGGCGAAAAAAGCAACGAGATTACTTTTGTTAACAAGAATTACTTGCAATAATGGCGCCCCTATCTGTTCTCGGCCTATCTCGAGGCCTTGGAGAACGTTCACTCTTTTTCTTCATCAGGTCCGGCCAGCATGACACGTACTCAACCTTCCGCTTCGCCAACCCCGTCGCGCGCCTGGCGCGCCATCGCCGCGCTGATGTTCAGCCTGGTGCTGGCCCCAGTGGCCATGGCCGATGAGCCGACCACCAACGCCAGCACCCCCGCTGCTGCCACCGCTCCGGCCGCCCCGGCCGCCGAAGGCCAGGCGCCTGCTGCCGAAGGTCAGGTTGCTACGCCGGTCGATGCACCGGCTGCAGCAGACCCAAGCGTCGAAGCGCTGGTCGAAGACACCTCGCTGGGCATGGCCCACGACCTGTCGCCATGGGGCATGTACAAGAACGCCGACATCGTTGTGAAGATCGTCATGATCGGCCTGGCCATCGCCTCGATCATCACTTGGACCATCTGGATCGCCAAAGGCTTCGAGCTGATGGGCGCCAAGCGTCGCCTGCGTGGCGAGATCGCCCAGCTGAAGAAGTCCGCCAGCCTCAAGGAAGCCAGCGACGTCTCCAACAAGGAAGGCACCCTGGCCCACACCCTGGTCCACGATGCCCTCGAAGAGATGCGCCTGTCGGCCAATGCCCGTGAAAAAGAAGGCATCAAGGAACGCGTGAGCTTCCGCCTGGAGCGCCTGGTTGCCGCCAGTGGCCGCAACATGAGCAACGGCACCGGCGTGCTCGCCACCATCGGCTCCACAGCGCCGTTCGTCGGCCTGTTCGGTACCGTGTGGGGCATCATGAACAGCTTCATCGGCATCGCCAAAACCCAGACCACCAACCTGGCCGTCGTTGCCCCAGGTATCGCCGAAGCCCTGCTGGCCACCGCCCTGGGCCTGGTCGCAGCAATTCCGGCCGTAGTCATCTACAACGTCTTCGCCCGCTCCATCGCCGGCTACAAAGCTCAGGTTTCCGACGCTTCGGCGCAGGTCCTGCTGCTGGTCAGCCGTGATCTCGACCACCAGGGCAGCGAGCGCGCCGCCCCGCACATGGTGAAAGTGGGGTAAGCCATGGGCCTGCATCTCAACGAAGGTGGCGACGACCTCGCCGAAAACCACGAAATCAACGTCACGCCGTTCATCGACGTGATGCTGGTACTGCTGATCATCTTCATGGTTGCCGCGCCTCTGGCCACGGTCGACATCAAGGTGGACCTGCCGGCCTCGACTGCCAAACCGGCACCGAGGCCCGAGAAGCCGGTGTTCGTCAGCGTCAAGGCCGACCAGAAGCTGTATGTCGGCGACGATCAGGTCCCTGCCCCCGCCCAGCTTGGCGCGATGCTCGACGCCAAGACCAAGGGTGACAAGGAAACCACCATCTTCTTCCAGGCCGACAAGGGCGTGGATTACGGTGACCTGATGGAAGTGATGAACACCATGCGCGCGGCCGGCTACCTCAAGGTCGGTCTGGTAGGTCTCGAGACGGCAGCCAAGAAATGACGAAAACGCGCTCAAACATGGCGCGCTACGGTGGCAGCCTGGCGATCGTGCTGGGCGTGCACGTGGTCGCTGTGCTGCTGACGCTCAACTGGTCGGTGCCCCAGGCCATCGAACTGCCCCCGGCAGCCATGATGGTCGAGCTGGCACCGCTGCCCGAGCCCGCACCGCCGCCACCACCAAAGGCCGCCCCGCAGCCGCCGGCACCGGTCGAAGAACCGCCGTTGCCCAAGCTGGTAGAGGCACCGAAACCCAAGATCGCCATCGCCAAGCCGCCCAAGCCCAAACCCAAGCCTCAACCACCGAAGCCTGAGAAGAAGCCTGAGCCGCCGAAGGATGAGCCACCGGCCAAGGAACAAGTAGTCGATACGCCGCCAAGCAACACGCCACCGCAGAAGTCGGCGGCACCGGCGCCGAGCATCGCCTCCAACAGCAAAGCGTTGCCGACCTGGCAGAGCGACCTGCTGCGCCACCTGGCGAAGTACAAGCGCTACCCGGAAGACGCACGCCGTCGCGGCCTGCAGGGCATCAACCGCCTGCGTTTCGTGGTCGACGCCGAAGGCAAGGTGGTTTCGTACTCGATGGCTGGCGGTTCGGGCAGCGCGGCTCTGGACCGAGCGACCCTGGAAATGATCCGCCGGGCCGGCACCGTACCCAAGCCGCCAGCGGAGCTGCTGAACAATGGCACGATCGAAGTAGTGGCACCATTCGTCTACTCGCTGGACCGTCGCTGATACTTTTGTTTCTGTCACAAATCGGCAAGTCTGATAACGTGCGTCTATCGATTGCAGCCGCTATGCTGGGCTCGCAACTTCATGGACGCACGTTATGACCCTCACAGAATTACGCTACATCGTCACCCTCGCTCAGGAGCAGCACTTCGGCCACGCAGCCGAGCGTTGCCACGTCAGCCAGCCGACCCTGTCCGTCGGTGTGAAGAAGCTTGAGGACGAGCTTGGCGTGCTGATCTTCGAACGCAGCAAGAGCGCGGTGCGCCTGACCCCGGTCGGCGAAAGCATCGTTGCCCAGGCGCAGAAGGTACTGGAGCAGGCCCAGGGTATCCGTGAGCTGGCCCAGGCCGGCAAAAACCAGCTGACTGCCCCGCTCAAGGTTGGCGCCATCTATACCGTCGGCCCCTATCTGTTCCCGCACCTGATCCCGCAGCTGCACCGTGTGGCGCCGCAGATGCCGCTGTACATCGAAGAAAACTTCACCCACGTGCTGCGCGAAAAACTGCGCAATGGCGAACTGGACGCGGTGATCATCGCCCTGCCGTTCAACGAAGCCGACGTGCTGACCCTGCCGCTGTACGATGAGCCCTTCTGCGCCCTGATGCCCGCCGACCACCCCTGGACGGCTAAAAAGACCATCGATACCGCCATGCTCAACGACAAGAGTCTGCTGCTGCTCGGCGAGGGCCACTGCTTCCGCGACCAGGTCCTGGAAGCCTGCCCGACGCTGAACAAAGGCGGTGAAGCCGCCAAGCACACCACGGTCGAGTCCAGCTCGCTGGAAACCATCCGCCACATGGTCGCTTCGGGCCTGGGCGTGTCGATCCTGCCGCTGTCGGCGGTGCACAGCCACCATTACGCGCCGGGTATCATCGAAGTGCGCCCGCTCACCGCACCAGCCCCTTTCCGCACCGTTGCCATCGCCTGGCGCGCCAGCTTCCCTCGGCCGAAGGCCATCGAGATCCTTGCCGACTCGATCCGCCTCTGCTCGGTGGCCAAGCCCGCTGTGGAACAACCGGCCTGAGTCATGACTGAGCTGTCGAAGGTCTCTGTTACCGCGCTCAAAGGCGTAGGCGAAGCCATGGCGGAAAAACTCGCCAAGGTGGGCCTGGAAAACCTGCAGGATGTGCTGTTCCACCTGCCCCTGCGCTACCAGGACCGCACCCGCGTGGTGCCCATCGGTGCCCTGCGCCCTGGCCAGGATGCCGTGATCGAGGGCGTGGTCAGTGGCGCGGATGTGACCATGGGCAAGCGCCGCAGCCTGGTGGTGCGCCTGGGTGATGGCACCGGCGTGCTCAGCCTGCGCTTCTACCACTTCAGCAATGCGCAGAAGGAGGGCCTCAAGCGCGGCACCCACCTGCGTTGCTACGGTGAAGCTCGCCCCGGCGCCTCGGGCCTGGAAATCTACCACCCCGAGTACCGAGCGCTGAATGGCGACGAGCCGGCGCCCCCGGTCGAGCAGACCCTGACGCCGATCTACCCGTCTACCGAAGGCCTCACCCAGCAGCGCCTGCGCCTGCTCTGCCAGCAGAGCCTGGGCATGCTCGGCCCGCGCAGCCTGCCGGACTGGCTGCCGGACGAACTGGCTCGGGACTATCACCTGGCGCCGCTGGACGATGCCATCCGCTACCTGCACAACCCGCCGGCCGACGCCGACCTCGACGAGCTCGCCGAGGGCCAGCACTGGGCCCAGCACCGCCTGGCCTTTGAAGAACTGCTCACCCACCAGTTGTCGCAACAGCGCCTGCGTGAAAGCTTGCGCAGTTTGCGCGCGCCGGTACTGCCCAAGGCCAAGCGCCTGCAAGCACAGTACCTGGCCAACCTGGGCTTTCAGCCGACGGGTGCGCAGCAACGCGTAGCTAACGAAATCGCCTACGACCTGAGCCAGGCCGAGCCGATGCTGCGCCTGGTGCAAGGCGATGTCGGCGCCGGCAAGACCGTGGTGGCCGCACTCGCTGCGCTGCAGGCCCTGGAAGCCGGCTACCAGGTGGCGCTGATGGCGCCCACCGAGATTCTCGCCGAACAGCACTACATCACCTTCAAGCGCTGGCTCGAACCGCTGGGCCTCGAAGTCGCCTGGCTGGCCGGCAAGCTCAAGGGCAAGGCCCGCGCCAGCGCGCTGGAGCAGATCGCCAACGGCGCACCGATGGTGGTCGGCACCCACGCCCTGTTCCAGGAAGAAGTGCAGTTCAAACATCTGGCACTGGCGATCATTGATGAACAGCATCGGTTCGGTGTGCAGCAACGCCTGGCCCTGCGCAAAAAAGGCGTGGCTGGCGAACTGTGCCCGCACCAGCTGATCATGACCGCCACGCCGATCCCGCGCACCCTGGCCATGAGCGCCTACGCCGACCTCGACACCTCGGTGCTCGACGAGCTGCCGCCGGGGCGTACGCCGGTGAATACCGTGCTGGTCGTCGACAGCCGCCGCTTCGAAGTCGTGGAGCGGGTACGCGCAGCTTGCGCCGAAGGGCGCCAGGCCTATTGGGTGTGCACCTTGATCGAAGAGTCCGAAGAGCTCACCTGCCAGGCCGCTGAAAGCACCTATGAAGAGCTTGGCAGCGCGCTGGGCGAACTGCGTGTAGGCCTGATCCACGGGCGCATGAAGCCTGCGGAAAAGGCCGCGGTAATGGCGGAGTTCAAGCAAGGTAACCTGCAGCTGCTGGTCGCTACCACGGTGATCGAAGTGGGTGTGGATGTGCCCAACGCCAGCCTGATGATCATCGAGAACCCTGAACGCCTGGGCCTGGCCCAGTTGCACCAGCTGCGCGGCCGGGTTGGCCGGGGCAGCGCCGTGAGCCACTGCGTATTGCTGTATCACCCGCCTTTGTCGCAGATCGGCCGCGAACGCTTGGGGATCATGCGCGAAACCAACGACGGCTTCATCATTGCCGAAAAGGACCTGGAGCTGCGTGGCCCCGGCGAGATGCTCGGCACGCGCCAGACTGGCCTGCTGCAGTTCAAGGTCGCCGACCTGATGCGCGATGCCGACCTGTTGCCGGCCGTGCGCGATGCCGCTCAGGCCCTGATCGCACGTTGGCCGGACCACGTCAGCCCGCTACTCGACCGCTGGCTGCGCCACGGCCAGCAATATGGCCAAGTGTGACGCCAGTACCAGAATGGATCCAGCTTTGCGACCAGACTGGTTATACTTCGCGTTTAAAAGAATCAGTGGATACGGACCATGACTGAAGTTGCCCTGGACACCGCAACCCCACACGCACCGTCTGTCATCCGGCTGCTGCTCGAAAAGCTGGGCGTAGCCTATCGCGAGGTGCCAGAGCACCCGCAGCTGCCAGCCGCCTCGCGGGTACAGGCGATCCTGCTCGACGACGAGATCGGCGCTTTGATGGTGCTGTTCCCACAGAGCAAGCTGCTCGACCTCAATCGTCTGGAAGAGCTGACGGGCCGTAAGCTCAAGGCCGTGCCGGTGGCGCGCCTGAAACAGATGCTCGACAAGCATCAGCTTAAAACCTTGCCGGCCATTCCGGCATTGACCAGCTCGCCCTGCCTCTATGAAGACAAGCTGCTCGGTGCCGAAAAACTGTACATCCAGTCCGGCGAAACCGGGCTGTGGCTGGAAATCAGGCAGGACGATTTCAAGCGCATGCTGAAAAAGGCCAGTGCCGGCAGTTTCGGCCAACCGGTCCGGGAAATCCGCCCCAACCTCGACCGCCCGGATGACGACTCCAAGGAGATCACTCAGGCAGTCCAGGCGTTCACTGCCCGGCGCATCCAGAAGCGTCTGGAAGAAACCATCGAGATCCCGCCGCTGGCCGACACCGCGCAGAAGATCATCAAGCTCCGGGTCGACCCCAACGCCAGCATCGATGACATCACCGGGGTGGTCGAAACCGACCCGGCGCTGGCCGCCCAGGTCGTCAGCTGGGCCGCTTCGCCCTACTACGCCTCACCCGGCAAGATCCGTTCGGTGGAAGATGCCATCGTCCGCGTGCTGGGCTTCGACCTGGTGATCAACCTGGCCCTGGGCCTGGCGCTGGGCAAGACTCTGAGCCTGCCCAAGGATCACCCGCAACAGGCTACACCGTACTGGCAGCAATCGATCTACACGGCCGCAATCATCGAAGGCCTGACCCGCGCCATGCCGCGCGCAGAGCGCCCGGAAGCTGGCCTGACCTACCTGGCGGGGCTGCTGCACAACTTCGGTTACCTGCTGCTTGCGCACGTGTTCCCGCCGCACTTCTCGCTGATCTGCCGCCACCTGGAGGTCAACCCGCACCTGTGCCACACCTATGTGGAGCAGCACCTGCTGGGTATCAGCCGCGAGCAGATCGGTGCCTGGTTGATGAAGCTTTGGGACATGCCGGAAGAACTGCAGACCGCGCTGCGCTTCCAGCACGATCCTTCGTATGACGGCAATTACGCGGCATACCCCAACCTGGTGTGCCTGGCGACCCGCCTGTTGCGCTCGCGCGGCATTGGCTCGGGGCCGCAGGAAGCGATCCCCGACGCGCTACTGGAGCGCTTGGGGATTACCCGCGATAAGGCCGAAGAGGCGGTTAACAAGGTACTCGAAGCCGAAAGCCTGTTGCGTGAGCTGGCTTCGCAGTTCAACGCACCGCACTGACACCCCGCCCCTGTGGGAGCGGGTTCGCCCGCGAATGCGTCGGTGGATTCACTGCCGCATTCGCGGGTAAACCCGCTACCACAGGTCAGGTGTCAACTTCAGAAATCAATCAGCCTTTCTTCTTCTTGGGCTTCAGGTATTTCATCAAACCCTGGAACCACATCACCAGCGCCGGATTGCCCTTGATCTGGATGCTCTTGTCCTGAATACCCTGCATGAACGCCAGCTGCTTGTTACTCGCCTGCATCGTGGCGAAGCCATAGGCGGCGTCTTTGAAGGCGATGGCGAAGGCGGGCTGCGGGTGGCTGCCACCCTTGCTGCTGATGCGTTCGCCACTGACGGTGAAATGCCGCGCAACCTTGCCGTCCAGCGTCTGCATCTGGAACACCAGGTCCTTGTCCTTCAGCTGCTGCTGGAACGCCGGGTTGTTGCGGCTGGCCCTGGCCATCAGCAACCCCATGGCCCAGAGAAGAAAGCGAAACTTCATCAACGCGCCTCGAATAAAAAATGACTGAAGCTCGCAGTTTATCCTTTTCCTGAACTATTTATGCAAGTTCGCTGCATGTTGCCCGCAGAAAGCACAGCGGGCGCCCTTAAGGCGCCCGCTTGGATAGAGGCTGAGAAATGTCAGGCGTCGATCACTTGGCTTTCTTGGCCGGCTTGGCAGGTACGTTGACGCTGTCGCGCAGGTTCTTGCCAGGCTTGAAGGCTACCGTGTTGCTGGCCTTGATCTTCACCGGTTCGCCGGTCTGGGGGTTCTTGCCAGTACGGGCACCACGATGGCGTTTTTCAAAGGTGCCAAAACCAACCAAGGTGACAGTGTCCTTATCCAGGGCACCGGTAATGCTGTCGAGAATCGCGTTCAGCACAAGATTGGCCTTTTCCTTGGTCAGATCGGCCTTTTCGGCGATGACGGCGGCGAGTTCTGGTTTACGCATAGTGAAGCCTCTTTGACGGGATTTCTTGTTGTTATTGCCGTGCTGCCATGAAAGCAGCGTTCAAGGCACCGCAGGCTCTAATCTGCGGCAGACGGAACTGAGAATGGCACGCCGTCCGGGGCCGCGCCAGTATCAGGGCGGCCATTGTGCGGGCAATAACAGGGTAAATCCGACAGAACGCCCGCTATCTATGCCATCAGCGCTGGTAACTGCCGATTCAACGCCAGTTTTTCCATGACTGCGGCTCCCGTCAGGGCGTAGCCAAGCAACTGGCCGTCGGCGGCGTGACAGAGCACTTTGAGGTCACTGCCCTGCCCTTCGACCTGCCAAGTGCCTTCAAGCCCCTGAGGCGGTGGCGAAACCACCAACGGGCACGCCGGGGTTTTCACGGTGATAGGCATCGGCCCATAACTGACCTGGGTCGGGTTGCCGGCCAGGGTCTGAGCCAGGGCACGTGCGCACGCCATTAGTGGCATCACGTAGAGCAAATTAATGCCGTCCACCTCGGCACAGTCGCCCAAAGCGAATATGTTGCCGTGGGAGGTCTGCAGTTGGCGGTCCACGACCACGCCGCGATTGGTCTGCAGGCCGGCTGCGGCCGCCAGGTCGGTGCGCGGGCGCAGGCCGATGGCGGACACCACCAGGTCGCAAGTGATCACGCTGCCATCGGACAGGTGCGCCTCCAGGCCCTCGCCCACCGAATCCAGGCGTGTGAGCACCGGGCCGAGGTGAAAGCGCACGCCCAGGCCCTGCAAGCCGGCCTGCACGGCAGCGGCCGCAGCGGGGTGCAGCAGGGTCGGCATCACTTGTTCACACGGCGCCACCACATCGACCTGAAAACCGCCCAGGCTCATGTCGTTGGCGAACTCACAGCCGATCAGGCCGGCACCGAGGATCAGCACGCGCTGTTTACCCGCCGCGGCGGCACGAAAGCGCGCGTAGTCTTCCAGGTCGTTGATCGGGAACACACGCTCGGCGCCATCGCCTTCGAGCGGCACCTGCACGGTCTGCGCGCCCCAGGCCAGGACCAGGTCGCGATACGCCACCGCCTCTTCACCGATCCACAGGCGCTTGTGGCCCGGATCGATGCCGCTGATGCGGGTATGCGTGCGGATTTCGGCCTTGAGCTGCTCGGCCATGGCGCCCGGCTCGGCCATGCACAGGCCGTCTGCGCCCTTTTGCTTGGCGAAGCCAGTGGAGAGCATCGGCTTGGAGTAAGAGCGACCGTCGTCGGCGGTAATCAGCAGCAGCGGCGTCTCGCCATCGAGCTTGCGAAATTCGCGGGCCAGGTTATAGCCGGCCAAGCCGGTACCGATGATGACCACGGGGGACGTCATGTCGTGCATTCCTCTAGATGGGTGTTGAGATCAGCCGATGGCGATCATTTCGAAGTCGCTCTTGCCGACGCCGCAGTCAGGGCACAGCCAGTCTTCCGGCACATCTTCCCAGCGGGTGCCCGGCGCGATGCCGTCATCCGGCCAGCCCTGGGCTTCGTCGTAGATCAGCCCACAGACAATACATTGCCACTTCTTCATCGGTTCTGGTTCCTCAATACAGGCTCAGGCGTTGTTATTCGGGCTCAAGGCCCTTTCGCGGGCATTATGCAAGCAGTGGGGCAATGATGCTAAGCTCGCCGCCTCTCTGGCTGTAACAAAGCATACCGACGTGTCGTACGAATCCCCGCAAGCAGCCGCTGTCGCGTGGCTGCCGTATTCACAGCTGGCGACCGATATCGCCCAGCCTACTCTCGACTGGCTGTTCGACGAAGGTTCCCTGACTCGCCGCCTGACCCGCCTGTCCCACGACCATTTCAGCGTCACCCCTCTGTTCGAGGGCTGGCAGCCGCTGCGCGATGACGAGTGCCTGGCACTGGGTATCGCGCCAGGCGCCGAGGGCTGGGTGCGTGAGGTGTACCTGCGCGGCCATGGCGAGCCTTGGGTGTTCGCCCGTAGCGTCGCCAGCCGCAGTGCGCTGGAGCGCGGTGGTCTTGACCTGGAAACCCTGGGCAGCCGCTCGCTGGGCGAGTTGCTGTTCTGCGACCAGGCGTTCATCCGCCACCCTATCGAGGTGTGCACTTACCCACAGGCCTGGTTACCCGGCGAAGTCGCCCATCAAGGTTTGTGGGGGCGGCGTTCGCGCTTCGAACGTGACGGCCTCGAACTGCTGGTGGCCGAAGTGTTCCTGCCAGCACTGTGGCAAGCGGCCAAGGAGGACAACCGCTGATGTACCTGCACCTGCTCAAGTCGCTCAACCGCGTGCACCCTCGCGCCTGGGACTTTATCCAGCTCAGCCGCATGGACCGGCCGATCGGCATCTACCTGCTGCTGTGGCCTACCCTGACGGCGGTGTGGATTGCCGGCCAAGGTTCGCCAACCCTGGCCAACGTGCTGATCTTCGGCCTCGGCGTGGTGCTGATGCGCGCGGCTGGCTGCTGCATCAACGACTTCGCCGACCGCAAGGTCGATGGCCACGTCAAACGCACCGCCGACCGCCCGTTGGCCAGTGGTCGGGTCAAACCGCGCGAGGCGTTGGCGTTGTTCGCCATTCTGGTAGCGGTGAGCTTCCTGCTGGTGCTGTGCACCAACAGCCAGACTGTGTGGTTGTCGTTCGGCGCGGTGGCCCTGGCGTTCTGCTACCCCTTCATGAAGCGCTACACCTACTACCCGCAGGTAGTGCTGGGCGCGGCCTATTCCTGGGGCATTCCCATGGCCTTCACCGCAGCCGGCGGTGAGCTGCCGGCCAGCGCCTGGCTGCTGTACATCGCCAACCTGCTGTGGACGGTGGGTTACGACACCTACTACGCGATGGTCGATCGCGACGATGACCTGAAAATTGGCGTGAAATCGACCGCAATCCTGTTCGGCGAGGCCGACCGGGCCATCATCCTGACCCTGCAGCTGCTGTCGCTGGGCTGCTTGCTGCTGGCGGGCAGCCGCTTCGAGCTGGGGGGATGGTTCCACCTCGGGCTGCTGGGAGCGGCGTTGTGCTTTGCCTGGGAGTACTGGTCCACGCGCAAGCTGGACCGCGAATCGTGCTTCAAGGCGTTTCTGCACAATCACTGGGCGGGGTTGCTGATCTTCATTGGTGTGGTGCTGGACTACGCATTGCGCTGATTACAGCTGAACCTGTGGGAGCGGGCTTGCCCGCGAATGCAATGGCGCACTCACCGCCGCATTCGCGGGCAAGCCCGCTCCCACAGGTTATTTGGAGTTCTTAAGGTTTGGCGACGTGCCAGACGTCCTTCATGCCATCTCCAGTCATTTCACCGGCTTTCTTGTCCTTGACGAAGGTGTACAGCGGCTTGCCATCGTAGGCCCACTGCATCGAGCCATCATCGCGCGTCACATGCGTCCATTTGTCTTTGGGTGCTTCATCATCCTTCTTGACCATCAGCGGCGGCCAGTTCTTGGCGCATTCGTCATTGCACACCGACTTGCCGCCGGCGTCCTTGTCGAAGGTGTACAGCGTCATGCCGTTGTGATCGACCCACATGCCGTCCTTTTCCATCGCATGGTGGGCAGACGCTACCCCGGGCAGTGCCAGTGCAGCGAAAAGGGCCATCCAGCTCAGCGTGTGTCGTGTCATTGGAATCACCATAAATTCGGGGGTGGAATGAGTTCAGATTGCCGCCTCGGCGGCCCTTTCAAGCCTAGCCCAGTCATTCAATGTCGCCAGAACGGCCAACGCCCTGTCACACAGCTGCAATAATTCCGTTATCTAATGCGGGCCAGACACGATATTCCAGGAGAGGTTTAGAGCATGGTTGGCAGAAACATTCTGATCGTCGACGACGAAGCGCCTATTCGCGAGATGATCGCCGTTGCCTTGGAAATGGCCGGCTATGACTGCCTGGAAGCCGAGAACTCGCAGCAGGCACACGCGATCATCGTCGACCGCAAGCCTGACCTGATCCTGCTCGACTGGATGCTGCCCGGCACGTCCGGCATCGAGCTGGCCCGCCGTCTCAAGCGCGACGAGCTGACCGGTGATATCCCGATCATCATGCTCACCGCCAAGGGCGAAGAGGACAACAAGATTCAGGGCCTGGAAGTCGGCGCCGATGACTACATCACCAAGCCGTTCTCGCCACGCGAACTGGTGGCGCGCCTTAAGGCCGTGCTGCGCCGCACCGGCCCGAGCGACAGCGAAGCACCGATCGAAGTCGGCGGCCTGCTGCTCGACCCGATCAGCCACCGCGTGACCATCGACGGCAAGCCGGCCGAGATGGGCCCCACCGAATACCGCCTGCTGCAGTTCTTCATGACCCACCAGGAACGCGCCTACACCCGCGGCCAGCTGCTCGACCAAGTCTGGGGCGGCAACGTCTACGTCGAGGAGCGCACGGTCGATGTGCACATCCGCCGCCTGCGCAAGGCGCTGGGTGAAGCGTATGAAAATCTGGTACAAACCGTCCGGGGCACTGGCTACCGCTTCTCGACCAAGAGCTGATCGAGCACATAAGCGTTAGGCTGCACGTCGTTGTACAAGGACCGTCAATTGAACCAGAACTGGCACGCGACCCTGATTCGCCATTTGCTGCTGTTGATCACTGTCTGCCTGATCGGCGGCCTGGTCAGCGGTTATTACGGCTGGAGCCTGGCCATCGGCCTGGGCTTTTACCTGGGTTGGACCCTCAAACAGTTGTTGCGCCTGCACGACTGGCTGCGCAACCACCAGCCCGACGAAGCACCGCCCGACGGCTACGGCCTGTGGGGCGAGGTATTCGACAGCATCTACCACCTGCAGCGCCGCGACCAACGCGTGCGCGGCCGCCTGCAGGCGGTGATCGACCGGGTGCAGGAGTCCACTGCGGCCCTGCGTGACGCGGTGATCATGCTCGACAGCGACGGCAACCTGGAATGGTGGAACCGCGCCGCAGAAACCCTGCTGGGCTTCAAGACCCCACAAGACGGCGGCCAGCCGGTCACCAACCTGGTACGCCACCCACGCTTCAAGGAATACTTCGAGTCGGAAAACTACGCCGAACCGCTGGAGATCCCCTCGCCCATCAATGACCGCATGCGGGTGCAACTGCACCTCACCCGCTACGGCAACAATGAGCACCTGATGCTGGTACGCGACGTCACCCGCATCCATCAGCTCGAACAGATGCGCAAGGACTTCGTGGCCAACGTCTCACACGAATTGCGTACGCCGCTGACGGTGATCACCGGCTACCTGGAGACCTTGCTGGATAACGTCGAAGACGTGAACCCACGCTGGGGCCGGGCGCTGCAGCAGATGAGCCAGCAAGGCTCGCGCATGCAGACCCTGCTCAACGACCTGCTGCTGCTGGCCAAACTGGAAGCCACCGATTACCCGTCGGACAACCAGCCGGTCACCGTCGATACCCTGCTGACCGCCATCAAGAACGACGCCCAGGCGCTGTCCGGGCCGCGCAATCAGCGCATTACCCTGGAAGCCGCACCGGGCCTGCGTTTGAAAGGCAGCGAGTCGGAGCTGCGCAGCGCCTTCTCCAACCTGGTGTTCAACGCCGTGAAATACACCCAGGACGAAGGCAACATCCGTATCCGCTGGTGGGCCGACGAACAGGGTGCCCACCTGTCGGTACAGGACTCGGGGGTCGGTATCGATGCCAAACACCTGCCACGCCTGACGGAACGCTTCTACCGCGTCGACTCCAGCCGCGCCTCCAACACCGGCGGTACCGGGCTGGGGCTGGCGATCGTCAAGCACGTGCTGATGCGCCACCGCGGGCGCCTGGAAATCAGCAGCGTGCCGGGGCACGGCAGCACGTTCACCTGTCACTTCCCGCCAGCACAATTGGCCAACGATAAGGGTTGATGCCAAGGGCTGCTTTGCTTTTGCCGCCCCAGCCGCTACATTGGATCCCCTGTGCCAGCAAACGCTGGCACTTTCTTTTCTACCTTTTCTAAGACGGACCCCGTAAAAACTCCATCATGGACCCTTCCCCTGGTATCAGCCTCACCTCGCTCTTCGCCGATTTCGGCATGATCCTTTTTGCCTTGTTCCTGGTGCTGCTCAACGGCTTCTTCGTTGCCGCCGAGTTCGCCATGGTCAAGCTGCGCTCCACGCGCGTCGAGTCCATTGCCGAACAGCATGGCTGGCGCGGCAGCATCCTGCGCAAGGTACACAACCAGCTCGACGCCTACCTGTCGGCCTGCCAGCTGGGCATCACCCTCGCCTCGCTGGGCCTGGGTTGGGTCGGTGAGCCGGCCTTCGCCCACCTGCTCGAGCCGCTGCTGGCCTATTTCGGCGTCGACACGCCCGAGTTGATCAAGGCTGTCTCGTTCTTCGTCGCCTTCTTCGTCATCTCGTACCTGCACATCGTGGTCGGTGAGCTGGCGCCCAAGTCGTGGGCGATTCGCAAGCCCGAGCTGCTGTCGCTGTGGACCGCCGTGCCGCTGTACCTGTTCTACTGGCTGATGTACCCGGCCATCTACCTGCTCAATGCCAGCGCCAACACCATCCTGCGCATCGCCGGCCAGGGTGAACCCGGCCCGCACCACGAGCACCACTACAGCCGCGAAGAGCTCAAGCTGATCCTGCACTCCAGCCGTGGCCAGGACCCGAGCGACCAAGGCATGCGCGTGCTGGCCTCGGCCGTGGAAATGGGCGAACTGGAAGTGGTCGACTGGGCCAACTCGCGCGAGGACATGGTCAGCATCGACGCCCACGCGCCGCTCAAGGAAATCCTGGCCCTGGTGCGCCGCCACAAGTTCAGCCGCTACCCGCTGTACGACGCCGAGCGTGAAGAGTTCACCGGGCTGCTGCACATCAAGGACCTGCTGCTGGAGCTGGCCGAGCTGGAGCACCTACCGGAAACCGTCGACCTCGAAGACCTGGCCCGCCCACTGGAGCGCGTGTCGAGGCACATGCCGCTGTCGCAACTGCTGGAGCAGTTCCGCAAGGGTGGCGCGCACTTTGTGCTGGTCGAGGAAGCCGACGGCAAGGTAATCGGCTACCTGACCATGGAAGACGTGCTGGAAGTGCTGGTAGGCGACATTCAGGACGAACACCGCAAGACCGAGCGCGGCATCCTGGCCTACCAGCCGGGCAAGCTGTTGGTGCGTGGCGACACGCCGCTGTTCAAGGTCGAGCGCCTGTTGGGTATCGACCTTGACCATATCGAGGCCGAAACCCTGGCCGGGCTGATCTACGAAACCCTCAAGCGCGTGCCTGAAGAAGAGGAAGTGCTGGAAGTCGAAGGCCTGCGCATCATCATCAAAAAGATGAAAGGCCCGAAGATCGTGCTGGCCAAGGTGCTCAAGCTCGACTGACCGTCCTCAAGGGTTGCCGGCCGTGAAGTCCGGCAACCCGCCTATCGGTCGATCGAACTGAAACGGTATCGACTCCAGCGCCAGCCCGACGTTGCGCTGCACCACGAAATGCAGGTGCGGGCCGCTGCTGTTGCCGGTATTGCCCGACTTCGCCAGCGCCTGCCCCAACGCCACCTGCTGCCCCTCAGCCACCACCACCGAACCGCGCATCAGGTGCAGGTACACGCCCATGGTGCCGTCCGGGTGCAGAATGCGCACGAAATTGCCTGAAGGGTTGGTCCCGCGGCCGCTCTGGCTGTTCTCTACCTTCACCACCATCCCACCTCGCGCTGCGATGATCGGCGTGCCTTCCGGCATGGCGATGTCCATGGCGTAGCGGCCTTTGGGGCCGAAATGGCTGAAACGGCCATTGGGGCCCTGGCTCAGACGAAATGGCCCGCCTTTCCAGGGGAAGGGGTAGCGATAGGCCTGCGAACGCTGGCCGGGGTCACCCATGGCGTACTGGAAATTGCTGGCGTACTTGAGCGGCCCACCGGGTGCTGCCAGCACCGAGCTCAGCACCTTGGTCGAACGTGGCCCGACCACGGCCCGTATCAGCCGCGGACCATTGCCGCCGAAGGCATTGGCCAGCTTATCGATGCGCAGCTCTACCTGCATCGGCACGTAAAGCTCGTTACGCACCAGGAAGCGAACGCCGCCGGGGAATGGCTCGGTCTGCAGGCGCACCTGGCCATCCAGGCGCTCGAACATCGGCTCGCGCAGCTCGAAGGCTTTCGCGCCAGGGCTGGGCCGCTCGGAATAGGACGCCACGCCGAAATTGTCGGTGGTCTTGTAGATAGTCATGCCCAAACTCGACGCCGAGGCCGAAAGCAAGGCACAGAACAGCAGCAAGCGGGCGGTGGCGGGCATGATAGTGGCTTTTTGACAGTGATGTTCTGTCGAAGCCTAGCAGCGGGATCTGGGAGCGGTATGACAGTTGGTCGGATGCTGGGTGCATCGCCGGCAGGCCGGCGATGCGGCTGGATCAGGCGCCGGGGGTGAAATGCTTCTGGGCACTGCCGCGGGCAATCAGCCGCGACAGGTAGTCGAGCTTCTGCGCGTCCTGATCGACGAACTTGAAGGTCAGCTGCAACCAGTCGCTCTCAGGCTTCGGCTCCAGCGCTGCGATGGCATGCAAGTAACCGTTCAAGCGGGCTACCTCGGCGTTCTCGCCTTGCTCCAGATCGAGCACGGCACCTTCGAGTACCTGTGGCAGGGCCGCGCTGCGACGCACCACCAGCAGCGCTTCCTTAAGGCTCAGGGCCTTGATGACGCAAGGCTGGGTGCCGCTGGACAAGCGCAACTGGCCTTGACCACGCCCCGTCTGAGCAGCAGCAGCGGCTGCAGTCTGCGGTGGCGGAGCATTGAGCAATGGCTTGGCCGGGGCCGCAGCAGGCGCCGCTACCTTGACCGCTTCAGGCTTGCCACCGGTCAACGCGCTCAGCGAGTCGTTGGCAAACGCCGAATTCACCCGCGCCGGGCCACCGGCCATCAGGCTTTCGAGTTTGCCGATCTTGGTCAGGGCTTTCTTCACCTTGGTCAACAGCTGCTCGTTGGTGAACGGCTTGCCGACAAAGTCGGAGACACCGGCCTGGATGGCCTGAATCACGTTCTCCTTGTCACCGCGGCTGGTCACCATGATGAACTGCAGGCTCTTCATCTCTGGCTGCTGACGGCACCAGGTCAGCAGTTCCAGGCCAGACATCTCCGGCATCTCCCAGTCGCACAGCACCAGGTCGAACGTTTCCTTGGCCAGCATGGCCATGGCCTTGCGGCCGTTGACCGCGTCTTCGATGACCATGCCCGGGAAGGCATTACGCAGGCACTTCCTGACCAGATCACGGATGAACGGTGCGTCATCCACGACCAGCACATTGACTTTACTCATCGATACTCCTTTTGAATCCCGACTAGCCTACCGCCGATTGGTGGCCATTTGCCAATAACTGGGCCACGCCGGGACTTCTTTGCATCGTTCGCGGGTGCCTGCTGACTGCTCTGCGCAAACGAAAACGCCCGGCATAGGCCGGGCGTCGATGCTCGGGAGCAATCTTATTTATCGTCCGGTTCAGCCGGAACATTAGCGATTTCGGCCTCATCGACAGCCGTACCCTGAACTTCCGCCTTCATGCGCTTGAGGCCCATGTGGCGTACGTCGGTGCCGCGCACCAGGTAGATCACCAGCTCCGAGATGTTGCGTGCGTGGTCGCCGATACGCTCCAGCGAACGCAGGGCCCAGATCACGCTCAGCACCCGCGAGATCGAACGCGGGTCTTCCATCATGTAGGTCACCAGCTCGCGCAGGGCGGTCTTGTATTCGCGGTCGATGGTCTTGTCGTATTGCGCCACCGACAGCGCCAGGTCAGCGTCGAAGCGGGCGAAGGCGTCGAGCGCGTCGCGCACCATGTTGCGTACCTGGTCGCCGATGTGGCGCACTTCGACGTAACCGCGCGGCGACTCGCCTTCCTCGCACAACTGGATGGCGCGGCGGGCGATCTTGGTCGATTCGTCACCAATGCGCTCCAGGTCGATCACCGACTTGGAGATGCTGATGATCAGGCGCAGGTCGGAGGCCGCCGGCTGGCGACGGGCGAGGATGCGCACGCATTCCTCGTCGATGTTGCGCTCCATCTGGTTGATCTGCTCGTCGACTTCACGCACTTGCTGAGCCAGGCCCGAGTCGGCCTCGATCAGCGCGGTGACCGCGTCGTTGACCTGCTTTTCGACCAGGCCGCCCATGGCCAGGAGGTGGCTGCGCACCTCCTCCAGCTCGGCGTTGAACTGTTGGGAAATGTGGTGCGTCAGGCTTTCTTTGTTGATCATCGTTTCGCTCCGCGAAGAAGCTGCAAGCTTCAAGTAGTTCGTGTCGTTCCCTGGCCCCCGCGCCTGCTGGGCGCGGTTCCTAGCCGTAGCGACCGGTGATGTAGTCTTCGGTCTGCTTCTTCGCCGGGTTGGTGAACAGGGTGTCGGTATCACCGAATTCGACCAGTTTGCCCATATACATGAACGCGGTGTAGTCCGAAACACGGGCCGCCTGTTGCATGTTGTGGGTAACGATAACGATGGTGTACTTGGATTTCAGTTCGTAGATCAGCTCTTCGACCTTCAGCGTGGAGATCGGGTCGAGTGCCGAGCACGGTTCGTCGAGCAGCAGGACTTCAGGCTCCACGGCGATAGTACGGGCGATCACCAGACGCTGCTGCTGGCCGCCGGACAGGCCCAGCGCCGAGTCGTGCAGGCGGTCCTTGACCTCATCCCAAAGGGCTGCGCCCTTCAGCGCCCACTCGACGGCCTCGTCGAGCACGCGCTTCTTGTTGATACCCTGGATCCGCAGGCCGTAAACGACGTTTTCGTAGATGGTCTTGGGGAACGGGTTGGGCTTCTGGAACACCATGCCCACGCGACGACGCAACTCGGCCACGTCCTCGCCCTTGCGGTAGATGTTGTTGCCGTACAGGTTGATGGCGCCTTCCACGCGGCAGCCGTCAACCAGGTCGTTCATGCGGTTGAAGGTGCGCAGCAGGGTCGACTTGCCGCACCCGGACGGGCCGATGAAGGCCGTCACGCGCTGCTTGGGGATGTTCAAGCTGACGTCGAACAGTGCTTGCTTGTCGCCGTAGAACAGGCTCAGGCCCGGTACTTCGATGGCCACGGTTTCTTCTGCCAGGCGCAGGCTCTGCTTGTCGCGGCCCAGGGCAGACATGTCGATGCCGTGGGTGTGGGATTCTTGCTGCATGGTCAACTCCATACGCTATCAATTCGTTTCAAAGGGCCGCCCGGCTGCGGGCGGCGCGCTTGCAAATCAGGCTCAGTGGTCGAGCGCCTTGTACTTCTCGCGCAGGTGGTTACGGATCCACACCGCCGAGAGGTTGAGGGTGGCGATCACCATAACCAGCAGCAGCGCGGTGGCGTAAACCAGCGGCCGCGCGGCCTCGACGTTAGGGCTCTGGAAGCCGACGTCGTAGATGTGGAAGCCCAGGTGCATGATCTTCTGGTCCAGGTGCAGGTACGGGTAGTTGCCGTCCAGCGGCAGCGACGGCGCCAGCTTCACCACACCCACCAGCATCAGCGGCGCTACCTCACCGGCAGCACGGGCTACCGCGAGAATCATGCCGGTCATCATTGCCGGGCTGGCCATCGGCAGCACGATCTTCCACAGGGTCTCGGCCTTGGTTGCGCCAAGCGCCAGCGAACCCTCACGCACGGTGCGTGGAATACGCGCCAGGCCTTCTTCGGTGGCCACAATCACCACCGGCACCGCCAGCAGCGCCAGGGTCAGCGATGCCCACAGCAGGCCTGGCGTACCCAGGGTCGGCGCCGGCAGCGATTCGGGGAAGAACAACCGGTCGATCGAGCCACCCAGCACGTAGACGAAGAAGCCCAGGCCGAATACGCCGTAGACGATCGCCGGAACGCCCGCCAGGTTGTTCACGGCGATGCGGATCAAGCGTGTCACCGGGCCTTGTCTTGCGTATTCGCGCAGGTAAACCGCAGCCAGCACGCCGAACGGGGTGACGATCACGGCCATGATCAGGGTCATCATCACGGTACCGAAAATGGCCGGGAAGATACCGCCCTCGGTGTTGGCTTCACGCGGGTCGTCGCTGAGGAACTCCCAGACCTTGGCAAAGTAGGTGCCCATCTTGGTCAGCCCGGACATGCCGTTCGGCTGGATGGCGTGCACCACCTTGCTCAGGTTGATTTCCACTTCGCGGCCGTTGCCGTCACGGGCTACCAGGCTGTCGCGGGCGAAGGCCTGATGCAGGCCGCTGAGGCGGTCTTCGATGGCCTTGTAGCGGCTGTTCAGCTCGGCACGTTCGGCGTCCATGTCGGCCTGGGCAGCTGCGTCCAACTTACCTTCCAGCTCCAGCTTGCGGCTGTGCAGGCGCAGGCGCTCGAGGCCATGGTTGATGGCACCGATGTCTTTCTTCTCAAGCTTCTGCAGCTCACCGTTGAGCTGGTTGGCGCGCTTGAGGCGTGCTTGCAGCTCGTTCCAGGCGGCAGGGCCTTCGGCAACCACGCGGCCTTCTTCCTTGACGCTGACCAGGTAGCCGTAGAAGTTGCCCCATTCGCGGCGCTCCAGGGCGATCAGGTCGGCCGGGTGCTGCTCGTCGACCAACCAGTCGCCGACCACCCAGGTGAAGTCGCTGCCGTTGAGGTCGCGGTTACCCACCTTGATCAGCTCGCGGGTCATGAACTCCGGGCCTTGGTCCGGTACCGGCAAGCCGGCACCTTTGAGGCGGGCGCGGGGTACTTCTTCCTTCTGCACCACTTCACCAACCACGATGTGGTCAGCCTGGCCCGGCACCTTGTAGGTAGCCTGGACCAGGTCGGCTGGCCAGAAGTGGCCGAGGCCGCGTACAGCGATCACAGCCAGCAGGCCGACGGTCATGATCACCGCCATGGCGACCGCGCCACCGCTGATCCAGACGCCTGGGGCGCCGCTCTTGAACCAGCCTTTGAGGGAATCCTTTTTCACGGATCTCTACCTTTCTATCAAAGCGACGAGTATTTCTTGCGCAGACGCTGGCGAATCAGCTCGGCCAAGGTGTTCATGATGAAGGTGAACATCAGCAGCACGAGGGCGGCGAGGAACAGCACACGGTAGTGGCTGCCGCCGACTTCGGATTCGGGCATTTCCACCGCCACGTTGGCGGCCAGGGTACGCATGCCTTCGAACAGGTTCATCTCCATCACCGGGGTGTTGCCGGTGGCCATGAGCACGATCATGGTCTCGCCCACCGCACGGCCCATGCCGATCATCAGCGCCGAGAAGATACCCGGGCTGGCGGTGAGGATGACCACGCGGGTCAGGGTCTGCCACGGCGTCGCACCCAGGGCCAGGGAGCCCAGGGTCAGGCTGCGCGGCACGCTGAACACGGCATCTTCGGCGATCGAGTAGATGTTCGGGATAACCGCAAAGCCCATGGCGATACCCACTACCAGGGCGTTGCGCTGGTCGTAGGTGATACCCAGGTCGTTGGTGATCCACAGGCGCATGTCGCCGCCGAAGAACCAGGTCTCCAGATAAGGGCTCATGGTCAGGGCGAACCAGCCGGTGAACAGGATCACCGGGATCAGGATCGCAGCTTCCCAACCATCAGGCACTCGCAGGCGCAGCGACTCCGGCAGGCGGCTCCAGGTGAAGCCCGCCAGCAGGATGCCGAACGGCATCAGCACGAACAGGCTGAACACACCCGGCAGGTGGCCTTCCAGGTAAGGCGCCAGGAACAGGCCGGCGAAGAAGCCGAGGATTACCGTCGGCATCGCTTCCATCAGCTCGATCACCGGCTTGACCTTGCGGCGCATGCCAGGGGCCATGAAGTAGGCGGTGTAGATGGCAGCGGCAATGGCCAGCGGTGCCGCCAGGATCATCGCGTAGAACGCGGCCTTGAGGGTACCGAAGGTCAGTGGCGACAGGCTCAGCTTGGGCTCGAAGTCAGTGTTCGAGGCGGTCGACTGCCAGACGTACTTGGGCTCGTCGTAGTTCTCGTACCAGACCTTGCCCCACAGCGCGCTGAAGGACACTTCCGGGTGCGGGTTCTTCAAGCTCAGCGGCAACAGCTTGCCACCTTCTTCGATGATGATGCGGTTAGCGCGGGGCGACAGGGCCAGGATGCCAGCGCCTTCAGCAGCGGGCTCCACCAGCAGGGTGCGGTGCGCGGTGCTGTGGAACACGCCGAGTTTGCCTTCGCTGTCCAGGGCGATGAAGCCCTTGCGACGTTCTTCGGCATCGATCTGCACGACCGGCGCCTTGCCCATCTGGAATGTGCGGATCTGCTTGAAGCGCGACTCGCCATCCGGGTCGCGGGCCATGAACCACTGGGCCAGGCCGCCTTTGGAATCACCGACGATCAGCGAGATGCCGCCAACCAGTTGCGCGGTCGCGGTGATCTCGGTGTCAGCGCTCTCGGACAGCTTGTAGCGGCCGTTGAGGCTCTTGTCACGCAGGCTGAAGACGTCTGCGGTGGCGCGGCCGTTGATGACGTACAGCCACTGCTGACGCGGGTCGATGAAGATGTTCTTCACCACCTCGGTCATCTGCGGCAGTTCGATGCGGTTCTGCTCGGTGGTGACCTCGTCGGTCATCATGTTTTCGGTGCGCGTCAACTCGATTACTTGCAGGTGCGCGCCGGTGGAGCCGGCCAGCACCAAGGTATCACCGTTGACGTTGACGCTGACGTGCTCCAGTGCACGGCCCTCGTCATCGAGCACGAACGGCTCTTGGCCGTACGGGTAGTCGATACCGGGGGTGATGGTCTTCTTGTTGTCCGGGTAGGTGATCTTGTAGGTGTGGTGGAACACCAGCGCCTTACCGTTGGACAGACCCAGCACGATCATCGGGCTACCCGGCTGGTCGGTGCTAATCGAGCTTACCTGCGTGCCTGCCGGCACTGGCAGGTCGACCCGCTTGAGTTCGTTACCGGTCTTGGTATCGAAGAACAGTGCCTGACCCTTGTCCGAAACGCGCATACCAACCAGGTTCTGCTCTTCAAGGGCGATCATCAGCGGCTTGCCGGCATCCTGCTGCAGCCAGGTCGGCTCCAGGGCCTTTTTGCTGGTCAGCTCGGCGCCCTGGAACAATGGCAGTACCACGTACGCCAGGTAGAAGAAGATCAGGGTGATGGCTGCCAGCACGGCAAGCCCGCCCACCAGTACATACCAGCGGGTCAGGCGGTCCTTGAGCGCGCGCATGCGGCGCTTGCGTTGCAACTCGGGCGTATTGAAATCAATCCGCACGGGAGGGGAATTTTGGGTCATTGTGGAGTTGGCCAGATCATTCATGCGCACACCCTAGCGGTCCCGTATGACAAAAACATGACAGTGCATTGACGCAAAAAAGCCCGCCGCTCAGGAGCCCTGGCTTCGGACCGAGAATTCGTGGAGGAGGCCAGCATCAGTGCCGGCCTCTTCCTCAGTTACTTACTTCTTTGCAACGTTACCGGCGTGGGACAGGCCCAGGTCAGCCAGGGTCTTGTCGACCACTTTGGCCGGCAGCGGGATGTAGCCATCCTTCACCACGACCTGCTGGCCAGCTTGCGACAGCACCAGCTTGATGAACTCGGCATCCAGCGGGGCCAGAGGCTTGTTCGGGGCTTTGTTGACGTAAACGTAGAGGAAGCGCGACAGCGGGTACGAACCGTTCAGGGCGTTGGCTTCGTTATCTTCGATGAACTCGCCGCCTTCTTTCTTGGCCAGGGCCACGGTCTTGACGCTGGCAGTCTTGTAGCCGATGCCCGAGTAGCCAATGCCGTTCAGCGAGGAGCTGATCGACTGCACGACCGAAGCCGAGCCAGGCTGTTCGTTGACGTTAGGCTTGAAGTCGCCTTTGCACAGGGCTTCTTCCTTGAAGTAGCCGTAGGTGCCCGATACCGAGTTACGGCCGAACAGTTGCACTGGCTTGTTGGCCAGGTCGCCGGTCACGCCCAGGTCGCCCCAGGTTTTAACGTCGGCTTTGCCACCGCACAGGCGGGTGGAGGAGAAGATCGCATCGACCTGGGCCATGGTCAGGCCTTTGATCGGGTTGTCCTTGTGCACGAATACGGCCAGGGCATCGACGGCAACCGGGATGGCGGTCGGCTTGTAGCCGTACTTCTGCTCGAAGGCCTGCAGCTCGACGTCCTTCATCTTGCGGCTCATCGGGCCGAGGTTGGCGGTGCCTTCAGTCAGCGCGGGTGGCGCGGTGGAGGAGCCGGCAGCCTGGATCTGGATGTTTACGTTCGGATATTCCTTCTTGTAGGCCTCGGCCCACAGGGTCATCAGGTTGGCGAGGGTGTCCGAACCGACGCTGGAGAGGTTGCCCGAAACACCGGTGGTCTTGGTGTAGGTCGGGATTGCTGGGTCGACAGCGGCTACCGCATTGGCGGTTGCTACGCCAGCGGCGGCGAAGGTAAGGGCCGCCATCAAACGCTTCAGTTTCATGCCTTGCTCCTAGCAGGAATATTGGGGGTGTTGGATGGATCGGGCCCAAGTATCTGCAGGCCGCATGAATACGATATGACTTCAATGTGACAATTGGATGAAAGGCCATCACTGGAAGCCCAGGATGGCCTTTCAAAATGTTGCGGGAGCGGAGCTAGAGGGGTATCAGCGTTTCTTCGCCAGCAGGTACAGCCCGACAACCAGACCGACGGCGCACAAACCTGCAACATAGTAGGCCGGCGCCATCGGGCTCACTTTAAGCAGCGCCGTCACCACCATCGGGGTCAAACCACCGAAGATGGCGTAGGCGACGTTATACGAGAACGACAGGCCACTGAAACGCACCGGCGCCGGAAACGCCTTGACCATCACATAAGGCACCGCACCAATCACGCCCACGCACAGGCCGGTGATGGCATACAGCGGGAACAGCAGTTCCGGGTGGGTGGGCAGGCTGTGGTAGAAGGTCCACGACGATGCCAGCAGCAGCAGGCTACCGATCACGAACACGCGGCCTGCGCCGAAGCGGTCGGCCAGGCTGCCGGAGCCGATGCAGCCAAGGCTGAGCAATACGATGGCCAGGCTGTTGGCCTTGAGCGAGTCGGTGGGGCTTACGTGGTAGATGCTCTGCAGCAATGCCGGGGTCATCAGGATGACCACGACGATGCCTGCCGAGAGCATCCAGGTCAGCAGCATCGACAGAATGATCGGGCCGCGGTGATCACGCAGCACCGCGCGCAGCGGCAACTCTTCGGCCAGCGCCTTGCGCTGCTGCATCTCGGCGAACACCGGGGTTTCGTGCAGCCAGCGGCGCAGGTACACCGAAAACAGGCCGAACACACCGCCGAGCAGGAACGGGATACGCCAGGCGTAGTCGGCAACTTCTTCTGTGCTGTAGACGGTGTTGATCAAGGTCGCCACCAGCGAGCCAAGCAGAATGCCCGCAGTCAGGCCGGCAGTCAGGGTGCCGCAGGCGTAACCAGTGTTGCGCGCTGGCACGTGCTCGGAGACGAACACCCAGGCGCCCGGCACCTCGCCACCAATCGCCGCGCCCTGAATCACGCGCATCAGCAGCAGCAGGATCGGCGCCCACAGGCCGATCTGCGCATAGGTTGGCAGCAAGCCCATGACCAGCGTCGGCAGGGCCATCATGAAGATGCTCAGGGTGAACATCTTCTTGCGCCCGAGCAGGTCGCCGAAGTGGGCCATGATGATGCCGCCCAGCGGCCGCGCCAGGTAGCCTGCGGCAAAAATGCCGAAGGTCTGCATCAGGCGTAGCCACTCGGGCATGTCGGGTGGGAAGAACAGCTTGCCGACCACCGTGGCGAAGAACACGAAAATGATGAAGTCGTAGAACTCCAGGGCTCCGCCAAGGGCGGACAGTGAGAGGGTCTTGTAGTCACTGCGGGTCAGCGGCCGCGAGGGCTGCTCGATACTGCTCGGCACGGAGGTCATCGCTCGTTCTTCTCTTTGTAGGTCATGCAGGCCGCTTGGGACGCGGCTTCTGGATTGCTGGGACAGGCGAAGATAGCAAATTGCCGAGCCGTGCTGAAAGCGATACAAAATCCATACAGATATTCATGAATGTGCGGTCGTCGCTGAGCGATTGGCTATATATACTGGCCGTTCGTAGGAAAACGTTGCTGCCAACGTGGGATGTTGTGCGAAAACGCCGGTCTTTACTGTCAGACGGTTTCGCAGAATTTCCCTATGGCCGTCCAGCGAAACGAAATCGGCGTAGTATGTTTCAAGCTGAATCGTTTACCCGGCCTTTGCGCCACACCAACGAAGCGTCACGGGTCAGAGGCCCCACCGCATGATTGAGCTCGAACAAGAAGATCCTATCCCGCAAGGCGACCTGGCCTTGCAGATCACTGCGTTGCCCCGCGAAACCAACGGTTTCGGCGACATCTTTGGCGGCTGGCTGGTCGCCCAAATGGACCTGGCCGGCACCGCCATGGCCAGCCGCGTTGCTGGCGGGCGCGTGGCCACGGTAGCCATCGACCGCATGGCCTTCCTGGTGCCGGTGGCTGTGGGCGCACAGCTGTCCTTCTATACCCAGACACTGGAAATCGGCCGCAGCTCGATCCAGATGATGGTCGAAGTGTGGAGCGACGACCCACTGTCCAGCGAGTGGCGCAAAGTCACCGAAGCGGCGTTCGTCTTTGTCGCCATCGATGGCAGTGGCCGCACCCGCTCGGTGCCTCGTCGCTGAGCCATACGCGCGGTAAACTCATTGCACGTCACCGGGTCGAAGGCCCACAGGCAATCAATGAGACGAGCGCAATGGCAACCTTCAAGGTCGAAACCGAGCTTCACGGCGAACTCAACTGCTGGCGTATCACCAGCGACCGTGCCGAACTACTGATCGCCCAGCAGGGTGCACAGATCCTCAGCTACCAGCAGGTTGGCGAGCCGCCGCTGCTGTGGCTGAGCGACCAGGCGATCTTCCAGCAGGGCAAATCGGTGCGCGCGGGCGTGCCGGTGTGCTGGCCGTGGTTTGGCAACCTGCAGCGTAACCCCGAAGCCGTGCAGAGCATGTACCGTGGCAAGCAGGCCCCCGCCCATGGGTTGGCCCGCACGCGTGACTGGCAGCTGTTGGGCATCGAAGAAGCAGGCAGCGCGTTGCGCATCGAGTTCAAGCTGCCAGAGGCACAGGGCGACCTGCCGGATTGGCCGCATGACGTCGAACTGAAGCTGCTGGTGGTGATGAGTGACACGCTAGAGCTGTCGCTGACCAGCCGCAACATGGGCAACACGCCTGTCACCCTCAGCCAAGCCCTGCACAGCTACTTCGCCGTCAGTGATGTGCGCCAGGCGCGGGTCGAGGGTGTCGAAGGACTGCCGTACATCGAGACATTGGCTGACTGGGAGCAGCGCCAGCAGCAGGGTGCGCTGGCGTTTGCCGGTGAAACCGACCGCATCTACCTGAACACGCCTGCGCAACTGAGCATTGTCGACCCGCGCTGGAGCCGGCGTATTACCTTGACCAGCAGCGGTTCGCGTTCGGCGGTGATCTGGAACCCGTGGACCGACCGGGCCAGGGAGCTACCCGACATGGCCGATGATGGCTGGCAGCGGATGCTGTGCATCGAGACGGCCAATGTCTGGGATGATGTGGTGGAGTTGAAGCCGGGGGCGAGCAGTGCCCTCAAGGTAACTATTGCGAGTGAAGTAATCTGACCCTTGCATTGCCTGGGACGGCCTCTTCGCGGGTAAACCCGCTCCCACAAGTAGCGCGCAAATCCTGTGGGAGCGGGCTTGCCCGCGAAGAGGCCAGTGTGGACAACCTCAAAGATCAGCGTCCTCCACCACCCTCACCTTCCCCGCATCCAGCGCATACGCCGCATCGGCCAGGTCATTGTTGACCTTCTCCACCTTCAACGTCCCGCTGACCCACAGCGGCGTGTAGATGTCGTCAATCTTCAGCCCTTTCGGATAGCGCACCAGCACCAGCTGGTTCGGCGGCGGCGGTGGCACGTGGATGCAGGCGCCCGGGTACGGCACCAGGAAGAACAGCGTGCTGTTGCCCTTGGCATCGCTCTCCAGCGGCACCGGGTAACCGCCCAGGCGGATTTCTTTGCCGTTCATGGCCGCCACGGTCTTGGTCGAATACATCACCGCTGGCAGGCCTTTGCTCTGCTTCAGGCCACCCTTGTCGGTGAAGGTGCCCATGGCCTCCGGCGAGTTGTGGTCGATCTCGGGCATCTGTTCGAGGGCCTTCTGGTCCGACTTGGGCATCAGCTCCAGCCAGTCGGTTTCAGGCAGCTCGGCATGGGCCAGGGTACTGGCCAGGAGCAAGGGAATGAGGAAAAAGGCACGCATGGAAATGCTCGGCAACTCGGATGAATTGCCGGGCATTCTAACCAGTATTCAGCGCTTCTTGATTAATCCGTAGATCACCAGCAACACCACGGCACCGACCAGCGCGCCGAAGAAGCCCGCTGCCTGCCCGGCCTGGTAGATGCCCAGTGCCTGGCCGCCGTAGGTGGCGAGCAAGGAGCCGGCAATACCCAGCAGGATGGTCATGATCCAGCCCATGCTGTCGTCGCCCGGCTTGATGAAGCGGGCCAGCAAGCCAACGATGAGGCCGATGAAGATGGTTCCAATGATGCCCATGGCATTCCCTCTGCAGTGAAGATGGAGCAAGCCAAAGCCTAGACAGCGCTTTGGCTTGTTGCCATGTTCAGAGGGCGAGCCGCTTGCAGAAGTTCGATCTGTAGCCCGATCAGTTGCTGATCAGAGCCTCTACTTCGGCAATCTTGCGCTCGAGGGTGGCCATGTCCTGGCAGCGCAGGGTGGCGTGACCAACCTTGCGCCCGACCTTGAAGGCCTTGCCGTAGTGGTGCAGGTGGCAGTCGTCGATGGCAACGACCTTGTCCACCGCCGGCACTTCACCGATGAAGTTGAGCATGGCGCTCTCGCCGACCTTGGCAGTCGAACCCAGCGGCAGGCCGGCAACGGCGCGCAGGTGGTTTTCGAACTGGCTGCACTCGGCGCCTTCGATGGTCCAGTGACCGGAGTTGTGCACGCGCGGGGCGATTTCGTTGGCCTTGAGGCCACCGTCGACTTCGAAGAACTCGAACGCCATCACGCCGACGTAGTCCAGCTGCTTGAGCACACGGCCGACGTAGTCTTCGGCCAGCGCTTGCAGTGGGTGGGCCTGGCTGGCCACCGACAGGCGCAGGATGCCGCTGTCATGGGTGTTGTGCACCAGCGGGTAGAAGCGCGTTTCGCCATCGCGGCCACGCACGGCCACCAGCGACACTTCGCCGGTGAACGGCACGAAGCCTTCCAGCAGGCACGGCACGCTACCCAGCTCGGCAAAGGTATCGACCACGTCTTCAGGCGTGCGCAGGACCTTCTGGCCCTTGCCGTCGTAACCCAGGGTACGGGTCTTGAGCACTGCTGGCAGGCCGATGCTGGCTACCGCGGCGTCAAGGTCGGCCTGCGAGAGGATGTCGGCGAAGGCCGGGGTCGGAATGCCCAGGTCGCGGAACATGCTCTTCTCGAACAGGCGGTCGCGGGCAATGCGCAGCGCTTCGGCGCTCGGGTAGACCGGGACGAACTGCGAGAGGAAGGCCACGGTTTCGGCCGGGACGCTTTCGAACTCGAAGGTCACCAGGTCGACTTCGTCGGCCAGTTGGCGCAGGTGGTCCTGGTCGCCGTAGTCCGCACGCAGGTGCTCGCCCAGGGGCGCAGCGCAGGCGTCCGGCGCCGGGTCGAGGAAGGCGAAGTTCATGCCCAGCGGAGTGCCCGCCAGGGCCAGCATGCGGCCCAACTGGCCGCCACCGATTACACCGATCTTCATGGGTTCAGCCTCAAGCCTGACGTGGGTCTGGATTGTCCAGCACGGTGTCGGTCTGCTCGGTGCGGAACTGCTTGAGCGCCGCGTGATATTGCGGGTACTTGGCGCCGAGGATGCTCGCCGACAGCAGTGCAGCGTTGACCGCACCGGCACGGCCGATGGCCAGGGTGGCAACCGGTACACCGGCTGGCATCTGCACGATCGACAGCAGCGAGTCGACACCCGACAGCATCGACGATTGCACAGGCACGCCCAGCACCGGCAGGTGGGTCTTGGCGGCGCACATACCTGGCAGGTGGGCAGCGCCACCGGCGCCAGCGATGATCACCTCGATACCACGCCCTTCGGCTTCTTCAGCGTACTGGAACAGCAGATCCGGGGTGCGGTGGGCGGAAACCACCTTCACTTCGTAGGGAATGCCGAGTTTTTCCAGCATATCGGCGGTGTGGCTAAGGGTGGACCAATCGGACTTGGAGCCCATGATCACGCCAACCAGTGCACTCATCGTCGAGCCTCTCCTGCAAGCGCCTTCTGGCGCGCTAAAAGCAACAAGCCACGCAGGTGGACCGGCGTGGCTTGTCATACGGATTCTGAATCGACCAGGTTGGCCGAAGGCGCGGGATTATAGCGTATCGATGAGCAAACCGCCCAGCCCTGTATGCACATTGGCGGATCAAAGGCAAGCTGTCCCGCGAGACAACTTTTTTGAGGCGGTGTCAGGCTCTATATAGAGCCATGCACATGCACCCTCAAACAGCCCCTTCACCCTGAGCGCCCGTCTCCAGCTTGCGCCACAGCAGCCGCACGTTGGCCTTGCGCACCAACGCACACCGATACAGGCGAATTTCCAGCGGCACGTGCCATTGGCTACCGCCACAGATCGCCAGTTCGCCACGTGCCAGCTCGCCGCGCATCGACAAACGCGGCACCCAGGCAATGCCCATGCCCTCCAGCGCCATGCTCTTGAGGCTGTCGGCCATGGCCGTTTCATAAACGGTGGTGTAGCGCAGGTTACGCTGGCGCAGCAACAGGTTCACCGAACGGCCCAGAAACGCGCCCGCGCTGTAAGCCAGCAACGGCACGCTGCTGTCGCCTTCAAGGTCGAATAATGGCTTGCCGTCGGCATCCACGGCGCACACCGGCAGCATTTCAGTGGTGCCCATGTGTAGCGACGGGAAGATCTCGGCGTCCATCTGCAGCGCTGCATCAGGGTCGTAGAATGCCAGCATCAGGTCGCAACCACCCTCGCGTAATGCGTGCACGGCATCTCCGACGTTAGTCGCAACCAGGCGGGTGGCGATGTTCAAACCATCGTTGCGCAACTGGGCAACCCAACGTGGGAAAAAGCCCGATGCCAAGGAGTGTGCCGCCGCAATCTGGATGACCTCGCCCTGCCCGCCTTCGAGGTGGTGCAAGTGGCGGAGAACTTCGCTCAACTGGTCGACAACAGTGCGCGCTGTGACGAGAAACAGCTGGCCTGACTCGGTCAGTTCGATGGGTGTGCGGGAACGATTCACCAGCGTCAAACCCAGTGCTGCTTCCAGGCTGCGAATACGCCGGCTAAACGCCGGCTGCGTGACGAAGCGCCGCTCCGCGGCTTGGGAAAAACTGCGGGTAGAGGCCAGAGCACTGAAGTCTTCCAGCCATTTGCTTTCCAGGTTCACGAAGCATTTCTCCCGGCGTGCACCAAAATGGAACACGCTCGAATGTCAATTGGCGTCACATGAAACACTATGCCGTTTGTGCATAGGTTAGCGTGCAACAGCATTGGCCGCAAAATCCCCTTCAGGCCTAGGATTGGCGCCATTCCGGCATGTGCCGGGTCAAAATCGAGATGATATCCATCATGTCCTCCGCTGCATCGTTCCGCGTCGAAAAAGATCTGCTTGGTACCCTTGAAGTCCCTGCCGATGCCTACTACGGCATCCAGACCCTGCGCGCTGCCAACAACTTCCACCTCTCCGGTGTTCCGCTGTCGCACTACCCGAAGCTGGTAGTCGGCCTGGCGATGGTCAAGCAGGCAGCTGCTGACGCCAACCGTGAGCTGGGGCACCTGAGCGATGCCAAACATGCCGCGATCAGCGCAGCCTGCGCACGGCTGATCAAGGGCGACTACCACGAGCAGTTCGTGGTCGACATGATTCAAGGCGGTGCTGGTACTTCTACCAACATGAACGCCAACGAAGTCATCGCCAACATCGCGCTGGAGGCCATGGGCCACCAGAAGGGTGAGTACCAGTACCTGCACCCGAACAACGATGTGAACATGGCGCAGTCGACCAACGACGCCTACCCGACCGCTATCCGTCTGGGCCTGCTGCTGGGTCACGACGCCCTGCTGGCCAGCCTCGACAGCCTGATCCAGGCCTTCGCAGCCAAAGGTAAAGAGTTCGACCACGTACTGAAGATGGGCCGTACCCAGCTGCAGGACGCCGTGCCGATGACCCTGGGCCAGGAATTCCGCGCCTTCGCCACCACCATGACCGAAGACCTCAACCGTCTGCGTTCGCTGGCGCCTGAGCTGCTGACCGAAATCAACCTGGGTGGTACTGCCATCGGTACCGGCATCAACGCCGACCCGGGCTACCAGATGCTCGCCGTACAGCGCCTGGCAACCATCAGCGGCCAGCCGCTGGTACCGGCTGCCGACCTGATCGAAGCCACCTCCGACATGGGCGCCTTCGTGCTGTTCTCCGGCATGCTCAAGCGTACCGCGGTCAAGCTGTCGAAGATCTGCAACGACCTGCGCCTGCTGTCCAGCGGCCCACGCACCGGCATCAACGAGATCAACCTGCCAGCGCGTCAGCCAGGCAGCTCGATCATGCCAGGCAAGGTCAACCCGGTTATCCCGGAAGCCGTCAACCAAGTCGCCTTCGCCATCATGGGCAACGACCTGGCCCTGACCGTCGCCGCCGAAGGTGGCCAGCTGCAGCTGAACGTGATGGAACCGCTGATCGCCTACAAGATCTTCGACTCGATCCGCCTGCTGCAACGCGCCATGGACATGCTGCGCGAGCACTGCATCGTCGGCATCACTGCCAACGAACAGCGCTGCCGTGAACTGGTCGAGCACTCGATCGGCCTGGTCACTGCCCTGAACCCGTACATCGGCTACGAAAACGCCACCCGTATCGCCCGCGTTGCCCTGGAAACCGGCCGCGGCGTACTGGAACTGGTGCGCGAAGAGAAGCTGCTGGACGAAGAGATGCTCAACGACATCCTGCGTCCGGAAAACATGATCGCTCCACGTCTGGTTCCGCTGAAGGCGTAACCCGGCTGCTGCAAACAGTCTCACCAGGTTAAGGGACTAGACACCTCTCAACCTTTCAAGGCCCGAGCGATTGCTTCGGGCCTTTTTTTGCCTGATGGATTTTGCCTGAACGCCCGGATATCGGCACACAACTTGCTCCATAATGCGTCCCAGCCCCACGGGATTACCCAGCATGCTGCACAGTCACCTGACCACCCTCAACGCAGTTTCGCTGATCCTCAACGTGTTCCAGGCGGACGGTTGCGAGGCTTCGGCGCTGCTGGCCGGCAGCGGCATTGGCCCGGCCGACCTGGGGCACGCCGATGCGCGCATCACCACCCAGCAGGAACTGCAGGTGTGCGCCAACGCCGTGGCCCGGCGCGAGGACATCGGCCTGGAACTGGGCCGCCGCATGCACGTGTCGTGCTACGGCATGCTCGGTTACGCCCTGCTCTCCAGTGCCACTTTGGGTGACGCCTTGCGCCTGGCGCTGCAATATCCGGCACTGCTGGGAACAGTCTTCAAGCTGCGCTTGCTCGACGATGGCCAGCGGGTCTGGTTCAGCGCCAGCGATTACCACGACAGCCCGGCGCTGAGCGCTTTCAACGCAGAGTTCTGCCTGGTGTCGCTGAAAGTCATCTGCGATGACCTGCTTGGCCGCCCGCTACCATTGCTGGGCGCCCGCTTCGAGCACCCACGGCCCGGTTACCACACGCACTATGCCAATGCATTCCAGTGCCCGGTCGGTTTTGCCGCCGAGGACAATGCCTTCGCCTTCGAACGGCGCTGGCTGGATACGCCGCTGCCGCTGGCCGACCCGATTACCCACAAGGCCATGAGCGAGCGCTGCCGGCGCCTGAACCTTGAGTTCACCGGCCGTCAGGCCTGGCTGGGGCGGATTCGTCAGTTGCTGACGCAGCAACTGGATGCCGCGCCGGGGCTGGAAGGCCTGGCACGGCAGATGAACTGCTCATCCCGCACCTTGCGTCGGCATCTACAGGCGCTGGGCAGCAGTTATCAACAGCTGCTGGACGAGCTCAGGTTCGAGCGGGCCAAGCAGTTGCTGGCCGATGAGCAGATGCCCATCTACCGTATTGCCGAAACGTTGGGGTTCAGCGAGACGGCCAGTTTCCGCCATGCCTTCCAGCGCTGGAGTGGTGTGGCACCCAGCCACTTCCGCGGTTGACCTGTTCCGGCCCTATCGCCGGCAAGCCGGCTCCCACAGGTCATCCGCTGCATTCAAGGCCTGTGCAGTACTGGTGGGAGCTGGCTTGCCGGCGATAGGGCCAGCACAGGCCAATCAACCTTGGCCACATCGATCCCCTTTTGGCCACTTGCGTCGTTCTCCGCTACTGACCTGCCCATGACAATGGACCCACGCCAGTACCCACCCGGAGAACAACAATGCTGACGATCTATTCCGATGACCACCGCCTGCACCACGGCCGCTGTGAGCTGATCGACGGCAAGCTGATGCCCTGTTTCGAAATGCCTTCGCGTGCCGACCATGTGCTCGACCAGGTGAAAAAGCGCAACCTCGGTGATATCCAGGCCCCTACCGACTTCGGCCGGGCGCCATTGCTGCGTATCCACAGCGCCGATTACCTGAATTTCTTCGAAGGCGCCTGGGCCCGCTGGGCTGCACTGGGCCAGGAAGGCGACCTGCTGCCGTTCACCTGGCCTGCTCGCACCCTGCGCCAGGTAAAACCCACTGGCCTGCACGGTGAGCTGGGCTATTACAGCTTCGATGCCGGTGCGCCGATTACCGCGGGCACCTGGCAAGCGGCGTACAGCGCAGCCCAAGTTGCCCTTACCGCCCAGGCAGCGATCCAGCAAGGCGCCCATTCGGCCTTCGCGCTGTGCCGCCCGCCAGGGCATCACGCCGCAGGTGAAGTGATGGGCGGCTACTGCTACCTGAACAACGCTGCCATCGCCGCCCAGGCGTTCCTCGACCAGGGCAAGCGCAAAGTCGCCATCCTCGACGTCGACTACCACCACGGTAATGGCACCCAGGACATCTTCTACAGCCGCGACGACGTGTTCTTCGCTTCGATCCACGGCGACCCGCAGGACGAGTTCCCGTTCTTCCTCGGCTATGCCGACGAAACCGGCGAAGGTGCCGGCGAGGGCTGCAACATCAATTACCCATTGCCGGCCGGTAGCGATTGGGCCGCCTGGAACGCCGCCCTGGAAGACGCCTGCCAGCGCATCGCCAGCTATGACGCCGACGTGCTGGTCGTCTCGTTGGGTGTGGACACCTTCAAGGACGACCCCATTTCGCAGTTCAAGCTGGACAGCCCGGACTACCTGGAAATGGGCAAGCGCATCGGCCAGCTCGGCAAGCCGACCCTGTTCGTGATGGAAGGCGGCTACGCTGTGGAAGAAATCGGTATCAACGCGGTCAATGTGCTGGAAGGCTTCCAGCGCGCCCAGCCAGGAGCCCGGTAATGGTCCGACTCAAGCGTCTGCTCGCCCCGTTCATCGCTGCCACCCTGTTCACCGGTGCCCTGCAAGCCCAGGCCGAGCAGCGCACCTTGCGTGTGTATAACTGGTTCGATTACATCACCCCGCAGACCTTGACCGACTTCCAGAAGGACAGCGGCGTCAAACTGATCTACGACATCTTCGACACCAACGAAGCGCTGGAGGCCAAGCTGCTCACCGGCAACTCCGGCTATGACGTGGTGGTGCCGTCCAACGTGTTCCTCGCCAAGCAGATCGAGGCCGGGGTATTCCAGCCGCTGGACCGCAGCAAGCTGCCGAACTGGCAACACCTGGACCCGGCGCTGATGAAGCTGATCGAGGCCAACGACCCGGGCAACAAGTTTGCCGTGCCGTACATGTACGGCACCGTGCTGATCGGCTTCAACCCGGCCAAGGTCAAGGCGGCACTCGGCGACAATGCGCCGGTAGACAGCTGGGACCTGATCTTCAAGGAAGAGAACATCGCCAAGCTCAAGCAGTGCGGGGTGGCCCTGCTGGACTCCCCTTCGGAAATTCTGCCCCTGGCCCTGCAGTACCTGGGCTTGCCACCGAACAGTGACAAACCGGCCGACTACAAGAAGGCTGAGGCACTGATGCTGAAGATTCGCCCGTACATCACCTACTTCCACTCCTCGAAGTACATGGCAGACATCGCCAATGGCGATATCTGCGTGGCGGTGGGCTACAGCGGCAGCTTCTCGCAGGCCGCCAACCGCGCCCGCGAAGCCAAGAACGACGTGGTGGTGGACATGCGCCTGCCCAAGGAAGGCGCGCCGATCTGGTTCGACATGCTGGCGATTCCAAAGAATGCGGCCAACCCGGAAGATGCCCACACGTTCATCAATTACCTGCTGCGGCCGGAGGTGATTGCGCCGATCAGCGACTTTGTCGGGTACCCCAACCCGAACAAGGATGCGACCGACAAGGTGAACCCGGCGATTCGCAACAACCCCAACCTGTACCCGACGGCGGAGGCGATGGCCAAGCTGTATACCCTCAAGCCATTGGCGAGGGATGCAGAGCGGGCCAGGACCCGGGCCTGGACGCGGATCAAATCCGGCACCTGAGTCGCCTGCTTCGCGGGCATGCCCGCTCCCACATTGATCGCATGCCACGCGGGCTCTGTGGGAGCTGGCTTGCCGGCGATTGGGCCGCATAGCGGCCCCATTCACCTTCTCCAGGCCTTTCGCAGTTTCATCAGTGCCTCGGCAATCTCTCCCTCCGGCACCGCCGCAAAGCCCAGCACCAGCCCCGCTCGCTTATCCACAGGCACCTCGCTGTCCGCCAACCAGAAATTACTCAGCGGCGTAACCTCCACACCCACCGCTTCAGCCTTGGCCACCAGTGCCTGCTCCCGCGCAAAGTTATCCACATCGACCTTCACATGCAGCCCGGCCGCCACTGCCGGCATGGCGCCCAAACCTGGAATATCCACAGGCCAGCCTGCCTTGAGCACATTGCGTCGGCTCAACGCTGCCTTGCGCATGCGCCGGATGTGCCGCTGAAAGTGCCCGCGGGCGATGAACTCGGCCATCACGCATTGGCTGCTGACCTCAGAATGGCGCACCGCAAGCGCCTTGCCCTGGCTGAACGCCTGCGCCAACTGCGGTGGGAGTACCAGATAGCCCAGGCGCAGCGCCGGGAAGGCAATCTTGCCGAAGGTGCCGACGTACAGTACCCGCCCGTGCCGGTCGAGCGCCGCCAACGGAGCCAAAGGCGCGCCGCTGTACCGGTACTCGCCGTCGTAGTCGTCCTCGATGATCCAGCCATCGTTGCGGTCAGCCCAGGCCAGCAGCTCCAGGCGACGCGCCAGGCTCATGGTTACCCCGGTCGGGTACTGGTGAGCAGGCGTTACATAAGCCAGCCGGCAGTCTTCCAACTGCCCGAGCCGGGCGCAGTCCATCCCCTCTTCATCCACCGGTACGCCGTACAACTGGCCACCCGCCACTGCGAAGGTGTGACCGGCCGCCCGATACCCCGGGTTTTCCACAGCCACACCGTCGCCCGGCTGCAACAGCAACTGTGCACAAAGGCTGATGGCCTGCTGTGCACCACTGGTGATCACAATTTGTTCAGCCATGCAACTCAGCCCACGCGAGCGACGCAAGTAGGCAGCGATCAGTTCGCGCAGCATCGGCTCGCCCGCCGGGTCGCCATAACCCAGTTGTGCGGGGCTCGGATTACGCCAGAAACCCGCCTGCAGCTTGGCCCAGACGTCAAACGGGAACAGGTCGAATGCGGGAATACCGACGCGAAAAGCACGCGGCTGGCCGCTTCTTGGCGGCGGCAAGTGGTTGGTTTTCAGCCGCTGCAAAGCTGCACTGGAACGTCGGTTGCTGGATAAATCCTCAGTGTCTTTTAATGAAATTGTGGATAAGCCTGTTGATAACCCATGGGATAACCCTGTGGATACTTGTGTGGATAGTTTTGGTAGCCGGCTTACATAGGTGCCATCGCCCACCCGGCTTTCGATGTAGCCCTCGGCGTACAACTGATCATAGGCCCGCACCACGCTGTTGCGTGACAGCACCAGCATGGTGGCCAACTCGCGGGTGGCCGGCAGCCGGGTACCGCTGCTCAAGCGGCCGTCCAGCACTCGCGCGCGCAGCGCCTGGTACAGCTGCTGGCTGAGCCCGCGGCGGCGATCCAGGGCGATCCCGGAAGGGTCGAAAGGCAAAACAAGGGGGCTATCACTCATGGCATTGGACCTATGAAAACAGGCAGTAATGGCTCTTACCCAGAACCAATAGCCTGCCTAGGATGGCACCATTGCACAAGGAAACCGAGCATGTACAACAGCAAACCCCACCAGGAACACGACCTCGGCCGCCTGCACCAGCACATGCTCGACACCCGCCTGGCCGTGCTGGTCAGCCAAGGCGAACAAGGCCTGTTGGCCACACACCTGCCGGTACTGGTCGACACGGGCGAAGGCGAGTTCGGCACCGTCTATGCACACCTGGCACGGGCCAACCGCCAATGGCAGGACCTGGCACAAGGTGGCGAAGCCCTGCTGGTCTTCCCCGGCGCCGATGCCTATGTAAGCCCCGGCTACTACCCAAGCAAAGCCGATAACCCCAAGGTCGTGCCGACCTGGAACTACCTGGCCGTACACGCCTATGGCCCGGCCGAAGTCATCCATGAAGCCGAGCCTCTGCTCGCTATCGTCAGCCGCCTGACCGAGCGCCACGAACAAGGCCGCAACGAACCGTGGAGCGTCACCGACGCCCCGGCTGACTACATCGAGGGCATGCTCCGCGCCATCGTCGGTATCCGCCTGCCCATCGCCCGCCTGCAAGGCGCGCGCAAGCTCAGCCAGAACCGCTCCGAGCAAGACATCTCCGGCGTGCGTGAAGGCCTGAGCGCCAGCCCTGATCAACTGGACAACCAACTCGCGGCGCACATGCGCCAACTGTGAAGGAATAGCCCCATGCCCAGCGTTACCCTGCGCCCCGTCAACGCCCAAGACCATGCCGCCTGGCTCGCCCTGTGGCAGGCCTACCTGCACTTCTATGAAACCGAGTTGGCCGATGAAGTCAGCCTCAGCACCTGGCAGCGCCTGCTCGACCCAAGTGAGCCGACCCATTCGGCACTGGCCTGGGTCGATGGCAAGGCGGTGGGGATGGTCAACTTCATCTACCATCGTTCCAACTGGAGCATCGAAAACTCCTGCTACCTGCAGGACCTGTACGTGGACAGCTCGCAACGTGGCCTGGGCATTGGTCGCCAGCTGATCGAGCACGTCTACACCACAGCCAAGGCCGACAACTGCATCAAGGTGCACTGGCTGACCCACGAAACCAATGCCACCGCCATCAGCCTGTATCAGCAGGTTGCCGAGCGCTCGGGCTTCATCCAATTCCGCAAAGGCTTGTAGGCCGAACATGACAGACGCATTGAACTGGAAACCCGCCGCAACGCCCGAGGCCGAGCCCATTGACGGCCGCTTCATCCGCCTGGAAAAGCTCGACCCGGCGCGCCATGGCGACGACCTCTGGGAAGTGCTGCAAGGCCCAACCGCCGACCCGGTGCTGTGGGACTACCTGCCCTATGGCCCGTTCGCCGAACGTGCTGCATTCGACCGTTGGCTGGAGGGTAACGCCGCAGGACGCGACCCGCTGTTCTACACCGTCATCGACCGCCCCAGCGGCCAGGCCCAGGGCATTCTCAGCCTGATGTCGATCGTGCCCGACCACGGCCGCATCGAAATCGGCCACATCGCTTTCGGCGCCGCCATGCAGCGCACACCCAAGGGCACCGAGGCGGTGTACCTGCTGGGCAAGCTGGGCTTCGGACTGGGCAACCGCCGGCTGGAGTGGAAGTGCAACAATGCCAATGCCCGCTCCAAGCGCGCGGCTGAACGGTTCGGCTTCGTCTACGAAGGGGTGTTCCGCAAGCACCTGGTGGTTAAGGACCACAACCGCGATACGGCGTGGTATTCGATTACCGATGATGAATGGCCAGCAGTGGCTGCGGGGTTCGAGCGGTGGTTGGGCGAGGAGAATCAGCGGCCCGAGGGGCAGGTGAATACACTTGAAGCATGCCGCAACGGCTGATAGCTGTACGGGTCTCACTGGCCTCTTCTCGGGACAAGCCCGCTCCCACAGGTTTACCACTGCTTTTGAGGGCAGTGTCGTACCTGTAGGAGCGGGCTTGTCCCGCGAAGAGGCCGGCAAATACAGCACAAAAAAAGGGGAGCATCCGCCCCCCAGAGGTTAATCGCTTGTAGATGAAGGCTTATCTCAGCCTTCGATCTCGATCAGGATCTCACCCGGCGTCACGCGATCGCCCTTGGCCACATGGATGGCCACGACCTTGCCGGCGATGGCTGCCTGCACTTCGGTTTCCATCTTCATGGCTTCGGTGATCAGCACGGCCTGGCCAGCCTTGACCACGTCACCTTCCTTGACCAGTACATCGACGATGTTGCCTGGCATGTTGGTGCTGACGTGGCCCGGGTCGGTGGCTTGCTTGCGCTTGCTGCCGCCGCCGACAAACTCGTTGAGCGGCTCGAACACCACTTCTTCCGGCATGCCGTCGATCGACAGGTAGAAGTGGCGCTTGCCTTCGGCCTTCACGCCAACGCCAGTGATGTCGACACGGTAGGTTTCGCCGTGCACGTCGATGACAAACTCGGTCGGGACGCCTTCACCGCCTGGCGCAGAAACGGCGCCAGCCTCTGGAATTGGCAACAACGCTTCCGGGGTAAGGGTGCCGGCTTCGCGCTCTTCGAGGAACTTGCGGCCAATGTCCGGGAACATGGCAAAAGTCAGCACGTCTTCTTCACTGCGGGCCAGGGCGCCGATGTCGGCACGCAGCTTGGTCATCTCTGGCTTCAGCAGGTCGGCCGGGCGCACGTCGATCACTTCTTCGCTGCCGATGGCCTGGCGGCGCAGCTGCTCGTTGACCACACCCGGGGCCTTGCCGTAACCGCCTTGCAGGTACAGCTTCACTTCGTTGGTGATGGTCTTGTAGCGCTCGCCGGCCAGCACGTTGAAGAACGCCTGGGTGCCGACGATCTGCGAGGTCGGCGTCACCAGCGGCGGGAAGCCGAGGTCTTCACGCACACGCGGGATCTCTGCCAGCACTTCGTTCATGCGGTTGAGCGCGCCCTGCTCTTTCAGCTGGTTGGCCAGGTTGGAAATCATGCCGCCCGGCACCTGGTTGACCTGCACGCGGGTGTCCACGGCGGTGAACTCGCTTTCGAACTGGTGGTACTTCTTGCGCACGGCGTAGAAGTACAAGCCGATTTCCTGCAGCAGCTCCAAGTCCAGGCCGGTGTCGAACTCGCTGCCCTTGAGCGCAGCAACCATCGACTCGGTACCCGGGTGGCTGGTGCCCCAGGCGAAGCTGGAGATCGCGGTGTCGATGTGGTCGGCGCCGTTTTCCACCGCTTTCAGCTGGCACATGGCGGCCAGGCCGGCAGTGTCGTGGGAGTGGATGAACACCGGCAGCGACTGCTCGGCCTTCAGCGCCTTGACCAGTTCACCAGCGGCGAATGGGGTCAGCAGGCCGGCCATGTCCTTGATTGCCACCGAGTCGCAACCCATGGATTCCATCTGCTTGGCCTGGGCAACAAAGGCGTCGATGGTGTGCACAGGGCTGACCGTGTAGGCGATGGTGCCTTGGGCGTGCTTGCCGGCGGCCTTGACCGCTTCGATGGCCACGCGCAGGTTACGCACGTCGTTCATGGCGTCGAAGATGCGGAACACATCGATGCCGTTTACCGCAGCCTTGGCGACAAAGGCCTTGACCACGTCGTCGCTGTAGTGGCGGTAGCCCAGCAGGTTCTGGCCCCGCAGCAGCATTTGCAGGCGGGTGTTGGGCAAGGCTGCACGCAGCTTGCGCAGGCGCTCCCATGGGTCTTCCTTGAGGAAGCGCACGCAGGCGTCGAAGGTGGCGCCGCCCCAGACTTCCAGCGACCAGTAGCCGACTTTGTCGAGCTTGTCGCAGATCGGCAGCATGTCTTCGGTACGCATGCGGGTGGCCAGCAGGGACTGGTGGGCGTCGCGCAGGATCGTGTCGGTTACGTGAATTTTCTTGGACATTATAGGTTTCCTCACAGGCCTGCGTGGGCGGCGATGGCGGCGGCGATGGCCAGGGCCAGCTCTTCGGGTTTGCGCTTGATCGAGTAGTTGGTCAGCTCAGGGTGGCTTTCGACGAAGCTGGTATTGAACTGCCCGCTACGGAATTCCGGGTTGCGCAGGATTTCCTGGTAGTACGCGGCGGTGGTCTTCACCCCTTGCACGCGCATGTCGTCCAAGGCTCGCAGGCCGCGGTCCATGGCCTCTTCCCAGGTCAACGCCCACACCACCAGTTTCAGACACATGGAGTCGTAGAATGGCGGAATGGTGTAGCCGGTGTAGATCGCTGTATCGGTACGCACACCCGGGCCGCCGGGGGCGTAGTAACGGGTGATCTTGCCGAAGCTGGGCAGGAAGTTGTTCTTCGGGTCTTCCGCGTTGATGCGGAACTGCAACGCGTAACCGCGGTGCTGGATGTCTTCCTGCTTCACCGACAGCGGCAGGCCCGACGCGATGCGAATCTGCTCACGGACAATGTCGATACCGGTGATTTCCTCGGTGATGGTGTGCTCCACCTGCACCCGGGTGTTCATTTCCATGAAGTACACCTCGCCATCGGCGAGCAGGAACTCCACGGTGCCGGCGTTCTCGTAGTTCACCGCCTTGGCCGCACGTACCGCCAGGTCGCCGATGTAGGCGCGCTGCTCGGGCGTGAGCTGGGGGCTTGGAGCAATTTCGATGAGCTTCTGGTTACGGCGCTGGATCGAGCAGTCGCGCTCGAACAGGTGCACCACGTTGCCGAAGCTGTCACCGAGGATCTGTGCCTCGATATGCTTGGGGTTGACGATGCACTTTTCCAGGAACACTTCTGCCGAACCAAAGGCCTTGGTAGCCTCGGAAATCACCCGTGGGAAGTTCTGTTCCAGCTCTTCGCGGCTGTTGCAACGGCGAATACCGCGGCCACCGCCACCGGAGGTGGCCTTGAGCATCACCGGGTAACCGATGCGCTCACCTTCGCTCAGGGCTTCATGAATATCGGCAACGTTGCCTTCGGTGCCCGGGGTTACCGGCACACCGGCGGCAATCATGGTGCGGCGCGCTTCGGTCTTGTCGCCCATGCCGCGAATGACGTTTGCGGCGGGGCCGATGAACTTGATCCCGCGCTCGGCGCAGATCTCTGCCAGTTCAGCGTTTTCCGACAGGAAGCCATAGCCCGGGTGCAGGGCATCACAGCCGGTTTCCACAGCCAGGTTCACCAGCTTGCGCGGGTTCAGGTAACCGGCCAGCGGCTCGGCACCAATGCTGTGGGCTTCGTCGGCGCGCTTGACGTGCAAGGCATGCCGATCGGCGTCGGAATAGATCGCTACCGAGCGTATGCCCATCTCGGCGCAGGCACGCACGATCCGAACTGCGATTTCACCTCGGTTGGCGATCAGGATTTTTTTTATCACTGGAGTCTTCCCAAAGCCGTAGGAACAGTCGAGCCGGTTCTACCGGTCGGCGCGTGGCCAGGCGTTGCTAGCCAGTCGCGTATTCACCCTAGCGCTGTGGTTCGATAAACAAAAATCAATATTTGTTAGAGGCAACATTAGTAAAAGCTTATAGTGCAGTTACAAGGTGTTGCCGAAGGGCGGGTAAAAATGCGTAAGTCATTGATGCGTATGACTTTGCGTCAATTGCAGATCTTCAATGAGGTGTGCGATTTGCGCTCGTACAGCCGTGCGGCGGAGGAGATGTCGCTGACGCAACCCGCCGTTAGTCTACAGATCCGCCAGCTCGAAGAGCTGATCGGCCAGCCGCTGTTCGAGTACGTGGGCAAGAAGCTCTACCTGACCGAAGCGGCCGAAGCCCTGCAACGCGCCAGCCGCGACATCTTCGGGCGCCTCGAGAGCCTGGACATGCAGCTGTCGGACATGCAGGGCTCATTGCAGGGGCAGCTCAAACTGGCGATCGAGTCCAGCGCCAAGTACTTCGTGCCACACCTGTTCGCCGCCTTCAAGCAGCGTCACCCGGAGGTCAACCTGACCCTTACGGTGGTCAATCGCGCCCAGGCCATCCGCCGCCTTTCGGATAACCGCGACGACATCATCATCATGTCGATGGTGCCGCAGGACATGGGCCTGGAATTTCTGCCGTTCCTCAACAACCCGATCATCGCGGTGGCACCGCCCGAGCACCCGCTTTGCAAGCTGGACCAGCTGCGCCTTCAGGACCTGGAGCCTCATACCCTGCTGGTACGCGAACAAGGCTCAGGTACGCGCAAGGCCTGCGAGGAGTATTTCAAGGACAAGCGCGTGCATTTCACCCAGACCCTGGAGGTGGCCTCGGCCGATGCCCAGCGCGAGTGCGTCATCGCCGGCCTGGGGATTGCCCTGCTGACCCGCCATGCGGTCAACCTGGAACTGGCCACCGGTGCGCTGAAGGAGCTACCGGTGGAAGAGCTGCCGCTGTACCGCAGCTGGTGCGTGGTGCAGTCCAAGGCCAAGCGGCAGTCGCCGGTGGCCTTGGCGTTTCTGGCGTTCATCCGCAGCGAACGTGCGCTGATCAGCGCGCTTGTTGAGCGTTTTTCGGGGAAGTTGCCGCTGAAGACTGCCACACTGTGAGTGCTTGCAACTCGGGATAGTCCACCAGGTCGCGCAGCAGTTGACGTTGGTCGCAATACACCTCGATCGCGCGGCGGTATTCCATGCGGCGCTGATCTTTTTCCTGCTGCTTGCGAGCTTTGGCGTTGGGTTGGTAGATGCCGTCGTGGTCACGTGCCATTGCCTGTCTCCCAGATAGGATGCGGGAGTTTCAGACTGGCCATGAAGGTTTACGGTTTGGCTGTGGGATGGTGACAAAATCGTGAATTTTTACTGCCTGTAGCGGCCTCTTCGCGGATCGCCCACTCCCACAGGTACTGTGCACCTTTTTGAATCGGTGCAATTGCTGTGGGAGCGGGCAAGCCCGCGAAGAGGCCGCTACAGGTTTGAATTCAGTCGTCTGTAGCCTTGATCGACTTGGGCGACAAACGCAGGCTGCGCAAGCTGCGCTTCACGCTTTTCAGGTGGTTGACCAGGCTCGGGCCGCGCGCCATGGCCACGCCCATGGCCAGGACGTCGATTACCACCAGGTGAGCGATACGCGAGGTCAGCGGGGTGTAGATTTCGGTGTCTTCATGCACGTCTATCGCCAGGTTCACGGTCGACAGCTCGGCCAGCGGCGTCTGGCTTGGGCAAAGGGTAATCAGGTTGGCACCGCTCTCACGCACCAGGTTGGCGGTGATCAGCAGGTCCTTGGAACGGCCCGACTGGGAAATGCACACCGCCACATCGCCAGGCCTCAAGGTTACTGCCGACATCGCCTGCATGTGCGGGTCGGAATACGCGGCCGCACTGAGCAGCAGTCGAAAGAACTTGTGCTGAGCGTCCGCCGCAACCGCGCCGGATGCACCAAAGCCATAGAACTCCACACGCTGCGCCTGGGCCATGGCGCTCACGGCCTGTTGCAGCGCATGCGGGTCGAGGTGCTCGCGCACTTCCATCAACGTGTGCAGGGTGGTGTCGAAAATCTTCAGGCTGTAGTCGGCAACCGAGTCGTCTTCATGAATGGCGAACTGACCAAAACTGGCCCCGGCGGCCAGGCTCTGCGCCAGCTTCAATTTCAGGTCCTGGAAGCCCGAACAACCGATCGCACGGCAGAAACGCACGATCGTCGGTTCACTGATACCCACGCTGTGCGCCAGGTCGGCCATCGAGCTGTGCATGACCGCAGCCGGGTCGAGCAGCACGTGGTCGGCCACTTTGAGTTCCGATTTGCGCAGCAGGTGGCGCGATTGGGCGATATGTTGCAACAGATTCACGGGCTGGACTCGGTTATGATCGACTGGCCGGGTTGTAGCTTTCTTGTAGTTATACTACATGGACGCCAACCCGCCCAGTTAAACGAACGTGGAGAGTGGCGGTTTGACTATTCCTTGCGACATTCTGGTGTTCGGTGGCACCGGCGATCTGGCCCTGCACAAACTCCTCCCGGCGCTCTATCACTTGTATCGCGAGGCGCGCCTGAACAACGCGGTACGCATCATCGCCCTCGCCCGCCGCAACATAAGCCGTAACGAATACCTCAAGCTCGCAGAACGCCATTGCCGAGCGCAGATTGCCCGCAATGACTTCGACGAAGACGTATGGCAACGGTTTGCCGCGCGCCTCGACTACTTCCCCATGGATGCATCGCAAAGCGCAGACTTCGGTCGCCTGGCGCGCTACCTGGGCGAACCTGGCGGGCTGACGCGCATTTTCTACCTGGCCACCGCTCCCAACCTGTTCGTGCCGATTGCCAACCACCTGCGTAACGCAGGCCTGGCCGACCCCGAAGCACGCATCGTGCTGGAGAAGCCGATTGGTCACTCGCTGGCCTCGGCCACCGCCATCAACGAAGCGATTGGCGCAGTGTTCGACGAAAACCAGGTATTTCGCATCGACCACTACCTGGGCAAGGAAACCGTGCAGAACCTCATGGCCCTGCGCTTCGCCAACGCCCTGTTGGAGCCGGTGTGGCGCAACAATCAGGTCGACCACGTACAGATCAGCGTTTGCGAAACCCTGGGGGTAGAGAACCGCGGCGCCTACTACGACCGCGCCGGAGCAACCCGCGACATGCTGCAAAACCACCTGTTGCAGCTGCTGTGCCTGGTGGCCATGGAGCCACCTGCGCAGTTCGAGGCTGAAGCGGTGCGCGACGAAAAGGTGAAGATCCTGCGGGCCCTCAAGCCCATCACCGGCCAGGACGTGCAGGACAAGACCGTGCGCGGTCAGTACGGTGCCGGGCACATCGGCGGCCAGGAGGTGCCGGCCTATTACTTCGAAAAGGACGTCGACAACGACAGCGATACCGAAACCTTCGTGGCCATCGAAGCGCACATCGACAACTGGCGCTGGGCAGGTGTGCCTTTCTACTTGCGCACCGGCAAGCGCATGGCGCGCCGCTCGTCGCAGATCGTCATCCAGTTCAAGCCGGTACCCCACGAGCTGTTCAGCGGTGGCCAGGTCAACCAGCTGTTGATCCAGCTGCAACCGGATGAGCGCATCAGCCTGCGCATGATGACCAAGAGCCCAGGCAAGGGCATGCGGCTGGAACCGGTCGAGCTGGACCTGAACCTGGCTCAGGTATTCAGCCAGACCCGCCGCTGGGAAGCTTACGAACGCCTGCTGCTGGACATCGTGGAGGGTGATTCGACACTGTTCATGCGCCGCGATGAGGTGGAGGCGGCCTGGCACTGGATTGATCCGTTAATAAAGGGTTGGCAGGAACACTTTCAGGCGCCACGCCACTATGCCGCCGGGAGCAATGGCCCGGAACAGGCCGGTAGCCTGCTGGCCAGGCATGGCAGGCATTGGTACAGCTGAAGCGCTTCGCTCTGCTGTGCGGGCAGGTGCTGCAAGCACTCTGTCCTGGGAAGGTCATACCGCTCTTCCCAAGACAGGAGTATGGAAATGATCATCGAATGCAAAGACTGGAAAGCCCATCACGACAAGATGCCACCAGGCACTCGCCTGCGGGTGCAGGGCACAATCACCGTGAGTCATGCAGGCATAGTCCCGGTACTGGTCAAACGCAGAATGCAGGACAAATCCATGGCCATTGCCTTGGAGCTTGAGCTGCACCAACAGGACGGTAACTTCATGCAGGTTGCCTGCGACAAGGAAGTGATGTTCGAAACGCAAGACGAGCACGGCCAGATCCCGAAGGTGGACATTATCCACGACGGTAAACTGATCGCCTGCATCACCGACATCGTGGAAACCCATTGATGTAGACGCGGTGGCCACTGCAAGCGCATCGCCTGTAGTGGCCGCTTTGTATGTTTGCCAGGGTGAATATTTATACAGTGCCATTTACCCTTCCCCTGCTGCGCCCTAGAATGGCCCGATGCACACAGATGACCTCTCCCTCCTGCTGAACTCCCTCAACGATGCTCAACGCCAGGCCGTCGCGGCCAAGCTCGGGCGTCAACTGGTGCTTGCTGGCGCCGGCTCCGGTAAAACCCGCGTGCTGGTGCACCGCATCGCCTGGCTGATCCAGGTTGAGCATGCATCGCCGCATTCGATCCTGTCGGTGACCTTCACCAACAAGGCGGCGGCAGAAATGCGCCACCGGATCGAGCAACTGCTGGGGATCAACCCGGCAGGCATGTGGGTCGGCACCTTCCACGGCCTGGCCCATCGCCTGCTGCGGGCCCACTGGCAGGAAGCGCGGCTGGTGCAGAACTTCCAGATCCTCGACAGCGATGACCAGCAGCGCCTGATCAAGCGGGTCATGCGCGAGCTGGGCCTGGACGAGCAGAAGTGGCCGGCACGCCAGGCCCAGTGGTTCATCAACGGGCAGAAGGACGAAGGCCTGCGCCCGCAGCATATACAGGCTGGGGGCGACCTGTTCCTGGCGACCATGCGCGAGGTGTATACCGCCTACGAACAGGCCTGTGAGCGCGCCGGGGTCATCGACTTCTCCGAACTGTTGCTGCGCGCCCTGGACCTGTGGCGCGACCACCCGGGCCTGCTTGAGCACTACCAGCGGCGCTTCCAGCATGTGCTGGTAGACGAATTCCAGGATACCAACGCCGTGCAGTACGCCTGGCTGCGCCTGCTGGCGCGCGGTGGTGCCAGCCTGATGGCGGTGGGCGACGACGACCAGTCGATCTACGGCTGGCGCGGTGCCAAGATCGAGAACATCCACCAGTACACCGCCGACTTCCCCGACGCCGAAATGATCCGCCTGGAGCAGAACTACCGCTCCACAGGCGGCATCCTCAAGGCCGCCAACGCGCTGATCGTCAACAACACCGGGCGCCTGGGCAAAGAACTGTGGACCGACATGGGCGAAGGCGAACCGCTGACCCTGTACGCGGCCTACAACGAGCACGACGAAGCGCGCTACGTGGTGGAAACCATCGAAAGCCTCGTCAAGCAGGGCAATGCGCGTAACGAAATCGCCATCCTGTACCGTTCCAACGCCCAGTCGCGGGTGCTGGAAGAGGCCCTGCTGCGCGAGCGTATCCCCTACCGCATCTATGGTGGCCAGCGCTTCTTCGAACGCGCCGAAATCAAGAACGCCATGGCTTACCTGCGGCTGATCGAAGGGCGTGGCAACGACGCGGCCCTGGAGCGGGTGATCAACGTGCCGCCACGCGGCATTGGCGAGAAAACCGTCGAAGCCATCCGTGAGCATGCCCGCCATAGCCAGCTGTCGATGTGGGAAGCCATGTGCCAGCTGCTGGCGGCCAAGGCCATGAAGGGCCGCGCCGCCAGCGCCCTGGGTGCCTTCATCGAGCTGATCGAGGGGTTGGCTGCCAAGGTCACGGACATGCCGCTGCATACCATGACCCAGACCACCATCGAACAGTCCGGGCTGATCACCTATCACCAGGAAGAAAAGGGTGAAAAGGGCCAGGCACGGGTAGAAAACCTTGAGGAACTGGTGAGCGCGGCGCGCAACTTCGAGTCCACCGACGAAGACGCCGATCTCTCGCCGCTCTCGGCCTTCCTCGGCCATGCCTCGCTCGAAGCCGGCGATACCCAGGCCGACGAGCATGAGGACAGCGTCCAGCTGATGACCTTGCACAGCGCCAAGGGCCTGGAGTTCCCGTATGTGTTCCTGGTGGGCATGGAAGAAGGCCTGTTCCCGCACAAGATGAGCCTGGAAGAGCCCGGCCGCCTGGAAGAGGAACGCCGTCTGGCCTATGTCGGGATTACCCGCGCCATGCGCCAACTGGTCATGACGTACGCCGAAACACGTCGCTTGTATGGCAGCGAGACCTACAACAAGGTGTCGCGTTTCGTACGTGAAATTCCGGCCGGCCTGATTCAGGAAGTGCGCCTGTCCAACAGCGTCAGCCGCCCGTTCAGTGGGGCCAAGACGGCCACCAACAGCAACCTGTTCGCCAATGCCAACATTCCGCAGACAGCGTTCAACCTCGGTCAGCGTGTGCAACATGCGGTGTTTGGCGAAGGCGTGATCCTCAACTTCGAGGGTTCGGGCGCCCAGGCACGGGTGCAGGTGAACTTTGCCGAAGGCAGCAAGTGGCTGATGCTGGGGTACGCCAAGCTCGAAGCCATCTGAAGACCAAGGCCGCCCTGCCGGGGGGCCTTGTAACATTCAGGCAAAAGCTCGAAACACTATGTCGCTGGTCATGTGCCCTGGAACCTGTGCACCATGACGCGCGTGCAATCCACAACAGGGGATATCCCACTTATGCAACGTTTTCTTAGCATCGCACTGGCGCTCTGCGTCGGCCTGACGCTGAGCCTGGACGCCAACGCCAAGCGTTTCGGCGGCGGCAAGAGCTCGGGCTCCGCGCCTATCCACCAGACCCGCCAGGCTACGCCAACCACGCCTGCCGCCGCACCGGCTGCCGCACCTGGTCGTGCAGCTCCGGCCGCCAGCGGTGCTTCGCGCTGGCTGGGCCCACTGGCCGGCCTGGCCGCCGGTGGCCTGCTGGCGTCCATGTTCATGGGCGACGGTTTCGAGGGCTTCCAGATCATGGACTTCCTGATCGTGGCGCTCATCGCCTTCCTGGTGTTCCGCTTCATTGCCGCACGCCGCCGCCAGCAGCAGCCGCAAATGGCCATGCCAGGCCATGCGCCGATGCAGCGTGAAGCTCACAACCAGCCGGCACAGCAATCTGTGTTTGGTGGTTCGGCTGCACCTGCCGCCGCTGCCCCGGTGATCAACGCCCCGGCCTGGTTCAACGAGCAAAGCTTCCTGGCTGCTGCCCGTAACCACTTCCAGTCGCTGCAGCAGCACTGGGATGCCAACGAAATGGACAAGATCACCGAGTTCGTCACCCCGCAAATGCTCGAGTTCCTCAAGCGTGAGCGTGCTGAACTGGGTGACGGCTTCCAGTCCACCTACATCGACAACCTCGAAGTACAGCTGGACGGTATCGACGACCGTGCCGACCGTACCGACGCCACCCTGACCTTCCGTGGCGTGTCGAAGAACTCGCGCTTCGACCAGGGCGAAGTGTTCAGCGAAAGCTGGCACATGGTTCGCGCCCCAGGCGAGAACCAGCCTTGGCTGGTCGCCGGTATCCGTCAAAACGGCTAACCGCAGCGTGCTGTACAAAAAACCCCGGGCCTGTCCCGGGGTTTTTGCTTTTGCCAGAGTGGCCTACTAGGGTATAACGCGCAGCGTTGTCATCTAGGTCAGAGGAAGTGAACCGTGGAAGAAGTGATCGAACAACTCCGTGAAGCCAATCAGCCAGTGCCGGTGCCCCTGGAGCTTCCCGACGAGGACCAGTTGGTCGAAATCGAAGAAGAGCTGTTCATCAACATACCGTTCGTGTTCAAAGAGTTTCTACTGACCGTCAGCGACGTGGTGTATGGCTCGCTGGAGCCGGTGACTGTCACCGACCCACAGTCGCACACCTACCTGCCCGACGTCGCCGCCAACGCCTGGGATGCCGGCGTGCCGCGCGACCTGATTCCGCTGTGCCAGGACGGCGACAACTACTACTGCGTCGAAGAAGACGGCACCGTGGTGCTTTGGGATGCGGAAGAGGAAATCGCCGGTGAAGAGAGCTGGGAGTCGGTGTGGCACTGGGCGCGGGATGTGTGGCTGGAGAGCTGATCTCAATCTCTGCAGCGCCTGTGCGATACCTGTGGGAGCGGCCAAGCCCGCGAAGAGGCGGGTACAAGCACAGGAAAATTTATGGCCCAGTGCCATCAATGTAGCTAGAATCGCCAGGCTTTCTGCGCCTGGCGACATTGCTACCGCTCCATCCCCTCGGACGACGATGAAATCTTGCGCAGGGAGCATTGCTCCCTTCAGTGCGTATTCTCGCGACTGTTTTCCAGCGTCTCCAGCAAGGCAATCTGCATGCGCGTGTGCACGCGGATGAACCAGCGCCACAACAAGGCCACCACCACTGCGGCCACCACGGCAATGACCAACAGCAACTCGCTGGTGGGCAGAATGCTCGCCGACAAAGCCGACAGCAGCACGAAAATCACCAGCAGTGACAACAGCGGAATAACTTCGGCGATCACGCGGCGTACACGCTGGGTATGCCGCCCGGCCATTTCCGGCTTCACGCCCATTTCTGCCAGCAGCATCGACAGCGCCTTGAGCTTACGATAGGCAGCGATCAGGAATGGCAGCGACAGCAACAACGCCGCCCCCCAGATCATCGCCTTCTGCTGGCTGACATCGCTGACCCACTCACTGAGCCAGTTGCCGATACGCCCTGCAAAGTAACCACCACTGAAGAAGATGGCGATCACCAGCGCCAGGTTCACCCCCACCTGCAACAGGATGCGCCGGATCATTGCGGCCAGCATGGCGCTCTCGCCCTGCGGCTGGATGTTGCGCAACCACTCGCCATACAACGAAAGCACCCGCGCCAGGCGGCTGGGCACCACATTGCCAAGCTTTTGCGACAGCGGGTCGGCCGCACGGATCAGGTAAGGCGTCAACAGCGTGGTGATGGCCGATACTGCGACCGCCACCGGGTATAGGAAGTCGCTGGTCACCTGCAGCGTCATGCCCAGCGCGGCGATGATGAAGGAAAACTCGCCAATCTGCGAAAGGCCCATGCCCACCCGCAGCGACGTGCGCCCGTCATTACCGGCAATGAACGCCCCCATGCCACAGGAGAGCATCTTGCCCAGTACCACCGCCAAGGTAATGACCACGATCGGCCAGGCGTAATCGACGAGTACCTGAGGGTCGATCATCAGGCCGATGGCGACGAAGAAGATGGCGCTGAACAGGTCGCGTACCGGCTCGATCAGGCGTTCGATCTTCAGCAACTGACGCGATTCGGCCATGATCGCGCCAATCAGGAAGGCGCCCAGCACCATGCTGTATTCCAGCTTCACCACCAACAGGCAGAAGCCGAAGCACAGGCCAAGCACGGTAATCAGCAGCATTTCGTTGCTTTCGAACTTGGCCACATAGGCCAGCAGCCGCGGCACCAGCAGAATGCCGATGACCAATGCAACGATCATGAACAGCGACAATTTTCCTACGGTGGAGAACACTTCCCCCGAGCTGACCGAGCCGCTGACAGCGATGCCGGACAGCAGGGCGATAATGCCGATACCGAGGATGTCCTCCACGATCAGTACGCCGAAGATCAGCTGGGCGAAGCGCTCGTTCTTCATCTTCAGGTCGTTCAGTGCCTTGACGATGATGGTGGTCGAGGAAATAGCCAGGATCGCGCCGAGGAACAGTGAGTCCATGGTGCTCCAGCCGAACCAGCGTCCGATCTCGAAACCGATCCAGATCATCAGCACGATTTCCAGGAACGCCGCGATGAACGCCGTGGCGCCAACCTTGAACAGCTTGCGCAGGCTGAATTCGAGCCCCAGGCAGAACATCAGGAAGATCACCCCTAGTTCGGCAAGGATCTTGATGGTCTCTTCGTCATGGATCAGGCCGAATGGCGGGGTGTGCGGGCCGATGATGAAGCCTGCGACAATGTAGCCCAGCACCACCGGCTGCTTGAGGCGGTGAAAAACAATGGTGACCACGCCAGCGACCATCATGATGACTGCCAGGTCCTGGATGAAGCTGATGGCATGCATGGCGTGATACTCCTTTTCTCGTCTTTTTTATGGATGCCTGGGCAGACCGCTCCTCTGCCAAGGCAAACCTGAGCGAGCAGCAAGTACATACTGTATTGAGTGCAGGAAAGCCCATGGTGCATGGGCGTACTCAGGTTAACATCGCACCTCGCCGCAAATAGCCGGTGCAATATGCAGAAACAGATCGGCTGGAAAAGCGCCGCTGATGGCATGATCAGCGTGACGATGGCGCGTCAGGCAACGTCCCGTATTCGTACGGCAAATTCAAAAGAGGGGAACAGAAGTGTCAGCAGATAACGCCCTCCATTCGCCCGATTCAGCGCAACCTCACCGTGAGCACACTATGGAACCTGGAAACGCCCAGCTGAGCATGACCGTCCTGATGACCCCGGACATGGCCAACTTTTCTGGCAACGTACATGGCGGCACCCTGCTCAAGTACCTCGACGAAGTGGCCTACGCGTGCGCCAGCCGCTATGCCGGCAGCTATGTGGTGACCCTGTCGGTCGACCAGGTGATCTTCCGCGAGCCCGTGCACGTGGGTGAACTGGTGACCTTCCTGGCGTCGGTCAACTACACCGGCAACACCTCGATGGAAGTCGGCATCAAAGTGGTGACCGAGAACATTCGCGAGCGCTCGGTGCGCCATTCCAACAGCTGTTTCTTCACCATGGTCGCAGTCGACGACAATCGCCGCCCGGTGCCGGTGCCGCCGCGCCAGCCGCACAGCAGCGAAGAAAAACGCCGCTTCCTGCAAGGCCAGCAGCGCCGCCAGATCCGCCAAGAGCTGGAGAAGCGCTACCAGGACCTGAAAACCGACGCGATCTAAAACGCCAGCAACTGCGCCTCGAAGCGCACCCGCGGGTGGGCGATGCGGTCCTGGGCCCGTACCAGCTGCAGTTCGTAGCTGGCGCAGGCCTGGGTTTCCAGCAGCACCTCATGCACGGCTGCAGCGGTGAATTCGAACGCCTGCACCCAGCTGTCGCCGAGCAGCACGCGGGCCAGGAACAAGCCTGAGGTCAGATCACCCACCCCCACCGGCTGACGCGGGAACGCCAGCAGCGGGCGGCGCAGGTGCCAGCTGTGCTCGGCGGTCACCAGCAGCATTTCGAACTGGTCTTCGGCCCGCCCGGGGTAAACCAGGTGTTTGACCAGTACCACCTTCGGCCCACGCTGCAACAGCCTGCGCGCCATGCTCACGCAATCCTCCAGCGACTGCGCGCGGCGCCCACAGAAGCTGTCCAGCTCCAGCTGGTTGGGGCACAGGATGTCGGCCCGCGCCGCCGCCTCGTCGAGCAGGAACTCGCTGACTTCCTGTGGCACGATGCAGCCTTTCTCCGGGTGCCCCATGACCGGGTCACACAGGTACAGAGCCTTCGGGTTTACCGCCCTGATCCGCTCGACACCCGCCAGGATAGCCCGCCCCTGCTCGGCACTGCCCAGGTAGCCAGAAAGCACCGCATCGCAGTGACCCAGTTCGCCAATGTTGGAAATACCTTCCACCAATGCAGGAATTTGCGCCGGGGCAAGCACTTCACCCGCCCACTGGCCATACTGTGTGTGATTGGAGAACTGCACGGTATTGAGTGGCCAGACATTGACCCCGATACGCTGCATGGGAAACACCGCGGCGCTGTTGCCGGCGTGGCCGAACACCACATGGGACTGGATGGCGAGCAGGTGCGGGGTACGTTTCATGCGGGGGTTTCCAAAGCTGTTTCAAGGATTGTGCGCAGCGCAGTATGAACTCGATTGCCACCTGTACGACAGGCCAGGGACGCAGTTAAGCTGGATCTACCTGTTTGGAGCATATGCAAATGTTGACCCTGGAGAATGTCTTCGTCCTGATGCTGTTAGCCACGGCAGGCGGCTGGTTGTGGCACAACCATGGGTTGCGCGAAAAAGCCCTTGAACGGGTCAAACAGCACTGCGCCAAGCTCGACCTGGAGCTGCTCGACGATGCCGTCGCACTCAAGCGCATCGCCTTTGTCCGTGATGCCAATGGCCGCAAGCGCCTGGCACGCATCTATGCCTTCGAATTCACCGTTACCGGCGAGCAACGCCACCCCGGTACCGTGACCCAGTTTGGCGCGCACAGCGTGCAGATCGAGCTGGCGCCCTACCCGTTCGAAATCAAGACCCCGCCACGCACCGACAATGTCATCGAGATGCAGCAGTGGCGCCAGGAGCACAATCGCTGGCGCAATTGATCACCTGACGCGGCATTCGCTCAACCCCGCTTGCAGCGTGGGTTGCGATTGCGGCTGATCAAAAATCAGCTCGATACGGCTATCCCTTCGCCATTCACTGGGCTGCCACATCGGCATGTCACCCTTGAGCCCATTGAATGACTGCCAACCTTCCAGGCTGTGGATAACCCCTTTCGCACGCCGCCATGGCAAGGTCCTCAAGAACGCCAGTAGGCGCTGTGGATAAAACTGCTGTGCGGGATGCCAGCGCCAGCCAATGCTCCAACCTCCCTCCCCCTCTTGGGCAAGACAGATCGGCTGGCTGGGGTCTGTCCACAATATTGTTGGGGCTCCCCCAAGATTGTCGACAATCTGGTTTTCCTCAAATTGGCTGTCGACAATCTGTACCAGGGCACCAGGAAGGCTTGATAGCGGCACCTGGCCCTGTACCGACCACATCACATTCTTATCGTTAAATTTATTAGTTATCAACAACTTAGATTTTTCATCCACAGCCTCTGACTTGTTGAAAACCACGTATTCAGACGCGTTGAAAGCCTGCTGTTGGGCCTCCGGAAGCGGCTCGTTTCGCGCCATGGATTGCGCATCGACAACCATCAACAACGGCTGGATTGTCAGCACTCCAGCCCACGGAGCCTGTTTCAGCTGAGCAAGCAGCTGCAGCGGGTGGCCCAGGCCAGACGGCTCGATAAAAAGCCGGTCAGGCCGGGATTTGCGCAACAACCGGCCCAGGCCCACCTGAAACGGCATGCCGTTGACACAACACAGGCAGCCGCCTGCAACCTCGCCGATGGCGATGCCATCTTCGTCACGGCTGAGCAAGGCCGCATCCAGGCCAACCAGGCCGAATTCGTTGATCAATACCGCCCAGCGTTCGTTGCCCGGGCGCTGGGCAAGCAGATGGCGGATCAGGGTGGTCTTGCCGGCCCCCAGTGGGCCAGCAATCACATGGGTGGGAATGTTCTGCAGCATGGGATGGCTTCAGGCGGGGTGATGGCTCACTATGCGCCGTCAGGCTAGCCAGTCAAGGCTGAGCAGCAGGCGCCCTTGCTGGCCCGAGGGCGAGCGGTGCACCAGCCCTGCACCTTCGTTGCCCTGCCACTGCTCGCCCTTGAGTACAGCCACTTCACCGACGTGCAATTTCTGAATATTATCCACAGGCACTTGAGCTGTGTGTAACTCCCCGCGTGGGCTCTCCTGCTCTCGCAACCACTCGCTACCCGGGCCCGCGTAGGTGGTGAGCAATCGCAACGGCACGTTATCCACATGAAAGCGTGGGCACATGGGCCCGGTCAGCACCCGCAGGCGCAAACCGACCCGCCGCGCGCCAACCAGGCAGGTATATGCCGCCACCAGCCAGGCTACATCGGCCACGAATGCTTCGTAACCGTGGAAGTCCGCCGCTTCGCGTAGCAAATCCGACAAAACCGGCATCTGCTGCTCGTCCACCTCGATTACCCACTGATCTGCCAGGGGTTGCTTAAGGCTGACTACCAGCTCGGCAAAATCCTCCAGCTGTGGCGGCAAGCGCCGGCGCCATACCGCCAGGTTCACGCCGTCCTGCAGCACGTCGGTCAACACCAGCGGCGTTTCGCCAAACACCTGGAAGATATCCACAGGTTTGAGCGCCTGGTTCATGCTGCCTCCTCGTGCCAAGGGCCAAATGGATCAGGCAGACGCAACCAGCCCATAGGTCCCAACTCCATTTCTTCATCCGTCAACAAGCAGGCCTCAAGCTCTGTGGATAACTTTTTGAAGTCGATATTCTGGCCAATGAACACCAATTCCTGCCGGCAGTCACCGGTTTCGGCGTGCCAGTGTTTCAAGATATCGGCAGTGTTATCCACATCCTGCGGCCACTGCTCGCGCGGCACGAAACGCCACCAACGGCCCGCCAGGCCGTGACGCATCATGCCACCTGCCTGGGACCAGCTACCGGCTTCCTGGTACTTGCTGGCCAACCAGAAAAAACCCTTCGAACGCAGCAGCCGACCATTGCTCCAGGGCTTGTGGATAAAATCGAAAAAGCGCTGTGGATGAAGTGGCCGCCGCCCCTGCCAGGTTGTGGCCGCGATGCCGTACTCTTCGGTCTCCGGCATATGCTCGCCGCGCAATTCTTGCAACCAGCCAGGCGCTTGAGCTGCCTGGTCGAAGTCGAAAAGGCCAGTGTCCAGGATGCGCGCCAGCGGCACCTGGCCCATGACCATGGGCACGATCTGCGCCCGGGCGTTGAGGCTACGCAAAATGGCCATAAGTTCTTCACGCTCGTGCTGACTGATCAGGTCGATCTTGCTCAACAACAGCACATCGGCGAACTCCACCTGCTCAATCAGCAGATCACTGATCGACCGCTCGTCCTCTTCGCCCAAGGTTTCACCACGGCTGGCCAGGCTGTCTGCTGCCTGGTAATCGCGTAAAAAATTCAGGCCATCGACCACAGTGACCATGGTGTCCAACCGCGCCATGTCGGAAAGGCTGCGGCCCTGCTCGTCGCGAAACGTGAACGTCTCGGCAACCGGCAGCGGCTCCGAGATACCCGTGGACTCGATGAGCAAATAATCGAAGCGGCCTTCCTCGGCCAGCCGCGCAACCTCTTCGAGCAGGTCTTCACGCAGTGTGCAGCAGATGCAGCCGTTGCTCATCTCGACCAGTTTCTCTTCAGCGCGGTTGAGGCTGACGTTGCGCTGCACCTCGCTGGCGTCGATGTTGATTTCACTCATGTCGTTGACGATGACCGCGACCCGCAGGTTGTCGCGGTTACGCAGCACATGGTTGAGCAGAGTGCTCTTGCCGGCGCCAAGGAAGCCAGACAGCACGGTGACAGGGAGACGATTGGACATGGCGAAACCTCTTCAGGCGAGCGCATTCGAAACGATGCATTGCACAATGTTATAAAGTAACAATACAATTTCGCCAAGCCGTTCTCGACGGACGAGTATTCACCGGGGATGAAAATGAATCTGCTGCGCGCCATGGTGTTGCTGTTGCTCGCCATGCCTACTTCGCTGATCGCCATGCCAAAGAACAGCCCGTTGGCGATGTGTACACGCAGCGCGACACTGCTTGCCTGCCAGGACGGCAAAGGCAGCTATTACAGCGTGCGCAGCGAAGGCAATACGTTCTACCTGCGCGGCTACGACTTCACCAGCCGGCGCCTATGGGCACAAACCAACAGCCGCTATGGCACGTTGACCTTTTTTACCGGCCTGGCCAGCGATGGCGAAGCCTGGGTGGGTTACAGCCGTCGCGTTGGCTGGACGACCCTGAACCGCGTATCCAGCTCCAGTGGGCAGCGCTTCAAGCTGCATTGCAGCCTGATCGCCGGTTGCCACTGATGCCTCTTTTTGTTTGGAAAGCCAGATGACCCAGCTCAAGCTCCCCGACATCGCAGCACAAACCCTGGAGTACACCTTGCCTTTGGACTGGGTGGGCATGTGCGGGATCGCCTTGCCTGTGCAATTCGAAGGGCGCACCGCAGCCGCCAAAATCGATGCAGGGGTAAGCCTGGTAGACTGCAGTTCACGCGGTATCCATATGTCGCGACTTTACCTTGCCCTTGAGACATTGGAGCGCCAGCCCCTCACTCCACTCGCAATCAGACAGCTACTGGCTGATTTCCTGAGCAGCCATGAAGGCCTTTCTTCGGCAGCCTACCTGCGCCTGCGGTTTGAGCATCTGCTGAAAAGGCCGGCCTTGATCAGCCCCTTGGCAGGCTGGAAAAACTACGCCGTTTCGGTCGATACACGGCTAGAAAATGAAATGTTCCACGTGGAACTATCTGTTTCCGTACCCTACTCCTCTACCTGTCCATGCTCAGCTGCGCTAGCACGCCAGCTGATCCAACAGCAGTTCCTGGACGACTTCAGCGAAGACCAAGTCGAAAAGTCCGCAGTAATGCAGTGGCTTGGCAGCGCCGAAGGTATTGTGGCGACGCCGCACAGCCAACGAAGTACCGCACACATTCAAGTAAGGCTGCGCAGCAATGAGCACGTATTACCCATCACCGAAATGATCGATTGTATTGAGGCAAGCTTGGGGACCGCTGTGCAGACCGCGGTGAAGCGTGCGGACGAGCAAGCCTTCGCCTTGGCCAACGGGCAGAACCTGATGTTCTGTGAGGACGCCGCGCGACGCCTGCACAAGGCGCTACGGCAGTTGGAATGGAGCACGGCGTTCAAGCTGCGCGTGGAGCATGCAGAAAGCCTACATGCCCACGACGCGGTCGCCATCAGCCAATGGCAATGGGACGTCAGCTGCGCGGTTTGACCGTGCCACAGTCATTGCCCAGCCACACCGCACGGGTGTTCATGCTGCCTTGCTGCTGCACACCCGAAGCGTTGAAGGTACCACTGACCTGCGTGGTGAATTCCCGGTCACTGAGGAAGGTGGCCTGGCCAGTGCCCTGTGCCTTGGGGCAGCTGAACTGAAACTTCCACACATTGCCGGTACGGTCGGTGATCTTCTGCGTGCAGCCCGACTTCGGGTCCTGCAGTGGGATGTCGTTGGTTGCCACCTGCTCTGGCGTCAGGCACGAACGCACGCCGTTGCCACCGACCGTCACCCCTTGTTTGGCCAACACCCCTTCCATCATCGCGCGCTGCTCTGGCGGCAGGTTTTTCAACTGACCGAGCATGAACTGCATGTCGGGTAGCGGCTTGCCATCGACCTGCATGTTGCTGGTGGTCAGCTCCCACAAACCTGGTTGCAGCACCTGCGCATGCACCAGCGGGCTGCTCGCAGCCAGGGCCAACGCCAACAGTGGCAGACGAATCTTCATGGACGATCGCTCCTGAAAAAACCGGCCAATCGGGCCGGGCTGAACCTTGGACGCCAAATCCACCTTCAGGTTGCAAGGCGGACCGGGAACGTGTTCTGTTAGCTCAAGTGTACTCGGCAAGCAGGATGCATATGGACTACCACAGCCCCTACTTTTTTGGTTACCTACTCGGACTGATTCACCTACTGGGTATCGTCGCCGCACTGCACGCAATCTTCACCGTGCGTACCGCCCAAGGTGCAATCGCCTGGGCCATGCCCTTGTTCTTCATCCCCTACCTTACCTTGATCCCCTACCTGGTCTTCGGCGCCCGCTCGTTCTATGCCTACATCAAGGCCAGGCGCCAGGCCAACCAGGAAATGCACGTGGCCATGGCCAATCTCAACTGGCGGCCCTGGGTGGAAGAAGCCCTGACCGCCCGTGAATCAGAAAGCTATGCAGCCCTGCGCGCAATGCCAAAACTGGGGCGCATGCCCTGCCTGGCGAACAACCAGGTGAAGTTGCTGATCGATGGCAAAGCCACGTTCGATGCCATCTTCGCCGCCATCGACAAAGCCCGCGACGTGGTACTGGTGCAGTTCTTCATCATCCATGACGACACCCTCGGCAAGGCATTACAGCAGCTGCTGTTACGCAAGGCTGCCGAAGGAGTGCAGGTGTTCGTGCTGTATGACCGCGTTGGCAGCCATGCCTTGCCAGCCAGATACAGCCAGCAGCTGCGCGACGGCGGCGTACAGATTCATGCCTTCGCCACTCGCCGCGGATGGTTCAACCGCTTCCAGGTGAACTTCCGCAACCATCGCAAGATCGTGGTAGTGGACGGCCTGCTGGGTTTCATTGGTGGGCACAACGTAGGTGACGAATACCTCGGTGAGCACCCGAAACTTTCCCCCTGGCGCGACACCCATGTACAGATCGGCGGGCCGGTGCTGGCCTGTCTGCAGGAGTCGTTCGCCGAGGATTGGTACTGGGCCACGCGCCAGCTGCCGCCGCTGATCCTGCCGGATACCTACCCAGATAACGGGGTGCTATGCCAGGCCTTGGCCAGCGGCCCGGCCGACCCGCAGGAAACCTGCTCGCTGTTCTTCCTCGAAGCAATTCATTCAGCTACCCGACGGGTGTGGATCACCAGCCCTTACTTCATCCCTGACGAGGCAGTGTTCGCCGCCTTGCGCCTGGCGGTCCTGCGTGGGGTCGATGTGCGAGTGCTGATCCCGTCGCGGCCAGACCACCGGGTGGTCTATGCCGCCTCCAGCCTGTTCGCCTTCGAAGCGGTGCGCGCAGGTGTACGCATGTTCCGCTATCAGCCGGGCTTCCTGCATCAGAAGGTGGTGCTGGTGGATGATGATGTCAGCGCGATCGGCAGCGCCAACCTGGACAACCGCTCGTTCCGTCTGAATTTCGAGATCACCCTGCTGACCGTCGACCGCAGCTTCGCAGACCAGGTCGAGCACATGCTGATCAACGACTTTGAACAATCGCGGGAAATTACTGCGGAGGACAGCCTCGACACTCATCGACTGCAGCAATTGGGGATGCGGATTGCACGGCTGATTTCGCCAATTCTTTAAGCTAAGCAGTCTGGGTATGGGAGCGGCCCTTTCGCGACACAAGGCCGCTCCCACAAAATCCGCATCTACATGCTTAGCGATACAGGTCTTCGCGCGTCCAAGGCAGATCGTGGTGGCCATCCGCATAAGGCTTCACTGCCAAGATCTGGTGCAGGTTGATCCAGCCCTTCTCAAAGGCATACGCACAACCTGCAAGGTACAGACGCCAGATGCGCAGAGTCTTTTCCGGCACCAGCGCCGCCGCCTTATGCAACTGGTTCTCAAGGTTGGCGCTCCAGTGGTGCAGGGTCTTGGCGTAGTGCAGGCGCAGGCTTTCCACGTCTACCACCTCCAGCCCCGCTTCACAGATGTTGGCGCTGATCATCGACAGGTGAGGTAGCTCGCCATGGGGGAACACGTAGCGGTCGATGAACTCACCTGCACCACGCCCGACCGGGCGTCCATCGATGTGCTTGGCGGTGATGCCGTGGTTCATCACCAGCCCCCCTTCCCTCACGGCGCCGAACAGTTTCTGGCAATACAGCGCCAGGTTCGCATGCCCGACATGCTCGAACATGCCAACGCTGACAACCTTGTCGAAGCGGCCATCCTGAGGCAGGTCTCGGTAGTCGAGAATCTGCAGGTCGACCTTGTCGGCCAAGCCTTCGGCCTTGACCCTCTGCCGACCGAGCTTGAGCTGCTCCTTGCTCAAGGTGATGCCGAATACCTTGGCGTCATATTCACGTGCAGCGAAGCGCGCAAGGCCACCCCAACCACAGCCAACGTCCAGCAGGTAGTCGCCGGCATTCAGGCGCAACTTGCGACACAGGTGGTCGAACTTGTCCTGCTGTGCCTGATCGAGCGTGTTATCAGGCTCGCGAAAGTAAGCGCACGAATACGCCATGTCCTGATCCAGCCACAGCCGGTAGAACGCGTTGGAAACATCATAGTGATAGGAGATGGCTTCAGCGTCAGTGCTTTTGTCATGGGCAAGCCGCGCCGGCGGAGCTTCTTCGAAATCAGGTAACAGCGCCTCGCTCAGTTCATCGCATACCCGGATGGCTTCACCGATGTCGCCTTCCAGCTCCAGCTTGCCTTCGACGAACGCGGTGCCCAACTGCTCCAGGCTCGGGTGCGTCAACTGGCTGATCAACTGGGGCTCTTTGACCAGGATGGTGACCTGCGGGCTAGGCCCCAGATCGAACTGGTTACCGTCCCACAATTTCAGCCGCAGCGGCAGATGCAGGCTCTGCAGTGCAGGTGGAAGTTGCGCGAGCATGAACAACCCTCCTATCCGTGTTTGACTACGACGCCTTAAATTTCGAACGTCGCCGGATCAGAGTAGTTCATTGGTGAGATGTTTCCTCTAAACGAGACCAAGGTCTAGAACCAACGGGTCTTATACGCGCAGCAGATTGTATACAATTCTTGCATCTCAGCTTAACCTTGTGCCCCTCTCGCGCTTCTACATCCTGGAGTTGAACCCATGAAATCCTATGACGTGGTGATCATCGGCGGTGGCCCTGGCGGCTACAACGCAGCCATCCGCGCTGGCCAGCTGGGCCTGAGCGTTGCCTGCGTGGAAGGCCGCTCGACCTTGGGCGGCACATGCCTGAACGTCGGCTGCATGCCATCCAAAGCACTGTTGCATGCTTCCGAGCTGTACGAAGCCGCCAGCGGGGACGAGTTCGCCCACCTCGGTATCGAAGTAAAGCCCACCCTCAACCTCGCCCAGATGATGAAACAGAAGGACGAGAGCGTGACCGGCCTGACCAAAGGCATCGAATACCTGTTCCGCAAGAACAAGGTCGACTGGATCAAAGGTTGGGGCCGCCTGGACGGCATCGGCAAGGTTGTGGTCAAGGCTGAAGATGGCAGCGAAACTGCGCTGCAAGCCAAGGATGTGGTCATCGCCACCGGCTCCGAGCCTACCCCTCTGCCAGGGGTGACCATCGATAACCAGCGCATCATCGACTCGACCGGTGCGCTGTCCTTGCCGCAAGTGCCCAAGCACTTGGTGGTCATCGGTGCCGGGGTGATCGGCCTTGAGCTGGGTTCGGTATGGCGTCGCCTGGGTAGCCAGGTGACCGTTATCGAATACCTTGATCGCATCTGCCCAGGTACCGACACGGAAACCGCCAAGACCCTACAAAAGGCACTCGCCAAGCAAGGCATGGGGTTCAAGCTGGGCAGCAAAGTGACCCAAGCCACTGCAAGTGCCGATGGCGTGAGCCTGACGCTGGAGCCTGCTGCCGGCGGCACCGCAGAATCGCTGCAGGCCGATTACGTGCTGGTGGCTATCGGCCGCCGCCCTTATACCAAGGGGCTGAACCTTGAAAGCGTGGGCCTGGAAACCGACAAGCGCGGCATGCTCGGCAACGAACACCACCGCACTTCAGTGCCCGGTGTGTGGGTGATTGGTGACGTCACTTCCGGCCCAATGCTGGCGCACAAGGCCGAAGACGAAGCGGTAGCCTGCATCGAGCGCATTGCTGGCAAGCCCCACGAGGTCAACTACAACCTCATCCCTGGCGTGATCTACACCCGCCCGGAGCTGGCCACCGTGGGCAAGACCGAAGAGCAGCTCAAAGCCGAAGGGCGTGCTTATAAAGTAGGCAAGTTCCCCTTCACCGCCAACAGCCGCGCCAAGATCAACCACGAGACCGAAGGCTTCGCCAAAGTCATCGCCGATGCCCAAACCGATGAAGTGCTGGGTGTGCACCTGGTGGGCCCAAGCGTCAGCGAGATGATCGGTGAGTTCTGCGTGGCTATGGAGTTCTCGGCCTCGGCAGAAGACATTGCCCTGACCTGCCACCCCCACCCGACCCGCTCCGAGGCCTTGCGCCAGGCAGCGATGAATGTGGACGGCATGGCGATGCAGATCTGAGCGGAGCCGCCAGGTTGATGCTGCCGAATCGTATGTCTGGGCGCGCTGTTTACTAGGCATCAGAAAGAAAAAAGCCCTCCTTGTGGAGGGCTTTCGAACCGGACAATCAGCGTCGGTTATTCGACAGTAACCGACTTGGCCAGGTTACGCGGCTGGTCCACGTCGGTGCCTTTGAGCACGGCCACATAGTACGACAGCAGCTGCAGTGGAATGGTGTACAGGATCGGCGCCAGCGCATCGGCGATGTGCGGAACCTTGATCACGTGAGTGCCTTCACCATTGGTCATGCCAGCGTGCTCGTCGGCGAACACTACCAACTCGCCACCACGGGCACGCACTTCCTGCAGGTTGGATTTCAGCTTTTCCAGCAGTTCGTTGTTCGGGGCAACGGTAACCACCGGCATGTCGTTATCCACCAGTGCCAGCGGGCCGTGCTTCAGCTCGCCGGCCGGGTAGGCTTCGGCGTGGATGTAGGAGATTTCCTTGAGCTTGAGCGCACCTTCCATCGCCACCGGGTACTGTGCACCACGGCCGAGGAACAGGGTGTGGTGCTTGTCGGCGAACAGCTCGGCGATTTTCTCGACAGTAGCGTCCATGGCCAGGGCTTCACCCAGGCGGGTCGGCAGGCGACGCAGCTCTTCAACCAGCTCGGCTTCGACGCCCTCTTCCAGGGTACCGCGGACTTGGCCCAGGGCCAGGGTCAGCAGCATCAGCGACACCAGCTGAGTGGTGAAGGCTTTGGTCGAGGCCACACCGATTTCCGGGCCGGCCAAGGTCAGCAGGGTCAGGTCCGACTCACGCACCAGCGAGCTGATGCCCACGTTGCAGATTGCCAGGCTGCCGAGGAAGCCCAGCTCCTTGGCGTTACGCAGCGCGGCCAGGGTGTCGGCGGTTTCGCCAGACTGCGAGATGGAGACGAACAGGGTATCCGGCTGCACCACCACCTTGCGGTAACGGAATTCGCTGGCCACTTCCACCTGGCACGGGATACCAGCCAGGCTTTCGAGCCAGTAACGGGCGACCATACCGGCGTGGTAGCTGGTACCACAGGCAACGATCTGCACGTTGCGCACTTTAGCGAACAGGTCGGCAGCCTTCGGGCCGAAAGCCTGGACCAGCACGTTATCCTTGCCAAGGCGGCCTTCCAGGGTGCGCTGAACAACGCTTGGCTGCTCGTGGATTTCCTTGAGCATGAAGTGGCGATAGTTGCCCTTGTCGGCAGCTTCGGCACCTTCATGGTACTGCACGGTTTCGCGCTGGACCTTGTTGCCTTCCTGGTCCCAGATGGTGACCTGGTCACGGCGGATTTCAGCGATGTCGCCTTCTTCCAGGTACATGAAGCGGTCGGTGACCTGGCGCAGGGCCAACTGGTCGGACGCCAGGAAGTTTTCACCCAGGCCCAGGCCGATGACCAGCGGGCTGCCGCTGCGTGCAGCCACCAGGCGGTCAGGCTGCTTGGCACTGATCAGTGCCAGGCCGTAGGCGCCATGCAGGCGCTTCACAGCGGCTTTCAGGGCATCGGCCAGGTCCGGGATGCTCTTCAGGGTGTGGTGGATCAGGTGGACGATGACTTCGGTGTCGGTCTGCGAATTGAAGACGTAGCCCAGGCCTTTGAGCTCTTCACGAAGCTCTTCGTGGTTTTCGATGATGCCGTTGTGCACCACAGCCACTTCATCGCCCGAGAAGTGCGGGTGGGCGTTGCCTTCGGTTGGCGCACCGTGGGTAGCCCAACGGGTGTGGGCGATGCCCAGCTGGCCGGCCAGTGGGTCGGCTGCTACAGCAGCGTCCAGCTCGCTGACCTTGCCGATGCGGCGGCGGCGCTGCAGTTCACCGCTCTGGGTGAGCACGGCAAGACCGGCGCTGTCGTACCCGCGGTACTCAAGACGCTTGAGACCTTCGATCAGGATGGCTGTGATATTGCGCTCGGCGACGGCACCAACGATTCCACACATGTTTTATTGCTCCTGGCTGATCGCGGCGCAGATCAGGTTGATGCCGCGAGCTTGAATTTGTTCGCGTGCCTCTGCGGGCAGGCGTTCGTCTGTAATAAGGGTGTGCACGCTGCCCCAGGGCAGCTCAAGGTTGGGGATCTTGCGCCCCACCTTGTCCGACTCGACCATCACGATCACTTCACGGGCGACTTCGGCCATGACGCGGCTAAGCCCGAGCAGCTCGTTGAAGGTGGTGGTACCCCGGCCCAGGTCGATGCCGTCGGCGCCGATGAACAGCTGATCAAAATCGTAAGAGCGTAATACCTGCTCGGCCACCTGGCCCTGGAACGACTCGGAATGGGGGTCCCAGGTGCCACCGGTCATCAGCAGCACCGGCTCGTGTTCGAGGTCGCAGATGGCTCGGGCCACGTTCAGCGAATTGGTCATCACCACCAGGCCGGGCTGGCGCCCCAGTTCGGGGATCATGGCTGCCGTGGTGCTGCCGCTGTCGATGATGATGCGCGCATGTTCGCGGATACGCCCGACGGCGGCACGCGCAATGGCCTTCTTGTAGGAAGACACAGGCTGGGCCGGCTCACCGAGCAGTTCTTGCGGCACCGGTACCGCACCGCCATAGCGCCGCAGCAACAGGCCGTTGGTTTCGAGGGCAGCGAGGTCTTTGCGAATGGTCACTTCCGAAGTTTCGAAACGCTTGGCCAAGGCGTCCACGCTCACCTCACCCTGCTCGCTGAGCAAAGCCAGGATATTGTGCCGCCGCTGGGGTGTATTTCGTTTCGACATTCGCGCTTAAGTTTCGTTTCGAAAGATAATGGTTGCAATCAAAACCTAAGACGCTCGTTTCGTCAAGCAGTTGCTGCCCTGTGGATAGTTTCGTCAGATTTGGCGCGGTCCTACACCTATCACCGATCGGCCAATAAAAAAGCCGACTTATTCACATAAGTCGGCTTTTGATCGAACAGCTGTGAATAACTCAGCTCTTCTTGATTTTCTCCGGCCGCTTCCAGCCAGAGATATTGCGCTGGCGCGCACGACCCACAGCCAGGTCGGCGGCTTCGACGGTCTGGGTGATGGTCGAACCGGCTGCGGTGGTCGCGCCGGCCTTGATTTCCACAGGCGCCACCAGCGAGTTGTTCGAGCCGATGAACACGTCCTCGCCCATCACTGTCTTGAACTTGTTGGCGCCATCGTAGTTGCAGGTGATGGTGCCAGCGCCAATATTGGTGCGTGCACCGATTTCAGCATCGCCCAGGTAAGTCAGGTGACCGGCCTTGGCGCCTTCACCCAGGTGGGCGTTTTTCAGTTCGACGAAGTTACCCACATGGGCCTTGGCGTCCAGCACGCTGCCAGGGCGCAAGCGGGCGAACGGGCCGGCATCGCTGCCCTCGCCCATCACGGCGCCTTCAAGGTGGCTGTTGGCCTTGACCACCGCGCCTTTGCGCAGGGTGGTGTTCTTGATGACGCAGTTAGGGCCGATTTGCACATCGTCCTCGATGACCACTTTGCCTTCGAGAATCACGTTGATGTCGATCAGCACATCACGACCAACGGTCACTTCCCCCCGTACATCGAAGCGCGCCGGGTCCCGCAGGGTCACACCCTGGGCCATCAGGCGGCGGCCTTCACGCAGCTGGTAGTGACGCTCCAGCTCGGACAGCTGACGACGATCGTTGGCGCCCTGCACTTCCATCGGGTCATGTGGCTGTTCAGTGGCTACCACCAGGCCGTCGGCCACTGCCATGGCGATGACGTCGGTCAGGTAGTACTCGCCTTGGGCGTTGTTGTTCGACAGGCGGCCCATCCAGTCGGCCAGGCGCGCGGCTGGCAGGGCCAGAATACCGGTGTTGCCTTCCTTGATCGCTTTCTGCGCGTCGTTGGCGTCCTTGTGCTCAACGATGGCAGTCACCTGGCCTTGCTCGTCACGCACGATGCGGCCATAGCCGGTCGGGTCGTCAAGCGTGACCGTAAGCAGGCCCAGCTGCTGGTCATTGGCCTTGGCCAACAGACGTTGCAGGGTCTCCACTTCGATCAACGGTACATCACCGTACAGCACCAGCACGGTGTCGGCGGTCACGGCCGGCAGTGCCTGGGCTACCGCATGGCCGGTACCCAACTGTTTTTCCTGCATGACGAAGTTCAGGTCGTCAGCGGCCAGGCGCTCGCGAACCAGCTCGGCACCATGACCAATGACCACGTGAATACCTTGCGGCTGCAGCTGGCGCGCGCTGTGGATAACATGGCCGAGCATGGAGTTGCCGGCTACCGGGTGCAGCACCTTGGGCAGCGCCGAACGCATACGGGTGCCTTGGCCGGCGGCGAGAATAACGATATCGAGTGACATTACTGGCTACCAATCCTGGGCGGTCAGTGAAAGACCGGGGGGAGAAAAATCAGAAAAAGAAAAAGGGTAGCCGAGGCTACCCTTTTACTCAATCGCAACAGAAGTTATCAGCCGAGGCCGATTACTTGCCTTTGCGCATTTGCTGGACGGTACGCAGCTGGGCTGCGGCCTCGGCCAGACGTGCGGCGGCGGCACTGTAGTCGAAGTCCGCGCCTTTCAGATTCAGGGCGTTCTCGGCAGCCTTGAGGGCTTCCTGAGCTTGCGCTTCATCCAGGTCTGCAGCACGTTGCACGGTATCGGCAAGCACCTTGACCATGTTCGGCTGAACCTCGAGGAAACCACCAGAGATGTAGAACACCTCTTGGGCGCCACCCTGCTTGGTCAGCGTAATCGGACCTGGCTTCAGATTGGTGATCAGCGGCGCGTGGCCTGGAGCGATACCAAGATCACCCAGGTTACCGTGCGCAACCACCATCTCGACCAGACCGGAGAAAATTTCTCCTTCCGCGCTGACGATATCGCAATGGACTGTCATAGCCATCTGCTTGCCTCAACCTGATAGCGCCCCTTGCGGGGCGCAGGAATTACAGTTTCTTGGCTTTCTCGATCGCTTCGTCGATGCTG
>Ga0213827_1000151_pt1 | contig 82505 bp, 77 predicted proteins | sample MC6MC0898MG_FD_180669 | JGI IMG/M metagenome (GOLD analysis project Ga0213827, IMG submission 180669) | Enriched soil aggregate microbial communities from Iowa State University, Ames, United States - MC6-MC0898-MG | ecosystem: Environmental > Terrestrial > Soil > Unclassified | place: USA: Iowa...
CTTCAGGCCTTTTTCCTGGGATTGACGCAGGATCAGGCCCAGCTCTGGGTGGTAACCACCGTAGTAGACGAAGTCGACGTTGGCTTGCTTGAGCTTGGCGATCATCGAGGAGAAGTCTTTGTCGCCGGCGTTGATGCCTTCGAACACGGCAACCTTGACGCCTTTCTTCTCGAGGGTTTGCTTGACGGCGGTGGCGATGCCTTCACCGTATTGCTGCTTGTCGTGCAGTACGGCAACGATTTTCGGTTTGACGTGATCGGCAATGTAGTTACCGGCGGCAGGGCCCTGGGCGCTGTCCAGGCCGATGGTGCGGAAGACCATTTTGTAACCACGGGCGGTGATGTCCGGGCTGGTGGCAGCCGGGGTGATCATGATCACGCCTTCGTCTTCGTAGATGTCCGAAGCCGGTTGAGTGGAGCTGGAGCACAGGTGACCGACCACGAACTTGACGCCGTCGTTGACGACTTTGTTGGCAACGGCCACGGCTTGTTTTGGATCGCAGGCGTCGTCGTATTCAACGGCTTCGAGTTTCTTGCCGTTGACGCCGCCTTTGGCGTTGATTTGTTCGATGGCCATTTTGGCGCCACTGAACTGCATGTCGCCGTATTGGGCTACAGGGCCGGTTTTAGGGCCGGCAATGCCGATCTTGATGGTGTCAGCTGCGAACGAATGGCTGGCAACCCCGGCCAGAACCATAGCGGCAAACAGTTTGGAAATCTGCTTAGTAGCCTTATTCATAGTGCTCCACTCTTACTGTTGTAATTTTTATAGTCCTGGCGGCCTGAGGCGCAGAACCGGTAGATGACCTAAGTCTTCCGCGGAAATGCCCCTGGCAACTGTACCGGTACAGTGTAGAGCGCCGGTTGTTCGCTTGAAAAGCTGGCTGCTGGGGGCAAAACCTGGTGGTGTCGCTTAATTGAAAGAAAAAGACAGAATGGCGCCATGGCTTTGGCCGGCTTATAGCTGAATCAGCAACATCGCCTGGCGTTCCGGTACTTTTCGTTCGATACCGCATTTGAATCCGGGTTTTTCTGCCAGAGCACCAACGTTATGATTGCGTCGATTTCATTTGCGGACAGGACCCATGACTCAAGAACCTAGCACCCTCTATGCCAAGCTGCTTGGTGAAACTGCATCTATTACCTGGAAGGAACTGGAACCGTTCTTTGCCAAGGGCGCCCTATTGTGGGTCGATCCTGCTCTGGATTTGATCGCCGCTGCCGAGGCGGTGGCGCAGGATGAAGGCGAGAAAGTGGCCGCCTGGCTGGCCGCCGACGAACTCTCGAAGCTGTCTGAAACGCGGGCGCTGGATCTTTTCGAGCGCGATCCAGAGCTGTGGGCCGTGGTGGTTTCGCCCTGGATTCTGATCCAGGAAAGGGCGCCGGTTTAAAGTTGCGCACTCGTTTGGTGCGCTGACTGCATCAAGTAAAGTGTGTAGCGGAGTAGCGTGATGGCACGTTGCCGTAGAGAAAGGCCACAGCCAGGCCTGATCGAGGGTGACGTTCGCGTAATGGGAACAGTTTATTGAGCAGCCAAATGGCTGCTTAATTGTTTCTGGATGTACCGGGCGGCCCCTTGCTTGACCGCTCAGGCCAGTGGCGCCAGCGGCTTTCCCAAGCCTCGGTGAATCGGCGATTATTCGCAGACTTTCAATCGCGCAGAGACAGATCAATGGCATCGTTACCTTCACTTGCGTTCGCCGGCATCGGCTTGATGGGCTTGCCGATGTGTCGTCGCCTGCTGGCCGCGGGTTATCCGCTGACGGTGTGGAATCGTCATCCTGAAAAGTGCGCGGCCCTGGTCGAGGCGGGTGCCCGGCAGGTGGCAACCCCGGCCGAACTCTGTGATCACGCCGACCTGGTGATGTTGTGCCTGGCCAATACCGACGTGGTGCGCGAGGTGGTGTTTGGTCCCGCGGGCGTGGCCAGTGGGGCGAAAGCGGGGCAGTTGCTGGTGGATTTTTCCAGCCTGGAACCCACTGCCACCCGAGACATGGCCGCGCAACTGGCCAGCGACTGCGCCATGGGCTGGCTCGATGCGCCGGTCTCCGGTGGCGTGCCCGGTGCCGAGACCGGGAGCCTGGCGATCATGGTCGGAGGGGCGGCGGCTGATCTGGAGCGGGTTCGCGCAGTGCTGCTCAACCTCGGCCAGCGAGTCACGCACATGGGCGCGGTGGGGGCGGGGCAGGTGACCAAGGCCTGTAATCAGATGATCGTGGCCTGCAACGCCCTGGTGATTGCCGAAGTGGTGGCGCTGGCCGAGCGTTCAGGCGTGGACGCAAGTCGGTTGGCGGACGCCTTGAGCGGTGGTTTTGCCGACTCCAAACCGCTGCAGATACTGGCTCCGCAAATGGCCGCAAGCTGCTTTGAACCGGTGAAGTGGCACGTGCGGACCCTGCTCAAGGACCTGGATGGCGCGGTACGGTTTTCCCGCGAGCAGGGTTCGGCGACGCCAATCAGTGGCTTGGCCGCACAGTTGATGCGCTTGCACGGTGGCCAGGGCTTCCTGGAAAAGGACCCGGCAACCTTGATTCATCTGTATCGCGCACCAGCGACAAAGGGCTGACCGGGTGTGAGGAATTGCGCTGGTTGAGTTCATTGAGAATTGGCCGCAGCTCAGCCAGTGGCACTGGGCAACTCATCAGGTAACCCTGGATGAAATCGCAGCCAAAACGTTCGAGGAAGCGGTACTGCTCGAAGGTTTCGACGCCTTCGGTGACCACCTGCAACTGCAGGGTGTGGGCCATGACAATAATGGCCTGGACGATTTCCATGTCTTGCGTTGAATCCGGGATGTCCTGGATGAATGAACGGTCGATCTTCAGCGTGTTCAAAGGCAGGCGCTTGAGGTAGGCGAGGGACGAGTAGCCAGTACCAAAGTCATCGATGGACAGGGAAACCCCAAGGGCACGGATTTGCTTGAGCAGCACCAGGGTGTTGGTGATGTTGCCCATCAGCGCGTTTTCGGTGACCTCCAACTCCAGCCGGTGTGCCGCTACCCCGGCCGAGCGCAGGGCCTGTTCGATCTCGTCGGCCAACTCCGGGCGCGCCAGATTGAGCGGGGAGCAGTTGACCGCGATTTTCAGCGAGTCGCAGCCTTGTCGGGACAGTTCGCCGAGGTCTGCACAGGCTTTGCGCAGCACCCAATTGTCGAGTTCGGCAATCAGGCCGTTGGCCTCGGCAATGGCGATGAAACGCTCGGGTGCCAGCACGCCGTGGATCGGATGCTGCCAGCGGATCAGGGCCTCAAGCTTGGTCACCTGGCCGGTGCGCAGTTCGTAGATCGGCTGGTAATACAGCAACAGCCCGCTGTCGTCGCGCAGAGCGTTGCGCAGTTCTTCTTCGAGTTGCAGGGCCACCGTTGCCCGGGTTTTCAACTGCTCGTTGAAAAAATGCACACCGTTACGACCATTGGCCTTGGCCTGGTACAGCGCCAGGTCGGCATGCTTGAGCAGTTCCTCGCAGTGCTGGCCATCGTCGGGGAACACGCTGATGCCAATGCTGGTGGTCATGACCATGCGCCGTCCGGCCAGCTCGATCGGTGCTTTCATTTTCTGCATGATGCGCTCAGCCACTTGCTGGGCCTCGTCGCGATCCAGCAGATTGACCAGCACACAGAACTCATCGCCGCCAAACCGTGCGACCACGTCGTCATGGCTGCGCACCGAGCTTTTGATATGCCCGGCAATCACCTTCAGCAGGCTGTCCCCGGCATCATGGCCCAGGCTGTCGTTGATGCGCTTGAAGTGGTCGATGTCCAGAAACATGATCGCCAGCCTGCCGCCCTGGGCGGTTTTCTCTGCGAGCTTCTCGGCAAAGATCTGGCTGAAGCCGCGACGGTTGATCAGGTTGGTCAGGGGGTCGTAATGCGCCACTTGCTGCAACGACTGCCGGGCCTGGTCCAGTTGGCAAAGCAGGGCATTGACCCGGCACAGGTCACGCTCCTTGTGTTGCAGCTTGCGGTCCGCCAGCGCTGCGCTGACGCTGCTGCCGATCACCAGCAAGGTGATCACGGTGATGGTCAAGCCCAGTTGCAGCGGGTTGTGGGGCACCGAGAGCGAGGCCGGCACGCCCTCGGGCAGCACCAGTGTCATGGCCCACATGCCGGTGAAGTGCATGCTGACAATACCGCCCCCCAGCAACAGGCTGGTCGCGTACTTGAGCAGTTGGTGTAACACCCCGCTGCCATTGCGCAGGCAGTGGGAGAGTAGCAAGGCAACGGCGCTGGCGAGGATGGCGATGATGATCGACACGGCCAGTGGTCCTGGCGCGAAGTAGGTCTGGGCGCTGGAACGCATGGCCGCCATGCCCACGTAATGCATGGCGGCGATACCTATTCCGACACCGATCGAGGCGCTGACGTACTGCCAGGGACGCGGCTCGGCATGGCTCAGGGTGTCCATGGCCAGGAAGGCGGCGAGAAAGGCAATCAGCAGCGAAAGCAGGGTAATCGACAAGTCGTAGTGGAGGGGGATCGGCGCCTGGAACGCCAGCATGCCGATGAAGTGCATGGCCCAGATCCCACTCGCCAGACAGCCGGCTCCGACCCAACGCCAGCGCCTTTGGGAGCGTGGGTCTTCGGCATGGCCAACCCGCTCGGCCATGTCCAGCGTGGCAAAACTGGCTGCGCAGGCGACCAGGTAGGCCAGCAGCATCAACGTCGGGTTGTGACTGCAGTTGAGTACGACCTGACCGCCACTTGCGGGCAGTTCGCTGCTGAAATGCCATCCTAGCCAGGCCATCGCGTGCCCCGTCGTTGAAACGTCTCGCAGGCGCCATGAACGCTGGCGAATGGGTGGAGTATAGAGGCCTGCAGCGCAGTGAAAGTGGTGGTGGCGTATTGCCTCTTATTATTTTTAACTTAGCTATATAGCGTTCCGATATATACCTGGGGAATGCGGGTCGGGACCTTCGATAAGCCGACATCAGCCTTACGAATAATTACAGACAGCGCGCAGGCGCCTGACTAGATTGCAGGTTCCGGGTTGGCAGTACCGCGCCCATAACAATAAATACAAGAGACGGACCCATGCAGAACTCGACCCAAGCGGCGAATGCCTGGCGCATTCTGTTCCTGCTGTTCCTGGCCAACCTGTTCAACTTCTTTGACCGCACCATTCCGGCGATCATCATCGAGCCGATCCGCATGGAGTGGCACCTGAGCGACTTTCAGCTGGGGATCATCGGAACGGCGTTCACCATCGTGTATGCGATTGCCGGCCTGCCGCTGGGGCGGATGGCTGACACGGGTTCGCGCAGCAAGTTGATGGGCTGGGGGCTGGCAGTGTGGAGCGGGCTGACCGCAGTCAACGGGCTGGTGGGCAGTTTCTGGAGTTTCCTGATCGTGCGCATGGGCGTGGGCATCGGTGAGGCCAGTTACGCCCCGGCGGCCAACTCGCTGATCGGCGACCTGTTTCCTGCCCATCGCCGGGCGCGGGCGATGGGCATTTTCATGCTCGGGCTGCCCCTGGGCCTGTTGCTGGCGTTCTTCACCATCGGCGCCATGGTCAAGGCCTTCGATAGCTGGCGCGCACCCTTTTTCATCGCGGCAGTGCCAGGGTTGATCCTGGCGGTCTTCATGTTCTTCATCAAAGAGCCCAAGCGCGGTGCGGCAGAAACCGTGCAGATATCCCAAGAGCGGGTCGACCGGCCGATTCGTCGGGTCCTGGCGATTCCGACCTTTCTCTGGCTGGTGATGGCCGGCCTGTGCTTCAACTTCGCCACCTATGCCTGCAACTCGTTCCTGGTGCCCATGCTGCAGCGTTATTTCCTGTTGCCGCTGCAGGACGCAGCCGTGGCCACCGGGGTGATCGTCGGGGTTACCGGGTTGTTTGGCTTGACGCTGGGCGGTTGGATAGCCGACAAGATTCACCAGCGGGTGGCCAGTGGTCGGCTGTTGTTCGCGGGCTTCAGCCTGATTATCTCGACCCTGTGCACGGCGTGGGCGCTGCATGCCGGGCGGATTGAGATCGGGGTGTTCGTGGCGGTGTTCAGCGTGGGCTGGTTGTTTGCCTACAACTTCTATACCTGCGTGTACACGGCGATCCAGGATGTGGTTGAACCGCGCCTGCGGGCGACGGCCATGGCGCTGTTCTTCGCCGGGTTGTATTTGTTGGGAGGCGGCCTGGGGCCAGTGGTGGTCGGCGGGCTGTCCGATCACTTCGCCCACACGGCGATGCAGGCGGCGGGTGCCGAGCAGATGACCGAAGCCTTCAAGGCCGTCGGCCTGCACGATGCCATGTACCTGATTCCGGTCGCGCTGCTGCTGACCATGGTGTTCCTGTTCCTGGCGGCGCGCTGTTTTGTCCGCGATGCCAAGCGCATGAAGGAGGGGATGGGCACGGTGGTTGAGTCTGGGGTGGGTGTGGTGTCTGCGGGTTAAGAGCAAAGATCGCAGCCGTTGCCAGTTCCCACAGCAAAGCAAAAGGCCCGCATCGCTGCGGGCCTTTTTTTACGACAGTGTCGCGGGGCTTAACCGGCCACCAGCACCCGGATCGCTTCCAGGCGCAGCGCCGCTTTGTCGAGCATGGCCAGGCCTTGCTCGCGCTGGTGGCGCAGGGCAACCAGTTCACTGTCACGCACCGTCGGGTTGACGGCTTGCAAGGCGGTCAGGCGCGCCAGTTCTTCATCGGTGTCGGCTGCCAGGCGGCGTTGTGCTTCGGCTACCCGTTCAGCGTGGCGCGGGGTGATCTTCTCTTCGCCGGCGTTGATGCGCGGTGTCAGTTGATCACGCTGGGCCTGGATGAACTTGTTGGCGCTGGCGCGGGGCACGCTTTCGAGCTGATCGTTGAGGGTCTCGAACGAGACCCGGCTCGACAGGTCGTTGCCATTGGTGTCCAGCAGGCAGCGCAGGGCTGCCGGCGGCAGGTAACGGCCCAGTTGCAGCGAGCGTGGGGCGACCACTTCGCTGACGTAGAGCAGTTCCAGCAACACGGTGCCGGGCTTGAGTGCCTTGTTCTTGATCAGCGCGACCGCAGTGTTGCCCATCGAACCGGACAGCACCAGGTCCATGCCACCCTGAACCATCGGGTGCTCCCAGGTGATGAACTGCATGTCTTCGCGAGACAGCGCCTGGTTGCGGTCGTAGGTGATGGTCACGCCTTCGTCGTCGCCCAGCGGGAAGCTGGCGTCGAGCATTTTTTCGCTCGGCTTGAGGATCAGGGCGTTTTCCGAGTGGTCTTCGCTGTCGATGCCGAAGGCGTCGAACAGGGTTTCCATATAGATCGGCAGGGCGAACTGATCGTCCTGTTCAAGGATCGCTTCGACCAGGGCATCGCCTTCACCCGCACCGCCGGAGTTGAGTTCCAGCAGGCGGTCACGGCCGCTGTGCAGCTCGGCTTCCAGGGCTTCGCGGGTGCCGCGGGCTTCATCGATCAGCGCTTGCCACTCGCCGTCGTCGGCTTCTTCCAGCAGCGGCAGCAGGCGTGGGCCGAACTGGTGCTGCAGGGCGTTGCCGGTCGGGCAGGTGTTGAGGAAAGCGTTCAGCGCTTCGTGGTACCACTGGAACAGGCGCTCTTGCGGGCTGGTTTCCAGGTACGGCACGTGCAACTCGATGACATGCTTCTGGCCGATCCGGTCCAGACGACCGATCCGCTGTTCCAGCAGGTCCGGGTGCGCAGGCAGGTCGAACAGTACCAGGTGATGGGAGAACTGGAAGTTGCGACCTTCACTGCCGATTTCCGAGCAGATCAGTACCTGGGCACCGAACTCTTCATCGGCAAAGTAGGCCGCTGCGCGGTCACGTTCGAGGATGTTCATGCCTTCATGGAACACCGTGGCCGGGATGCCGGAGCGCACGCGCAGGGCGTCTTCCAGGTCCATCGCGGTTTCGGCGTGGGCACAGATCACCAGGACCTTGGTGCGCTTGAGCATCTTCAACTGGTCGATCAGCCACTCCACGCGAGGGTCGAACTTCCACCAGCGTTGTTCTTCGTCGGCGTCCGGCTGGGCCTGGAAGCTGACTTCCGGGTACAGCTCGGCGTGATCGCCCAGCGGCAGCTCGAGGTATTCGTCCGGGCACGGCAGTGGGTACGGGTGCAGCTTGCGCTCAGGGAAGCCCTGCACTGCTGCGCGAGTGTTGCGGAACAGCACGCGGCCAGTGCCGTGGCGATCCAGCAACTCGCGGACCAGGCGGGCGCTGGCTTCGATGTCGCCATCGTTGACCGCGGTCAGCAGGGCTTCGCCCTCGTCGCCGAGGAAACCCTGGATGGTCTTGTGGGCGGCCGGGGACAGACGACCCTGGTCCATCAGTTCCTGAACGGCTTCGGCCACCGGGCGATAGTTCTCGCTCTCGGCGCGGAAGGCCTTGAGGTCATGGAAACGGTTCGGATCAAGCAGGCGCAGACGGGCGAAGTGGCTGTCCTGGCCCAGTTGCTCGGGGGTGGCGGTCAGCAACAGGACGCCGGGAATAGTCTCGGCGAGTTGCTCGACCAGCGAGTACTCGGGGCTGACCTGGTCTTCGTGCCACACCAGGTGGTGAGCTTCGTCGACCACCAGCAGGTCCCAGCCCGCGGCGAACAGTGCATCCTGGGCTTTCTCGTCGTCGACCAGCCACTCCAGGGCGACCAGCGCGAGCTGGGTGTCTTCGAACGGGTTGCTGGCATCGCTTTCGATGAAGCGTTCTTCGTCGAACAGCGCGACCTGCAGGTTGAAGCGCCGGCGCATTTCCACCAGCCATTGGTGCTGGAGGTTTTCCGGTACCAGGATCAGCACGCGGTTGGCGCGACCGGAGAGCAGTTGGCGATGGATCACCAGGCCGGCTTCAATGGTTTTACCCAGGCCCACTTCGTCCGCCAGCAGAACCCGCGGCGCGATTCGGTCGGCCACTTCACGAGCAATGTGCAACTGGTGAGCGATAGGTTGTGCGCGTACGCCACCCAGGCCCCAGAGCGAGGACTGCAACTGGCGGCTGGTATGTTCCAGGGTGTGGTAACGCAGGGAAAACCAGGCCAGTGGGTCGATCTGCCCGGCGAACAGACGGTCGCTGGCCAGGCGGAACTGGATGAAGTTCGACAGTTGGGTTTCGGGCAGGGTGACCGGCTCGTTCTCTGCGTTGAGCCCGTGGTAGACCAGCAGGCCGTCGACGTCGTCGACTTCGCGCACGGTCATTTTCCAGCCTTCGAAGTGCGTAATGGTGTCGCCCGGCGAAAACCTCACGCGGGTGAGGGGCGCATTCCGTAGCGCATACTGGCGGGTGTCGCCAGTGGCCGGGTAGAGCACGGTCAGCAAGCGACCGTCCTGTGCCAGAACGGTGCCTAAACCTAGCTCTGCTTCGCTGTCACTAATCCAGCGTTGCCCCGGTTGATACTGCTGCGCCATGCTGCCTGACTCCCGCCTTGAAAAAGCCGACTATCTTAACGGATCGCTGCCTTCAGAGCCAAAGGACTCTCATAAAAACTACTAGTCTTACGGTAGCGCATCGAGCCGATTGGCGATTGGGAGTGTCAACTGGCTCACAAGTTTGCGACCGATGGCTCAAGTCGCTGGTCAAACAGCCGACAGCCTGCCGACAGGAGACCCTCATCATGCTGCCACCCATGCTTCCCTTGAGCGCTGTGCCGATTACCTCCCAGCAGGACCCGGTACGGCCACGTCCGGACATCATGCCGGTGGCCCCGGTGCAGCCCAGTTCCAGTGACAGCACGATCGACCTGCAACAGCGCGATCCCGAGGAAGCGGCGATGGGGTTGCGTGAACAGCAGCGGCGCCAACTGGCCCGTGATAAACGCCGGCGCGAAACCGATGACGATCCGCAAGCACCCCTGGCGGTGCCGGGAGATGAATTGAACGCCGATAACACTGTGCCAGTGGTGGCAGTGATGGACGATCAGCCGCGCCAGGGGTTGTGGGTCGATATCGAGGTTTGAACGGCGAACGCCTCTGGTTGCGTTGCCAGGTGGCTGGTCTTCGTTGGCCGCAGGCCGCATTATTGCTCAACCTTGAGCGGGCAGGGCGACGTGGGTCGTTGTGCCGCCTGTATTGAACTGGAAGATGTAAGCCACGCCATGAGCCAAGACGACAAGCTGATCGATCTCAACACCGAGCGCGCCAAGCGTGTGCATGACCTCAATGAGAAGCGCCTGAACGAAGTGCGCCAGGCATTCGAGCAGGCCATGCCGTTGGGCAAGGCGAAGAAAAAGCCGAAGAACAAACCGAAAAAGCGTTGACCCCCCCCCCTGCATCTGTTGATGCAGGTCAGTTATTTCCCCGCCTTTACGCCCTGTCTTGGGCGACATTGATCCCGGTCAATTTTCTCCTGTGCCTGATTGGTTAACTTAGACCCATCGCAACGAGGCAAGCACGGGAGGCTAGTCATGTTTTTCGACAATGTGGTGATCGCCGGAGTGCTGACCGTCAGCCTCATGATTCTGTTTTTCGTTGGGTTTGGATTTTTTATCTGGAAAGACTCGCATAAGCGCAAGAAGCCTTAGGTTTTTCTGGGAACACGAGCACGCAAGGCATTTTGGGCAACTTCGGTTGCCCTTTTTTTTGGTTTTTTTTTGAGAAGGATCCGTTGCTGCGGTAACAGCGGCTTTGAAATGCAAAACGCCCGATGCGATGCATCGGGCGTTGGGGTGAAATAGGTGTAAACCTATTTCAGGACTAGACAGCTTGAATCAGCTACCCAGGGCCTTCGAGGCCAGCCAGAACAGGCCGGCGGACAGGGCTACCGTGGCGGGCAGGGTCAGGACCCAGGCCAGCAGGATGGTCTTCACGGTGCCGCCTTGCAGGCCGCTTTTGTTGGCGACCATGGTACCGGCGACACCCGAGGACAGGACGTGGGTGGTCGATACCGGCAGGCTGAAGATGTTCGCCATGCCGATCATGCACGCGGCGGTGATCTGCGCCGACATGCCCTGTGCGTAGGTCATGCCTTGTTTGCCGATCTTCTCGCCGATGGTCAGTACCACGCGTTTCCAGCCGACCATGGTGCCCAGGCCGAGGGCCAGGGCGACTGCCAGAATCACCCAGAATGGCGCGTATTCAGTAGTGGCGGTCAGGTCTTTGCGCAGCTTGTCGAGGTCGGCCTTTTCACGGGCGTCCAGGCCAGGCAACTTGCCGACTTTCTTCGCGGTGTCGTCCAGGCAGAGCAGGTAGCGACGTACTTCGATGCGGCTTTCGTGCGGCAGCGAGTGGTAGTCGGCTACACCCTTGAGGGTGCCCAGCAGCGCGCTGATGGTCGGCTCGGTCTGTTGCGGGTTGCAACGGAATTTCTCCGGCAGGTCTTCCTTCACGCTTTTGCCCAGGGCCAGGAACTCGCCCAGGGTGGCTTCGTTACGCTGATAGAACTGGCTCAGGTGCAAGGTTGCATCGCGAGTCCGCTCGATCTGGTAAGTGGTGCTGTTCAGGTCGAGGACGAACTGCGCCGGGACGATGCCGATCAACACCAGCATGATCAGGCCGATGCCTTTCTGGCCATCGTTGGAGCCGTGCACGAAGCTCACCGCCATCGCCGAGATCACCAGGACCAGACGGTTCCAGAACGGCGGGTGTTTCTTGTCATCGATCTTGCGGCGCTGGTCCGGGGTCTTGTGCATCTTGGACAACGGACGCCACCATTTGAGGCCAAGCAGTACCAGGGCGGCCACCGCGAAACCGGCCATTGGCGAGAGCACCAGCGAGGCGCCGATGTCGATAGCCTTCTGCCAGTTAACCCCGTCAACCAGCGGAATATCGTTGATCAGGGCGTTCGCCAGGCCAACACCGAGGATCGAACCGATCAGGGTATGGGAGCTGGAGGCCGGGATACCGAAGTACCAGGTGCCCAGGTTCCAGGTGATGGCCGCCGCGAGCAGCGAGAACACCATTGCCAGCCCGTGGCCGGTGTTCACATTGATCAACAGTTCTACCGGCAGCAAATGGACAATGGCATATGCCACGCCCACGCCGCCCAGCAACACGCCAAGGAAGTTGAATACACCGGAGAAGAATACCGCCAGGTGGGGCGGCATGGCCTTGGTGTAGATAACAGTGGCTACCGCGTTAGCGGTGTCATGAAAGCCGTTGATGAACTCGAAGGCGAGGACAAAGGCCAGGGCGAGCAAGAGGCTCACAAGCACCCAAGCATCCAGTCCGCTGAATAAATCGATCATGAAGGTTTTCTGACCCGGTCATAAGGGGGCGCGATTATGCCAGAAAAGATGGTTAATCGATGCATCAGGTGCTGATCGGCAACAGGTTTCATTCATTTAGTTTGTAACAAGACCCTAAGCCCCAGTCATGACGTAGGGTTTTTAACCCCTTGATTTTATTGGACACGCCGCCAGAAACCGGGTTTTCCGCCGCCTCGGCCAATGGGGGATAAGGCTGTATGAAATTTCTGAAATGAGGGTCAGCTTTCAAGCCGTTTGCCTCAATCGGCGGGCAATGGTGGCACGCGCCTGTCTTCAGCAGGCGCGGTGACGGAGCAATCTGCCCGCTGGCTGATGGCCGGTTCTGCGCAACACTCAAGCGTTGGCGCTAGGGCTCTTCGGCCTTGAGGTCTTTTTCCATCTTTTGCAGTTCCTGGCTGAATGCCTGGTCCTGAACGCTGGCGCGCTTGCGCCATGGTTTGCGTTCCGGTTCGGGCTGGGCGGCGTAGGTGGTGACTTCACCACCGTACACATCCTTGTAACGTTGTTCCTGGCGCTCAAGTTCGGCGCGCAGTTCGTCTTTCGTCACAGTGTTACCTAATCAAGTTGAAATAAACTCTGGTGAAACGCACTGCGCGGGGGCCGTTGATCGCAGGCGTCATCATGCAAGTAGCCACTGGCTGCTTGAGTCATGAGCGCACTGCGCTGACAGCACCGTTGTTGCAGGCGGCCACAGCACCAGAGAAGAATCACTGATGTAGCATCAGTCTTCTTGTTTCCTGCAAGCGCATGGGCCGGGCATTCGAAATGCGCGTCTAGCGCTTGCCAGCAGGTAGCGGGGCCAAAGCCTGGCGCTGCCTGGGTGATTGGATCCGTTGTCGAGGAGAAACGGCGACATCACTGTGGCCATTATAGCGTTCAATCGAGCGCTGACTATCGCCAATAAGTTAAATGTCCCCGGCCCCTGTAAAAATCTTTTGTTACCTGATGACCCCATATAACAGGCGTTTGTTTCCTGACGTCATTAATACACCTGATGTTTGTATGTGGGGGCACTCACTCGCTTATCCAAGGACAAGTGTGAAAGTCTGATTAGGACCCATGCTCTAAGGTCAGCCCTTCTTATTGGGTGCAACCCGCAGTCGACAAGGCCTTTGGCGACAGGCGTGCACATTGCGATTATCGGCTGACGGTTCGATAATCGCCCAAAGTTGACTGCCCACGGCTTGTGCGCATGCTCGAGGGCAGCCTGTAATCGCTGACGAACCCTGGGGACCGACCTGAAATGAACGATCAAATGCGCAATTCCTTCACGTCAGCCGCGCCGCCGATTGTCGCTTCGCCCGCCAAGCGGATCCAGGCGTTTACCGGGGACCCGGACTTCATGACGTCCCTGGCCCGAGGCCTGGCCGTGGTGCAAGCTTTTCAGGAGCGCAAGCGCCACCTGACCATTGCCCAGATCAGCCATCGCACCGAAATTCCCCGGGCTGCGGTGCGTCGCTGCCTGCATACCCTGATCAAGCTCGGCTATGCCACCACCGACGGGCGAACCTATTCGCTGTTGCCCAAGGTGCTGACCCTGGGCCATGCCTACCTGTCTTCGACGCCCTTGGCGGTCTCGGCCCAGCCTTACCTGGACCGCATGAGCGAGCAATTGCACGAGGCCTGCAACATGGCCACGCTGGAAGGTAATGACATTCTGTATATCGCGCGCTCGGCGACGACCCAGCGCCTGATCTCGGTAGACCTCTCCGTCGGCGGGCGCTTGCCGGCCTACTGCACGTCCATGGGGCGGATTCTGCTGGCGGCGCTGGATGACGCTTCATTGCGTGAATACCTCGATCACGCCGACCTGCAGGCCAAGACCAGCCGCACCTTGCACACCCCCGAAGCATTGCTCGAGTGCCTGCAGCAAGTTCGCCAGCAAGGCTGGTGCATTGTCGACCAGGAACTGGAGCAGGGCCTGCGTTCGATCGCCGTGCCGGTGTACGACGCCTCGGGCCAGGTGTTGGCGGCACTGAACGTCAGTACGCATGCCGGGCGCGTCGGTCGCAACGAGCTGGAGCAGCGTTTTCTCCCAGGCTTGCTGAATGCCAGCCGTGAACTGAGCGCCCAGCTGTTCGCCTGAACTGTTGGATAAAGCCATCCTGACGCGACGTGCCCTGGGCGGATCGATAGGTTGATAACAATCTGTTCGATAAACGAACACTTAGTCGATTATCGGATTGTTTGGGTTTTTTTAGCGGCTTACTCTTCAGTCAATCCGGCGCCGCACATCGCGCCTCGTCCTCCACGTCGGTTTACTGAAGCTCGGGAGTCCAACCCCATGGCAGACATCCTTTCGCTGCACGATGCAGTGAAGCAATTCGTGAATGATGGCGACACAGTCGCCCTCGAAGGCTTCACTCACCTGATTCCAACCGCAGCGGGTCATGAAATTATTCGCCAGGGTAAAAAACACCTGACCCTGGTACGCATGACCCCCGACCTGGTGTACGACCAGTTGATCGGTGCCGGTTGCGCCCGCAAGTTGATTTTCTCCTGGGGCGGTAACCCTGGCGTGGGGTCGCTGCACCGTCTGCGCGATGCCGTCGAGAAGCAATGGCCCCACGCGCTGGAAATCGAAGAACACAGCCATGCTGACCTGGCCAATGCCTACGTCGCGGGCGCCTCCGGCCTGCCGTTCGCGGTATTGCGCGCCTACGCCGGTTCCGACCTGCCCAAGGTCAATCCGCTGATCAAGACCGTGACCTGCCCCTTCACCGGTGAAGTGCTGGCGGCGGTGCCGTCGGTGCGTCCGGATGTGACGGTGATCCACGCGCAAAAGGCCGACCGCAAGGGCAACGTGTTGCTCTGGGGCATCCTCGGCGTGCAGAAAGAAGCGGCACTGGCGGCCAAGCGTTGCATCGTCACCGTCGAAGAAATCGTCGACGACCTCAACGCCCCGATGAATGCCTGCGTCCTGCCGACCTGGGCCCTGAGTGCGGTCTGCCATGTGCCTGGTGGAGCGCATCCGTCCTACGCCCACGGTTACACCGAGCGCGATAACCGTTTCTACCAAGCCTGGGACCCGATTGCCCGCGACCGTGAAACCTTCACCGCGTGGATCAACGAGTACATCCACGGCAGCGCTGACTTCAGTGAATTCCAGGCCAAGCTGGCGCGTGCTTCGGAGGCCAAATAATGACCTACTCCACCCATGAAATGATGACCGTGGCCGCCGCCCGCCGCCTGAAAAACGGTTCGGTGTGCTTCGTCGGCATCGGTTTGCCCTCCAAAGCGGCCAACCTGGCACGCCTGACGTCCTCGCCGGACGTGGTGCTGATCTACGAGTCGGGTCCGATTGGCGCCAAGCCCAGTGTGTTGCCGCTGTCTATCGGTGACGGCGAACTGGCCGAAACCGCCGACACCGTGGTGCCTACCGGGGAGATTTTCCGCTACTGGCTGCAAGGCGGGCGCATTGATGTCGGCTTCCTTGGTGCGGCGCAGGTCGACCGGTTCGGCAACATCAATACCACGGTGGTCGGTGACTACCATCAACCCAAGGTCCGCTTGCCGGGTGCCGGCGGCGCACCGGAGATCGCCGGTTCGGCGAAAAGCGTGCTGATCATTCTCAAGCAGTCGGCCCGCTCGTTCGTCGACAAGCTGGACTTCATTACCTCGGTCGGCCATGGCGAAGGCGGCGACTCGCGCCAGCGTCTCGGCCTGCCAGGGGCAGGGCCGGTGGGCATCATCACCGACCTGTGCATCATGGAGCCGGAAGCCGGCAGCCATGAGTTCGTGGTCACGGCGCTGCATCCGGGGGTGACCCGCGAACAAGTGGTGGCGGCCACTGGTTGGGCCATCCGTTTTGCCGAGCAGGTGCAGCAGACCGCCGAGCCGACAGCGGTCGAGCTGGCGGCCCTGCGCGATCTGGAAGCACGGACCGCAGCCGCCCACGGCCAGGCGCCGGGAGAAGCATGATGCGCGAGGTGTATATCTGCGATGCGATTCGCACCCCCATCGGCCGCTTCGGTGGCGGCTTGTCCAGCGTGCGTGCCGACGACCTGGCCGCGGTGCCAATCAAGGCCTTGATCGAACGTAACCCGGGCGTTGACTGGAACGCGGTGGACGAGGTGTTCCTCGGCTGCGCCAACCAGGCCGGTGAAGACAACCGCAACGTCGCGCGCATGGCCTTGCTGCTGGCCGGATTGCCGCAGAGCATTCCCGGGGTGACCCTCAACCGCCTTTGTGCCTCTGGCATGGAGGCCATTGGCACCGCTTTCCGGGCGATTGCCAGCGGCGAAATGGAGCTGGCGATTGCCGGTGGCGTCGAGTCGATGTCCCGCGCACCCTTTGTCATGGGCAAGGCCGACGCCGCGTTCTCGCGGGGCATGAAACTGGAAGACACCACCATTGGCTGGCGCTTCATCAATCCGTTGATGAAAGCCCAGTACGGCGTGGATGCGATGCCGCAGACCGCCGACAACGTGGCGGACGACTACGGGGTGTCGCGCGCGGATCAGGACGCCTTTGCCTTGCGCAGCCAGCAGCGAACTGCGGCGGCGCAGGCGGCAGGCTTTTTCGCCGAAGAAATCGTCCCGGTGCGGATTGCCCACAAGAAAGGCGAAAGCCTGGTGGAGCAGGACGAGCATCCCCGGGCCGACACCACCCTGGAAACCCTGGGCAAGCTCAAGCCGGTCAATGGCCCGGACAAAACGGTCACCGCCGGCAACGCGTCGGGCGTCAACGATGGCGCGGCGGCGATGATCCTGGCGTCCGCAGAAGCGGTGCAGAAACATGGCCTGACTGCGCGGGCCAGAGTGCTCGGCATGGCCAGTGCCGGTGTGGCCCCTCGGGTGATGGGCATCGGTCCGGTACCGGCGGTGCGCAAACTGATCGAGCGCCTCGGTGTGGCGATCAGTGACTTTGACGTGATCGAACTCAATGAGGCGTTCGCCAGCCAGGGCCTGGCGGTGCTGCGTGAACTGGGCCTGCCCGACGACGCGGCGCAGGTCAACCCCAACGGCGGCGCCATTGCCCTGGGACATCCGTTGGGCATGAGCGGGGCGCGATTGGTGTTGACGGCCCTGCATCAACTGGAAAAAAACGCCGGCAAAAAAGCCTTGGCGACCATGTGTGTGGGTGTGGGCCAGGGTCTGGCACTGGCGATCGAACGGGTCTGACCACACCGCTTGTTTCGACCGCGGGCAAGCCCTGCTGCCATGGGCGCAAGGCTTGCCGGCGAAGGCGTCATGACTGACGCGAGTCATTCCAGGGAACGGGATTGTTGCAAAGTGTGTCTAGACTCTCACTGTCCCCATCGAGTGTAAAAAACCATGACATCCATGACAAGCCACTACACCGCTGAAGAGCGGGGTAAAAGAATCTTCGCGATTGTCGGGGCATCCTCCGGCAACCTGGTCGAATGGTTCGACTTCTACGTGTATGCGTTTTGCGCGATCTACTTCGCGCCAGCCTTCTTCCCCTCCGACAATCCCACGGTGCAACTGGTCAACACTGCCGGCGTGTTCGCTGCCGGGTTCCTGATGCGTCCCATCGGTGGCTGGCTGTTCGGCCGGGTGGCCGACAAGCACGGGCGCAAGAACTCCATGATGATTTCGGTGCTGATGATGTGCGCCGGATCCCTGCTGATCGCCTGCCTGCCGACCTACAAGGACATTGGCGTCTGGGCGCCGATCCTGCTGCTGGTCGCCCGACTGTTCCAGGGCTTGTCGGTGGGTGGCGAGTACGGCACCACCGCGACCTATATGAGTGAAGTGGCGCTCAAGGGCCAGCGCGGTTTTTTTGCCTCGTTCCAGTACGTGACCCTGATTGGCGGGCAACTGCTGGCGGTGTTGCTGGTGGTGATCCTGCAGCAGTTCCTGTCCGAGGATGAATTGCGTGCCTGGGGCTGGCGGATTCCATTTGTGGTGGGGGCGGTTGCCGCGGTGATTTCGTTGCTGCTGCGGCGCTCGCTGAAGGAAACCACCAGCAAGGAAATGCGCGAAGACAAGGACGCCGGGAGCATCCGCGCGCTGTTTCGCGATCACAAGGCGGCCTTTATTACAGTACTGGGCTACACCGCCGGCGGTTCGCTGATTTTCTACACCTTTACCACCTATATGCAGAAGTACCTGGTGAACACCGCCGGGATGCACGCCAAGACCGCCAGCTACATCATGACCGGCGCGCTGTTCCTTTATATGTGCATGCAACCGTTTTTCGGCATGCTGGCGGACAAGATCGGTCGACGTAATTCGATGCTCTGGTTCGGTGCCCTGGGCACGCTGTGCACCGTGCCGATCCTGCTGAGCCTGAAGTCAGTCACCAACCCGTTCCTGGCCTTCGTGCTGATTACCCTGGCGCTGGCGATCGTGAGTTTCTACACCTCCATCAGCGGCCTGGTGAAAGCCGAAATGTTCCCGCCACAAGTGCGCGCCCTGGGTGTAGGCCTGGCCTACGCGGTGGCCAACGCCATCTTCGGCGGTTCGGCGGAGTATGTGGCCCTGAGTTTGAAATCGGTGGGCATGGAAAACTCGTTCTACTGGTACGTGACGGTGATGATGGCCATCGCGTTCCTGTTCAGCCTGCGCTTGCCCAGGCAGGCGGCGTATCTGCATCACGACCTTTGACCGGCTGGCGCGCGCCTGAATCGGGCGCGCGCTGTCCGCACACCTGGCCCTGGCGGTCTCAAGGAGAAAACTGTGGCATTTGTACAACTGGCCGACGGCGAACTGCACTACCAACTCGACGGGCCCGAACACGCCCCGGTCCTGGTGCTGTCCAACTCACTGGGCACTGACCTGCACATGTGGGATGGGCAAATCCCGCTATTTGCCGAGCATTTTCGGGTACTGCGTTTCGATACCCGTGGTCATGGTCGTTCGCTGGTGACGCCAGGGCCTTACTGCATCAAGCAACTGGGCGGTGACGTGCTGGCCCTGCTGGACGCCTTGCATATCGAGCGCGCGCATTTCTGCGGTTTGTCCATGGGCGGCTTGATCGGCCAATGGCTGGCGATCAATGCCGGCGAGCGCCTGTTGTCACTGGTGGTGTGCAACACCGCGGCAAAGATTGGCGAGCCGGCCATCTGGGACCCGCGCATCGAGATGGTCCTGCGCGATGGCGCGGCGGCGATGGTGGCTCTGGGTGATGCCTCAATTGCGCGCTGGTTCACCGCGGATTTCGCCGCGGCCAATCCGGCGGCGACCAAGCGGATCACCGATATGCTGGCCGCGACGTCGCCACAAGGTTATGCGGCCAATTGCGCGGCGGTCCGGGATGCCGATTTCCGCGAGCAACTGGCGGCGATCCAGGTGCCGACGCTGGTGATTGCCGGCACTGAAGATGCGGTCACGCCGCCGGCCGGTGGACACTTCATCGAGCAGCGGGTGGCAGGTGCGCACTATGCCGAGTTCTATGCGGCGCACCTGTCCAACGTGCAGGCTGGCGACGCGTTCAGCAACTGCGTGCTGAACTTTCTGCGGGCCAACTGAGGCGCCGGAACCTGCGGCGGGTTCAGGGTTTGTCGCGACCCCAGATCCAGTTCCACGCCCCGGGCAATCGTGCGGGCTCATTGGCATCGCGCAGGGTGCGGGCCATGGCCGCGCGCTGCAAGGCGGCCGAATCCTCGTAGAACGGCTTGGCTGCCAGGGGGACGTGGGTCTGCTCGGCACTGTCGAGCAGAATCTGCAGGTACTCCTCCATGTGCCGGGCGGTATAGCGATTGAGGTCGTGAAAGGTCACCACCACCGGAATCACCCCATCAACGGCCGGCAACTCGCCCTTGGCGATCCGCTCGCGGGTTTCTGACAACTGCCTGAGCAGGTTGGCGCGCCGACGTGGACTGGCGGTGATCCCCCACACTTTGCCGTCATTGGCGCTCAAGTCCGTCAGCAGAACATGCAGGCCATGTCGTTGATAGGCGGCGAAGGTGCGCGCGTCGTAACTCCAGAACGGCGGGCGCACCAGGGTCGGCGCTGCGCCAGTGATCGCGCTGATGTCGGCGGTGCCCCAGTTGAGCGACTGTTCGAGTGCTTGCGGATCAAGGGCGCGATGATTGCTGTGCCACGGCGTGGCGGTGTGGAAGCCCAGGATGTGACCGGCCGCGTGTTCACGCAGCAGGGTTTTGCGCCCCCGTTCACTGCCACCGGCCCGTGGCGCGCGGGTCTGGACGAAGAACACCGCCTTGATGCCCGGCTGAATCGGGTTGTTGGCCAGTACCTCCAGCACGGCCCGGCTCGGGTTGGCCCAGCCGGAGGCGCTGGGGCCATCGTCGAAGGTCAGCAGAAAACGGACAGGTGGGGACGCTGCCAAGCGCTGCTCGGTCTGCGGCGTCAGGGCGATCGGCGGACCGATGCAGCCGCTGAGGCCAATCGCCAGCGTCAGAACAGCGACAAAGGTGAAGAGTATTTTCATGGGAGCGAGGTGGCCGGAGCGAGGTAGAAGAGGGGCAAGCGGTGGGCGAGTGAGCGTTCGCTTCCCAGGGGCAACAGATCGGGCAATTGTACCGCATCAAAATGGGTTGCAAGCGGGCGGGGCACGCGCGTGAAGTGCCGGTCGGCTGCGCAGGCTTGCGGGGGCAGCGATCCGGGCCTATGGTCCATGCGAGGCAGGGCCGGCGCATGAGGGGCCAGGCCTGGTCGTAGCTGTTGTCCATCCAGTGCGGATTCGCGCAACGAGGTGAAGACATGCCCAGCAACTCCCGTCCCGCCGTACTTGAACTGATTGGCAATACCCCCCTGGTGCAGGTCAGCCGTTTCGATACCGGCCCGTGCACCCTGTTCCTCAAGCTTGAGTCGCAGAACCCCGGTGGTTCGATCAAGGACCGCATCGGCCTGGCGATGATCGACGCCGCCGAACGCGATGGTCGCTTGCGCCCGGGTGGCACTATCGTCGAGGCCACGGCTGGCAATACGGGCCTGGGCCTGGCGCTGGTTGGCCGCGCAAAGGGGTATCGGGTGGTGCTGGTGGTGCCGGACAAGATGTCCACCGAGAAGGTACTGCACCTCAAGGCCATGGGGGCCGAGGTGCATATCACCCGTTCCGATGTCGGCAAGGGGCATCCCGAGTACTACCAGGACGTTGCCGCCAGGCTGGCGCAGGAGATCCCCGAGGCGTTTTTTGCCGACCAGTTCAACAACCCGGCCAACCCGCTGGCCCATGAGTGCAGCACCGCGCCGGAGATCTGGGCGCAGACCCAGCATGACCTGGACGCCATCGTCGTCGGCGTCGGCTCGGCCGGTACCCTGACCGGACTGACCCGCTTCTTCCGCCGTGTGCAGCCGAACCTGGCCATGGTGCTGGCCGATCCTGTCGGCTCGGTGATGGCCGAATACAGCCGCAGCGGCACCCTTGGTACCCCCGGCTCGTGGGCGGTGGAGGGCATCGGCGAGGACTTCATTCCGTCGATCGCCGACCTGTCCAGCGTGCGCCAGGCCTATTCGATCAGCGATGAAGAAAGCTTCGAGCATGCCCGCCAGTTACTGCGCGCCGAAGGCATTCTCGGCGGATCCTCCACCGGCACGCTGCTGGCGGCGGCCTTGCGCTACTGCCGCGAGCAGACCGAGCCCAAGCGGGTGGTCAGTTTTGTCTGCGATACCGGCACCCGCTATTTGTCCAAGGTCTACAACGACCAGTGGATGACCGATCAGGGTTTGTTGCAGCGCAAGCGCTATGGCGACCTGCGGGACCTGATCGCCCGGCGTTTCGAGGACGGCCGGGTGATCAGCGTCGGCCCCGACGATACGCTGCTGACCGCGTTCCAGCGCATGCGCCTGGCAGATGTGTCGCAGTTGCCGGTACTGGTCGATGGCCAGCGGCTGGTGGGCGTGCTCGACGAATCGGATGTGTTGCTGGGGGTGCACCAGGATGCCGCGCACTTGCGCATGACAGTGGCCTCGGCCATGACCAAGCAACTGCATACCCTGCCGGCCGCCGCCAGCCTGGCCGAGCTGCAGGCCGAGCTCGACCGCGGGTTGGTGGCGATCATCGCTGACGCCTCAGGTTTCCATGGCCTGATTACCCGCGTCGATCTACTCAATCATCTAAGGAGATCCCTTGCATGAGTCATCAGGATAAAACCGCCGCGCCCCAGGATTTCGCCACTCGGGTGATCCATGCCGGGCAAGTGCCGGACCCGACGACCGGGGCGCTGATGCCGCCGATCTACGCCAACTCCACGTATCTGCAGCAGAGTCCCGGCGTGCACAAGGGTTTCGACTACGGCCGTTCGCACAATCCCACCCGGTTTGCCCTGGAGCGCTGCGTGGCCGACCTGGAGGGCGGTACCCAGGCATTCGCCTTTGCCTCCGGGCTGGCGACGATCTCCACGATGCTCGAGCTGCTGGATGCCGGCGCGCATATTGTCTCTGGCAACGACTTGTACGGGGGCACTTTCCGCCTGTTCGACAAGGTGCGCCAGCGCAGCGCCGGGCATCGTTTCAGTTTCGTCGACCTGACCGACCTGGCAGCCTTCGAAGCGGCGTTGCAGGACGACACACGGATGGTCATGGTCGAGACGCCGAGCAATCCCTTGCTGCGCCTGACCGACCTCAGCGCCATTGCACGCATTTGCCGTGCGCGGGGGATCATCAGTGTCGCCGACAACACCTTTGCCAGCCCGTGGACGCAACGGCCGCTGGAGCTGGGGTTCGATATCGTGCTGCACTCCACCACCAAATACCTCAACGGCCATTCCGATGTGATTGGCGGTATTGCGGTGGTCGGGCACAACGCCGAGCTGGCCGAACGCCTGGGTTTCCTGCAAAACGCGGTGGGTGCGATTGCCGGGCCGTTCGACGCCTTCCTCACCTTGCGCGGGGTGAAGACCCTGGCCCTGCGCATGGAGCGCCACTGCAGCAACGCGCTGGACCTGGCCCAATGGCTGGAGCGTCAGCCGCAGGTGGCGCGGGTCTATTATCCCGGGCTGCCGTCACACCCCCAGCACGAACTGGCGCAGCGCCAGATGCGTGGCTTCGGCGGGATGATTGCCCTGGACTTGAACAGCGACCTGGCCGGCGCCCGGCGGTTTCTCGAGGCGGTGCAGATCTTCGCCTTGGCCGAGAGCCTGGGGGGAGTGGAAAGCCTGATCGAACATCCGGCAATCATGACCCACGCCACCATTCCTCCTGCGACGCGGGCAGAGCTGGGGATTGGCGACGGGCTGGTGCGTTTGTCGGTTGGGGTGGAAGCGCTGGAAGACCTGCGCGCCGACCTGGCCCAGGCGCTGGCACGGATTTGAGGCGAGCGGTGCAACAGGCATAAAAAAATCCGCAATCCTTGAGGGGATTGCGGATTGTCGTGAGGCCCAGGGTTCAGCCTGGTGCGCATCGGGCTGATCAGAACATCTTCAGCTTCGGTGCGACTTCTGGCACGGGCTCATTCTTCGCGGTCTGGGCGTTCCAGCCGCCACCCAGGGCCTTGTACAGGTTCACTTCGCTGACCAGTTGCGACAGGCGATCGGTGATCAGCGATTGCTGCGCGCTGAACAACTGACGCTGGGCGTCGAGGAAGGTCAGGTTGCTGTCGACACCAATGCTGTAGCGACGCTCGGCCAGGCGGTAGTAATCCTGGTTGGCCTGGACGAAGTCACGCTGGGCCTGCAACTGCTGGTTGAAGGTCTGGCGTGCGGCGAGGCCGTCGGAGACTTCCTGGAAGGCGGTCTGGATCGACTTCTCGTACTGCGCAACGGTGATGTCTTTCTGGATTTTCGAGTAATCCAGACTGGCACTCAGGGCGCCGGCGTTGAAGATCGGCAGGTTGATCTGGGGCTGGAACAACCAGGTCCCCGAACCGCCCTTGAACAGGCCGGACAGGTCCGGGCTGAGCGTGCCAGCATTGGCCGTCAGGCTGATGCTCGGGAAGAACGCTGCCCGCGCCGCGCCGATGTTGGCGTTGGCAGCCTTGAGGTTGTGCTCGGCGGCGAGGATGTCCGGACGTCGTTGCAGCAGGTCCGATGGCAGGCCGGCCGGCACTTCGCTGAGCAGGTTGTCGGCCAATGGCTTGGCGGCGCTCAGGTTGGCGGGCACGCCGGTACCCAGCAGCAGGGTCAGGCTGTTCTCGTCCTGGGCGACCAGGCGGGTGTACTTGGCCAGTTGCACCTTGGCGTTTTCCACCGAGGTCCGCGACTGGCTCAGGTCCAATGCCGAGGCCACGCCGACTTCGTTGCTGCGCGCGGTGAGGCGGTAGCTCTCTTCGAAGGTCGCGAGGGTGTCCTGCGTCAGCTTCAGCAGTTCCTTGTCGGCCTGCCAGGTCAGGTAGGCGTTGGCCACGTTGGCCACCAGGCTGAGCTGGGTACTGCGCCGCGCTTCTTCAGTGGCGAAGTAGGTCTGCAGCGCTTGCTCGTTGAGGCTGCGGATGCGCCCGAACAGGTCCAGCTCATAGGCGCTGACACCCAGCGTCGCCGAGTAGGAGCTGCTGATCCCGGCTTCACCGGTTTGCGAGGCGTCCGCCGGCAGGCGTTGGCGGCTGCCGCTGCCATTGGCCGAAACGGCGGGGAACAGGTCGGCGCGGGAAATGCGGTACTGGGCCGCATAGGCGTCGATGTTCAGCGCCGCGACGCGCAGGTCACGGTTGTTTTCCAGCGCGGTCTGGATCAGTTGCTGCAGGGCCGGGTCATGGAAAAACTGCTTCCAGCCTTGCTCGGCGGCGGCCTGGTTCGGCGCCTGGGCCGGCGAATAAGCCGGCCCTTGCGGGTACTGCCCGGCCACAGGGGCCTCGGGCTGCTGATAATCGGGTATCAGCGAGCAGCCACCGAGCACGAACGCGGCGACGGCTAGGGAGAGTAGCGACTTGCTCATTGGCCAGCCTCTTTAGGAGTTTCGGTGGCGTCATCCGGCTTGGCGATCTTGCGCTGCCCCATGGACGACACGGTGACAAAGAACAGGGGTACCCAGAACACGGCCAGTACGGTAGCGGTGATCATACCGCCGATCACCCCGGTACCGATGGCGTGCTGGCTGCCCGAACCGGCGCCAGTGGAAATGGCCAGTGGCACCACGCCCAGGACGAACGCGAGCGAGGTCATGATGATCGGTCGCAGACGCATCCGGCAGGCCTCGATCGCGGCGTCGCGCAGCGTGCGTCCCTGTTCATGCAGTTCCTTGGCGAATTCGACAATCAGAATGGCGTTTTTCGCCGCCAGACCGATGGTCGTCAACAGGCCTACCTGGAAGTACACGTCGTTGGACAGGCCGCGCAAGCTGGTGGCGAGCAGGGCACCGATGATCCCCAGCGGCACCACCAACATCACCGCGATCGGAATCGACCAGCTTTCGTACAACGCTGCAAGACACAGGAACACCATCAGCAACGACAGGGCGTACAGGGCAGGCGCCTGGGAACCCGACAAGCGTTCCTCATAGGACAGACCCGTCCAGGAAATACCCACCCCCGCCGGAAGCTTCCTGGCCAGGGCTTCGACTTCCGCCATGGCTTCACCGGTGGAATAGCCCGGGGCCGGAGCACCGAGGATTTCCATGGCTTCCACGCCGTTGTAACGCGCCAGCTTCGGCGAGCCGTAGATCCAGGTACCCTTGGCGAAGGCCGAGAACGGCACCATGGTTCCCTGGCTGTTGCGCACGTACCACTTCTTCAGGTCTTCAGGGGTCATCCGCGAACCCGGCACGCCCTGAATGTAGACCTTCTTCACCCGACCACGGTCGATGAAGTCGTTGACGTAGCTACTGCCCAGGGCAATCGACAGGGTGTTGTTGATGTCGGTCAGCGTGACGCCCAGGGCGCTGGCTTTCTCGTCGTCGATTTCCAGCTGGAACTGCGGTTCGTCGTTCAGGCCGTTAGGACGCACCTGGGACAGCACCTTGCTCTGTGCTGCCATGCCGAGGAACTGGTTGCGCGCTTCCATCAGCTTCTCGTGTCCGATACCGGCGCGGTCCTGCAGGAACACGTCGAAACCGGTGGCGTTACCCAACTCCAGTACCGCCGGCGGGGCGAAGGCGAACACCATGGCATCACGGAACGTGAAGAAGTGCTGCTGGGCCCGTTCTGCGACCTTGAACACGCTGTTGTCGGCGTTACGCTCGTCCCACGGCTTGAGCATGATGAACGCCATACCCGAGCTTTGGCCACGGCCGGCGAAGTTGAAGCCGTTGACCGTGAACACCGAGGCAACCGCATCACCTTCACCGCCGTCCTTGCCGGAACGCAGGAGGTATTCGCGCATTTCATCGACCACCACCTGAGTGCGCTGAGCACTGGAGCCGGCCGGGGTCTGGACCTGGGCGAACAATACGCCCTGGTCTTCTTCCGGGAGGAACGCGGTCGGGATGCGGGTGAACAGCCAGACCATGCCGACGATGATGATCAGGTAGGCCAGCAGGTACGGAGCCTTGTGCGTGAGGATGTTGCCCACGCCGCGCTCGTAGCTGCGTACGCCGCGATCGAAGTTGCGGTTGAACCAGCCAAAGAAACCACGCTTGGGCGTGCCGTGCTCACCCTTGGGAATGGCTTTGAGCATGGTGGCGCAGAGGGCCGGGGTGAAGATCAGGGCGACCAATACCGAGAGGGCCATGGCCGAGACGATGGTGATCGAGAACTGCTTGTAGATCACCCCGGTAGAACCGCTGAAGAACGCCATCGGCAGCAGTACCGCCGACAGCACCAGGGCAATCCCCACCAGTGCGCCCTGGATCTGGCCCATGGACTTCTTGGTGGCTTCCTTGGGCGACAGGCCTTCTTCGCTCATCACCCGTTCGACGTTTTCCACCACGACGATGGCATCGTCCACCAGCAAGCCGATGGCCAGGACCATACCGAACATGGTCAGGGTGTTGATGCTGAACCCGAACGCCGCGAGGATGCCGAAGGTACCCAGCAGTACCACCGGCACGGTCATGGTGGTAATGACGGTGGCGCGGAAGTTTTGCAGGAACAGGAACATCACCAGGAACACCAGCACGATCGCTTCGACCAGGGTGTGTACTACGCCCTTGATCGATTCGGTCACCACTGGAGTGGTGTCGTACGGGAAGACCACTTCCATGCCTTCAGGGAAGAACGGCTTGAGGCTTTCGATGGTGGTGCGCAAGGCTTTGGCAGTATCCAGCGCGTTGGCGCCGGTCGCCAGTTTCACCGCAAGGCCGGAGGCCGGTGCGCCGTTGAACTGGGCGTTGATACTGTAGTTCTCACCACCCAGGGCGACATCGGCGACATCCTTGAGGCGAACCTGGGAGCCGTCCTTGTTGACCTTGAGCAGGATTTCCTTGAACTGCTCGGCAGTCTGCAGGCGGGTCTTGCCGATGATCGTGGCGTTCAACTGGGTGCCGGGCAGGGCAGGCAGGCCGCCGAGCTGACCGGACGAGACCTGGACGTTTTGTGCCGCAACGGCGGCCTTGACGTCCACCGGAGTCAGGTTGAAGTTGTTCAGCTTGGCCGGGTCCAGCCAGATGCGCATGGCGTACTGGGCACCGAACACCTGGAAGTCACCGACGCCGGCGGTCCGGGAAATCGGGTCCTGCATGTTGGACACGATGTAGTTGGACAGGTCGTCCTTGGTCATGCTGCCGTCACGCGACACCACACCGATCACCAACAGGAAGTTCTTCACTGCCTTGGTGACGCGGATCCCCTGTTGCTGCACTTCTTGCGGTAGCAGCGGGGTGGCCAGGTTCAGTTTGTTCTGCACCTGGACCTGGGCGGTGTCGGAGTTGGTGCCTTGCTCGAAGGTCGCGGTGATGGTCATGGTGCCGTCGGAGTTACTTTCCGAAGACACATAACGCAGGTTGTCGATACCGTTGAGCTGTTGCTCGATCACCTGGACCACGGTGTCCTGCACGGTCTGTGCGGAAGCACCTGGGTAGGTCACAGAGATGGCGATCGCCGGTGGTGCGATGCTCGGGTACTGGTTGATAGGCAGCTTGAGGATCGATAGAGCCCCGACCAACATGATCACCAGGGCAATTACCCAGGCGAAAATCGGACGGTCGATAAAAAATTTCGACATGGTTTACTCCCCTTTGCCGCCTGCAGCTTTGTCTGTTGCCTGAGCAGGGGCCGGGTTTTTCGCGGCTACGTTGGTCGCTTCGCTGACTTTGACTTCAACGCCGGGCTTGACGTACTGCAGGCCTTCGGTGATCAGGCGATCGCCTGCCTTGAGGCCGTCTTCGATCAGCCATTGGCTGCCCACGGTGCGGCTGGCCTTGAGCTGGCGCAGTTCGACCTTGTTGTCAGGGCCTACTACCAGTGCTGTTGGCGATCCTTTGAGGTCACGGGTCACGCCTTGTTGCGGCGCCAGGATGGCGGCAGCGTTGACCCCGGCCTGCAACTGGGCGTGGACGAACATGCCTGGCAGCAGGGTGTGATCAGGGTTGGGGAATACCGCGCGCAAGGTCACGGAACCGGTGGCTTCATCGACCGAGACTTCGGAGAACTCCAGCTTGCCCTGACGCTTGTACTCACTGCCATCCTCGAGGGTCAGCTTGACCATCGCGGCGTTTTCACCGGCTTTCTGCAGGCGACCGCTTTCCAGCTCGCGGCGCAATTCCAGCAGTTCCACCGAAGATTGCGTCACATCGACATAGATCGGGTCCAGTTGCTGGATCACGGCCATGGCGTCGGCCTGGCCATTGTTGACCAGGGCACCTTCGGTGACGTTGGAGCGCCCGATGCGCCCGGTCAGCGGCGCCAGTACCTTGGTGTAGCGCACGTTGATCTGGGCGGTCTGCAGCGAGGCTTCCGATTGCAGGCGGTTGGCCAGGGCAGTGTCGTACTCCTGGCGGCTGACGGCTTGTTCGGTGACCAGTTGTTTGTAGCGATCGGAAATCGATTTGGTCGATTGCAGATTGGCTTCGGCGCTTTTCAAGGTGGCCTGGTAGACCGAAGGATCGATCTGGTAGAGCTGCTGGCCTTCCTTGACCTCGGCGCCTTCTTTGAACAGGCGCTTGAGGATGATGCCGTTGACCTGTGGGCGAACTTCCGCGATGCGGTAGGCCGTGGTGCGGCCCGGCAGTTCGGAGGTCAGGGTAAAGGCTTGGGCTTGCAGGGTAACGACGCCGACCTGAGGGGCTTGTGCAGCAGGGGCCGCCTCTTCCTTTTTACATCCGCTGAGCAGCGATGCCAGGGCGACGGCAGTGACCAGGGCGGTAACAGCTGGCTTGAATTGCATGAAGATCCTCGGGTCAGGCGCGCACAGTGCGCACTAGAAAAGTGGAAAGATGAAAAAGTCGCGGTGAGTGGATAAGTAGCTTGCTAAGGAATATACTTACGTTCATGGTTGTTTGTAAACACTTTTGACCGCGTACACACCCGGTTACCAGAGCTGTTTCAAGGTGTGAATTGTAGGCCGGGGACCAGGCCCGTAAGAGGTGATCCCCACATTTGTTCAGAAGATGTTCAGGCATCGCTGAAGCATTCCTGATTGAGGTTTTACTGCCATGGTTCGTCGCACAAAAGAGGAAGCACAAGAAACCCGCAACCAGATACTCGAAGCCGCGGAGCAAGCCTTTTACGAGCGGGGCGTGGCGCGCACTACGCTGGCGGACATCGCCACCCTGGCCGGGGTGACTCGTGGTGCTATCTACTGGCATTTCAGCAACAAGGCCGACCTGGTGCAGGCCATGCTCGACAGTCTGCGCGAGCCGCTGGACGAGATGGCGCGGGCGAGCGAAAGTGCAGACGAAGAAGATCCGCTGGGCTGCATGCGCAAGCTGCTGATTCATTTGTTTCATCAAGTTGCCTTGGACCCGAAGACCCGCCGCATCAATGAGATTCTGTTTCACAAGTGTGAGTTCACAGATGAAATGTGTGATCTGCGCCAACAACGTGTGTCAGCCAGCCTCGAATGCAACCTGCGAATCGGTCTAGCCCTGAGCAATGCCGTCAATCGAGGCCAGTTGCCGGAAAACCTCGACACCGCCCGCGCCGCGATCAGCTTGCATGCTTATATTGACGGCATCCTGTACCAATGGTTGCTGGCCCCCGACAGCTTTGAATTGCACACCGAAGCCGAACGTTGGGTCGATACCGGGCTGGGCATGCTGCGCTTGAGCCCCAGTCTGCGTAAATGAAACAAAATGAAACCTAGCTCCCGGCAAGTCAACCGTTGGAGTCCCCCGAGGATCATTTTGCTTCACGCACCTTTTTGCAATGGGGTGCTTTTATATACGGGCTCGTGCCAGGTTGACAGCTATCAAGCTACATAATTTGTATGGATTTTGTGTCGAGCTTGCATGGGGGCATGAGCTTTGAACGGACACCACCGCTCGTGAAAAAGACCCCCGGCTTTGCGAGTCGGGGGTCTGGAGTGTGGCGAAAACAGACATCAGCATGCTGGTCGGATCGTTTTTTCATCGGCGTATTTTGTGTCTGATCAGTATCAACCGATTATCAGGTCGACGCTAAAACTGAAGGGCGCCTCTTCATTCTTTTTCGTGAAGTTGGTATTGACCCTATATGAGCTGCTGCTGTTGCCGGATAGGGTTACTGTCTTTTTCCAATTTGGGTTCAGGGTTGGATGCAGGAAGCCGTAACCCACTGAAACTGTAAGTTCAATGGCTAACGTGCAGATCAATCCATCTTCGGCGATGTACGAGAACTGTTGTAGGATCGGAGCGAACTTCCTTTTTTTGTAACTCAGTCCATTGCTGGAGAAATCCCGAAAGTAAGGAAGTTCGAGAGTTTCCTCATCATTCTTTTCGATGTCGAAATCTGACAGCGACGTTCCGGTCAAATCCCAGCCTGCTTCCAAGAGCCGGATCGGGCCATTTGTGTTGTTGGAGATGTTGATGGTCATGACGGTGTACTTATCAGGGTATTTGCTGGCTGAGGCAGAAAAGCTGAAGTCTCCAGATTCATATTCTGTTTGTGCGATGATGCGGGGCGCATGTAGCGGGCCGTTATTGTCCATGCTGTTAATCCTTTAGTTTTTGAGGGGCTTTCCATGGCACTCGATTTGTTGTGGCGAGGCGTTATGAAGTATTAAGTTGATTTTTGAGTTTGTCTGGGTTGTTGTTGTAAGTTTTTATGCGGGTGGGTGTGATACTGGTTTGTTTAAAACAAAAAAGCCCGGCGTCCGAAACGCCGGGCTTTTCGCGTTTGCGCAGTTTTACAATGTTGGATAGTCGATGTAACCAACCGGACCCTGGGCATAAAACAGTTCCGGACGCGCTTCGTTCAGCGGCGCGTCGGCCTGCAAGCGTGCTGGCAGGTCCGGGTTGGCAATGAACGGCACGCCGAACGCCACTGCATCGGCCTTGCCGCTGGCCAGCCAGGCGTTGGCGCTGTCCTTGGTGAAACGCTCGTTGACAATGTACGGGCCACCGAAGGCGGCCTTGAGCTGTGGCCCGAGGCTGTCGCCGGCTTCTTTTTCCCGCGAGCAGATGAACGCAATACCGCGCTTGCCCAATTCACGTGCCACGTAGGTGAAGGTTTCGGCCAGGTTGTCGTCGCCCATGTCATGCAGGTCGGCACGGGGTGACAAGTGCATACCCACGCGGCCGGGGCCCCAGACTTCGATCGCGGCGTCAGTCACTTCCAGCAGCAGGCGCGCGCGGTTTTCCAGCGAGCCACCGTAATGGTCGGTGCGCTGGTTGGTGCTGCTTTGCAGGAACTGGTCGAGCAGGTAGCCGTTGGCACCGTGGATCTCGACGCCATCAAAGCCTGCGGCCTTGGCGTTTTCGGCGCCCACCCGGTAAGCGTCGACGACGTCGGCGATCTCGGCAATTTCCAGGGCGCGCGGGGTTGGGAAGTCGGCGAGGGGGCGAACCAGGCTGACATGGCCTTTAGGCTGCAGGGCACTTGGCGCGACCGGTGCTTCACCGTTGAGGTAGGAGGGGTGGGAAATTCGCCCCACGTGCCACAGTTGCAGGAAAATCTTGCCCCCGGCGCCGTGGATGGCCTTGGTCACGTTGCTCCAGCCACGCACCTGATCGTTGGACCAGATGCCCGGGGTGTCCGGGTAGCCCACGCCCATGGGCGTGACCGACGTGGCTTCGCTGAGGATCAGCCCGGCGGAGGCACGCTGCACGTAGTACTCGGCCATCAGGGCGTTGGGCACCCGGCCTTCGTCCGCACGGCAGCGGGTCAGCGGGGCCATGATGATGCGGTTGGCCAACTCGAGGTCGCCCAGTGTGATCGGATCGAAAATAGTCGTCATGTAATAGCGCTCGTAGGCAGATCAGTGGGTCGCAGGGGCCAGTTCGGCGTCGCCGCCCTGGCGGAAGGTAATCAGGGTCACCAGCAGGGCGAGCACCGCCAGTACCGCGGCCGCGAGAGGCACGCTGGTCAGGCCGAAACCATGGGCGATCACGCTGCCGCCGACCCAGGCGCCGAGAGCGTTGCCGATGTTGAAGGCACCGATGTTCAGGGTCGATACCAGGTTCGGTGCGGCTTTGCCGTAGGTCACCACGTTGACTTGCAGGGCCGGCACGGCGGCAAAACACGCCGTGGCCCAGAGGAACAGGGTGATTTCGGTGGGGATCAGCGCAACGCTGGTCCAGGTCAGTACGGTGGAGATCACGGCCATCGAGATGAACACGCCGATCAGCGTGGCGGCCATGCCCTTGTCAGCCAGCTTGCCGCCGATAATGTTGCCGACCGTCAGGCCCAGGCCGATCAGCATCAGGGTCCAGGTCACACCGCGGGGCGAGACGCCGGTGACTTCGCCCAGCAGCGGCGCGACATAGGTGAACAGCGTGAACACTGACGCGGCGAACAGCGCGGTCATGCTCAGGGACAGCCAGATACCAGCACCCTTGAGGGCTCGCAGTTCGGCGCGCATGTCGAGCTTTTCTTCATCGCGCTTGGCCGGCAGGAAGCGGATCAGGCCGATCAGCGCGACCACGCCGATCACGGTCACCGCCCAGAAGGTCGAGCGCCAGCCGGCTTGCTGACCGAGTGCAGTACCCAGCGGTACGCCAAGCACGTTGGCCAGGGTCAGGCCGGTGAACATCAAGGCCACGGCCGAAGCACGCTTGTTGGCCGGCACCAGGCCTGCCGCGACCACCGAGCCGATGCCGAAAAATGCACCGTGGCAGAGGGCGGTGACCACCCGGGCAAACATCAGCACGTGGTAGTCGGTGGCCAGGGCGCAGAGCAGGTTGCCGACTATGAAAATCCCCATCAACGCCACCAGCGCAGCCTTGCGTGGCAGTTTGGCGGTGGCCAGGGCCATGAACGGCGCACCGATGGCTACGCCCAGGGCGTAACCGGTCACCAGCCAGCCGGCGCCGGGAATCGACACACCGAGGTCGGCCGCCACATCGGGCAGCAGACCCATGATGACGAACTCGGTGGTGCCGATGGCGAAGGCGCTCAAGGCCAGGATGAGGAGCGAGAGGGGCATGGGGGAGTCCTTGTCGAGCTCGTCAGAGCTCTTTGCCTAAGGTGTCGAGGAACGCCTGGATGGTTTCCTCGTTACGTTTGTAGAAATGCCATTGGCCGACTTTCTGGCTGCGGATCAGGCCGGCCCGGTGCAGGGTCGCCAGGTGTGCGGAGACAGTCGATTGCGACAGGCCGCAGCGTTGGTCGATTTGCCCACAGCACACGCCGAAGTCGGTGCTGTGTTCCTGATCGGGGAACTGGGTCGCGGGGTCTTTCAGCCAGTTGAGGATGTCTCGCCGTACTGGGTGCGCCAGGGCTTTTATTATTTCGTCGAGGTCGATGGTGGACATGGCAGTGCTCGAATTGGGTAAAACGTTATATCGCGATGAGGCGAACTTTAAATCGGTACTTCGCGATATACCAATATGATTTTGATCTGAGGTCAGCTTAAATCGGTATATCGGGTTATAACGATATGTGAGGCGCGGTGCTAAGCTACGCGCTATGAACTATCTCGCACATCTTCACCTCGGTGGCCAGCGTCCCGGTCAATTGCTCGGCAGTTTGTACGGCGACTTTGTCAAAGGCCGGCTGCAAGGGCAGTTTCCTGCGGAGATCGAGGACGCCATCACCCTGCATCGACAAATCGATGTGTTTACCGACCGTCATGGCTTGGTGGACGTCGCATTGTCGCGTTTCAGCCTGACCCGGCGACGGTATGCCGGGATCGTGCTCGACGTGTTTTTCGACCATTGCCTGGCACGGGATTGGGCGTTGTATGCCGATTCGTCGCTGCCGGCCTTCACTTCGGACGTGTATCGGGTGCTCGCCGCCGAACCGCAGTTGCCGGGGCGGCTGGCGCAGATCGCGCCCTACATGGCGGCGGATGATTGGCTGGGTTCGTATCGCGAGTTTGCGGTACTCGACCAGGTGCTGCGGGGGATCTCGCGGCGCCTGTCACGTCCCGAAGAACTGGCCGCCGCGATGCAGGAGCTGGAGCGCTTGTATGAACCGCTGAGCGAGGACTTTCGTGTGTTCTATCCCGAGCTGCAGCGGTTTGCGGCGCAGCACCTGCGTACCGCTTGAGGCCCTTGGGGCTCAGGCCGCGATCAACTCACCCGCAGGCCGTGGTCGGGCCGGTTGTGCCACGTCACCAAACAGGGCGCTGTGCACGGCTTGCTGGGCGGCAAACGCCAGGGCAGCGCGCTCCTGACCGTGACAGGTTATGGGCGTGAGCAGGTGGATGTGCACGTCGCCCTGATCATTGGCGAACAGGCGCATCAGGTGTGACAGCAGGTCATCATCGCCGATGAAGGGAGCCAGGGGGTCGATTTGCCCGTCGCGCAGGTAACGGATCGCTACCGGTTGCAGGGCGACATCGGCGTCGATGGCGGCCGAGAGCAGGCGGCCGTGGAAAGTGCGCAGCGAGCGACCATCGGTGGTGGTGCCTTCGGGGAACATCAGCAGCGGATGTTGCTGTAGCAGGTGGCGGCTCATCTGCTTGCGGATCAGTTGGCTGTCACCTGCGCCCCGGCGGATGAACAGGCTGCCGGCCTTGGCCGCAAGCCAGCCGGCGACCGGCCAGGCGCGCACTTCGGCCTTGGACAGGAACGACAGCGGGGTGAGCATGCCCAGCAAGGGAATGTCGGTCCATGACACATGATTGCTGACCCAGAGCATCGGCTGTTGCGGCAGCTGCCCATGCACCGTCACGCGAAAGGGCAGGGCGCGGCTCAAGCGCTTCATGAAAAACCGCGACCAGCGTTGGCGCCGCAGCATCGAGTTGGCCACCCCCAGGCGCTCGAACAGGCCAAATACCAAGGCCATGCTCAAGCCCAGCGCCACCACCAGCAATACCCTGGCCACCCGCACGTACACCCGCAAGCGGCTCATTACACGGCCGCCTTGAAGTGCTTGGCGTAACGCGGGCAGAGCTCGTCGCGCTTGAGCAGGATGAACACATCGGCGACCTGGAAATCTTCGTCCCAGCACGGCTCGCCACAGATCTTCGCGCCCAGGCGCATGTAGGCCTTGAGCAGCGGCGGCATTTCGGCAATCACGTTGGACGGGATGTCGAGGCTGGGCAGCGGCTTTTTCGGTTCGGCGCGCAGGTGCTCGGTACACAGATAACGCTCGCGCAGGCGCTGCATGATGGCGTGGGCCTGGATCCCGCCGTCCTGCATCGGAATGCTCGCGCAGCCCATCAGGTAGCTGTAGCCACCCTGGTTCAGGACCTCGGCCAGCTCCCCCCACAGCACGGCGATGGTGCCGCCGTTGCGATAGGCCGGGTCGACGCAGGTGCGGCCGATTTCCAGGATCGGTCCTTGCAGATGCACCAGGCCGTGCAGGCTGAATTCCTCTTCACTGTAGAAACGCCCCAGGCTGCTGGCCGCCGTGTGGTCGAGCAGGCGGGTGGTCGCCACCAGGCGTCCGGTGTTCAGGTCCCGCACACCGATGTGGCTGCAGTGAACATCGTAGTCGTCCATGTCCAGACCCTGTTCCGCGCCTTTGAGCTTGGCGTTGAACTCACCGCTAAAGACATTGAAGCGCAGGGCCTGGGCTTGCTGCAGGGCCTCGGCACCGATCAGGCGTTCGGCTTGCAGGCGGCGTTCAGTGCCGGTGTCGCGGATGCAGGCGATCTGGGTCATGGCGAATCTCCGTACTGGCTGCTCACCCGTCATGGGTTGCAGTCGATCGACTTTGTTGTGCAAAGTCAGGCTATGTAGCCCCGGTGTCATCGCCATGAAGCTTTGGTGATGCTTGTATGACAGCCCATAAGGAGCCGTATATGCCTTGGCAAGCCCTGCTGAACTGCCGCACACGATTGCCCGCAAACCCCGACCTGGCCGAGGGTTACGCCCGATTGCTGGAAACCTTGGGGGCGGTAACGCCGTTCGAACTGGCCGTGCGCGGTGCCCGTTTGATGGCCACACCCGGCTGGGCATTTCTGGTGGGTTACCAGGCTGCCTTGCGCATGTTGTGGCCCAGCGCACCCCTGAGCCTGGGGGCTCTGTGTGCGACCGAACAGCGCAGCCTGCGTCCGGCGGACATGCAAACGCGCTTGAGCGACCTGCGCCTGAGCGGGCGCAAGGACTTCGTCACCGCCGGCGACGCGGCGGACTGGTTGCTGATTGCCGCCCGCAGCGAAGAGCCGGGTCAGTCCCCGCGCTTGAGCCTGGCGGTGGTGTATCCCGGTGAGCCGGGAGTGCGCCTGGAGAAACTGCCCGCCATTCCCTTGATGCCGGACATCAGCCACGGCCGGCTGTTTCTCGACGGCGCCTTGTGTGAACTGCTGGCCGGCGATGGCTGGGATGCCTACGTCAAACCCTTCCGCACCCTGGAAGACCTGTACGTGCTCAGCGCCCTGTGCGCCTGGCTGTATGGCGTCGGCCAGGACAGTGACTGGCCGCAAGCGCTGCAACTCAAGTTGCTGGCGCTGCTGGCCGGGTGCGCCGAGCTCAGCCGGCAACCGCCCAACAGCAGCGCCGGGCATGTCCTGCTCGGTGGCCTGTTCGCCCAGTTCGACGGTTTGCAGGGGGCGCTGGATGAAGCCTTTGCCGATGGCCCGCCACAGTGGGCGGCCTTGTGGACGCGCGATCGAGCGGCACTCGACCTGGCGGCGGGGGCACGGGCCAAGCGGTTGGCCAAGGCGCTGGCTGCGGCTTTGTAGAATTGTCACCTGGCTGGACTAGGCTCAGCAGGTTCCTCCTGCCGAGTCCCACCCATGTTCAAAGGTGTTTCCCTGCTGTTGATGTTGTTGTGCAGTTGCGCGGTGACTGCACAGAACTGGCCCGCCGAACAATGGGCGCCAGGTCCTCCCGGCAGTGCGCCGGCACTGGCGGCGCTGGAGGACTACGCCTTTGCCCGCCGTGACGAGGCCACTCGCAAGGGCATCCGCACCGATGCCTTGCTGGTGATCCGTGACGGTCAACTGGTCTATGAGCGTTACACCGGCGGCACCACGGCTGACACCCCGCACCTGACCTGGTCGGTCAGCAAAAGCCTGATGGCCGCCGTGCTGGGCGTGGCCTATGGCGAAGGCCGGTTCTCCTTGCAGGACCCGGTGGCGAAGTTCTTGCCTGCCTTGATGCCTCATCCCGGGATCAGTTTCGCCGATCTGCTGCACTGGGCGTCAGGGTTGGATTGGCAGGAAGACTATGAGTACGCCCCCTTGAACTCATCGGTGGTAGCCATGCTGTATACCCGTGGGCATACCGATATGGCGGGATTCACCGCCGCACATCCGGCATTCGGCACACCTGGGCAACACTTTCGTTATTCCAGCGGCGACAGCAACCTGTTGTCTGCGGCGCTGAAAAACATCCTGGGTGCGCAGCGTTACGCCGACTATCCCTGGACCGCGCTGTTCGAACCCCTGGGCATTCGCAGCGCCGTGTGGGAGCGTGACGCCACGGGCACCTTTGTCGCGTCCTCCTACGCCTACATGACTGCCCGCGACCTGGCGCGCATCGGTCTGCTGATGCAGCGCCAGGGTCGTTGGGGCGAGCGCCAGTTGCTGCCGGCCGATTGGGTCGCGTTCAATCTCCAGCCTTTTGCCCACTACCAGGCCAATCAGGATGCCGCCGTGCCGGGCGGTCATTGGTGGCTCAATCGCCCGGTGGATGGCGCGCCGCCGCCCTGGCCCGATGCGCCGCCAGACAGCTTCGCTGCCTTGGGCCACTGGGGGCAGGCGCTGTACGTGCTGCCTGCCGAGAAACTGGTGATCGTGCGTTATGCCGATGACCGTGATGGCAGTTACCGTCACAACGAACTGCTCAAACGCGTCCAGGCTGCTTTCCCGCCGCAGGTGTTGCCATGAGCGGTAATGTTGTGCGGCGCCGGCCGCTGCTCAGCCTGCTGCTGGTGCTGATAGTCCTGTTGCTGGGCTGGGGCTGGCAGCAGCGGGTTGCCTTGTCGGCGTTCCCCGACATCCTCAGCGCCTACACCGCCAAGGAGTACTGCTCGTGTCGCTACGTCGCCGGTCAGTCGGCGGCGTATTGCCAGGGGTACGTCAAGCAGTACCTGCCCATCAGCGGTTTTGTCGATGACCCCGAGCACAAACGGGTCACGGCCAGCGGCCTGGGACGCAGCCATATCGCCCGTTGGCTGGGCGTGCGCGAAGGCTGTCGACTGCTTCCGTGATCTTCCAGGTTTGCAATCGGCAGCGGGCCAGTTAAGGTTCGTTCAGGTTTATCGTCCCCACGAGTGTCTATGTTCAACCGCTCCCTCTATAAAGCAGTCGCGTTCTCGCTGCTGGCCGGCTGCGCCGCGTCGGCCCAGGCCAACTGGTACCTGGACGGCGAGTCGTCACGCCTGTCGTTTATCTCCACCAAGAACACCCATGTCAGCGAGGTCCAGCGCTTTCTGGTGCTGCACGGCAAGGTCGATCCCAAGGGCCTGGCGCAAGTCGAGGTCGAGCTGGACTCGATCAACAGTGGCGTGCCGCTGCGTGATGAACGCATGCGCAAAGAGCTGTTCGAGATCGAGGCGTTTCCTGATGCGTTGATTACCACCCAAATCGACCTGCGGCCGATCAACGACCTGGCCCCCGGTGCGCAGCTGGAGTTGCGCCTGCCATTGACCGTCAGCCTGCACGGCAAGCAGCACAGCTACGACGCCGAGTTGCTGGCGACCCGTCTGGATGACCGGCGATTCCAGGTGGTGACCCTGGAGCCGGTGGTGATCAGCGCCGCGGATTTTGATCTGCTGCCGGGGCTGGAACGGCTGCGCAAGCTGGCCGACCTGTCGGCCATCAGTCTGTCGGTACCGGTGGGCGCGGTACTGATTTTCACGGCGCGCTGACATGGCCGGCGCGGTGTTCCCATGGCGTGACGGCAACCGCTTTGAATTGCTGGTCGACGGCCCGCAGTTCTTTCCACGCATGCTGCAGGCGATTACCAATGCCCGGGAGCAGGTCGAACTGGAGCTCTACCTGGTGGAGGCGGGTGCCTGCGCCGAGGCAATGGTGCAAGCGCTGGTGCAGGCGGCCGAGCGCGGCGTGCGGGTGCGATGCCTGTTCGATGATTATGGCAGCCTGGCCTTTACCCTGGGCTTGCGGCGGCGCCTGAGCGAGGCCGGTGTCGAGCTGCGCCTGTACAATCGTCTGAGCTGGCGGCGCTGGGTGCGCAACCTGTACCGCGACCACCGCAAGTTGCTGCTGGTCGACCAGGCACTGGCGGTGGTCGGTGGCACCGGGGTCACGGATGAATTCTGGACGCCGGGTCACGACAGCAGCGAATGGCATGAGGTGATGGTGGAAATCAGTGGCCCGCTGGTGCACGACTGGCAGTCGCTGTTCGATCGCCAATGGCTTGCCAACCGCCACCGCCGCGCCTGGAAACCGGCCTCGGCCTTCGGTCTGCCGCGCTTGCCCCGGGTGCCGCCGATGGGGGATGGGATGGGTCGGGTGGCCTATGCCGACGCCGGCCAGCACCGGGACATCCTGCAATCGCTGTTCCGCGCCCTCAACAGCGGGCAGCGACGCATCTGGCTGGCGACCCCGTATTTCCTGCCGACCTGGAAGATCCGCCGCTCCCTGCGCAAGGCCGCCGCACGGGGCATCGATGTGCGCCTGCTGCTGACCGGGCCACGCACCGACCACCCCTCGGTGCGGTATGCCGGGCATCGTTACTACCCGCGGTTACTCAAGGCCGGGGTGAAAATCTTCGAGTACCAGCCGTGTTTCCTGCACCTGAAAATGGTCCTGGTGGATGACTGGGTGAGCATCGGCTCGTGCAACTTCGATCACTGGAACCTGCGGTTCAATCTGGAAGCCAACCTCGAGGCCCTCGATACCGGCCTGACCCAGGCGGTGGTGGCGAGTTTCGAGCGGGACTTCGGCCTGAGCCAACAGGTCAGCCTGGAGGAATGGCAACGCCGGCCGTTGTGGCGCCGGATCAAGCAGCGGGTATGGGGATGGGTGGATCGGGTGGTGGTGAACCTGCTGGATCGGCGGGGCTGAGCCCCACCTTGCAAATACCCCAAACCCCTGTGGGAGCAAGCAGGCGCTTACTTCCACAGGGTGGTATTGCCTTTGCGGTTAGAGCAGCTCGAAGCTCTGCTGCGTCACCGCCTCGGAATCCAGGCCGATCTGCACGTTGAACTTGCCGGGTTCCGCTGCGTACTTGAGCTGGGTGTTGTAGAACTTCAGGTCGTCCTCATCGATGCTGAAATGCACGACTTTCTGTTCGCCGGCCTTGAGCAGCACTTTCTGGAAGTCCTTGAGTTCCTTGATCGGGCGGATCATCGACCCGGTTTCGTCCTGGATGTACAACTGCACCACGGTTTCGCCGTCACGCTTGCCGGTGTTCTTGACCGTCACGCTGGCGTCGATCTTGCCGGTCTTGTTCAGCGTGGTCGACGACAGCGCCATCTCCGACAGGCTGAACTGGGTGTAGCTCAGGCCATAACCGAACGGGTAGAGCGGGCCGGTGGTGTCATCGAAGTACTGGGAGGTGTAGTTGCCCGGCTTGCCCGGCGTGAACGGGCGGCCGATGGTCAGGTGGTTGTAGTAGGTCGGAATCTGCCCCACCGAACGCGGGAAGCTGATGGGCAGCTTGCCGGACGGGTTGTAGTCGCCGAACAGTACATCGGCGATGGCATTGCCGCCTTCGGTGCCACTGAACCAGGTTTCGAGGATCGCGTCGGCTTGTTCGTGCTCCTCGAGAATGGTCAGCGGCCGGCCGTTCATCAGCACCAGAACCAACGGTTTGCCGGTGGCCTTGAGCGCCTTGATCAACTCGCGCTGGTTGGCTGGCAGGTTTAGGTCGGTGCGGCTCGAGGATTCGTGGGACATGCCCCGGGACTCGCCTACGGCGGCAACGATCACATCGGCGTGCTGCGCGGCTTTCACCGCTTCGTCGATCAGTACCTGCGCCGGACGTGGGTCATCGACCACTTCCGGGGCATCGAAGTTGAGGAAGTTCAGGTAGTCGACGACTTTCTTGTCCGAGGTGATGTTGGCGCCTCGGGCATAGTGCAGGGTGGCCTGGTCGCCGAGGGCGCGGGTCATGCCGTCGAACAGCGTCACCGATTGCGCCGGACGCCCGGCGGCGGCCCAACTGCCCATCATGTCGATCGGCGCCTTGGCCAGCGGACCGACCAGGACGATGTTCGCGGTTTTCTTCAGCGGCAGGGTTTCGTTGTGGTTCTTCAGCAACACCAGGCTGCGGCGCGCCACGTCCCGGGCTTCGGCACGGTGCAGGCGGCTCTCGGCATAGGTGTCGACCGGGTCATCCTCGGCTTTGCCGATGCGCAGGTACGGGTCCCGGAACAGACCCATGTCGTACTTGGCGCCCAGCACTTCACGCACGGCGTTGTCGATGTCGCTCTGCTCGATCTCGCCGGACTTCAGCAAGCCCGGCAGTTCCTTGCCGTACAGGGTGTCGTTCATGCTCATGTCGATGCCGGCCTTGATTGCCAGCTTCGCTGCTTCGCGCCCGTCATGGGCCACGCCGTGCTTGATCAGCTCGAAAATCGCCCCGTGGTCACTCACCGCCAGGCCCTTGAAGCCCCACTCCTTGCGCAGCAGGTCCTGCATCAGCCACATGTTGGCCGTGGCCGGAATGCCGTTGATCGAGTTCAGTGCCACCATCACCCCGCCCGCGCCGGCATCGATGGCCGCGCGGTACGGTGGCAGGTAGTCCTGGTACATCTTCACCGGACTCATGTCGACGGTGTTGTAGTCACGCCCGCCTTCGACCGCGCCATACAGGGCGAAGTGCTTGACGCTGGCCATGATGTTGTCGGCGCCGATCAGGCCGGTGCCCTGGTAGGCCTTGACCATCACCTGGGCAATGCGCGACACCAGGTAGGTGTCTTCGCCGAACCCTTCGGAGGTGCGGCCCCAGCGCGGATCGCGGGAGATATCGACCATCGGCGCGAAGGTGATGTCGAGGCTGTCGGCGGCGGCTTCCTTGGCGGCAACTCGCCCGCTCAGGCCGATGGCGTCCATGTCCCAGCTCGAGGCCAGGGCCAGCGGGATCGGGAAAATCGTGCGGTGGCCGTGGATCACGTCATAGGCGAAGAACATCGGGATCTTCAGCCGGCTGCGCATGGCCGCGTCCTGCATCGGCCGGTTTTCCGGGCGGGTGATCGAGTTGAACGTGCCGCCGATGTTCCCGGCGGCAATTTCCTTGCGGATCATCTCGCGCGGCATTTCCGGGCCGATACTGATCAGGCGCAACTGGCCGATCTTTTCGTCCAGGGTCATCTGCTTCATCAGGTTGCTGACAAACGCGTCCTTGTTCTCAATGGGGGCAGGCTTGGTATCGGCCATTACCGAGTGACTGGCCAGGCCGATGGCCAGGCTCAGCAAACACAGCTTCTTCATGAATAGTTTTCTCAAACGCTAAAACGACGGTCAGCGATACGCATCGGGTCAGCCAAAATTTAGGGAGCGACTATTGTTGTGTGGGTAAATGCAGCACACTTCGGAACTCTTTGTTCGCGCTGGGCATCTTTTAGCCGATTGGCGAGATGCAATCCAGTGGCGGGGGCAGATTAAGTCCCCAGAGGTTCAATTGAAGGCTGCCGGTCTATTTCCATCAGGAGCATCACTGACATGAATGTACAACAGCACTCTCGCTCGGCCTGGCAAGTCACGGTTCTAATGCTGCTGACCACGGTTCTGGCCGGCTGCGGCATCAACACCATTCCCACCCTCGACGAGCAGGCCAAGGCGGCCTGGTCGCAAGTGCAGAACCAGTACCAGCGACGCGCCGACCTGATCCCCAACCTGGTGGAAACGGTCAAGGGGTATGCCAAGCATGAGCAGGACACCCTGACCGCAGTGATCGAGGCGCGGGCCAAGGCCACCTCGATCCAGGTCGACGCCAGCACCCTGGACAATCCGGAAAAACTCAAACAGTTCCAGCAGGCCCAGGATGGCTTGAGCAGTGCGCTGAGCCGTTTGATGGTGGTCTCCGAACGCTATCCGGACCTCAAAGCCAACCAGAACTTCCTGGCCCTGCAATCCCAGCTTGAAGGCACGGAAAACCGTATCAGCGTGGCCCGTCGTGATTTTATCGCCGCCGTGCAGGCCTACAACACCGAGATCCGCACCTTCCCGGGTCGCCTGTGGCACAGCGTGATGTACAGCGATCTGCCGATCCGCGAGACCTTCGAGGCCACCAGCCCCGACGCCGATAAAGCACCGCAAGTGAAGTTCTGATCAGGCTTGCATGAGGTGTCGATGCGTTTATTACGGATAGGCCTGGCGCTGTGGCTCCTGGCATGTGTGACCACCGTCCAGGCGGCGCTGACGTTTCCGGCGCTGACGGGGCGGGTGGTGGACACCGCCCAGATGATCGACCCGGCTGTTCGCGAACAACTGAGCCAGCAGTTGCAGGCGCTGGAGCAGACCAGTGGCGACCAGATCGTGGTGGTCACCGTGCCCGACCTGCAAGGCCTGCCCATCGAGGACTACGGTTATCAATTGGGCCGCCACTGGGGTATCGGCCAGAAGGGCAAGGACAATGGCGCGCTGCTGATCGTCGCCCGGGATGAGCGCAAATTGCGCATCGAAGTCGGCTACGGCCTGGAAGGCGTGCTGACCGATGCGCAGTCCTGGGTGATCATCAACCAGGTGATCGCGCCGGCATTCAAGACCGGCAACTACAGCAAGGGAATCAGCGACGGTGTCGCGGCGATGTTGCAGGTGGTGGGTGGTGACCCGCTGGCTGTACCGGCCCATGTGGCGGACGCCAATTTCGCCAAGGATAATCCGGCGTTCTCCATCGGCTTGTTCGTGCTGCTGCTGATCGTGCTGTGGTTGTGCAATCGCATGGGGTTGCCGGTGGGCGCGATTCTTCTCGCCATTCTCAGCAGCAGTGGCCGTGGCGGTGGAGGCGGCGGTGGCGGTGGCGGTGGCTTCAGAGGTGGCGGTGGTGGTTTCGGCGGTGGCGGGGCTTCGGGCGGCTGGTAATGACAATAACTAAAGAGCAACTGCAACCATGGCATTACTGAGCGAACACGAACAACGCCAGGTCGCCGAAGCGATCGCCAAGGTCGAGCAACAGACCGACGCGGAGCTGGTGACCGTACTGGCGGCCCGGGCCGACGACTACGCCTACATCCCTTTGCTGTGGGCCAGCCTGTTGGCGTTGGTGGTGCCGGGAGTCATTCATTACCTGTTCGGCTGGATGAGCATGTACACCTTGCTGCTGGCGCAGTGGGCGACCTTTATTGTGTTCTGCCTGCTGTTTCGTCTGCCGAAGATCACCACCCGGCTGATTCCACGTTCCGTGCGGCACTGGCGAGCGTCGAATCTGGCGCGGCGGCAGTTCCTGGAACAGAACCTGCACCACACGGTGGGCAGTACCGGGGTGCTGATTTTTGTCAGTGAAGCGGAGCGTTATGTAGAAATCCTGGTGGACGACGGCATCTCCAAGCGCCTGGACGACAGCAGTTGGGATGTCATCGTCAAGGCCTTCACCCAGCAGGTGAAACAGGGGCAGACATTGGCCGGGTTTATTGCCTGCATTGAAGCCTGCGGAGAATTGCTCAAGGTCCATGTGCCGCTGACGCAAACCCGCAATGAGCTGCCGAATCGCTTGGTGGTACTCGACTAGAACCCTCATGTGGGCGCTGGCCCAGCTCCCACATGAGTGACCGTTGATCAAATAACTCCGTGCCCTCAAGCCCCATCCCCCCTAAAATGCCCGGCATTCCCTGTCCGAGGCGTTTTTGTTCATGTCTGTCACCGCTAAACCTGTCAGCCCAGCGCCAGATCACCACGCCCAGTTTCTGCAATTGCTGACTGCCAGCCTTGAGCAAAACGCCTTTATCAAGCTGGTGCTGGCCAAGTACGTCGGCAGTGAAGCGGACCTGCAACGACTGATCATCAAGCCGACGACAGTCAAGGACCAGCCCTGCCTGTCCTTCGTCTACCGCTACAAGACGCGCGACATCACCAAGAACTTCTCCCTGGCCGATGGCGTAGCGGCGATTGGCGAGTTGTTGCCGGTGTCGTTCAAGAATGCGCACTTGCTTTCGGTGACCGACGAAGCCCAGTTGGAATACAGCAAGAAGAACAAAAGCTCGCTGTTCAAAAGCCAGCCGCAGCAATTGCGCGAGGCGCCGTCCGCCGAGCACAACCGCGAGAAACATCGTTTCCTGGACCTCAGCCGGCCGTTTCTCGCCGACCTGGGTGTGACCAATGCCAGGCACGAGCTGATCCCGGCGATGTCGCGCAAGTGGAAGCAGATCAACAAGTTCATCGAGGTCTTCAGCCATGCCCTGACCTCCTCGCCACTGGCGCTGGACAAGCCGGTACGCGTGGCGGATTTTGGCTCGGGCAAGGGTTACCTGACATTTGCCATCCACGATTACCTGCGCAACACCCTCAAGGCCGAGGGCGAAGTCACCGGCGTCGAGCTGCGCGAGGACATGGTCAACCTGTGCAACACCGCGGCGGCCAAGCTGCAGCACCCGGGGCTGGTGTTCAAGTGCGGCGACGTGCGCAGTGTGGCGCCGAGCGAACTGGAGGTGATGATTGCCCTGCATGCCTGCGACATAGCCACCGACTACGCGATTCACACCGGCATCCGCTCCGGGGCGTCGATCATCATGTGCTCGCCGTGCTGCCACAAACAGATTCGCCTGCAGATCCAGAGCCCGGCGCTGCTCAAGCCGATGCTGCAATACGGCCTGCACCTGGGCCAGCAGGCGGAAATGGTCACCGACAGCTTGCGCGCGTTGTTCCTCGAAGCCTGCGGTTATGAGACCAAGGTGTTCGAATTCATCTCACTGGACCACACCAACAAGAACAAGATGATCCTGGCGGTCAAGCGCGCCGAGCCGGTGGCCCCGGCCCAGTTGCTGCAAAAGATCGAAGAGCTCAAGGCGTTCTACCACATCAGCGAACATTGCCTGGAAACCTTGCTGCGGGCTGATGGTTACCTGTGATCGCGGTCTTGCGGCCCAGCATCACCGTGACGATCACCCCGGCGGCAAACAGCCAGGTAATGGGCTCGATGTGTTCACCGAAGAACAGCGCTGAAAACGCGATGGTGAAGAAGATCTGCAGCAACTGGATCTGACTGACCCGGGCAATCCCGCCCATGGCCAGCCCGGCGTACCAGGCAAAAAAGCCCAGGAACTGCGAGAACAGCGAGACGTAACCAAAGGCCCACCAGGTCCTGGCGCTGACCGCACCTTGATGCTGCAGGGCCAGGTACAGCACCGGACCGATCAACAGCGGCGTCGACAGCACCAGGGCCCAGCAGATGACCTGCCAGCCGCCCATCTCCTTGGCCAGCCGGCCGCCCTCGGCGTACCCCAGGCCGCCGACGGCAATGGCCCCGAGCATCAGCAAGTCGCCCGCCTGAATACTGCCGGCGCCGCTGATCAACGCGTACCCCAGCACCAGCGCGCTGCCCAGGGCGGCGCAGGCCCAGAAGGCTCTGGAGGGTCGCTCGTGGGACAACCACGCCGCGTACAGCGCCACGCACAGCGGTTGCAAGCCATTGACCAGCGCCCCATGGGACGCCGGCAAGGTTTGCATGGCCCAGGCCGAGAGCACCGGAAAACCGAGAATCACCCCGGCGATCACCAGGGTCAGGCCCTTGACCTGTTTCCAGGTCGGCCACTTTTCGCGATACCAGAGCAGCAGCGCCGCAGCCGGAATAGCCGCGAACAGGGCGCGCCCCAGGCCGTTGAGCAAAGGGTGCAGCTCTTGCACCACGATCCGGGTGAAGGGCAGGGTCAGGCTGAAGATGATGACGCCCAGCAGGCCCAGGGCCATGCCGGTGTTTTCGCGCGAGGACATAACGGCAACCAGGGTCGAAGGTGGCGGGAAGTGTCTTCATCTAGCCACAAAGCCGAGCGATTGCGCTGTTACAGCTACGCACGGACTTATCCGTACAGTTGCATGCACCGTAGTAGCGGGTTGTTACCCGGCCACTGGGATTAGGACTACCTTGAATACTCCTTTCTGCCCACGTTGTACCCAGAGGAGTCCTCCCCATGGCTGCGAAAAAGATTCTGATGCTGGTTGGCGATTACGTCGAAGACTACGAAGTGATGGTGCCGTTCCAGGCCTTGCTGATGGTCGGCCACACGGTGCATGCGGTGTGCCCCGACAAGACCGCTGGGCAGACCGTGCGCACGGCGATTCATGATTTTGAAGGCGACCAGACCTACAGCGAAAAGCCCGGGCACCTGTTCGCCCTGAACTTCGACTTCGCCCAGGTCGATGCCGCCGATTACGATGCTCTGCTGGTACCGGGTGGGCGTGCGCCGGAGTACCTGCGCCTGAATGAAAAAGTCCTGCAGTTGGTACGCGCCTTCGACCAGGCCGGCAAGCCGATTGCCGCAGTCTGTCATGGCGCGCAGTTGCTGGCGGCGGCGGGCATCCTGGAAGGGCGTGAATGCAGCGCCTACCCGGCCTGTGCCCCGGAAGTGCGGTTGGCCGGTGGCACGTTCATCGATATCCCCGTGACGCAGGGCCATGTTCAGGGCAATCTGGCCACGGCGCCCGCCTGGCCGGCACACCCAAGCTGGCTGGCCGGTTTCCTCGGCCTGCTGGGCACGACCATCACCTTGTAAGCGGAGGCCTGTCCATGTGCGAGCTGTACGTCAAAGCCGACCCGATTTTGTACGAGTCACGCTCGCGCTCGCTGCGCATCTGTGGGGTGGTCACGACCCTGCGCCTGGAGAACCAGTTCTGGGACATCCTCAGCGAAATCGCCGAGGTCGACGGCATGACCACCAACCAGTTGATCGCCAAGCTCTATGAAGAGGTGATGGATTACCGTGGCGAAGTGGTGAACTTCGCCTCGTTCCTGCGGGTCAGTTGCACCCGTTACCTGAGCCAGCGGCGTAGCGGCTCGCCGGAGTTGTCGGTGGTGCGCGCGGTGGTGAAGTAGGACGGCATGGTCTTTACTCTGAAGCGCGTCATCTTTTAATCGCCAAGGAGCATGAGCATGTCCGGATGGTACGAGTTGAGTAAAAGCAGCAATGGCCAGTTCCGCTTTGTGCTGAAAGCGGCCAACGCCGAGACCATTCTCACCAGCGAGCTGTACACCACCCGGGCGGCCGCCGACGGTGGCATTGCCTCGGTCCAGAGCAATAGCCCGCTGGATGAGCGCTACGAGAAAAAGTCCACCAAGGACGGGCATCCTTACTTCAACCTCAAGGCCGCCAACCATCAGATCATCGGCAGCAGCGAGGCCTATTCCTCGGAGGCGGCGCGGGACAAAGGCATCAACAGCGTCAAAACCAATGGCCCGACCACCGTGATCAAGGACAAGACCCGGCCGGTGCTGTGAAACCTGCTGTCAGCGCAGCGTATCAATCAACCCCTGCAACTGACCGCACCCCGCCTCAGCCAATGGGAACACCGGCAGACGCGGGTCGCCCGCTTCCAGGCCAGTCATGCGCAAGCCGGCCTTGATGGTCGCCGGCAGCCCGCCCTTGAGGATGAAGTCCAGTAGCGGCAGTTGGCGATAGAACAATTGCCGCGCCTGGTCCAGGTCATTGGCCAGCACCGCCTGATACAGCGCGCCGTTGAGTTGCGGGATCAGGTTCGGCGCCGCCGTGCACCAGCCTTTGGCTCCGGCGGCAAACGCCTCCAGCGCCAGCGGATTGCAACCGTTGTAGAACGGCACCTGACCTTCGCCCAGCACTTGCAGCTTGTGCATACGCTGAATGTCGCCGGTGCTCTCCTTGACCATGGTCACGTTGGCCACGGCATGGAAGATCCGCAGGATCAACTCCACGGACATGTCGGTGCCGCTGGTGGCCGGGTTGTTGTAGAGCATGATCGGCACGCCGATGCTGTCGCCAATGGTGCGGTAGTGGGCGAGGATTTCCGCTTCGCTGAGTTTCCAGTACGACGCCGGCAGCACCATCACCACGTCAGCGCCATGGGCCTCGGCAAAACGCGCGCGGCGCACGGCCTTGGCGGTGGTCAGGTCAGAGACGCTGACCACGGTCGGCACACGCTTGGCCACATGCTGGATGCTGAATTCACTGACCTGGTCCCACTCTGCGTCGCTCAGGTAAGCGCCTTCACCGGTGCTGCCGAGCGGGGCGATCGCGTGCACACCACCGTCGATCAGGCGGTCGATGGAACGCCCCAGGGCGGGCAGGTCGATGGCTTCGCCGTTGGCGGTGAAGGGGGTGATGGTGTAGCCGATGATGCCGTGAATGTTCGGGCTGGACATGCTGTCTCTCCAATTAGGCAAAAAGTCGCTTCAGTTCAGGCAATCGGCGTGTTGGCGCAGGATCTGCCGAGCGTAGTAGTTGAACGCAGCGCCGTGGCGCTTGGGTTTGGAAATCCAGTCATGGGCCTCACGGCCGAGCGCCGGCAGGATCGGCTTGAGGGTGCCGGCAGCCATCGCCAGCAACTGCAGCTTGGCGGCGCGTTCGATCAGTTGGGCGATCACGCAGGCTTCCTCGATGCTCCGTCCGGTCGATAGCTGGCCGTGGTGGGACAGCAGGATGGCGCGCTTGTCGCCCAGGGCTCCAGCGATGATTTCGCCTTCTTCGTTACCCACCGGTACTCCCGGCCAGGCTTCGAGAAAGGCGCAGTCTTCGTACAGCGGGCAGAGGTCCATGTGGGAAATTTCCAGCGGCACCTCAAGCATCGACAGCGCCGCGACGTGAGTCGGATGGGTGTGGATGATGCAGTTCACATCCGGTCGGGCCCGGTACACCCAACTGTGGAAACGGTTGGCCGGATTGGCCATGCCGTGGCCTTCCAGGACTTCCAGGTCTTCGTTGACCAGCAGCAGATTGCTCGCGCTGATTTCGTCGAAGCCCAGGCCCAGTTGCTGGGTGTAATAGGTGCCTGGCTGCGGGCCGCGGGCGGTGATTTGCCCCGCCAGGCCGGAGTCGTGGCCGTTCTCGAACAGGATACGGCAGGTCAGTGCCAGCTTTTGCCGGTCAGTCCACGTATTATCCGCCAGGCTGCTTTGCATCTGCGTCAGCGCCTGCTTGATGAGTTGGTCTTTGGGTAGTGCTAATGTCTTGGCCATATCGGTGTCCCTGTAAAGCTCAATGGACGTCGGATGTGGTTCTCCCGCTGCTCGCAAGGTCGTTGGGGAAATCACATGACACTTAAGAGCCTATATGACACTTTGTGTCATTGGCAAGGGCTAATCGTTGCCTCCTTGATGGATTAACCGCTGCACATGTCTATCCGTTTGAAATTACTGCGAAAAAAACTTGGCGTGACGCTTGAGGCCTTGGCTGAGAAATCCGGCATGACCAAGAGTTATCTGTCGAAAGTCGAGCGCGGCCTCAACACGCCATCGATCGCGGCGGCGCTGAAACTGGCCAAGGCGCTGAACGTCAAGGTTGAAGAGCTGTTTGCCGAGGACGCAATCAGCCTGGACAGCTACAGCCTGGTGCGCGCCCACGAGCGCCAGTCACTGGCCGCCAACGATCAGGCCCCCGGCTACGCGGTGCTGGCCCATCAGGTCAGTGAGCGCAGCCTGTTGCCGTTCATTATTTACCCGCCCAGGGAGTTCAGCGACAAGACCTTCAAGGAGCACCTGGGGGAGGAATTCCTGTTCGTCCACGAAGGCCAGGTCGAGGTCGATTTCATGAACGAGCGGGTGATCCTCGATCGCGGGGATGCGCTGCACTTCAACGCCCAGAAGCCCCACCGCCTGCGCTCGGTGGGCGAGGTGCAGGCGCAGTTGCTGGTGGTGGTGCATAGCACCGAGGAATGAGCCTGCGCCAGAGCATCGCGAGCAGGCTCGCTCCCACAAGGTTTTGTGGGGGTATGCAAGGTCTGCCTAAAACCACTGTGGGAGCGAGCCTGCTCGCGATGCTTTCAGCCTAGACCTCGACCGGCACACAAAGGCTCGGGCTGCCCAAGGCATGGGTCTTGGCGTCAAAAAAGCGCAGTGCCACCCCGGTGTCAGCAAACAGCTTTGCGTAGTGGCGTTTCTGGCTCTGGATGAATGCCGCACTGCGCGGATAAATCGAGATCGCCAGGGTTTTTGGCTTGGCCTGGCACAGCGCGTGGACCAGGTGCGCATCCTGCTTGCCGAGGCTGTGGCCGAAGATGCACAGGGCGTCGTGCTGCTGCAGCAACTGGTCGTAGCAGAACGACAGGTAGTCCGAGCTGCGGATGGTCTTGAGCTTGTCCTCGCTGCTGCCTTCGTTGACGAACAACGGCACATCATCCAGGGTCTTGAGCGTGTTGTTGATGGCAAAACTGCCCAGCAGCGTGCCTTCGGTGGAGGTCAGTTTGCGCGCGGTGCCATCCTGGTTGCGCACCAGGTGCAGGCCACCGTGCAGGTACAGCAGGCGGGTTTTTTCGCTGGCGCTGGCACTCAGTTCGAAGCGCGGCTCGCTGCCCTGAAACAGGTCGTCGATGGCCGCGCTCTGGTGCTGGATCGCCCAGTAGTTGAGCAGGTCGTAGTTACTGGTGAAGACCGTCCGATAACGGCCCAGCTCCTGGCTGATGCTCGCCAGGCTTGTGGCTTGCACCAGGCGCCAGGGGATGTGCACCGCGTGTACGGTGTTGATCAACGCTTCCTTGATCGCGTAGTAGCGATTGCGCGGTGCCGCCGAGCTGACCGCCAGGGCCTTGTTGACCCGGCTGGTGGTTTTCAGGGCGCTGAGCACCTGCTCGAAGCTGCGGGTGTGCAGGGCGTCGAACACACTCAGCTCGGACTGGCTCAAGGGTTTTTCTTCGACACTGCGGGCGTTTTCGAACAGCGAGTCGTAGCCAAAGTCATCCCACACCGCGCGGCTGGCGCCGTTACCCACCAGCAGGGCGCTGAACGGGGTGGTTGCGCGCAACGCGTTCCAGTCTTCTAAGTGGGCATCAACATCCTGGAAATCGCTCATTGCGTCAGTCATCTCAAGCAGGTGGGGTACAGGGCGCAGACTTTATCACGACCGGCTGTTGAGCCAGATCAAGATGCACGCGGCGCGATGGGTTGATCCTTGGGTTATCCGCCGCCGCCAATGGTCGGTTCGGCTCAATTGCAGAGGACTCGCCATGACCAGCACATTCTTCATTCCTGCCGTCAACATCATGGGCATCGGCTGTCTCGACGAAGCCATGGACGCCATCGGCAACTACGGATTTGCCAAGGCGTTGATCGTCACGGACAGTGGGTTGGCCAAGGCCGGCGTGGCGGCGTTGATTGCGGAAAAACTGGCGCTGCAGGACATCGAGTCGGTGATTTTCGATGGGGCCAAGCCCAACCCGAGCATCGCCAACGTGCAAGCCGGCCTGGCCTTGTTGCAGAGCAGCGGGTGTGACTTCGTGGTGTCCCTGGGCGGTGGTTCGCCCCATGACTGCGCCAAGGGCATTGCCCTGTGCGCCACCAACGGCGGGCAAATTGGCGACTACGAAGGCGTCGACCAGTCGCCCAAGCCGCAACTGCCGTTGATTGCGATCAATACCACGGCCGGTACTGCCAGCGAGATGACCCGCTTCTGCATCATTACCGACGAAGCGCGGCACGTGAAAATGGCCATTGTCGACCGCAACGTCACGCCGCTGTTATCGGTCAACGATCCGGCCTTGATGGTGGCCATGCCCAAGTCGCTGACCGCCGCCACCGGCATGGACGCCCTGACCCACGCAATCGAGGCCTACGTCTCCACCGCCGCCAACCCGATCACCGATGCCTGCGCCCTGAAAGCGATCGAGCTGATCAGCCTCAACCTGCGGGTGGCGGTACGTGACGGCAATGACCTGCTGGCCCGGGAAAACATGGCCTATGCGCAGTTTCTGGCCGGCATGGCGTTCAACAACGCGTCCCTGGGGTTTGTGCATGCCATGGCGCACCAGTTGGGTGGTTTCTACGACTTGCCCCACGGCGTGTGCAATGCGGTGCTGCTGCCCCATGTGCAGAGCTTCAACGCCAAGGTCTGTGCCGAACGCCTGACGGTGGTGGCGCAGGCGCTGGGCGTGGACATCCAGGGGTGCAGCCCCGAGGAAGGGGCCGAGGCGGCGATCGCGGCGATCCGCACGCTGGCCGGGGACGTGGACATCCCCGCCGGTTTGCGGGACCTCGGAGCCAAGCTGCAAGATATCCCGATGCTCGCCGCCAACGCCCTCAAGGATGCCTGTGGCCTGACCAACCCACGGGCGGCGGATCAGCGGCAGATCGAGGAGATCTTTCGTAACGCGTTCTGATTCCGAGTGCCCTTAGCCGGAAGTTACCAGGGACCGGCCCGGGGTGGCGCTGAATTGAATCAACGCCACCCCGGCGATCAACAGCACGGCGCCCAGCAGGCGCGGCAACGTCAGGTGCCGCTCCACTAGCCCGAACAGCCCGAAGTGGTCGAGCACCAGCGATGCCACTACCTGCCCGGCCAGGGCCAGGGCGATAAACCCCGAGGCCCCGAGTTTGGGCAGCAGCATCAGGGCCAGGGCGATAAAACACACGCCAAAGGCGCCCCCGGCCCACATCCACAGCGGCGCCTTGCTGATAAACCCCAGCGACGGCAGTGGCAGGCGCAGGCTGATAATCACTGGCAGCAATACCAGCACACTCACCAGCAGCGAGGCGAAGGTGGCCCACAACGGGTGACCGAGCCCGCGGCTGAGGTTGGCGTTGATTGCGCTCTGAAAAGGCACCACGGCGCCGGCGACCACGGCCAGCACCGTCAAACCGGCCCACTGCAAGGTACTCATAAGTCTCACTCCAAGAGGTTTTACTGGACTCTAGGTCATTCGTCGCGCAGATTGAAATTCCGATTAATCATCCAGAACATGCACCAGATGAATGATCTGCGCCGTATCGACTTGAACCTGCTGGTGATCCTCGACGCCTTGCTCAGCGAGCAGCACGTGACCCGTGCGGCAGAGCGCCTGCACCTCAGCCAACCGGCCGTCAGCCATGCCCTGGCGCGCCTGCGCGAGATGCTCGGCGATCCGCTGCTGGTGCGCGCCGGGGCCGGCCTGGTCGCCACCCCGCGTGCCCTGGAACTGATGGCACCGCTGCGTGAGGCACTGGCCAGCGTCCAGGCCTTGCTGGCGCCCAATACCTTCGACCCTACCTCCGCCAAGCGCCGGTTCCGTCTGGCGATGTCCGACTACGGCGCGGCCATTGTCCTGCCCGGTTTGATCGCGCGCTTGCGCCAGGAGGCGCCGGGGATCGACCTGCAGATCAGTCACGCCAGCCGCGAAGGCATGCTGGATGGCGTGCTCAATGGCGACATCGACCTGGCGGCCGGGGTCTTTCCCGAACTGCCCCATGAGCTGCGCTGCACACCGCTGTTCGAAGAGCAGTTCGTATGCCTGGTGGACGCCCGGCGCTTGCCGGCCAGTGGCGTGCTGGATTTGCCGACTTACCTGGCCCGGCCCCACGTGTTGCTGGAGATGCGCGGCAGCGGCACCCCGGAGATCGAGCGCGCACTGACCGCCATTGGCCAGCGGCGCCATGTGGCGGTCAGCCTGCCGCACTGGAGCGTGGCGCCGCAGTTGATCGCCGGCACCGACCTGATTCTCACCGTGGCTGCCCGCGGCTTGCAGGGTGTCGATCAACCGCAGTTAAGCGTGGTGCCACCGCCATTTTCTATTCCCTCGTTCAGCTTCGTCCTGGCCTGGCATGTGCGTCGGGGCGGTGACCAGGCGTTGAACTGGTTGAATCGGCAGATCGCTCAGGCGATAGTGCACGGCTGAGTTTTTTCACTTCGATGGACACAAGGAACACGGAATGACCTTGAAATACCGCTGGCTGGGATCTGTGGCAATGAGTGGCGCGCTGGGCGCGACCCAAGCCTATGGCGCGTGCGCGCAGCCGCCGCTGCCCGAGGGCGTGCCGGGTTACTCGGTGTGCAAGGACTGGCCGGCCTACGATGGCCAGACCATTACCGCGCTGTCGCAGATCGAGCCAGACCCGACCTTGAGCGATGCCCCCGATGGCACCGGCATGTACGACCTGAAACTGGCGGTGGTCTCCAACATCGATGGCAAACCCCTGGCCCGTTACGCCCAGGCCTCGGTGTACAGCTCCGACGCCGTGCGTTTCGATGGCCTGAGCATCGACACCGCCCGCTACAAACTCACCTCCGACCTGCGCGCATTCGGCGTGCGTGCCGGCTTCACCGGTTCATCGCGAGCCAATCCGTTCGAACAGGCGGTGCTGTCGCTGTACGTGCGCGAAGGCAACACCTTGCGTCCGGTCCTCGAGCAATTGGTGATCGAATCCAGCAATGGTGAATGGGATACCAACTGCGCTGGCGAATTCAGTCGCACCAAACGCACCCTGGACCTGGCCAAGACCAGCAGTCACGGCTTCGCTGACCTGATTGTCAGATCGGTGACCACCGACACGCAAAACAGCGTGGGCAAAGAGGCTTGCCAGTCCAAGGACAACGTGGGCAATACGGTGTCGACGACGTTGCGTTACGACGGGCGCCAGTATGTGGTGCCCAAAGAGCTGCAGGGCGTGTAAGCCGGGCCAACGGCAGGCATGAGCGGCGGTCATGCTGCTCTGGGTATTTAGGGTTACAGCCGTCGCAAAACCTTGTGATACAAAAGCCCACTGCAATCCGACGATAGGGCCTGGCAGCCCGACATGGAGCTTTACCGCATGACCTCATCTTTATTGCTGGCCGTCCTTGCCTCCGGTTTTATCTACGGCATTACCCCAGGTCCGGGCGTGCTCGCGGTGTTTGGCATTGGCGCAGCCCGCGGGCGGCGAGCCGGGGCGGGGTTTCTGTGTGGGCACCTGTTGGGGGATGTGGTCTGGTGCAGCACCGCCTTGATTGCCATTGTCGGCGCGCGGGAAATTGGCAGCAGTGCCTTTGATGTGCTCGGCGTGCTCAGCGGCCTGTATCTGTTCTGGTTGGGCATGCGGGCGATCCGCAGCCGTCGCAGCAGCGGCGATGCGCCTCAGGGCGCGGCACGGCAACCGTTCTGGCACGGGATCATGTTTGGCCTGACCAACCCCAAGGCTTATCCGGTGGCGGTGGCGACCTTTACCGCCCTGTTGTCCAGCCGCGCCGAGCTGCTGCAGTGGTCAATGCTGCCCTGGTTGATTTTTCTGAGCTTCCTTGGTGGCGTTTTGGCATACGCTATTCTGATTGGCATTGTGGGCGCTCGTCGGGTGCGCACGTTGTATCAGCGCCATGAGCTGGCTATTACCCGGATTTGCGGGGTAATGTTCATCGGTTTCGCCATCAACGCCCTGCTGCACGCGGTGCCGGGGTTGCTGGCCAACAAGAGTTGAGGCTGCTTGCAGGGCTGCGGCAGCGGCTTGAGGCCAGCGCGGTGTAGTGCGCAGGCCACGTCCATGGATGACTACTCACGGTTGTATTTTTGGACAGTATCCATCCACGATGAGCACCGCAAACTCCGCGCCATTGGCCAGCTACATCGATCTGCTGCTCGACGTCGTCTGTGCCGTCGACAGTCAGGGGCGCTTCGTGTTTGTCAGCGCGTCCTGCGAACAAGTGTTCGGCTACACCCCGGATGAGCTGATCGGCCAGCCGATGATCGAGATGGTGCATCCCGCCGATCGCGAGCGGACCCTGGACGCCGCCCGGGAAATCATGCGTGGCAAACCCAACCCGAACTTCGAGAACCGCTACCTGCGCAAGGACGGCCAGGTGGTGCATGTCCTCTGGTCGGCGCGCTGGTCCGAGGCCGACCAACTGCGCATCGCCGTGGCCCGCGATATCACCGAGCGCAAGCAGGCCGAATCCCGTCAGGCAGCGCTCTATGCGATCAGCGAAGCGGCCCATGCCGCCGAGGACCTGCTGGCCTTGTTCAAGCGCATTCACCAACTGATCGGTGAATGGCTGCCGGCGCTGAATTTCTCGGTGGCACTTTACGATGAGCACTGTGAGCAACTGAATTTTCCGTATCACGTCGACGCTCACGAGTGTGATCCCGAGTTCAGCGTGACCGGTCGGCTGTGCGCTGAAGTGGTCCGCAGCGGGCAGCCGGTGTTGCTGACCCCTGACCAGCCGTTTGCCTGGCCGGGGCTTGCCGGGCTGATCGACGCCGAGGATTGCCCCTGCTGGCTGGGGGTGCCGCTCAACTCACAACGGGGCACCATTGGGGCGCTGATCGTCAAGAGCATGCCAGGCGGGGAGCGCTACACCGAGCGCGACAAGGAGCTGCTGCAATACGTCTGCGCCCAGGTGGCGGCAGCGATCGAACGCCGGCAATTGCACAGTCGCCTGCAGTACATGGCGCAGCATGACTACCTGACCCGCCTGCCCAATCGCGAATTGCTCCGTGAGCGCCTGAGCGCCGCCTTGCTCAAGGCCCGCCGGGACAACGGGCGCATGGCCCTGCTGTACGTTGACCTGGACCATTTCAAGCAGGTCAACGACACCTACGGCCACGGCATCGGCGACATGTTGCTGCAAGCCGTGGCCAATCGACTGCAAGGTTGCGTGCGCGAGAGCGATACCGTCGCGCGGATTGGTGGCGATGAATTCGTGGTGTTGCTCGACAGTGTCCAGGCCGCCGAAGACGCGGCGCGTGTGGCACTGAAGATCCGCCAGGTGCTGGGCCAGCCTATCCGACTGGACAGCCACAGCCTGAACATTCTGCCGAGCATTGGCGTGGCCTTGTACCCCGAGCACGGCCTTGAGGAAAAGCAGCTGTTCAAGCACGCCGATGAAGCCATGTACGCCGCCAAGCGCCTGAGTGGACGCCTGGATCGGGCGTGAGCCGGGGGCACCGCTCGTCGAGGCATGGGCAGGTTTTCTAAACCTTTGTGCGCTTTGGCCTTCGAATGACAGGCGGGACGTCCCGCTGCATTCATTTGTCTGTTCAAGGAGGGCGCGACCATGAAACCTGTGGCCAGCCGACTATCGACCATCAGCTTTGCCGTGTTGCTGAGCCTTGGCGCCAGCAGCGCTTTTGCCCAGTCCCCGGCCGACTTCATCAACGACGCCTCGGCCCAAGGCATGGCGGACATCGAAGCCAGCCGCCTGGCGCACCAGAAGACCGAATCCAAGGCGGTCAAGGACTACACCATCGTGGTGATCAATGACCGCACCACGGCCAACCAGCACCTGGCGAAAATCGCCAAGAAACTCGACCTGCCCGTCGCCCCTCGGGACGAGGTGATGAACAAGGCCAAGACCCTGATCCCCGCCGTCGCGGACGGTGAGTCCTTCGACTCGGCCTATGCCGCCAGCCAGGTAAAAACCACCGAACAGGCCATCGAGCAATTGCAGCAGGAGGCGCGGACCACCGATGTGCCCGAGCTCAAGGCCTTCGCCGAAGAGACCCTGCCCAAACTCGAACAACACCTGCAAATGGCCAGGGCCCTGCAAGCCAGTCGTTGACCGGCTTGAGCATCGATTCAAGCCCTGCTGCTGCCCGCCAGTAGCAGGCGCACCCTCTAGCGCCCAGGCTGCGGTACTGCTTTCTCAGGGCTTCGAGTTGCTTGAGATCGAGTACGGTCAAGTCCGCGGTTGAAAGGGCTCAAAGCAACTGCAAGGCGTCCGGGCGCGCGCCGGGGAACACTGCCTGCAGTTGTGACGGCGATAGACCCCAGGTTTGGCTGAGCAATCCTCCCAGCAGGTTTCGATAGTTGTTGAGTACCGGATAATCGCGATTCTGCAGCAGGCTCTGTTGGTTGACGGCCACCTGTTCACCGACGATCCTCCCACCGCGTACGCTACCACCCAGTACCCAATACACCGTGCCATGCCCATGGTCGGTACCTTTGGCGCCGTTCTCGCGAAAGGTGCGCCCAAACTCGGACACCACCACCACAGTAGTGTTCTTCCATTCATCCCCCAAGGCTTGGGCATAAGCTACGAGCCCTTCACCCAGGTTCGCGAGACTGCTGGCTAGCGGGCCACTGGTGCTGCCCTGGTTGACGTGCGTGTCCCAGCCACCGATGTCGACAAAACCCAGTCGGTACTCGTTGCGCATCAATTTCGCCATGCGCTGGGTCTGGGCTGCGAAACTCTGTGCGTTGGGTGCGCCCCGATTGGCCGTGAGCATTTCTTCCTGCAACTCCCTGGACACTTGTTGGCGTAACTCCAGGCCTTCGGTGGCGGAAGCCGCATAGGGGGTGTTTTGGTACATGGCGGACAGAATCCCCGACTGCCGATCATCGAATGCCGGCTTGTTGGCCCCGCGCAGCGAGAGGTTGGGAATGTTTCCAGCGCCTTGAAAACTGAGCGGCAAGGCATCGGTAAATGCAATCGGGGCGCTGTTGGGCAACTGGTGCGAGAGGCGTGCGAGGAAGCCTGAGTCATAGCGGCTGCGTTGATGAGTCGGTTCGCCCGATTCAATGTTGTCCTGGGTCTCGAAGTGGCTGCGGGACAAGTCATCAGTACCAGCGAAGGGGACGAAAGCAATTTCTTTGCGTTGCCACAGTGGGTAGATCGAGTCGCGCAACACCGGATTGAGTCCCCATTGGCCGTCCAGCGCAATGGCGCTGAGTGGGTTGTGAACGTCGGGCCGGGCAATCGCCAATGTGGGGCGCGACTCATGGTAAAAGTCGCTGGCATATGGCACTAGCAGGTTGTTGCAATCGTAGCCGCCGCGCAGAAATACGATCAAAAAGCGTGGTGCCGACCGGGGGGCGGCAAACAGTTTTGCGGAAAACGGCAAGGAGGGCAGGGCGATGGCTGCCGTAGCAGCGATCAGCAGTTCTCGACGATTCATGACAGCTCCTCATCGCGTGGCTTATCGGTTATTGAAGTCAGGCGAGGCTAGTAGAAAAGTATTCCATTCCTGCGGTGAAACTGCCTTGTCCAGCGCGGTCCGGGTAACGGCTGAGAGGTAGGGCGAGAGGGTTTCGTAAAACAATGGGGTGGTGATCAACGGGAACCCGGGGCCGGGCTGTTTGCTACCTGGCGGGGTGAACAGGCGATTGTCGCCGCGCCCGATGGCACGGGCTACTTCGAAGCGTTTGACCATCTGCCCCGAGCTCGACCAGGCACTCGAGGCCAGCGGCCAGCCATCGGGTGTCACACGCCCGAACAGTGGCTGCCCCAGTTGGTTCAGCCAGTTACTCAGGGGCTGGACGTTGGCGAGCGGTTTGCCGTCATAGGCCAGGCGCACGGCGGAAACCACAAATTGCAGCGGATCCTTGAAGCGGGTCCCGGCGTTTTGCAGCAGCTCGCTTGACTCGAACAGCGTGCGCATGACCTGCGCGATATCACCGTCGCTGTCCAGGAAGGTCCTGGTCATCCTCGCCACCAAGGCAGGTGACGGTTGATCAGCGACAAAATACTGGGCCAGGCGCCTCGAGATAAATTGCGCACAGGCCTCCTGGCGGGTAATCAGTTCGACTGCTTGGCGAATCTCCTCAAAACCACTGCCTTTGATCGGTTGCCCGAGGAGCATTTTGTCGCTGAAATCGTGGCGTGCGGGGTTGAACTCGAACATCCCCTCGCGCACCAGGCTGCCTTGTTGCCGGGGCCCGAATTTCTGTACCCGGCCATCGAGTGGCGTTAGCCCGGCGCCCGTCAGGATCAGTGCCAGCTGTTGCACGTCCTGTTGGGTATAACCCGAGCCTACGCCCAGGGTGTGCAGCTCCATGAGTTCGCGAGCGTAGTTTTCGTTGACCTTGCCCCGGGCATTTTGTGCATTGTCCAGGTACTCAAGCATCGCCGGACTTTTGAGGGTGGCCATCACCAGGTCCTTGAACTTGCCCAGCGCGTGGGGACGGATCGAATGTTCGGCGTAGTCGGCCGTTAACAGTCGCACACGCCCCTTGGCCTGAAAGACACTGAAGTGGTTGAGCCAGAACACCACCAACTGCTCCTTGAGCTGATTGGGGCCATACACCGCATGCAGCAACACGGCCTGGCGCGACTGCTCGGCGTGGTCGTTGAGCGATTGCTGGATGTCTTTTCTGAAAGCGTTTTTGGCCTCACCTTCCGGCATGGCCCTGAACTGTTCCTGTTTGCTTTTCAAGCTCAACAGCAAGGATTGCGGTGGCGTGTTCAGCGCGGGGTAGCTTTGCAGCAATGCGTTGATCGCGGGTGGCAGGGGATCGTTGATCCGATCAGCCAACTGAGCATTGAGCAGGCCTTCGCGTCCCATGGTACGCAAGCGCTCGAGGTTGGCGGTATCCAGGCCAAAGCCGTCACGGCGTAGCCAGGCAATATCGCTTCGGGTGACTGACTCTGGCGCAGAGGCCGATGCGGTAATGGCAAATCCGAAAAGACAGGCTAAAAAAACCAACGGACGTAAAGCTGCAGATGACACGTGCATGGGGTGGTTTCCGCGTATCAGGTAAGACGTAGTCAGAGGCCGGTGTAGTTTCCACGGCCGAGACTGACGGGATGCTGAAGAACTCTCCGTCAGAGCGGTTGTGTTAAACGGAAAGTTCAATGAGGGGCAAGTAGGGTGAGGCTGGTCATTCTGCTCTTTTGGATGCCCTTCATGCAGGGAGGTTCAGGGAAGTGACAGATATTAACTGATGAAAATGGGCTTGCGCCAAACAGACGCGCAGCGCTTTCGGGCCTGTCTGCTCGATTGACCTATGGCGGTGGGGGCGGTGGGGCAGATGTTTCAAGCCGTGACCGTGTCTTGACGCAGTCCCCAGGCTCGTCGCTTACTGGCGCCCCACGAGCGAAATGCACAGTCTAGCGTGGCGCTCCCATCCTGATCGATTACAGGAGTATGTGATGAGCTGGTCTGCCCAACAGTATGTGGCGTTCGAAGATGAGCGCACCCGCCCGGCGCGTGACTTGCTGGCCGCGATCCCCACGCTTGACGCACGTTCGGTGATCGACATCGGCTGCGGCCCGGGCAACTCCACCGAGTTGCTGGTACAACGTTTTGCCGACGCCGCGGTACGCGGTATCGACAGCTCCGCCGACATGATCGACGCCGCTCGCAAACGCCTGCCGGGTGTACGTTTCGACACCCGCGATATTGCCACTTGGAACGAATCCGGGCCGTTCGACGTGATCTTTGCCAATGCGGTGCTGCAGTGGTTACCTGAGCATGCCACGCTGTTGCCTGCGCTGGTCGGCAAGCTCACGTTGGGCGGCAGCCTGGCGATCCAGATGCCGGACAACCTCGAACAACCGCCCCATCGCATGATGCGCGAAGTCGCGGCCAATGGCCCCTGGGCAGACAAGCTGGCCCCGGTCGTCGGGCAGCGCACGACCCTGGACGACGCCAACACCTACTACCAGATGCTCTGTACCTGCAGCGCACGGGTGGATGTGTGGCGTACCACCTACCATCACCCGCTGGCGGGCGGCCCGGCGGCGGTGGTCGAGTGGTTCAAGGGCAGCGGCCTGCGGCCGTTCCTGCAGCCACTGAACGAGGTGGAGAAAGCCCAATACCTGGCGCAGTACCTGGAAGCCATCGAACCCTATTTCCCGGTACTGGCCGACGGCTCGGTGTTATTGCCGTTCCCGCGACTGTTCATCGTTGCCACTCGCTGAGAGGATCAAGCCTGCTGCAACACCTTCAATGCCGCCGAGGCCAGAAAGCCGGAGCGGCTTTTTTCTTCCGGGTGGTGCAGCACGTATTCGTCGATGCGGGTCAGCAGATAGGCGGGCAGGGTGATGTTGAGTTTCTGCGCCTTGCCCAGGTACTTGCTGACGTCGATGTCGACCAAGGCCCAGGTCACGCCGGCATATTGCGGATTGCTCGCATGATGGGTCACCTTGCTGGCTGACGGAATCGCCGAACCGTCCTCGGCCAGGATCTCGAAGTGCCCCTCGATGGCTTCACGCGCCATGGCGATGGCATCGTCCAGGTCATCACCGGCCGAGAAACATCCCGGAATATCCGGCACTTCCACGCCCCAGGCGTGTTGGTCATCGCCTACTGAAATGGCAATTGGATAAAGCATGTTGATTGTCCTCTGGTTTTAGTGCGCCAACTCATGACAACAGGGCCTGTTGCAGGATGCTTACTGCCGTCTTGGTCAGCAGATCCTTCTTCGGGTGCGGAACCGTCACCAATCCAGGTTTGCTTGGATGTTTGAAATGATGGTGGCTACCCCGGACCCGCACCAGGTACCAGCCGTCTGCAACGATTTGGCTGATCAAATATCGACTGTTCACATCACGTCCCTGTGCTGTGTAGGTGGTTACTATACCTACCGAAATGATCTTATCAACACTATAACCACCGATGCGGATGGTTCAGGTGATGAGTGGTTGGGATCAGTGTAGAAACCCGCGCTGCAACAGGGAGGCACGCTACCGCTGAAAGTATTGCGCGATGGTGCAGGAGGCTTTGAGCGGTGCCTTATGGAATCGCAGGCATAAAAAAACCGGTCACTGTGGACCGGTTTTTTGTCGTCTTCCGTCAGAAAACTACCTGGCGCAAGACTGGAATTATTGGAGCGGGTGAAGGGAATCGAACCCTCGTTATCAGCTTGGGAAGCTGGAGTAATGCCATTATACGACACCCGCTCGGAACGGCTGACTTTGTACCAGATGTGGCGACGGATTTGAAGTTTTTCTTTGCTGGATCTGCATTTACGCAGTTTTTTGCGGGCAGGGCGGATGAATTGTCGGCGGCGACTGCGCGCAGGGCGCGGTCTGTCGCGGGCAAGCCTTGCTCCTCCAGGTAGGGGATTACCTAAGGTGGCGAGGCTGCTCGCGAGGACGCTGATTCAAATGGCCAGTGCATGGTGGTCCTGGGTGAAGTTAGAACGCGTCCGGCCTTCGTGGGGCGCCGGTTTCAGGAAACCCAGCAGTACCTGGCGGCTGTCTCGGCAAGCAGCTTTGTGCTCCATGTCGAGAAAGTGCCCGGTGGCCTGGATGGTGCTGAAGGTGCTGTGTTGCACATGGTTGCCAAACAACCGGGCATCGCTGGCGGCGGTGTACTCGTCCCATTCACCGTTCATGAACAGTACGGGCACATCGATCTGCTTGGCGGCCTTGAGGTAGCACAGGCGGTCGCTGTTGAGCACGTGGCTGATGTGAAAGTGCATCTGCCCGTATTCATGTTCGGCCAGGGTGCTGACGTGGCGATAGTTGAAGCGTTTGAACAACGACGGCAAGTGCTTGCCGATGGTGTCGTTGACCAGGTGGCCGACGCGGTCGCGATCGAGGTTGCCGAGGTAGTCGACCCCCCGCTCCAGGTAGTCGCGCATCGGTTCGTTGATCACCGGCGAGAACGAGCTGATCACGGCCTTTTCGATCCGTCGCGGGCGATGCGCGAGGGCGATCATGGTAGCGGCGCCGCCCCACGAAAATGACATGACGTGCTCGGCGGCGAAGTGGTCGATCAGTTCCAGGAGGATCTGCCCCTCGACTTCCTTGGTGAGCATTTTCTCATGCAGGTTGTGGGCTTTTGACCGGCCCGCGTAGGGTTGGTCGTAGAGCACCACGTTGAACTGTGGATGGAGGTTTTTCACGGTCTGTGCAAACGACGCAGTGGTGGCCATCGAGCCGTTGACCAAAATGATGGTCTTCTCTGCGGCATCTGCGCGATAGAACTCCGTGTAGACCCGATACTGACCTTGTATGTCCAGCACAGCGATTTCTGGCCTCATGTCGTAAGACTCCTGGCAAGCGTGTAGGCGCGCAACTGAGTGTGCACGGGCTTTATGACAGGTAGGCATACGCCTGGAAGGTGAGGGCCCATGTCGATCCGGTAATGTCTGGTCGACGGGTGTTGTTATAGGCGGGCAGTCTGTCGGGTGAGGTGGACACGGGAGGCGCTCGACCGACAAAAAGTTTCTTAGAAGTATTGTATGACTTGCCGGTCACATTTCGGCCGACGGTTTGATTCAAGCAGGGTGCCGGCTATCGCGCAAGTGCCATTGGCGAATTGTTCGACAATGTCTGCCCGGCGGTCGCGCAATCAGATCAGGGCGATCTCGGCAGCGCTCAGTGGGCGGTACTCGCCCGGTTTCAAGCGGCTGTCCAGCGTCAACGGACCCATCTGTTCGCGATGCAGGCGCATGACCTTGTTGTTGAAGTGGCCGAACATCCGCTTCACCTGGTGGTAGCGCCCCTCGACGATGGCCAGGCGTGCAGCCCGGGGGGCCAGCAACTGCAGGTCGGCGGGTTGGGTGGTGAGGTCTTCGAAGGCGAAGTACAGGCCGCGGGCAAAGGCGTCGGCGTACTCGGCGGTAATCAATTGTTCGGTTTCGACGTAGTAGATCTTCGCCAGCTTGGTCTGCGGTTGGGTCAGGCGGCGTGACCAGCTGCCGTCGTTGGTGATCAGCATCAAGCCGGTGGTGTTGAAATCCAGGCGGCCGGCGATGTGCAGGTCGAGCTTGTCGGGTTCATGGATCAGGTCGAGGACGGTCGGGTGCTCGGGGTCACGGGTGGCACTGACGCAACCGGCGGGCTTGTGCAGCATGAAGTAGCGCGCGGCCTTGCCGGCTTGCAGCACCTCGTCGTCGCATTCGACGCGGCTGAATTCGCGCACCTCGGTGTGCGGGTCGCTGACGGTCTGCCCGTCGACCTTGATCCGCCGCTCGACCAGCGCCAGGCGCACCTGTTGGCGGTTGAAACGCGGCAAGTTGCTGAGGAAACGGTCAACGCGCATGGGAGTCGGCAGGTCGGCAAGGGGCGCGCATCTTACGCGACACAGACGCCGGCTGCCTGCAATTGTGCCTCGACCTGGGCGCAGCCGGGGCACAGGCACGACAGGTCGCGCAGTTCGGCGGGCAAGGCCGCCAGCACTGCCGGGTCAATGGTCACGCTGTAGCACCAGCAACTGTGCTGGGCGGTGCGCGGGTCGGCCAGGCTGCACGCGTTGCTGGCGCCGCAGGCCGGGCAGAGGTCGGGTTTATGCATAGCTGGAGTGAGGCCTCTGGGTACAGGTCCGATTGCGGCCATGTTGTTTGGCTCGATACATCGCCTGGTCGGCGCGTGACAGCAGGTCGTGCAAGGTGTCATCCGCCTGCGGGGAGGTCAAGGTGAGAACCCGCGAACGTAGCGAAAGCAGGGCATTTACGGTAATCGACTGCAAGTCAGTCGACGAATGACATGTATCAATCTGTTGCCGCTGCGCACCAGATTGCCAATTCGCTGTCAGATACCACGTCAGGCAGATTATTTGCCTGACGCCCGCCCGCGTCGCTGGTGTGGCTCTCTCGCGGTCCAGGAGGCCGCCATGTATTGCCGACTTGTTCTGATTACTTCGATGAGTTTGAGTCTTGCCGCGTGCGTTCCTTACTACGACGGAGGTTCCAGCTACTACCGTTCAGAAATCTATTCTTCGCCGGCGCCGGTCTACTACGGCGGTGGTTCATATTATTCCTACCCACGCAGTTATTATTCGCAGCCCTCGCGGTATTACCCTTCGGCGCGTTATTACCAGGCGGCGCCGCGTTACTACCAACCATCACCCCGCTATTACCAGGCTCCGCCCCGGGCCTACCGTCCAGCCTCCAGCCATGGCTGGGACGGTCATCGCAACCAGGGATGGGGTAATAACTACGGTCAGAGCAACCAGCGCTGGGAGCAGGGTGGGCGAGGCGGGCGCGACCACGCTGACCGACGTGGCGATCGGCATGGCGAGCACAATGGTCGTGGTGAGCGCGGCGGGCGCAACCGCTAGACCAGGCAACCAGCAAGCGGCGCATCCAGCGCCGCTTTTTTATCCCCGGGATTCAGTAGTCCGACAGGTCCGCCAGCGGGTGCCGGCCTTCCCAAACCTTGTGGAAGTGCGCATCGACCACCGCCTGGGGGATCGCGTTGACGTCCGGCCAGTGCCAGCGCGGCTTGTGATCCTTGTCGATCAGTCGCGCCCTGACGCCCTCGCTGAACTCCGGATGGCGGCAGCAATTGAGGCTCAGGGTGTATTCCATCTGAAATACTTCGGCCAATGACAGGTGGCGGGCGCGCTGGATCTGCTCCCATACCAGGTGGGCGGTCAACGGGCAGCCGTCGTGCAGGTTTTTCGCGGCGCGGGCGAGCAGCAGGTCGGGGTGATCACGCAACAGGCTGATGGCGCGCCAGGCACAGCGCACATCGCTGACGTCCAGCAGTTCATCGATCTGCTGGCGGCGGGGCAACCATTGCGCCTCGGGCATCTGCTCGATGGCCTCTTGCTGCAAGGCTTTGAACAGGCTGTTGAGTTGCATCGCGGTCTGCTCCTGCCAATTGAGCTGCAGCAGGCCGTCGAGCAATTGCTCCTGCTGGTCATCGAGCAGGAACCGGTCAGCCAGGTCCAGGTCGAGGGCATCGCGGGCGTTTATCTGGGCACCGGTCAAACCGAGGAACAGCCCCAACTTGCCGGGCAGGCGCGAGAGGAACCAACTGGCGCCGACATCCGGGTACAGGCCGATGCTGATCTCGGGCATGGCCAGGCGGCTGCTGGGGGTGACGATGCGGGTGCTAGCGCCCTGCAACAAACCCATGCCACCCCCGAGCACATAACCATGACCCCAGCAGATCAGCGGCTTGGGGTAGGTGTGCAGGCGGAAGTCCAGGCGGTACTCCGCAGCAAAAAATTGCGCGGCCAGGGACGGTACTTCGCCGGGTTGGGCGCGACAGGCCTGAGCCAGGCTGCGGACTTCGCCACCGGCGCAAAACGCCTTGGCGCCGTTGCCGCGCAACAGAACGCAGACCACCTGCGGCTCTTTGGCCCAGTTGTGCAATTGCTCGGTCAGGGCGCGGATCATCGGCAGGGACAGGGCATTGAGGGTGCTTTCGGCATCCAGGCTGGCGATGCCGATACGCGCGCCATCTGTACCGGTGAGTTCTTCGAAGTGCAGATTCATCGTGACCTCGATTGCGGATTCAAGGGTTCATTATGAGCGTTGTGCAGGAAAGTGCCGGATCTGCGTCAGATCAATTGACAAGCGTGATGGGCTTTCCTAGGGTTCGCCCCATTGTTTTTGCCGGATGTAACCATGACTGCTGACGACCGTATCAAACTCGAACCGAGCTGGAAGGAGGCATTGCGTGCCGAATTTGACCAGCCCTACATGGCAGAGTTGCGCAACTTCCTGCAACAGGAACGTGCGGCAGGCAAGGAGATCTATCCACCCGGCCCGATGATTTTCAACGCGCTCAACTCCACGCCACTGGACAAGGTCAAGGTGGTGATCCTCGGCCAGGACCCCTACCACGGCCCGGGCCAGGCCCATGGCCTGTGTTTCTCGGTGCAGCCGGGCGTGCCGGCCCCGCCGTCGCTGGTCAACATCTACAAGGAATTGAAACGCGACCTGAACATCGACATCCCCAGTCACGGCTGCCTGCAAAGCTGGGCCGACCAGGGCGTGCTGATGATCAACACCACCATGACCGTGGAGCGGGCCAACGCCAACGCCCATGCGGGCAAAGGCTGGCAGTTCTTCACCGACCGGATCATCGAAGTGGTGAGCGAGCATCAGCCCCACCTGGTGTTCTTGCTGTGGGGCGCCCATGCGCAGAGCAAACAGAAACTGATCGACGCCACCAAGCACCTGGTGCTGACTTCAGTGCACCCCTCGCCACTGTCGGCCTACCGCGGTTTCCTCGGCTGCGGGCACTTCAGCCGTACCAACAAGTACCTGGAGCAGAATGGCGAGACGCCGATCGAGTGGCGATTGCCGCCGGTCTGACGCCCTAACCCAGCGCGCCCGGGCGCGACACGGTCTATTGCGCTGAATCCGCCTGCCGGTCCCAGTGCCGGAACAAGGGTTCGGCCAGAAACAGCACGAACAACAAGCGCATCACCTGCATCGCCGTCACCAGCGGCACCGACAGTTGCAGGGTTTCGGCGGTCAGGCTCATTTCGGCGATGCCGCCGGGCATCATGCCCAGGGTCAATGAGCGCAGGTCCAGGTTAGTCAGGGCGCTCAGGCCCAGCGCGGCCAGGGTGGCGATCAGCATGGTCAGTGCCGTGCCGATCAGGGTGCGGCCCATGAAGGAGGGCGCGCGGCGGAAAAACTGCCGGTTGAAGTGACAGCCCAGACCACTGCCGATCAGCCATTGACCGACCTGGCTGCCGCCATCGGGCAGGCCGATGTGCAGGTCCAGGCTGATACTCACGGCGGCACTCACCAGCAATGGACCGAACAGCCAGGGATTGGGTTGGCGCAAGCGCTGCCAGAGCCAGGCACACAGCGCGCCCGCCGGGAATAGCAGGGCCAGCCAGCGCCAGTCGACGCTGGTCGGATGCAAGGCCGGCACGCCTTCGCCCAGCAGGTACTTGAAGGCGGCTGGTACACACAGCACCACCACCAGCACTCGCAGGCTTTGGCCGGCCGCCACTCGGCTGAGCACGGCGCCGTTGCGGGCGCCGAGGTTGACCATTTCACCGGAGCCGCCCGGCATGCTGGAGAAAAATGCGGTAGCGCGATCCTCGCCGGTGCGCCGCAGCAACCAGACCCCGACCACGGCCGAAAGACTGGTCACCAGCGCGCCGAAGAAGATCAGCCCGAAATGACTCAGGACCTGCTCCATCACCACCGGGGTGAAGTGCAGGCCAATGCCGATGCCGACGATCCACTGGCCGCACTTGCGTCCGCCCGGGATCTCAGCCAATTGCCAGGGGGTCAGGCAGCGCACCAGGATGATCGCCAGCAACGAGCCGACCATCCACGGCAGCGGCCAGCCGATCTGGCTGGCGAGGTAACCGCCCAGCAGACCGACCAGCGGTGTTCCCCACCAGGTTTTCCAGGGCCGGCGATCAGACATCGGCAAGGGCGCGACGGGCCACGGTGCGCTTGCGCCAGATGCGCAGGATCGGCACCAGCAGCATCAGCACGATCAGCGCCCACACCGTGTTGGTGATCCCGCTGGACCAGAGGATTTCCAGCGAACCGTTGGAAATCGACAGCGCACGACGCAGGTTCTGCTCCATCAGGCCGCCGAGGATGAAGCCCAGCAGGACGGGTGACAACGGGAAGTCCAACTTGCGCAGGATGTAGCCGAAGATGCCGATGCCGATCATCAGGAACAGGTCGAAGGTGGTGGCGTGCACCGCGTAGACACCGATCGCGGTAATGATCGCGATCATTGGCACCAGCGCCCAGTTCGGTACGGCGAGGATGCGGGTGAAGATGCGGATCATCGGGATGTTGAGGATCACCAGCATGACGTTGGCGATGAACAGCGAGGCGATCAGGCCCCAGACGATGTCCGGCTGCTGCTGGAACAACAACGGCCCGGGGGTGATGTTGTACAGCGACAGGGCGCCAATCATCACCGCCGTGGTGCCCGAACCGGGAACCCCGAGGGTCAGCATCGGTACCAGGGCGCCGCAGGCTTCGGCGCCAATCGCGGTTTCCGGTGCCGCCAGGCCGCGCTTGTCGCCCTGGCCGAACTTGCCGCCAGGACCGGCGATCTTTTTCTCGGTCATGTAGGCCACGGCGCTGGCGAGGGTTGCACCGGCACCCGGCAATACCCCCATGATGAAACCCAGCACGCCACAGCGGATGTTCACCCAGAACACCGAGGCGGCTTCCTTGAAGTTGAACATCATGCGCCCGGTGGCCTTGAAGGCTTCCTGGCCACGGTGGGTTTTCTCCAGCAACAGCAGGATCTCGCTGATGGAGAACAGGCCCAGCACCAGCACCACGAATTGAATGCCGTCGGTGAGGTGGATGTTGTCCCCGGTGAAGCGGTACACGCCGCTGTTGGCGTCGATGCCGACCGTGGACAGGAACAGACCGATCAGCGCCGCGATAAAGGTTTTCAGCGGCCGGTCGCCTGCCATGCCGCCCAGGCAGACAATCGCGAACACCATCAGTACGAAGTATTCCGCTGGGCCGAAGGCAATCGCCCACTTGGCCAGTATCGGCGCAAACACCACCATGCCGCAGGTCGCAATGAACGCGCCGATGAACGAGCTCCAGGCCGACAACGACAAGGCCACCCCGGCCATGCCCTGGCGGGCCATCGGGTAGCCGTCGAGGGTGGTCATGACGGTAGAGGCTTCGCCGGGAATGTTCAGCAGGATCGAACTGATCCGCCCACCGTACTCGCATCCCAGATACACCGCGGCCAACAGAATCAGCGCAGATTCCGGCGGCAGGCCCAGGGCGAAGGCGATGGGAATCAACAGGGCCACGCCGTTGATCGGACCCAGCCCCGGCAGCAGGCCGACGACGGTCCCGATCAAGGTTCCGCTCAACGCCGTCACCAGGTTGTAGGGCGTCAGGGCAACCCCGAAACCATGGCTCAAGTAACCAAGAGTATCCATATCAGTTCTCCAGAACGTCGAGCAGGCCCAGGGGCAGCGGCACGTCCATGACTTTGTCGAACAACAGGTACAGACCCACGCTCAGCAGGCAGATGATCAGCGTGCCGGGCAGCCACCGTCCGCCATACAGGCGCGCCATCGGGATACCCACCAGGATGCTGCTGAGGATGAACCCCAGGGGCTCGAAGAGCCCGGCGAACACCAGCAGCAACAGCACGCAGCGGCCGATCTTGCTCAGGGTCTCGCGGTCCAGTGGCGGGTCTTCTTCGCTGTGCTTGATCGGTGAGGGCCGGTACACCATGTAGATCAGCCCCATGGCCATCAGCCCCAGCATCAGCAGGGGGAAGGCACGTGGTCCGATCGGTTCGTAGGAAAAGGCTGCCTGGTAAGGCCAGGCCATCAGGATCAGGCACAGGCAGGCCAGCAACAGCACCGCAGCAAAAATGCGTTGTAACAGCATGACAAACTCCTGGGCCACGCCCCGGCGGATGCCAGGGCAGTGGCCGTGAGAACGAGGCGATTACTGGATCAGGCCGAACTCTTTGGCCAGCAGCTTGTAGTCCGCTACCTGTTTCTTCACGTAGGTGTCCAGCTCGACCCCGGTCATGGCGAACGGGAACAGTTCGCGCTGGTCACGCAGCTTGGCGAACTCTTCGGAAGCCAGCAGTTTGTCGAAGGCGTTTTTCCACCAGGCGTATTCGGCATCGCTGACCTTTGGCCCGAGGTAGAAGCCGCGCACCACCGGCCAGACGATGTCGTAGCCTTGCTCCTTGGCGGTGGGGATGCCCTTCATTTCCGGCTCGTCCAGGCGCTCGTTGGCAAACACGGCGAGCAAGCGCATGTCACCGCTCTGGATGTGGGGCATGGAGTCGGAGATGTCGGTACTGCCCACCTGGATATGGCCACCGAGCAGGGCAGTGGCAATTTCGCCACCGCCTTCGAGTGCCACGTACCGCAGGTCACGGGGGTTGATCCCGGCAGCCTTGGCGATCAGGGCGGTTTGCATCCAGTCCTGGCTGCCCACGGTGCCGCCGGAACCTATCACCACTTTGCTCGGGTCTTTCTTCAGCGCCTGCACCAGATCGTCGAGGTTCTTGTAGGGTGAATCGCTTTTCACGGCGATGGCGCCATAGCTGGTGCCGACCGCCGCCAACCAACGCACGGCGTTTTCATCGAAACGGCCGAACTTGCCCTGGGCCAGGTTCAACAACGAACCGCTGGACCAGGCCACCAGGGTCCCGGCATCGGCGGGGCGCTGGGCGACCACCGCGTTGTACGCCACGGCGCCGACACCGCCGGGCATGTAGGTCACGCGCATCGGCTTGGACAGCAGTTTTTCGTTGACCAGCGCGCTCTGCACCAGTTTGCAGGTCAGGTCGAAACCGCCGCCTGGCGACGCCGGGGCAATGCATTCCGGACGCTTGGGCTCAGTGCTGTCGGCGGCAAGCAGGGGGGCGGTCACCAGCAGGCAACTGGCGGCGAGTGCAAGGTTACGCAGCGAAAAATTCATCGGTCGTCTCCACAGGAGTTGTTATTGGAGTGGCACGGTTGTGGCTTGAGTCCATTACCAGAGGGCAACGCTGTAGCTCACCAGCACCCGCACTTCATCAGCGTCGCGGGCCGAATAGTTCGAACGATAGGTGGCATTGCGCAGGCGCAGGGCGACGTCCTTGAGGGCACCGCTTTGCACCACGTACTTGATCTCGGTGTTGCGTTCCCATTCCTTGCCGGTCTCGCCGTTGTTGAGCTTGATGTTGTCGCCGCTCAGGTAACGGCTCATGAAGCTCAGGCCAGGCACCCCCAGCTTGGCGAAGTCGTAATCGTAACGGGCTTGCCAGGAGCGTTCTTCGGCGCCGGCGAAGTCGTTGATCTGCACGAAGTTGACCAGGTAGGGATCGGAGCCGTCGACGTAGGGGAAGGCGCTGTCGCCCGACATGTGTTGGTAACCGGCGCTGAATTTATGTCCGCTCAGGGCGTAACTCAACAGGCCGTTGAGGGAGGTGTTGTCGATCTTGCCGCCGCGAGCCTGGCCGGAATCGTCACTGACCGCCAGGCGCAGGTCGGCGGCGAATGTCCCAGGACCTGCCGGCTGTGACGCCAGCAAACCGAGGAAGTGCTGGTTGTAGACCTCACCCAATTGGGCGAAGTGGTAGCTGCCGGTGATCTTGTCGGTGAACTTGTAGTCCAGGCCGCCGAAATCGAAATGGCTACCGGCGACGGTGCCGGCGAATCGGCTGTTCTTGTTGTTCAGGGCGACGTCTTCGAAGTTGGTGCTGTCGCGGTCCTTGGCTTTGTCCAGGCGCCCGCCAGTGAAGGTCAGGTTCTTGATCTCCCTGGAGGTCAGCAGGCCACCTTCGAAGGTCTGGGGCAGGATGCGTCCGTCGTTGGCCTTGAGGATCGGCAACTCGGGAATCAGGCTGCCGACCTTCAGCTCGGTGGCGGAGATCTTCACCTTGGCGGTGAGGCCGAGCTTGGAGTATTCATCGGCCGCGCGCCCGTCGTCATGGGTCGGCAACAGGCCTGTGCCGGTGCGGTCGGGGCTGGAATCGAGCTTGACCCCGAGCATGCCCAGTGCGTCGAGCCCGAACCCGACGGTGCCGTCGGTGTAACCCGACTCGAGGTTGAGCATGAAGCCCTGGGCCCACTCGTCACGCTTGGATTGCTGGGCGCTGGTGCCACTGCGAAAGTCGCGGTTGAAGTACATGTTGCGGGTTTCCAGGGTCGCGCTGCTGTCTTCGAAGAAGGCGGCATGACTGGCAGGCGTAAAGCCGGCAAGGGCGGCGGCACTGGCAAGGGCGGTGGTACCAAGGCGGGAAAAACGAACAGGCAGGTAAGCCTGGGGCTGCGTAGACAGCATCGTGAAGCACTCCATTTATTGTTCTTATTAGGGCGAAAACGCATCGGGGCGTTTTTCGTTCACTACTCTCAAGGACACGGCAGTCGAAACTGTCCGTGGCTGGACTCTAGCGGGCCAACCTTTCGCTAACCTTTCAGAATACTTTCACCGATTGCGGGCTTCACAGCGGCGGATGCGGCTGTAAACTCCGCGCCGAACAATGGCGTCGACCATCCCCACCCGAGGTAAAGATCCATGCGCGTGCTTCTCGTCGAAGACCATCTGCAGCTGGCCGAAAGTGTCGCCCAGGCGCTCAAGAGCACAGGCCTGACTGTGGATGTGCTGCACGATGGGGTGGCGGCCGACCTGGCCTTGAGCAGCGAGGACTATGCGGTGGCGATCCTCGATGTGGGCCTGCCGCGCATGGACGGTTTTGAAGTGCTGGCGCGCTTGCGCAGTCGTGGCAAGAACCTCCCGGTGCTGATGCTGACCGCCCGCAGCGACGTCAAGGACCGGGTCCATGGGCTCAACCTCGGTGCCGACGATTACCTGGCCAAACCCTTCGAGTTGACCGAACTCGAGGCGCGGGTCAAGGCCCTGCTGCGCCGCAGCGTGCTGGGTGGCGAACGCCAGCAACGTTGCGGGGTGCTGGTGTATGACCTGGACACCCGGCGCTTCAGCCTCGGTGACGAACTGCTGACCCTGACCTCCCGCGAGCAGGCCGTGCTCGAAGCGCTGATTGCCCGTCCTGGGCGGGTGATGAGCAAGGAGCAACTGGCCTCCCAGGTGTTCGGTCTCGACGAGGAGGCCAGTCCCGACGCCATCGAAATCTACGTGCACCGCCTGCGCAAGAAACTCGACGGGCACTCAGTGGCCATCGTCACGTTCAGGGGGTTGGGCTACCTGTTGGAAAGCCGTGATGCATAAGCCCAGGAGTCTGCGCTGGGGGTTGCTGGGCAACCTCGCGCTGTTGCTGGTAGTGCTGATGATCGCCAGCGGCCTGAGCGCCTACTGGAATGGTCGGGAAGCGGCCGACACCGCGTATGACCGGACCTTGCTGGCCTCGGCGCGGACCATCGCCGCCGGCCTGTCCCAGCGTGACGGCAGCCTCAGCGCCGATGTGCCGTACGTGGCGCTGGACACTTTCGCCTACGACAGTGCCGGGCGCATCTACTACCAGGTCAACGACATCCACCAGAAGCTGATTTCCGGTTACGAAAACCTCCCCGGCCCGCCGCCCGGCACCCCGCGCACCGACGACTATCCGGCGCTGGCGCGCTTCTACAACGCCACTTACCTGGGCCAGAACGTGCGGGTGGTCAGCCTGCTCAAGGCGGTGAGCGAACCGAACATGAACGGCATGGCGGAAATCCGCGTGGCGGAAACCGACGAGGCGCGGGTCAGCATGGCCCGCAGCCTGATGGCCGATACCTTGCTGCGCCTGGGCATGCTCGCCGGGGGCGCCTTGCTCCTGGTGTGGTTTGCCGTGAGTGCCGCCCTGCGTCCGCTGGAACGCTTGCGCACCGCGGTGGAAGAGCGCCAGCCGGACGACTTGCGGCCGCTGCCGTTGGTTCAGGTACAGCGTGAGCTGTGGCCCCTGGTGCGCGCCCTCAACCATTTCACCGAGCGCCTGCGTGGACAGTTCGAGCGCCAGGCGCAATTCATTGCCGACGCCGCCCATGAGTTGCGCACCCCGCTGGCGGCGCTCAAGGCCCGCCTTGAGCTGGGCTTGCGCGCCACTGAGCCGCAGATCTGGCGCAGCACCCTGGAAAGCGCCGCCCAGGGTACCGATCGCCTGACGCACCTGGCCAATCAACTGCTGTCGCTGGCCCGGGTCGAGAATGGTGCGCGGGCGATCGCCGAGGGCGGGGCGCAGTTGCTCGATTTGAGCCAACTGGCACGCGAACTCGGCATGGCCATGGCGCCTCTGGCCCATGCGCGGGGGGTTGCCCTGGCGCTGGAAGCAGATGAACCGGTGTGGTTGCGCGGAGAGCCGACACTGCTCAACGAGTTGCTGAGTAACCTGGTGGACAACGCCCTGGCTCACACGCCAGCCGGTGGCAACGTGATTTTGCGCGTCAGCGCGCCGGCGGTGCTGGAGGTCGAGGATGATGGGCCGGGAATTCCGCTGGAGGAGCGTGACCGGGTGTTCGAGCGATTCTACCGCCGCAACCAGCAGGTCGCTGGGTCTGGCCTGGGGTTGGCAATTGTTGGGGAAATCTGCCGCGCACACCTGGCCCACATCACCCTGCACGACGGTGCGCAGGCGGGGCTGAAGGTTCGGGTCAGTTTTATCGCGGGCTAAAAACAACTAAGCCCGGCCGAGGCCGGGCTGTGAGCAGAGATTCAGCGCTTAGCTGAGGTTGGCGGAACCGGTGCGATCGAAGCCATCAGCGGCGAGGGTGGCGGAGCCGGTGCGATCGAAGCCATCAGCGGCGAGGGTGGCGGAGCCGGTGCGATCGAAACCATCAGCGGCGAGGGTGGCGGAACCGGTGCGATCGAAGCCATCAGCGGCGAGGGTGGCGGAGCCGGTGCGATCGAAGCCATCAGCGGCGAGGGTGGCGGAACCGGTGCGATCGAAGCCATCAGCGGCGAGGGTGGCGGAGCCGGTGCGATCAAAACCATCAGCAGCAATCGTGCGGTCATAACCGTCGGCGGCGAAGGTGTTGGCGGCCAGGACGGAGAGGGTCAGGGCGAGGATCAGTTGGGTTTTCATGGTGGTGACTCCGAGGTGTTGAGGATGTTGTGTGGGGTTGAAGCTGATACTACTCGGATGAATTTGATTAAAAAGCGCAAATAAATGCTCAAATAAATCGAATAATTAGATGTTACTGTCCTGGGGACCACTAAAGCATTACAGGCGGGGCTGCAGGCTTCGGATCGGGTGCGGCGGGCGTTTCGCCGCAAGAACGATTTCCTGCGGCCGGTATTCGAAAGCACTTTGAAGTGCGGGGTGGGTCAGCCGTTAGAGCAACCATTGCCCATGACGCTGTAACGCAGAATATGCCGTTGACCGCTCGAGTCTTCATATTCCATGCGCGCTGGCACAACTTCACAAACACTTGGAATTTCGCTCATGGAGATAACTTTGGCGATATCCAGGTGGGTGGAGTAAGTGTATTCCTCTACCGCTACGGTATTGCCTGCAACATCAGTCGGGACCTCGTCTGCCATGGCGGTTACGCACAGACTGCTGAGGGCCAGAACCAATAAAGCTTTCATTTGAAATTTACCTTTCTGAGGTCGAGAGGGGTCACGCAGCCTTTATAGGGCTGCGTATACATCTGGGTTTAAAGACTGTGAATTAACTGCCTTCGTGGGGGCTGCAACTGGGTTAATCACATTGCCGGGTTGGCGAGGCGAATTTTAGGCGTGGGGGGCGGATTCATATAGGCGCGCTTTTGATAAACACTGTTGACAGATTTTGTAACAATCCCCGAAACATCGGTTACCTGGAACGTTCGTGCTGCAATGCGCCGGGAAATCTGGACGATTTGTAGGGGCTTGTTACTACCATCGTCGAATGGTTCTATAGGCCCGCCTCGGGCTACAACGGGGTCATACAAAAACAACTATTTCACCGAGGTAAAGAAAGATGAGTGCGGCTTCTCTGTATCCCGTTCGTCCCGAGGTTCTGGCTAACACGCTGACTGACGAGGCGACCTACAAGGCCATGTACCAGCAGTCGGTCGTAAACCCGGACGGCTTCTGGCGCGAACAAGCCAAGCGCCTCGACTGGATCAAGCCTTTCACCACGGTGAAGCAGACCTCCTTCGACGACCACCATGTCGACATCAAGTGGTTCGCCGACGGTACCCTGAACGTTTCCTACAACTGCCTCGACCGTCATCTGGCCGAGCGCGGCGACCAGATCGCGATCATCTGGGAGGGCGATGACCCTTCCGAGAGCCGCAACATCACCTACCGCGAGCTGCACGAACAAGTCTGCAAGTTTGCCAACGCCCTGCGTGGCCAGGATGTGCACCGCGGCGACGTGGTGACTATCTATATGCCGATGATCCCCGAAGCCGTGGTCGCCATGCTGGCCTGTACCCGGATCGGCGCGATTCACTCGGTGGTGTTCGGCGGGTTCTCGCCGGAAGCCCTGGCCGGCCGGATCATCGACTGCAAATCGAAAGTGGTGATCACCGCGGACGAAGGCCTGCGTGCCGGTAAGAAAATTTCCCTCAAGGCCAACGTCGATGACGCGCTGACCAACCCGGAAACCAGCAGCATCCAGAAGGTCATCGTGTGCAAGCGCACCGGTGGCGACATCAAGTGGAACCAGCATCGCGACATCTGGTACGAAGACCTGATGAAAGTGGCGGGCACCGTCTGCGCGCCGAAAGAAATGGGCGCCGAAGAAGCGTTGTTCATCCTCTACACCTCCGGCTCCACCGGTAAGCCCAAGGGCGTACAGCACACCACCGGCGGCTACCTGCTCTACGCGGCGCTGACCCATGAGCGCGTGTTCGATTACCGTCCGGGCGAAATCTACTGGTGCACCGCCGACGTCGGCTGGGTCACTGGCCACACCTACATCGTCTACGGCCCGCTGGCCAATGGCGCGACCACCCTGCTGTTCGAAGGTGTGCCGAACTACCCGGACATCACTCGGGTGGGGAAAATCGTCGACAAGCACCAGGTCAATATCCTCTACACCGCGCCGACCGCGATCCGCGCGATGATGGCCTCCGGCACTGCCGCCTGCGAAGGCACCGATGGCAGCAGCCTGCGCCTGTTGGGTTCGGTGGGCGAACCGATCAACCCGGAAGCCTGGGATTGGTACTACAAGAACGTCGGCCAATCCCGTTGCCCGATCGTCGATACCTGGTGGCAGACCGAAACCGGCGCCACCCTGATGAGCCCGCTGCCGGGCGCTCACGCCCTCAAGCCGGGTTCTGCGGCGCGTCCGTTCTTCGGCGTGGTGCCGGCGCTGGTGGATAACCTGGGCAACATCATCGAAGGTGCGGCCGAAGGCAACCTGGTGATCCTCGACTCGTGGCCAGGCCAGGCCCGTACCCTGTACGGCGACCATGACCGTTTTGTCGACACCTACTTCAAGACCTTCCGCGGCATGTACTTCACCGGCGACGGCGCTCGTCGCGATGAAGACGGCTACTGGTGGATCACCGGCCGTGTGGATGACGTACTCAACGTCTCCGGCCACCGCATGGGTACCGCCGAGATCGAGAGTGCGATGGTTGCCCACCCGAAAGTCGCCGAGGCCGCCGTGGTCGGTGTGCCGCACGACATCAAGGGTCAGGGCATTTATGTCTACGTCACCCTCAACGGTGGGGAAGAGCCGAACGAAGCGCTGCGCCTGGAGCTGAAGAACTGGGTGCGCAAGGAGATCGGTCCGATCGCCTCGCCGGATGTCATCCAGTGGGCGCCGGGGCTGCCGAAAACCCGTTCGGGGAAAATCATGCGCCGCATCCTGCGCAAGATCGCCACGGCCGAATACGACGGGCTGGGTGACATTTCGACCCTGGCTGATCCGGGCGTGGTGCAGCACCTGATTGACACCCACAAGACCATGAACGCCGCGTAAGCGCGGTTCTTGAGTCACCAAAGCCCCGCCGGCCTTGCGCCGTGCGGGGCTTTTTTCGTAGCGCTCGCTGTGTGCTGGGAAATACCAAACTTCTTGGGGGCTGCCGGAGGGGAGGCTGCGATTTTTTGATCTTGGCTTTGTGGGTATATCCGTTGGTGTGGTTGTGGCGGCTTATGGTTTCGCCCTTACGGCGAGGCACTTTTGTCAAACGCCGGAGTGCCGGCCCAGCCCAAAGTACCCAAAAAGTCTTGCCCAAACGTACGGCCCCTCGCTAGGGCTCGGGGTTCCTTCGCTACGGTATCCATCCAGGGGCATCGCCCTCCGGTTTGCTGCGCTGCACCTCCTGGCGATGGTTCGACTGCGTCGAACGGCGCTATGCGCCAATCCCCGGATGAATACCTTCGCTCAGCCTGCCGATGGGCAGGTGGATCAAGATCAAAAGCCAGAGCACGGCGACCTACCGGTCGGCCTGAGTGGTCAGGGCGGGCGAGGCGGCCTACCGGCCGGCCTGCTTTTTTTGCGGACGACTCTCCCCCCGTAGCAGCTGTCGAGCCTGCGAGGCTGCGTTCGAGGACGCAGTCCTCGCAGGCCTTAGACCAAGACCGCATCTATTTGCCGACGGTGCAGGTGGATCAAGATCAAGAGCACGGCGACCTGCCGGTCGGCCTGAGTGGTCAGGGCGGGCGAGGCGACCTACCGGTCGGCCTTCATTTTTTTGGCTGGAGTATTTCTGTGGGATGTCATTGCGGGAGAGCCGGGCGGCGCTCCGCTTGCTTGCGATGGTCTGGAGAGCGCCGCCTGATTCTCTCCTACGGGGTTGGCTGTCGTTCACACATTTGTGTTGTGAGCGCGGAGCGTGGGAGCGATCAACGCCTGTGCAAACACCGGGCGAATAAATATCGACCTGCCTGTGGGACGTTTCCGGGCGTTACCCCGGCGCTGAAATGTGTAACCGCCGACAGAATTTCGGGGCGATGGGAAACGTAAGGCCCCGTTTTAGGGCCTTTGAAGCGGGTATGAAAAATATGACATTACGCTGCGCTTGCCGGATTAGAAGGGTTTGCCAATAATAGGCCCGCAATTTGCAGCATAGATCGGTTCAATCTCTTTTGCTCTTGCATAAACTTCAAGGGCTGTCAATGTGCTCGAACCTGTTTCTCGGTGCTTCTGTAATTTGTTGTCGCATTGAAGAAATATCGACTTCGGGCCTGTCGTTAGAATGCCGATCACTCGCTCGTCGTTGTCCGCGTTGAAAACAACGTGCGCCGACCAGGACGCAGCAACGCTTTTCACGTTTAACCCATTCGCATATTGGGCTGATGCTCACTCTGCCGTTTTCGCCCTTTACCGATGGAGTCCTAAGATGAAGAAACTCGTGCTTCTTGGCGCCCTGGCACTGTCCGTGCTGTCCCTGCCAACGTTCGCCGATGAAAAGCCTCTGAAAATTGGTATCGAGGCGGCTTACCCTCCGTTCGCTTCCAAGGCGCCGGACGGCAGCATCGTTGGTTTCGACTACGACATCGGCAACGCCTTGTGCGAAGAGATGAAGGTCAAGTGCGTGTGGGTCGAGCAAGAATTCGACGGTCTGATCCCGGCACTCAAGGTGCGCAAGATCGACGCCATCCTGTCGTCCATGTCGATCACCGAAGATCGCAAGAAGTCCGTGGACTTCACCAACAAGTACTACAACACCCCGGCACGCCTGGTGATGAAGGCCGGCACTCAGGTGGGTGACAACCTGGCCGAGCTCAAGGGCAAGAACATCGGTGTGCAGCGTGGTTCGATCCACGAACGTTTCGCCCGTGAAGTCCTGGCCCCGCTGGGTGCGGAAATCAAGCCATACGGTTCGCAGAACGAGATCTACCTGGACGTGGCCGCCGGTCGCCTCGACGGCACCGTGGCAGACGCTACCCTGTTGAATGACGGCTTCCTGAAAACCGACGCAGGCAAAGGCTTCGCGTTTGTTGGCCCGGCCTTCACCGACGTCAAATACTTCGGCGACGGCGTGGGTATCGCAGTACGCAAGGGCGATGCGTTGAAAGACAAGATCAACACCGCGATCACTGGCATTCGCGAGAATGGCAAGTACAAGCAAATCCAGGACAAGTACTTCGACTTCGACATTTACGGCAAGTAAATCGTCGCAGCGACAAGTCCGAAATGGCGCAAGCAACAGGATCTCTGAGGTTTGCGCCATTTTTTCATCCCAATTTTCGAGGACCTGAATCATGTTGAAAGGCTACGGGGCTGTCATCCTCGATGGCGCATGGCTGACGCTTCAGCTCGCCTTGTCGTCCATGGCCCTGGCCATTGTTCTGGGTCTGATCGGGGTCGCGTTGCGCCTGTCGCCGGTACGCTGGCTGGCCTGGCTGGGCGATCTGTATTCCACGGTAATCCGCGGTATTCCCGATCTGGTACTGATCCTGCTGATTTTCTACGGTGGTCAGGACCTGCTCAACCGCGTGGCGCCGCTGCTTGGTTATGACGACTACATCGACCTGAACCCGCTGGTCGCCGGTATCGGCACCTTGGGTTTCATTTTCGGTGCGTACCTGTCGGAAACCTTCCGCGGTGCCTTCATGGCGATCCCCAAGGGGCAGGCCGAAGCGGGCATGGCCTACGGCATGAGCAGCTTCCAGGTGTTCTTCCGGGTCCTGGTGCCACAGATGATCCGCCTGGCGATTCCTGGCTTCACCAACAACTGGCTGGTATTGACCAAGGCCACTGCGCTGATTTCGGTGGTGGGTCTGCAAGACATGATGTTCAAGGCCAAGCAGGCGGCAGATGCCACCCGCGAGCCTTTCACCTTCTTCCT
>Ga0213827_1000153_pt1 | contig 81719 bp, 73 predicted proteins | sample MC6MC0898MG_FD_180669 | JGI IMG/M metagenome (GOLD analysis project Ga0213827, IMG submission 180669) | Enriched soil aggregate microbial communities from Iowa State University, Ames, United States - MC6-MC0898-MG | ecosystem: Environmental > Terrestrial > Soil > Unclassified | place: USA: Iowa...
CCAGGCCGGCGATGATCTCGACCAGTTTGTCCGGGTCGGTCTCGTTGATTTCGATGTCAAAGACGTCCAGCCCGGCGAACTTCTTGAACAGCACCGCCTTGCCTTCCATGACCGGCTTGGAGGCCAGCGCGCCGATGTTGCCCAGGCCCAGCACCGCGGTGCCGTTGGTGATGACGCCCACCAGATTGCCGCGGGCCGTGTAACGGAACACGTTGGCGGGATCCGCCACGATTTCCTCACAGGCCGCCGCCACCCCGGGCGAGTACGCCAGCGCCAGGTCGCGCTGGTTCGTCAGTTGCTTGGTCGGCGTGACCGAGATTTTGCCGGGGCGCCCGTGCTCGTGATATTCAAGGGCGGCTTTGCGAAGGTTGGCATCCATAGGTCGGCTACTGGCTAGAGTGTGTGACACGAAAGAGGGAGGAATTCTATTCCCATGACAGGCCGCGCGATACGCGGACCTGCGTCTTTCTTGAGGTCGAGCGCCGGAATCTTACAGCAAGCTGAACGATTGTCAGACTTCGGGCCACCGGATTTCGGGGAAGCAGCCGTCGGGGTCGAACTGGGTTTTGACACGTCCGTCCAGACGCACAGTCGCCAATCCCGGGGCGGCCAGGGTGGGCCCGGCCCCGCCTTCGGCCTGGCGGTCGTCGCCGGGCGGCACGTCAATCAGCATCGCGGCCTGCAGCCAGGCCAGCGTGCCGCCATGGCCCAGCAGCAATTGCGCGAGGTTGACGGTGCCCGGCGCCACGGGCTTGAGCGCGTCCAGCCGGTAGCGGCCCAGCCAGTGATAGCCGTCGTGGGTGGCGAACGCATCGCCGCCGGACGCCAGCTGGAACAGCGCTGGCACGAGGCGCTGCACGGTGGCTGATCGCAGCGGCTGCACGTCGGTTTCGCCGAACGCGCCCAGCGTCTCCTCGACGCCATCGGCCAGCAGCACGTCCGCCGCCATGAGGCCCGAGGCCGCGCAATGGCCCGCCGGCCAGGGCGCCGGGGCCGCCACCCATTGGGCCAGCGTCATGTCGCCCGGCAGCCCGGCGAACTGCCGCAACCCCGCGCGGGCCAGCTCGGCCAGCGTCACGCCCGGCTGCGCGCGCCACTGCGCCACGTCGCCGTCCAGGCGCGTCAATTCGGTCAACAACACGGGATCCACCCGCAGGCGCGGTCGGGCGGAGGGCGCAAAGGGCCCCTCCGCCCCTTCCAGTTCCAGCGTCACGCGGTATTCCGCGCACAGCTTGCGCGCCTGGACGACGTCCGCCTCGGACGCGGGCGTGAGAATGGCGCACGTGCCGTCCGCCCCGCCCTCGCCCAGGTCGCGGACCTTGCCGTGGCATACCAGCGCCAGGCGTTGCACGAAGGCTGCCCACGGCGTCTGGACGGGCCGCCGGCCCATGAGAAAGGCGCGCCGGGATGGCTGCATGACTACAATTCCTTTTTTGCTAGATGACGCTTTCGAGATTCCGATGCCCCGCCTCGCTACCCGCACTCACGATTTCCTGACGTTCCAGGTGATGGAACTGTTCAAGCAGGCGCAGGCGCTGCAGGCGGCCGGACGAGACATTATCAGCCTGGGCATCGGCGAACCGGACTTTACCGCGCCCCCTCAGGTGGTGGAAGCGCTGGACCGCGCCGCGCGCGCCGGCCTCAGCGGCTATAGCCCGGGCGCGGGCATCGCCCCGCTGCGCGAAGCCATCGCGCAGTTCTACCGTGACCAGTTCGGCGCCGCCATCGACCCGCGCCGCGTCATTGTGACCGCAGGCGCCTCGGGCGCCCTGACGCTGGCCTGCGCGGCGCTGGTGAACACCGGCGGCGAAGTGCTGATGCCCGATCCGTCCTATCCCGCCAACAGCAATTTCGTGCTGGCCGCCGGCGGCGTGCCGCGCCTGATTCCCAGCGCGGCGGCAAAGCGCTTCCAGTTGTCCGCCGACGACGTCGCGCGGCACTGGACGCCCGCCACGCAGGGCGTGATGGTGGCTTCGCCCAGCAATCCCACCGGCACGTCCATCGCCCACGGCGAGCTGACCGAGCTGCTGGCGCAGGTCCGTGCACGCGAAGGCTTTGCCATCGTCGACGAAATCTACCTGGGGCTGTCCTATGACGGCCAGCCGCGCTCGGCACTGACGTTGGACGACGATGTCATCGTCATCAACAGCTTTTCCAAGTACTTCCACATGACGGGCTGGCGCCTGGGCTGGATGATCGTGCCCGACGACATGGTCGCGCCGGTGGAAAAGATCGCCTCCAGCCTGGCGATCTGCGCGCCCACGCTGGCCCAGCACGCCGCGCTGGCCTGCTTCACGCCCGCCGCGCTGAAGATCTTCGAACACCGCCGCGAGGCCTTCAAGCAGCGCCGCGACTACCTGCTGCCGGAATTCGAGCGCCTGGGCATCGACGTGCCGGTCAAGCCGGACGGCGCCTTCTATATCTATGCCGATATCAGCAACCTGGGCATGGACAGCGCCGCGTTCTCGCAGCGCCTGTTGCTGGAAGCCGGCGTGGCCGCCGTGCCGGGCCTGGACTTCGGACCCGCGCATGCGGCGCACACGATGCGGTTTTCGTATGCCACGGGCCTGGATCGCCTGGAAGAGGCGGTGGCCCGGATGGGCGTGCTGCTGCAACGCTGACCCAATGAAAAGGCGCGCCCTTGCGGAGCGCGCCTGTTGGCAAAGGGGGACCGGGATCAATCGCGCGCCAGCGCGATGCCCGATGCCAGCGCCAGGCGCCGGCGTTCCGCCTGCACCTTCGCGCCGTAGCCGTTGTCGTCCGGCCCGGTGGACCCGACGTAACACGCCAGGCCGCCGTCCACGGAACCGCGGCGGTTGATGCAGTCGCGCAGGATCGTGGCGCCCACGCCGATGTTGGCGGCGGGGTCCAGCGGGTTCTTGCCAACCGCATCAAACTTGTCCTGATGCACGCTGGTCATGACCTGCATCAGGCCCTGCGCGCCCACATGGCTTTCGGCCAGCGGGTTGTAGCGCGATTCGATGGCGATCACGGCCAGGACCAGCAAGGGATCAAGCTGCTTTTCGCGGCTGACCTTGTACACGGTGTTCAGCAGCGGACCGGTCGCGTCATAGGCAACCTTGTACTTGCGCGAGATATAGTTGCGCAGTGCTTCGGCCTGCGGTCCGGTGGCCGCCGAAGCGGTCTTCTTAGGCGCGGGCGGCGCAACACGGGCCGGACCCAGCATGCCGGTGGCGTTGCTGGCGGGTGTAGTGGGTACGGCCATGGCAATTGCCGACGACGTGTCGGCACCCAGTTCGGAGCCGGCTTCGGATTCGGAGCTGGCCTGCATGGATGAAGGCGCAAGGGCGGTCAACAAGGCTTTGTGCACTTGCAATGCCTGGTCGCGCAAACCAGGCAGGGCGAATCCCATGCTTACCGTCACAATGACCGCGATGCCCAGATAGACAGAGCAAATGCGCAGGGATTCGGCAAGATATTGGTGCACTCCTTGGGCCATGTTCCTGAACAGGCTGGCCACTGACGCATCGGGCATAAAACCTCCTGCGTGAAAAAGAGGGAGTCAATGTTAACCTCTCTTTGAACCTGAAATGTAACCAAATCGCTGGGATCTGTAGTGAAATACCGCGACCTTAGAGACTTCATCGCCCAACTTGAACGCATGGGCGAGCTCAAACGCATTGCCGCGCCGGTGTCGACGCAGCTTGAAATGACGGAGATTTCCGACCGCGTGCTGCGGGCCGAAGGCCCCGCCCTGCTGTTCGAAAACGCCCGCCACAATGGCCAGCCCGCGCAGATGCCGGTGCTGGCCAATCTGTTCGGCACGCCTGCCCGCGTGGCGCGCGGCATGGGCGCCGACAACGTCAGCGCGCTGCGCGACATCGGCGAACTGCTGGCCTCGCTGCGCGAGCCCGAAGCGCCCAAGGGCCTGCGCGACGCGCTGGCCAAGGTGTCGATGCTGAAGTCGGCGCTGTGGGACATGAGCCCCAAGAACGTCAAAAGCCCCGCCTGCCAGGAAATCGTCTGGGAAGGCAACGACGTAGACCTGAACCGGCTGCCCATCCAGACCTGCTGGCCGGGCGACGTGGCGCCGCTTTTGACCTGGGGCCTGGTCATCACGCGCGGGCCCAATGCCAAGCGCCAGAACCTGGGCATCTACCGCCAGCAATTGCTGGGACCGAACAAGCTCATCATGCGGTGGCTGTCGCACCGCGGCGGCGCACTCGATTTCCGCGACCACGCGATCGCCAACCCGGGCACGCCCTTCCCCATCGCCGTGGCGTTGGGCGCCGATCCGGCCACCACGCTGGGCGCCGTCACACCGGTGCCGGACAGCCTGTCCGAATACCAGTTTGCGGGTCTGCTGCGCGGCTCGCGCACCGAGGTCGCGCAGGCGCTGGGCAGCAACCTGTCCGTGCCGGCCTGGGCCGAGATCGTGCTGGAAGGCCATCTGCTGCCGTCGTCAGACCCGCGCGCCATCAAGCCCGTGGTGCCCGAAGGCGTCAATCCGCCGCCCGACACCGGCTACGAAATGGCGCTGGAAGGCCCGTACGGCGACCACACCGGTTACTACAACGAGAAGGACTGGTTCCCGGTCTTCACGGTCGAGCGCATCACGATGCGCCGCAACCCCATCTATCACTCCACTTACACCGGCAAGCCGCCCGACGAGCCCGCCGTGCTGGGCGTGGCGCTAAACGAGGTTTTCGTGCCGCTGCTGCGCCGCCAGTTGCCGGAGATCGTGGATTTCTACCTGCCGCCCGAAGGCTGCAGCTACCGCCTGGCTGTGGTGTCGATCCGCAAGCAGTACGCGGGCCACGCCAAGCGTGTCATGTTCGGCCTGTGGAGCATTCTGCGCCAGTTCATGTACACCAAGTTCATCGTGGTCGTGGACGAGGACATCAATCCGCGCGACTGGAAGGAAGTGGTCTGGGCGATGACCACCCGCATGGACCCGGTGCGCGACACGCTGCTGGTCGAAAACACCCCGATCGACTACCTGGATTTCGCCTCGCCGGTGTCCGGCCTGGGCGGCAAGATGGGACTGGACGCCACCAACAAGTGGCCGGGCGAAACGAATCGTGAATGGGGTACGCCCATCACGATGGACGCCGACGTGAAGAAACGCGTGGACGATATGTGGGGGCAGTTGGGCCTGTAGCCATTGGCCTCTTTGCCCAAATAACAAAGCCCCGGAAACGGGGCTTTGTTATTACGGTTGGCGTCAGTCGCGTTCCCGGTCGTCGTCCTGGCGCATGCCGCGCCAGACCTTCAAGAGCTGCCAGCCCACGAAGGCGCCGCCGGCGAGCTTCAGAAGCTTGCCGCGCTTGCCGCCGCGCATGAACATGGCGGACAGCGACGAACTGATGATGGGATAGCGCCGCGCCAGCGTGATGGCCTGCAAGGCCCAGCGGGACGCGCCGCCCGACGCAAGACCCGGCAGCATGCCGCGGATGAGCGCGCTGGGTTCAAGCCTGCGCCCGGCCGACACGATGTTCTGCGCCAGCGATTCGCGCTCGATCGCGGCGCGGGCGCGCAGCAGTTCGATGCGCACGGCGCGGTCGACGGTGGGAGATCGTTTGTGCATGGCTCAGAACCCCTCGCGTCGGCGGACCGCGGTGTCGTCATCGGCTTGCGCATCGCGCACGCGATCCAGCAATTCCGCATCGCGGCCCAGCTCTTCGAGCGTGGCCGAGAACGGCGCCGGTCCGTACACCAGCCCATGGCGCACCACGAGCAGCAGCACCACGCCGGCAACACCATAGAAAGCCGCTAGCAGCCCGAGGGCCAGGTAGCGGTCTTCCGTGGGCCAGAACGCCACGGCGATGGTGATGGTGGCCACCAGCACCGCCAGCGTCAAAAATAGCAGGGCCGCAAATGCCAGGCCCAGCAGCTTGAGCAGGCGCGCCTTTTCGTCCGCGGCTTCCAGAGCCAGCAGCTCCAACCGCGTGCGCATCAGCCCGACCAGGCTGGAGGCAACACCGAAAACAGTTTTTCGTAGACCCATGGCTGAAAGAACGCCGGGCGGCAGGCAGCGGCATCAAGCCGCGCCTGCCGCCCGGACGCCCTGCCCTGTCAGCGGCGGCTGATCAGCAAGCCGAGCAGCAGGCCGGTCACGCCTGCCACCCCGATGGCTTGCCAGGGATTGTCGTGCACATAGTCATCCGTCGCACGGGCGGCCTTGCGGCCACGTTCGAGGACGGCGTCCTGCGCTTCGTACAGGGCCTCGCGCGTGCGCCGCAGCGACGTCAGGGCCCGGTCGCGCAGTTCGTTGGCCTTGTCGCCGGTGCTGCTGGCGGCTTCGCGCAGCAGGCTTTCGGCGTCGTTCAGGCTGGTCTTGACACTGTCGATGAGTTTTTCTTTTGCGACGTCTTCGGATTTTCTCGTTGCCATTTTTTGAGCTCCTGTTGTGTGTCCATGACGAAAACGATGATACCAGCCGCCATGCGGGCGCAATCGCCCGCTTGCTACCGGGTGCTACTTGATCTGCGTAATCTCAACGGCGGATTTCACGCCGCCTTGGTCGATGTCCTGCTTCATCACCAGATTCACGGCGGGGCAATACCAATCGGTAACCGTCGTGTTCATGCCGGGGATGGGAATGGTCAGGCCCTGGAACGTGGCCATCGTGGGGTCTGAATTGCGCGTGTAGGTGATCGGGTGGCAGGACTGCTTGCCCAGCGCGGTATCCAGCGCGGTTTTCTGGCCGACCGTCTTCTCGCCGATGCGTACTGTAGTGCTGGGCTGGCCGCCCACCGGCGCTTCCTTGCCGATCTTCAGACGGAACGACGAGCCGGGCAGTTTCTGGCCCGTAGCCAGCTTGCCGTCGTAGGCAAAGAGGCCCAGCATGCGCAGGTCGAACTGGCCCTCGGAAGGCTTGGGCGCTTCGCCGGCGCTGGCGTAACGCAGGAACGTGGCTTGGCCGCCTTTGACGGTCATCAGGTAATCGAGCTTGGACTTGCCGGGCGGCAGACCCGCATAGCTGAATCGGGCAACGCCCTGCACGCGCGCGCGGCAGTTGTCGCCATTGCTTTTTGTAACTTCGGCGAAGGTCAGATCCGCGCCCAGCGCCAGATTGCCCGTGCCGGTCAGCTGGACGGCGCCGCCGTCGTGCATGAACTGCGCATCGCACACGCCGGCCTGCGCCGAAGCGGCCACGCCCAACGCGCCGGCCGCAAAAACCAGGGATGCCATTTTTCGCATCGTCGTCACAAGCCACTCCAGAAATCCGAAAGCGCCGTCCCGCCTCGGGGACAGCTGGCTTGATACTACACCGGTTGCCGTGCCCGGCGTATGTCCGAACGTGTCGTCACGCCAGCGCCGGCGCCGCTGGGGCGCGCGCCATCAGCGCCTGGATCTCCGGCACACATGAGCCGCAACCGGTGCCGCAGCCCAGCGTGTCCTTCAGCGCCGCCAGATCGCAGCCGCCTTCGACGCCCTTCAGGATGGCCGCTTCGCTGACGCCATTGCAGACGCACACCGTACGCGAACGCACCGCGCCCGCGACGCGTCCCATCAGCAGCGCCGCGATGCTGGCGGGCGCCTCGCCCCCCGCGGCCCACGCAAGCAGCGGCTCCTGCGCGCGTAGATCGCCCGTCAGCAAAAAGGCGCGCAGCTCGCCTTGCCCGGCGCTGACCCGGCGCAAATGGCCGCGCGCCGGATCGTCGTACGCCACGTCGGGACGCCGCAGGTCCAGGGCGTCGGCCAGTTCGTGCAGCACGGCGGCCTGCGGCGCGTCGCGGCTGGCAAGCCGCAACCGGACGCCGCCCGCACCAATCGGCAGCACGACGGCATAGTCGAAACGGCGCAGCCATGGCGCCAGCCGGTTCCGCAGCGCAGCGGCATCGCCCCGCCGCCATGCCGCTGCCTGCCATGCCAGGCCCGCCGACTCGGCGCGCACGGCGCTGAACTTGAGCTCGGGCTGGCGCGATATCGGATCGGCGGCCGGATTGGTCAGCGCGTTCACGCCCAACCCGGCCATGAAGGCGCTGCCCCAGTGCATCGGCACGAAGGCCTGGCCGGGACGCAGCGACTCGTCGGCCTGCGCCGGCAGCACCAGCGCGCCGCGCCGCGACTGCAGCCTCGCCAGCGCGCCGGGCACCAGGTCCAGGCGGCGCATGTCGTCCGGATGCAGCGACACCCACGGCTCCTCGACATGCTGCGTCAACGCCCGAGCCAGCGAAGTGCGCGCCATCGTGTGCCAGTGATCGCGCAACCGGCCAGTCGTGAGTTGCAGCGGAAAGTCGTCGGAGACGGTTTCGGCGGTCGGCCGCCATGCGACGTCGCAGAAGCGGGCGCGGCCGCTGGCGGTGGGAAACACGCCGTCGGCATATAGGCGCGCGATGCCCTGCCCCGCCCGGTACGGCCACTGCTGCGGTCCGTGCTGCGCCAGCACGGCGTAATCCAGCGCGCTGTAGTCCAGGTCGCGGCCGGCGGTCATGCGGGCGTGCTCGGCAAAAACCTCGCTTTCGTCGCCATAGGCAAACAGCGCCGCCTTGGCCGGTGCGATACGCGCCGCCAGCCGCTGGGCGACCGCCTGCGCCAGCCGCCAGTCGGGCTGCGCATCACCGGGCGGCGCGATGGCGGCGTGGACCCGGCTGATGCGCCGCTCCGAATTGGTCACTGTGCCGGACTTCTCGGGCCAGGTCGCCGCCGGCAGCACCAGGTCGGCATGGGCCAGCGTCTCGGTGCCGGCAAAGGCTTCCTGCACGATGACGAACTCGGCGCGGGCCAGCGCGGCCCGCACGCGCGCCTGATCCGGCAGCGACTGCGCCGGATTGGTCGCCGCGATCCACAGCACCTTGATGCGCCCGTCGAGCACCGCGTCGAACATGTCGAGCGCCGGCGCGCCCGGCGCGTCGGGCAGGCTCTCCACCCCCCACAGCCGCGCGACCTCGGCGCGGTCCGTGGCTGACGCGGGATCGCGATGGCCCGGCAGCAGGGTCGCCATGCCACCCGCTTCGCGCCCGCCCATGGCATTGGGCTGGCCGGTCAGCGAAAACGGCCCGGCGCCGGGGCGCCCGATCTGGCCGGTGGCCAGATGCAGGTGAATCAGCGCCGCATTCTTGTCGGTGCCCGCCACCGACTGGTTCAAGCCCATCGTGTACAGCGACAGCGCCGCCTGCGCCTGGCCGAACCAGCGCGCCGCCTGAACGATGTCCCGAGCGGGCACGCCGCAGAGGCGCTGCGCCGCCTCGGGCGTACACGTCTGCACGCGCGCGCGCAGCGTCTCGAAGCCCTCGGTATGGCGCGCGATGTAGGCCTCGTCGACCAAGCCCTCGCGCAGCATCACATGCAGCATGGCGTTGAACAGCGCCACGTCCGACCCCGGCGTGATCGGCAGGTGCAAGTCGGCAAACGCGGCAGTGTCGGTGCGCCGCGGATCGGCCACGATCACCTTCATGTGCGGCCGGCTGGCCCGCGCAGCTTCCAGCCGGCGAAACAGCACGGGGTGCGCATAGGCCATGTTGGAGCCGGCAATCAGCACGGTGTCGGCCAATTCCAGGTCGTCGTAGCAGGCGGGCGGCGCATCCGCGCCCAGCGTGCGCTTGTAGCCCGAGACGGCGCTCGACATGCACAGGCGGGAATTGGTGTCGATGTTGTTGGTGCCCGCCAGCGCACGCGCCAGCTTGTTGAAGACGGCGTAGTCTTCGGTCAGCAACTGACCCGACAGATAGAAGCCCACTGTATCCGGGCCGTGCCGCGTGATCGCGTCGGCCAGCCGCTCCGCGGCGATATCCAGCGCGTGCGGCAGCGCGATATCCCGCAAAGGTTGCCCGCGCGTTTCGCGCCATTGCGCCGACAGCACGCGCGCGCCGTCGCGCCGCACCGTGTCGGCAAGCGCCAGCCCCTTGCTGCACAGGCGCCCTTGATTGGCTGGATGCGCGTCGTCGCCGCGCACGCCGGCAACCGCGCCGCCGCGCACCTGCACGCGCACGCCGCAGCCCGTGCCGCAATAACAGCAGACCGACGCGACCTCCCGCGCCACGTCGGTAATGATTTCAATCCGGCGCGCCATCGGCATGTCCATTTCCTACTCCCCCGCCGCTTCGCCCAGCATGAGCCGATCGCGCAGCGCGCCGATGCCCGCGCCTTCGCGGATCAGCCGCATGTACCACGCGCTATCTGCCGTGTCGCCGTACAGGCACGCGCCCACCAGGCGGTCGCCCTGGATCACCAATTTTTTGTAGATGCCGCCCGGCATGTCGGCCAACGTGATGGTTTCGGTCTGCGCGCTGCCCGCGAAGTCGCCCGCGGAGAAGAGGTCGATGCCTGTCACCTTGAGCTTGGTCGACGTGACGCTGCCCTCGTAGCGGCCGATCCCATGCAGGGCAAGATGGTTGGCCGCAACCTTGGCCTGCTCGAACAGCGGCGCGACCAGGCCATAGGCCGTGCCGCGGTGGCTGACGCATTCCCCCACCGCATAGATGCGCGGGTCGAACGTCTGCAACGTGTCGCTCACCACCACACCTCGGTCCACGTGCAATCCGCAGCGTTGCGCCAGCTCGGTGTTCGGCCGCACGCCGGCTGCCATCACAACGAGGTCCGCGGGGATTTCCGTGCCGTCCGCAAAGCGCACCGCGCGCACACGCCCGTCCGCGCCCCCCAGGATCGACTCGGTCTGACGCTGGAGCAAGAACGTCAATCCCCGTGCTTCCAGACTTTCGCGCAGCAGTGCGGCGGCCTCGCCGTCCAGTTGGCGGTCCAGCAGCGCCGCGCCCAGGTGCACCACCGACACGGTCATGCCGCGCGCCGCCAGGCCGTTGGCGGCCTCCAGGCCCAGCAATCCGCCGCCGATCACCACCGCGTGCCGGTAGCGCGAGGCAGCATCGATCATCCGGTTGACGTCGCCGATGTCGCGAAACGCCACCACGCCTTCCAGGTCGTGGCCCGGCACCGGCAGGATGAACGGGTTTGACCCGGTTGCAAGCAGCAGCCTGTCGTACGGCGTGTGCGTGCCGTCGGCGGCTACCACCATGCGCCGCGCGCGCTCGATGTCCGTCACCTTGCGGCCGCGCAGCAGCCGGATGCCATGGCGCGCATACCAGTCCTCGTCGTTCAGCACGATGTCCTGCAGCGTGCGCTCGCCGGTCAGCACCGGCGACAGGAGGATGCGGTTGTAGTTGGTGTGTGGCTCGGCCCCGAACACCGTGATGTCGTAGAGATCCGGCGCGAGCTTGAGCAGCTCTTCCACGGTGCGAATGCCGGCCATCCCGTTGCCGACCACGACGAGCTTCTGCCTGGCTTGCATGACGACACTCCTACGCGGCGGCGCGTGCCGTCGTCGCTGCCTGCTCCAGCGGCGCAGGCACGACCGACAGCGCCGCATTTGCCTGCGCCGCGGCCTGCGAGCGCTCGGGATTGCCGTGGCGGCGATGCAGAAAGTCCACCACGCCCGCGCGGCACGCCAGATACGTCGGATCATTGGCCAGCCGCACGCGGTCGCGCGGACGCGGCAGCGGCACGGGCAGGATCTCTCCGATGGTCGCGGCCGGTCCGTTGGTCAGCATCACGATGCGGTCCGACAGCAATACGGCTTCGTCCACATCGTGGGTGACCATGATGGTGGTCGTGCGCGTCTTGGCCACGATCTTGAGCAGCTCGTCCTGCAGGTGCGCGCGGGTCAGCGCATCCAGCGCGCCGAACGGCTCGTCCATCAGCAGTACGCCCGGCTCGATCGCCAGCGCGCGCGCGATGCCCACGCGTTGCTTCATGCCCCCGGAGATCTCGCGAGGCAGCTTGTTCTGCGCGGGCAGCAAGCCCACCAGATCCAGCGCGGCGCGCGTGCGCTCGACCAGCTGGGCGCGCTTTTCCGTGGCGCCGAACACCCGCTCGACCGCCAGGTGCACGTTCTGAAAACACGTCAGCCACGGCAGCAGCGAGTGGTTCTGAAACACCACCGCGCGGTCGGGACCCGGGCCGGTGATCTCGCGTTCGGCGCACAGCAGCACGCCGCTCGTCGGCCGGGTCAGCCCGGCGATCAGGTTGAGCAAGGTGGACTTGCCGCAGCCCGAATGGCCGATCAGCGTGATGAACTCGCCCTGCTCGACCGTCAGGTCGATGTCGCGCAGCGCCACGAAGGCGCCCTTGCGGGTGTCAAAGGTCTGTCCCACGCGTTCGATGCGTACGAATTTCTTCATGGCGCTATTCCTCGGTATAGGTGAAACGGCGGGCCAGCGCGACCAGCAGGGTTTCCAGCAGCAGCCCCACGATGCCGATCACGAAAATGGCGATGACGATGTGCTCGACCTTCAGGTTGTTCCATTCGTCCCACAGCCAGAAGCCGATGCCCGTGCCGCCCGTTAGCATCTCAGCGGCCACGATCACCAGCCAAGCCGTGCCGATCGACAGCCGCACGCCGGTCAGCATGTAGGGCAGCACCGCGGGCAGCAGCACCTTGGTCGTGACCTTCCATTCAGACAGGTTCAACACGCGCGCCACGTTCAGGTAGTCCTGCGGCACGCGCGACACGCCCACGGCGGTGTTGATGATCATCGGCCAGATCGAACAGATGAAGATGGCCCAGATCGCAGCGGGATTGGCCGCCTTGAACAGCAGCAACCCCAGCGGCAGCCACGCCAGCGGCGACACCGGCCGCAATAGGCTGACGATCGGCGAGAACATGGCTCGCACGGCGGCATAGCGGCCAATTGCAAAGCCCACGGGGATGCCGACCAGCGCCGCCAGACCGAATCCCACTGCCACGCGTTCCAGCGAGGCCAGCAGGTTCCAGCCGATGCCCTTGTCGTTCGGGCCGTTGTCGTAGAACGGGTCCGAGAACAGATCGACGGCAGCATGCCAGGTGACGCCGGGCGTCGGGATCTCCGGTATGCGCATCGCCACCACCTGCCAGACCAACACGAAGAGCGCAAAGCCGGCGACCGGCCCCACGACCGCCTTCAACGCGGCTTCCAGGCGTTCCCGCCACAAGGCGGCGAATGCGTCGCCGCGGCCTGTCATCGTTACGGTAGACATTGCGAGTCCCCTTTCGTGGCGGCCGTCAGGCCTTGACCTTGAAACCGTCGGCATACGCCGCGGGATTGCTGCCGTCCCAGACCACATCGTCGATCAGCTTGGACGTGCGCGTTTCGCTGGCGGGCAGCGCGACGCCCGCGGCCTGCGCGGCCTGCTTGTAGACGTCGACGCGATTGATCTGCGTGGCGATACCCAGGTAGTCCGGGTGCTCCTTCAGCAAGCCCCAGCGCTTGTGCTGCGTCAGGAACCACATGCCGTCGCTCAGGTACGGAAAATTTGCCGCGCCGTCCGCGTAGAAGCGCATGGCGTGCGCGTCCGACCACTTCTTGCCCAAGCCATCCTCGTACTGCCCCAGCATGCGGTCCACGATGACGCCCGCGTCGGTGTTGACGTAGGACTTGGCGGCGATGGTCTCGGCCGTCTTGCGGCGGTTCTCGGGCGAGGCGTCGATCCACTTGCCGGCTTCCAGGATCGCGGCGGTGACCGCGCGCGCGGTATTGGGATTGCGGTTCACGAAGTCTGCGCTGGCGCCCAGGACCTTTTCGGGGTGATCGGTCCAGATGCCTTGCGACGTCACCGTGGTGAAGCCGATCTTGTCCATGATGGCGCGCGCGCCCCAGGGCTCGCCCACGCAGTAGCCATCCATGTTGCCCACGCGCATGTTCGCCACCATCTGCGGCGGCGGCACGGTGATCACCTTGGCGTCCTTCATGGGATTGATGCCATGCGCGGCCAGCCAGTAATACAGCCACATCGCGTGAGTCCCGGTGGGAAAGGTCTGCGCGAAGGTGTACTCACGTTTGTCCGCGGCCATCAGTTTCGCGAGCGACTCGCCGTCGCGCGCCCCGGCTTCCAGCAGCTTGTTCGAAAGCGTGATGGCTTGGCCGTTCTGGTTCAGGCTCATCAGCACCGCCATGTCCTTCTTCGGTCCGCCGATGCCCATGTGCACGCCGTAGACCAGGCCATACAGCACGTGCGCCATGTCCAGCTCGCCGTTCATGAGCTTGTCGCGCACGGCGGCCCACGACGCTTCCTTCGAGGGCGTGATCTTGACCCCGTACTTCTTGTCGATGCCCAGCACCGACGCCATCACCACCGACGCGCAGTCGGTCAGCGGGATGAAGCCGATCTTGACCTCGGTCTTTTCCGGCGCATCGGTCCCGGCCGCCCAGGCGCCGGCGCGCACCAGCGGGTCGACCAGCGAAAGCAGGCCGGCGCCGGCCACCGCGCGCGCCGTTCCGCCAAGCCATTTGCGGCGGCTGGCGTTGGCGGTCACGTCGGCGGGCGCGGCGACGGTCGAGGGACTGCGGGTCATGGGCGTCATCGTTGGTTCCTTGCGAGGTGACGGAAAAAATGGCGGCAAAAAAAAACGTCCCGCGCGCCATGGATATCCATCCGATGGCGCAGCGGAACGTCGTTGTCCCTGGCCGCGTGTCGCGGCGCGTTGCGTCGGGCGACCGCCGTTGGCCGCCCCGTTTTCACTAAAGCAATCGCTGTGCCAGTTTTGCCCAGGACGATGCAAATTGCCCGGCGGGCCGCGCTGGCGCTGGCGCTGCGCGGTTTCCGCGCGGCCCGCGCCGCGCCGCCGCGAAACAGGGGCGGAGCCATGTTGGTGCGCAAGCCGATGCCGCAACGCACCATCGCTGTGCGGCGCGCGCCCCGCCGCCGTGCGCGCCGGTCACGCGCCACGCGCGAAACAGATGGCATGGAACTTGCATCAGCAAACAGACAGGGGGTGTTTCATGCTGAAGGTCATGCTGCTCAACGATGGCGAAGGACGCGCGGCGTCGCTGCGGCAAACGCTTGCCGCGGCGGGCGTGCACGTCGTGGCCGAAGTGGCCCCGGGTACGGATCTGGCCGCCAGCATCGCCCAGTCCGCCGCCGACGTCGTGCTGATCGACAGCGACGCCCCCGGCCGCGATACGCTGGAAAACATCTGTGTCGCCAGTTCGCACAGCGACCGCCCGGTCGTGATGTTCACCGACAACGGCAACCGCGAGACCATCCGCACCGCCCTGCGCGCCGGCGTGGCTGCCTACGTGGTCGGCGACGTGCCGGCCGCCCGCATCGAACCGCTGCTGACCGTGGCGATCGAGCGTTTCGCCGTGGAAAAGACCCGCCGCGAGGAACTGCGCGAGGCCCAGCTCCGCCTGGCGGACCGGCAGTGGGTGGAGAAGGCCAAGGGTATCCTGATGAAAACGCGCGCCGTTTCCGAGGAAGACGCGCATCGGCTGCTGCGCGAACGCGCCATGCACAGCCAGAAGCGGCTGGGCGACGTCGCCCGCGAAGTCGTCGAAATGAGCCAATGGCTGGGCAGCGCCTGACGCCCGGCCAAATAAGTTATGGCTATATGAATTAAAGAAATCAAAAGTTGTGGGGATGAAAGCCCGTCCCTATCATCGACCCACATTGAGCCGGGTACGCCCGAGGCTGGCATTCATGAAGCTTTTCCCGATTTTTGCCGATCTGACAGACCGGCTGGTACTCGTTGTTGGCGGCGGCGCGGTCGCCGAACGCAAGACGCTCGCCCTGCTGGAGGCCTGTGCCGATGTGGTCGTCGGCGCACCTGAACTGACGCCTGCGCTGGCAGCGCATGCGGCCGAGGGCCGTATTCGCCATCTGCCGGGGCCGTTCGACGCGGCTTGGCTGCACGACGTGTGGCTGGTCGTGGCCGCCACCGACGATCGCGCGGTCAACGCCGCGGTCTCCCAGGCCGCCGCGGCGCGCCGCATTTTCACCAACGTGGTGGACGACCCCGAGCTGTCGTCCTTCCAGGTGCCGTCCATCGTCGACCGGTCGCCGGTCATCGTCGCCATTTCGTCGTCGGGCGTGGCCCCCGTGCTGGCCCGCCGCATCCGCGAACGCATCGAATCGCTGTTCGATCACACGCTGGGCCAGCTTGCCGGCCTGGCCGCCACCTACCGCAAGCGCATCCGCGCAAGCCACCCCGATCTGGGCGCGCGCCGCCGCTTCTACGATTGGTTGCTGGACGGCCCGGTGGCGGGCTTCCTGCGCCAGCAGCAGCCGGCGCAGGCCGAGACCGCGCTGGCCGATGCGCTGACCTCGCCGCTTGCGCCCGCCGAGGGCAGCGTAGTGCTGGTCGGCGCAGGCCCCGGCGACCCCGGCCTTTTGACGCTCAAGGCCCTGCGCGCCCTGAACGAGGCCGACGTCATCCTCTACGACCGCCTGGTCAGCGACGAGGTCATGTCGCTCGCCCGGCGCGACGCCGAACGCGTGCCGGTGGGCAAGCTGCCTGGCGAAAACCATCACGCGACGCAGGCGCGCATCCATGCGCTGCTGGTCGAACACGCGCACGCCGGCCGCCGCGTGGTGCGGCTAAAGGGTGGCGACGCGTTCATTTTTGGCCGTGGCGGCGAGGAACTGGAATATCTGCGCACGCACGGCGTGCGGTATGAAGTCGTGCCGGGCATCACGGCGGCGCTGGCCTGTGCGGCCTATGCCGGCATTCCGCTGACGCACCGCGAGCACGCCCAATCCGTGCGCCTCATCACCGCGCATTGCCGTGAAGACGAAGACAATCTGGATTGGCCCGCGCTGGCCCGCGAAAAGCAGACGTTGGCGTTCTACATGGGCGTGGGCCAGCTTGAGTTGCTGACGCAGCGCCTGCTGCGCCATGGCCGTTCACCCGAGACGCCGTTTGCACTCATCGAAAACGGCAGCCGGCCCGAACAGCGCGTGGTGTCGGGTCCGCTGGCGCAACTGCCGGAACTGGCGCGGGAACATGCCGTCCGGTCCCCCGCCCTGCTGATCGTGGGCGAGGTCGCCGGCCTGGCGCCGCAGTTGCATTGGTTCGGCCAGCATCTGGGCCGGCCGGCGGTTACGGCCTGAAAACCGGCCGAAACGCGTTTCTTAGCCCTTTTGCTGCGTGCCGAAGATGCGGTCGCCGGCGTCGCCCAGGCCCGGCATGATGTAGCCGTGCTCGTTCAGACCGTTGTCGATGGACGCGGTGTAGATGTGCACGTCCGGGTGCTTGGCCAGCACGGCGTCGATGCCCACCGGCGCGGCCACCAGCACCAGCGCGCGGATTTCCTTGCAGCCGGCGCGCTTGAGCAGGTCGATGGCGGCGACCATCGAGCCGCCCGTCGCCAGCATGGGGTCAACGATCAGCGCCAGGCGCTGATCCAGTTCGCCGACCAGGCGTTCCAGATACGTGTGGGCCTCCAGCGTCTCTTCGTTGCGGGCCACGCCCACGACGCTGACCTTGGCGCCCGGAATCAGGCTCAGCACGCCGTCCAGCATGCCGATGCCGGCGCGCAGGATGGGCACCACGGTAACTTTCTTGCCGGCGATCTTCTCGACCTCGACCTGGCCGCACCAGCCCTCGACGGTGGCGGGCGCCAGCGGCAGGTCCTTGGACGCTTCATACGTCAGCAGCGCGCCCACTTCCTGGGACAGTTCACGGAAGCTCTTGGTACTGAGGTCGGCGCGCCGCATGATCCCGAGCTTGTGGCGGATCAGCGGATGGCGGATTTCGTGCACGGGCATGTGCGTAACTCTCCAGAGTATTTGTTGGTCAGAATTCTTTTGGCCTCGGGCGGACCGGCAACGGCGCGACGGGATTGCGCCGGCCGGTGGCGGGGCCGTACGGGAGGATCGTAATCGGTTTAGCTATTGTTCGGCGAGCCAGGAAATCAAGGCGTCGTCGAAAGCTCGGACCGCGCCAGCCTGTTCGTGGTTGACGATGCTGACAACCACATAGCGCTTGCCGCTGGCGCCTAACACGTAACCGGCGATCGAGCGCACGTCGCGCAGCGAGCCCGTCTTCAGATGCGCCATGCCGAGCGTGCCGTTGCCCTTCAGGCGGCGGCGCACCGTTCCATCCACGCCAGCGATGGCGAAGGACGAAATGTATTCCGGCATCACCGGCGAATTCCAGGCCACGGTCAGCATCGACGCCAGGCTGTCTGCCGACACGCGGGCCTCGCGCGACAGGCCGGCGCCGTTGTCGATGACCAGCTCGGGCATGTTCAGCCCCTGCTTGGCCAGGAGTTGCTTGGCAACCTCTTCGCTGCTGCTCACGGTGGCCGGACGGCGGCCGCGTTCGGCGCCCAACGTCAGCAGCAGGGTGCGCGCCATGACGTTATTGCTGCGCTTGTTGATCTGTCGGATGGCCTCGGCCAGCGTGGGCGAGTCGTGCGAGGCCAGCACCACCGCGTCCGCCGGCACCATCCCCGACCGGACCTGGCCCTTGAACGTGCCGCCCAGCTCTTTCCAGAGCATGCGGAAGACTTCGGTGGCGTACTCGGGCTGGGACAGCGCCAGGCGGTACAAACTGAACTCGCCGCAGGAACCCGCCACCTTGCCGTTGACACGGATGGTGACGCCCTGCTGCGTGATGACCGGATCGGTCGTGACCACGGGCGGACCCGGGCAGCGGACGTCGCTCCATTCCACCTGACCTTCAATCTTCAAACCGGGCAGTGGCGGGTCGATCAGCGGCACCCACTTGTTGGCGACCGGGTCCGGGGTGAACAGCAGGCGCAGCGCGCCAAAGCCCACCATCAGCGCGTCCGGACTGGCGTTGTAGGCCCGGTCGGGCGCGCCATCGAACGCGCCCGGGTCGATCGCCACCTGGCCGAAGATGCTGCGGTCGATCACCAGGTCGTTGATCTGCTTGACCCCGCGCAGCCGCAGTTCGCGCAGCAGCGCCCACAAGTCCTGCATCAGGAACTGCGGGTCGCCCCCGGCCCGCAGGTACAGCGGACCGGCGAGCACGCCCTTGGCGTCGGGACGCGAGCCCGGGGTCGTCATGAATTCGGTGCGCCAGACGTAATTGGGGCCCAGCTCGGACAGCGCCGCCCACGTCGTGACCAGTTTCATCACGGACGCGGGATTGCGCCCCTCCTTGGCGTTCAGCGCCACCAGCCGCGGGCCGCCGACCTCCTGCACCACCAGCGACAGCGAGCTATCGGGCAGCTTGCTGGCCTTCCAGGCCTTCACCACGTCGGGCGGCAACCCCGGAACCTGCGCAAAGGCAGCGCACGCGGTCAAGGCCAGGACACCGCCGGCCAGCCACTGCTTCACTCCGCCCACCCGCCTGATCACTTGTCCCGTCATGCCATGCCCACCTGGTTGCTCGTCCAGCAAAACCGAGAGCATACAAAACCTGGAACCGTTACGGGCGGCGCGGGACGGCCGCGGGCGCCTTTGGCCGCGTATTTATTTACGCAAGGCACCGATCCGCCCCTATTAACTGTCCCCTTTACAATATGCGGTTGCCCCCAGCCCGCCCAACCGGCACGGCTTGCCATTTGCAGGGCCGATCCCATTGCTCCCAATACCAGCGTGACCCAGTCCTTCACCGTTTCCGACTTCGACTACGAACTGCCGCCCGAGCTCATCGCGCAGACGCCCGCCGCCGAGCGCACAGGCAGCCGCCTGCTGCACCTGGACGCCGCCAGTCGGCTGCATGACCGCCAGTTCGCCGACCTGACCTCCCTCTTGCGGCCCAACGACCTGCTGGTCTTCAACGACACGCGCGTCATCAAGGCTCGCCTGCCGGGCCACAAGATCACCGGCGGCAAGATCGAGGTGCTGGTCGAGCGCATCACCGAACCCGACCGCGTCCTGGCGCACGTGCGCGCCAGCAAGTCGCCCGGCGCGGGCATGGTGCTGCGCCTGGCCGACGCCTTCGAGGCCACGGTGCTGGGCCGCGAGGGCGAGCTCTTCGACATCCGCTTCCCCGGTCCCGTGCTCGATTTGCTGGACGCTTACGGCGCCACGCCGCTGCCGCCGTACATCACGCACGCCGCGGACGCCGGCGACGACGACCGCTACCAGACCGTCTACGCCCGCGAACCCGGCGCGGTCGCCGCCCCCACCGCCGGCCTGCATTTCGATCAGCCCACGCTCGAGCGCCTGGCTGGGCTGGGCGTGGCGCGCGCCTTCGTCACCCTGCACGTGGGCGCCGGCACCTTCCAGCCGGTGCGCGTGGACAACCTGGCCGACCACGTCATGCACGCTGAATGGTTCACCGTCCCCCAGGCCACCGTGGACGCGATCGCCGCGGCCCGTGCCCAGGGCGGACGCGTGGTCGCCGTCGGCACCACCAGCGTGCGCGCCCTGGAATCCGCCGCCGCCCAGACCGAGGGCCGCACCGCCCCCGGCGTCCCGCTGGCCCCCGCCCAAGGCGACACGCGCCTGTTCATCACCCCCGGTTACCAGTACCGTGTGGTGGACGCGCTGGTCACCAACTTCCATCTGCCCCAGTCGACCCTGCTGATGCTGGTGTCGGCGCTGGCCGGCGTCGAGCCCATCCGCCGCGCCTACGCCCACGCCGTCGCCGCACGCTACCGCTTCTTCAGCTACGGCGACGCCATGTTCATCGAAACCCCTGCCTCATGACCGGACTCAACTTCGAACTGCTCGCCACCGACGGCGGCGCCCGCCGCGGCCGCATCACGCTGAACCACGGCGTGGTCGAGACCCCCATCTTCATGCCGGTGGGCACCTACGGCAGCGTCAAGGCGATGATGCCGCACGAGCTCAAGGAAGTCGGCTCGCAGATCGTGCTGGGCAACACCTTCCACCTGTGGCTGCGCCCCGGCACCGAAATCATGGAAAAGCATGGCGGCCTGCACGGCTTCATGCAGTGGGACAAGCCCATCCTGACCGACTCCGGCGGCTTCCAGGTGTTCAGCCTGCAGGGCATGCGCAAGATCACCGAGGAAGGCGTGAAGTTCGCCTCGCCCATCGACGGCGCGCGCCTGTTCCTCACGCCCGAAGAGTCGATGCGCATCCAGCGCTCGCTCAACTCCGACATCGTCATGGTGTTCGACGAGTGCACGCCCTACGAAATCGACGGCCGCCCCGCCACCGTCGAGGAAGCCGCGCGCTCCATGCGCATGTCCCTGCGCTGGGCGCGCCGCTCGCGCGACGAATTCGATCGCCTGGGCAACCCGAATGCGCTGTTTGGCATCGTGCAGGGCGGCATGTACGAGTCGCTGCGCGACGAATCCCTGGCCGGACTGCAGGACATCGGCTTTCACGGTTACGCGATCGGCGGGCTGTCGGTGGGCGAGCCCAAGGAAGACATGATGCGCATCCTGGCGCACGTGACGCCCAAGCTGCCCGTCCAGGCCCCGCGCTACCTGATGGGCGTGGGCACCCCCGAAGACCTGGTCGAAGGCGTAAGCCGCGGCGTCGACATGTTCGACTGCGTCATGCCCACCCGCAACGCGCGCAACGGCTGGCTGTTCACGCGCTTTGGCGACGTGAAGATCCGCAATGCCAAGTACCGCGACGACACCCGTCCGCTGGACCCGAGCTGCAGCTGCCACACCTGCGGCAATTTCTCGCGCGCCTACCTGCACCACCTGCAGCGCGCCAATGAAATCACCGGCGCGCGCCTGAACACGCTGCACAACCTGCACTTCTATCTGACTATCATGAAGGAAATGCGCGAGGCCATTGCGGAAGGCCGTTTTGACGCCTGGCGCGCCCAGTTCGCCGCGGACCGCGCTCGCGGCATCGAGTAGCCGGATAAAAAAGCCCCGCCAGGGGCTTTTGCCGGCGGGTTTCGCCCCCATTTGACCGGGCAGGCCGCCGCTGCAAGCGGAAGCCGCCTTGTCGCCTGGGATGACACCCTAGTTAAAGGCGGGCGATAACCTCTATACAATAGTCGGCTTGCCCTATCCATGGCTCGCGCGGGGATGGGCGCATTAAAAACATAGCGATAAACCCAAACAGACTCAAACGCAGGAGAATTCAATGTCCGTTATCGATACCGCCAGCCTCGTCGTGGCCCAGGCCGCTGCCCCCGAAGGCAATGCGCTGATGGGCATGCTGCCCATCATCCTGATGTTCGTGATCCTCTATTTCCTGATGATCCGTCCGCAGATGAAGCGCCAGAAGGAACACCGCAACCTGATCGCGGCCCTGGCCAAGGGCGACGAAGTCGTCACCGCCGGCGGCATGCTCGGCAAGGTCACCAAGGTCAACGACAGCTACGTCACCGTCGAAGTCTCCGAACTGGCCGACAAGCCCGTCGAAGTCATCATGCAGAAGTCGTCGGTCTCGACCGTTCTGCCCAAGGGAACCATCAAGGCCCTGTAAGCGTCCCAGAAGAGCCCCGACGGGGCTCTTGTCCTTGAAGGCGCCTACCGCCGCCCGCCGCGCTCACCCGCTCGGGCGGCCCTTTCATCTCTTTAAATGAAGTAGCCGGCAATGAACCGCTATCCCCTCTGGAAGTACATTACGGTCCTGGTCGCGGTCCTCATTGGCCTGCTGTACACGCTTCCCAATTTCTACGGCGAATCCCCCGCCGTTCAGGTGTCCAGCGCCAAGGCCACGGTCAAGGTCGACACCGCCGTGCTGGCCCGCGTGGAACAGATCCTGACCGATGCCAAGATCCCCAACGAAGGCGCCTATTTCGAATTGAACGGCACGCTCGGCACCGTGCGCGCCCGCTTCCCGTCCACCGACGTGCAGCTGCAGGCCCGCGACCTGATCGAAAAATCGCTCAATACCGTTCCCGGCGACCCGCACTACACCGTGGCGCTGAACCTGCTGCCCGCCTCGCCGCCCTGGATGCGCGCGCTGGGCTGGTTCGCGCCCAAGCCCATGTACCTGGGCCTGGACCTGCGCGGCGGCGTGCACTTCCTGCTGCAAGTCGACATGCAGGGCGCCCTGACCGCCCGCTACGACTCGCTGTCCGCCGACGTGCGCTCGGTGCTGCGCGACCAGAAGATCCCCGTGACCGGCGTTGAACGCTCCGGCATGAGCATCGCCGCCACCTTCGCCACCACCGACGACCGCGACCGCGCCATCTCGACGCTGCGCTCGCGCCTGCCGGACCTGGAATTCACCGAACGCGAAGAAGGCGGCAAGCAATTGCTGCTGGCCGCCCTGAACCCGGCCGCCGTCACCCGCGTGCAGGATTCCGCGCTCAAGCAAAACATCAACACGCTGCACAACCGCATCAACGAACTGGGCGTGGCCGAACCGATCATCCAGCAGCAAGGTTCGGACCGCATTGTGGTGCAACTGCCCGGCGTGCAGGACGTGGCCAAGGCCAAGGAACTGCTGGGCCGCACCGCCACGCTGGAAATCCGCATGGTCGACGACACCCCCGCCGCGCAGGCCGCGCTGCTGGGCGGCAGCGTCCCGTTCGGTCTCGAACGTTACAACGACCGCGACGGCCGTCCCATTCTGGTCCGCCGCCAGGTCATCCTGACTGGCGAAAACCTGCAGGACGCCCAACCCGGCCGCGATTCGCAGACCCAGCAGGCCGCCGTCCACCTGACGCTGGATTCCAAGGGCGCCCGCATCTTCCGCGACGTCACCCGCGACAACATCAACAAGCGCATGGCCATCCTGCTGTTCGAAAACGGCAAGGGCGAAGTGGTCACCGCACCCGTCATCCGCGGCGAAATCGCGGGCGGCCAGGTGCAGATCTCGGGCAGCATGTCTTCCGAGGAAGCCGCCGACACCGCGCTGCTGCTGCGCGCCGGCGCGCTGGCCGCACCGATGTCCATCATCGAGGAACGCACCATCGGCCCGAGCCTGGGCGCCGACAACATCTCGAAGGGCTTCTACTCGACGCTGTACGGCTTCCTGGCCATCGCCGCGTTCATCATCATTTACTACCACCTGTTCGGCGTGTTCTCCACGATCGGCCTGACACTCAACGTGCTGCTGCTGCTGGCTCTCTTGTCCATGCTGCAGGCCACGCTGACGCTGCCGGGTATCGCGGCTATCGCGCTGACGCTGGGCATGGCGATCGACTCGAACGTGCTGATCAACGAGCGCATACGGGAAGAACTGCGCGCGGGGGCCACGCCCCAGCAGGCCATCCATCACGGCTTCGAACGCGCGTGGGGCACCATTCTTGACTCGAACCTCACCACGCTGATCGTGGGCCTGGCGCTGCTGGCCTTCGGCTCGGGCCCGATCCGGGGCTTTGCGGTGGTTCACTGCCTGGGCATTCTGACCTCGATGTTCTCGTCTGTCGTGGGCGTGCGCGCGCTGGCCAACCTGTACTACGGCCGCAAGAAGAAGCTCACCTCGATCTCCATCGGCGAAGTCTGGAAGCCGAAGGCAAACTGAAAATAGGGCGGACGGCCCGGGCCGTCCGCCACAGAAAAGAACCGAAGGCGAAAAATGGAATTTTTCCGGATTCACCGCACCATCCCGTTCATGCGCCATGCCCTGGTGCTGAACATCATCAGTCTCGTCACCTTCCTGCTGGCGGTCTTCTTCATTCTCACCCGCGGCTTTCACCTGTCGATCGAGTTCACCGGCGGCACGGTCATGGAAGTCAACTACGCCCAGACGGCGCAGCTTGAAAACGTGCGCGGCGTGGTGTCCAAGCTGGGCTACACCGACTTCCAGGTCCAGAACTTCGGCACCTCGCACGACGTCATGATCCGCCTGCCCCTGCAGGAAGGCCAGACGTCCGCCACCCAAAGCGAAACCGTCATGGCCGCGCTCAAGGCCGCCGACTCCGGCGTCGAGCTGCGCCGCGTCGAGTTCGTGGGACCGCAGGTCGGGCAGGAACTGCTGCACAACGGCCTTATGGCGCTGCTGGTCGTCGTGATCGGCATCATGGTCTATCTGGGCTTCCGCTTCGAATGGAAGTTCGCGGTCGCCGGCGTTATCGCCAACCTGCACGACGTGGTCATCATCCTGGGCTTCTTCGCGTTCTTCCAGTGGGAGTTCTCGCTGGCGGTGCTGGCCGGTGTGCTGGCCGTGCTGGGCTACTCCGTGAACGAATCCGTGGTCATCATGGACCGGATTCGCGAAAACTTCCGCAAGTACCGCAAGGCGGACGTGCACGAAGTCATCAACAGCGCCATCACCCAGACTATCTCGCGGACCATCATCACCCACGGTTCGACCCAGATGATGGTGCTTGCCATGCTGTTCTTCGGCGGTCCCACCCTGCACTACTTCGCCATGGCCCTGACCATCGGCATCTGGTTCGGCATCTACTCGTCGGTGTTCGTCGCCGCCGCGCTGGCCATGTGGATGGGCGTCAAGCGCGAAGACCTGATCAAGCCGGTCAAGAAGGAAGGCGAAGAAGGCGAAGTCGCCTGATTGCCAGCCTGCTGACATGCAAAACCCGTCGCTTGCGACGGGTTTTGCTTTTGGGGCGCGGCAATTTGCGGTCCGCACGAATAGCCTGCCTCGGTGTCCCCGGTTAGTTTGTCCGATTCCCCGCCAAGGCGGTTGATATATATATCCGAACAGGTATATTCATGCGGACGGACAAACCCAAGCTGCTTTTCTGGGAGGGATCTTCCAGGAAGGATTTCAAGACGTTCCCCGTACCCGTGCAAAAGCGCATGGGGATGTCGCTGTACACCCTGCAATGCGGCCGTTGGCCAGATGCCGCAAAGGCCATGAAAGGACTAGGATCCGGCGTGTATGAACTCGTCGACGCCGAGCGAGGCAATGCTCACCGCACCGCTTATGCGATGAAGATCGACACAGCGATCCATGTCCTTCACGCATTTCAGAAAAAATCCAAATCCGGCATCAGTACACCGCAAAGCGGCCTCGATCTCATTTCAAGCCGGCTGAAGCGGGCGATGGCCCGCCAAAACTTGGCCCGGAGCGCTCCATGACACGCACCCCCAATTCCGGCACGCAGAACGTGCTTTACGACCTCGGCTTTGACGACGCAGCGGAGCTCACCGCCAAAGTCCAATTGGCCATCCGATTCAACGACTTGATCGACGAACGCGGCCTGAACCAGCGTGAAGTCGCCGTCCTGACAGGGATGACGCAGCCCAAGGTATCTCAAATCCGCAGATACAAGCTCCAGAACATTTCACTGGAACGGGTAATGCAGGCGCTGGTTGCGCTGGACCAACGTGTTGAGATCCGGGTGCGCAAGGCACGTCGGCCCGAGACGGCCGGCATCTCCGTCGCTGCCTGACGTTCGCGCTTACCCGATCAATTTCTCCACGATCCACGCGTACACACGCGCGCGCATTCGTTACCATGCCCCACATGAAACTCTCCATCGACCACCTTGTCATCGCCGCCGCGGACCTTACCAGCGGCACCGAATATGTCGCCGGCCTGCTCGGCATCGCGCCGCAGGGCGGCGGGGCGCATCCGCGCATGGGCACCCATAACCGCGTGCTGGGCATGGCGGACGGGGTGTACCTGGAGGTCATTGCCATCGACCCCGACGCGCCGGCGCCTGAGCGCCCCCGCTGGTTCGGGCTGGACCAGGGCGACGTACGCGCGCGCATCGAACAAGGGCCATTCCTGGCCCACTGGGCCGCGCGCGTGGAGGCGCCACTGGATCTGACGCGCATGCAGGCCGAACACCCCGACCGCCTGCCCCCAGCCATCGCCATGACCCGCGGCGACCTGCGCTGGCGCCTGACCGTGCCGGACGACGGCAGTCTGCCCACGTGGCGCGAGGCGGGCTATGAAGCCGGAGAAGGCCTGCTGCCCACGCTGATCCAATGGGATGTCGAGAACCCGCCCGGTGCAACCTTGCCGCGCCAGCCGCTGCGCCTGCTGCGTCTGACCGGCTGCCATCCCCGCGCCGCGCTGCTGCGCCAGGGTTTGGCCTGGATGGGCGCGGACAGCCTGATCGACGTCGAGCAGGCCGATGGCCCGCCCCGCCTGCGCGCGCAGATCGAAACGCCGTCCGGGGTCAAAGTGCTGGCCTGACGCCCGCCGTCCATCGCCCTGCCGATCGGCGTTGCGTCCCCGGACCCGGTTACCGGACGCAAAAAAGGCCGCGGATTCCGCGGCCTTGTCTGTTTCCCGAGCGCAGGCTCAAGCCTTCGTCCACCAGCGCCACGGTGCGCGCAGCGGCCATTGGTACTTGCTGCACAGCACGCGAGGGGCCAGATAGTGCCCGACCAGCACGGCGATGCCCGCAGCCGTCATGACGTCCGACAGGTAGTGATCCAGGTTCACCAGCCGGCTGATTGCCACCAGCGCCGCCAGCATCAGGAACACCCAGCGCCAGCGCGGCGCCAGAATGCCCAGCACCACCGCCACCGAGAAGGCGGCGTAGGTATGGCTGGAGGGAAAGGAATTGAACTGCTGCGCGCGCGAAAACGATTCACCCAGCCCGTAGATGCCCTGTTCGAAATACAGCTCGGGCCGCGCCCGGGCCACGCTGCGCTTGAGCAAAAGCACCACCAGCCCGCCCACCGCCATCGTCGACAGCATCAGCAGGCTGCCGCGCGCCATGGCGGCATAGCTGATACGCAGCGGATTGCGCCACCCGCGCGCCAGGCCCACAAGTCCGATCACGTAGAACGCCAGCGCCATGACGATGTAATGGCCGCTTTCGCCAAGCTCGCCCACCCATTCGAACGATTGGTCGACCCCTTCCGACACCGATTTCTGGATCCAGATCGCCAGCGGCAGGTCGACCCACAGCGCGCACGCCGCGGCGGCCAGCGCCAGCGCGCACGCCAGCAGCGCCCACACGGATGCGGGGTACGGATTGCGGTATTCGTTCAGGACAGCGGAACCGGTCCCGCCAGCAAGGGAGGGAGCGGCTGCCGGAGGCGTAAGGCGATCGGAATTCATCGGTGCCGCTCGGGAGAAAAAAGAAATTTTACCGGCGCCTGCGGGCGCGCGGACCGCTATCGTAACGGCCAACGCGCGCGCATCCAAGAAACAATTCTTGGGCAAGGGTTAAAATCCGCCCTTTCCCCCTTTCCAGCCCCCGGGATCTACACCCGTCACGGCGACCATCATGCAAGAAACCTCTCTCAAGCGCGCGGGCAATGTCCCGGGCGACACCTCCGCCCCCCTGCCTTCGGCCACTCCTGGCGCCGGCTCCCCCCGCAAGCTGTACATCCGCACCTTTGGCTGCCAGATGAACGAGTACGACTCGGACAAGATGGCCGACGTGTTGCGCGAGGACCAGGGCGAGCTCGAACTGACCGACAACCCCGAAGAGGCGGACGTCATCCTGTTCAACACCTGTTCGGTGCGCGAAAAGGCGCAGGAAAAGGTGTTTTCGGATCTGGGCCGCGTGCAGCACCTGAAGAAGACCAACCCCAACCTCGTCATCGGCGTGGGCGGCTGTGTCGCCAGCCAGGAAGGCGAAGCCATCGTCAAGCGCGCTCCCTATGTCGACGTGGTGTTCGGCCCGCAGACCCTGCACCGCCTGCCCGACCTCATCAAGCGCCGCCGCAACGAAGGCCGTTCGCAGGTCGACATCAGCTTTCCCGAGATCGAAAAGTTCGACAACATGCCGCCGCCGCGCGTTGAAGGCGCCACGGCATTCGTCTCGATCATGGAAGGCTGTAGCAAATACTGCAGCTTCTGCGTCGTGCCCTACACACGCGGCGAAGAGGTCTCGCGTCCGTTCGACGACGTGCTGATCGAAGTGGCCGACCTGGCGGACCAGGGTGTCAAGGAAGTGACGCTGCTGGGCCAGAACGTGAACGCCTACCGCGGCCGCATGACCGATTCCGACGAGATCGCCGACTTTGCGATGCTGCTGGAATACGTGCATGAGATCCCCGGCATCGAGCGCATCCGCTACACGACCTCGCACCCCAAGGAAATGACCCAGCGCATGGTGGATGCCTACGCCCGCCTGCCCAAGCTGGTGTCGTTCCTGCACTTGCCCGTGCAAGCCGGCAGCGACCGCGTGCTTGCCGGCATGAAGCGCGGCTACACCACCCTGGAATTCAAGTCGGTCGTGCGCCGCCTGCGCGCCGCCCGCCCGAATCTGACGCTGTCCTCGGACTTCATCGTGGGGTTTCCCGGCGAGACCGAGGAAGACTTCGAAAAGACGCTCAAACTGATCGAGGACGTCGGCTTCGATACCTCGTTCTCGTTCGTGTACTCGCGCCGCCCCGGCACGCCCGCCGCAGATCTCACCGACGACACGCCGCAGGACGTGAAGCTGCGCCGCCTGCAGCGCCTGCAGGCGCTCATCAACGACCAGGCGGCAACGATCGCCCGCAACATGGTGGGCACGCGCCAGCGCCTGCTGGTCGAAGGCCCCTCGCGCCGCGACCCGAACGAACTCATGGGCCGCACCGAAAACAATCGCATCGTCAATTTCCCCGCGCCCGCGCGGCTCATCGGACAAATGGTCGACGTCATCATCACCGAGGCGCACACGAATTCGTTGCGTGCCCGCGTGGCCGACGTGGACCGCACTTCGCAAGAGGCTGAATGACCACACCCCGCCCCCGCGCGCGCCGCAGCATGCCCGTCATCGTCAATCTGGACGGCGACAACACCCACCTGGCCAATCTCTGCGGCCCCCTGGACGAAAACCTGCGGCAACTGGCCGACGGCATGACCGTCAAGCTGTCCCGCCGCGGCAGCCGCGTCACGATCGAAGGCGAGCGGGCCGAACTGGCGGGCCGCATCCTGCGCCGGTTCCACGAACAGGCCGTGCACCGCGCCCTGTCCATTGACGACATCCAGCTTGGATTGGTCGAGATCGGCGTGGGCCGACAGGAGGACAAACTCAAGGAAGAGCAGGCCCAGGAACTGGATGCGCTGCCCGCCCTGGACGACGAAAGCGACGGCATCGCGCTGCGCACCAAGCGCAGCGACCTGCGTCCGCGCACGCCGCGCCAGCGCGACTACCTGAACAACATCCTCAAGCACGACATCACGTTCGGCGTCGGCCCCGCCGGCACGGGCAAAACCTGGCTGGCCGTGGCCTGCGCCATCGACGCCATGGAGCGCGACACGGTGCAGCGGCTGGTGCTGACCCGCCCCGCCGTCGAAGCCGGCGAACGCCTGGGCTTTCTGCCCGGCGACCTCGCGCAGAAGGTCGATCCGTACCTGCGGCCGCTGTACGACGCGCTGTACGACCTGATGGGCTTTGAAAAGGTGCAGCGCCTGTTCGAGAAGCAGACCATCGAGATCGCCCCGCTGGCCTACATGCGCGGCCGCACGCTGAACCACGCCTTCGTCATCCTGGACGAGGCGCAGAACACGACGCCCGAGCAGATGAAGATGTTCCTCACGCGGATCGGCTTCGGCAGCAAGGCGGTCATCACCGGCGACCCGTCGCAGGTCGACCTGCCGCGCGGCCAGGACAGCGGGCTGGCGCATGCGGTGAAGGTGCTGCATGACGTCCAGGGCATCGCCACCACCAAGTTCACCAGCCGCGATGTCGTGCGCCACCCCCTGGTCGCGCGCATTGTCGACGCCTACGACCGCGCCGCCGAAGATGAAGCCTGAGCTGTCCCTGTCCGTGCAGTACGGCGTTGAAGAGGCCCGCCTGCCCCGCTGGCGCCTGCGCCGCTGGGCCGAACGCGCGCTGGGCGCCGCCTTTGAAGACGGCCTGGTCGACTTCTCGGCGGCCGAACTCAGCCTGCGGCTGGTCGGCGCGGCCGAGGGGCGCCGCCTGAACCGCGACTTTCGCGGCCGCGACTACGCCACCAACGTGCTGACCTTCGAGTACGGCGTCGACCCGCTGGGCGTGGCTCGCGGCGACATCGTCATGTGCGTGCCCGTGCTGGTGCGCGAGGCCCGCGAGCAGCGCAAGACGCTGCTTGACCACGCCGCCCACCTCACCATCCACGGCGTGCTGCATTCGTTGGGCTACGACCACATCAAGGCGCGTGAGGCCAAGCGCATGGAAGCGCTCGAAACCGCGACGCTCGCACAGATGGGCATTGCCGATCCCTACGTCACGGCCTGACCCTGTCCATCCGAACGCCGAGCTCCGGGTCAACCCTGAGAAATTGCCGGAAAATGGCGTCCAGCAAGGCGCAGATCGCGTCCATTGCAGCCATTTTCCGGGCCGGCGTTACAAACGATGGGCCAGTATCGGTTATGCTGGCTCCTCCCTAACTTGTCCTCCCGGACGATGTCTGACCCTTACCCTGCTCCTGAAGCGACGCCTGCTCGCTCTGCCAAACCCGCCACCAAATCCCTCCTAGACCGCCTGCTTTCCCTCGTGCGCCGTGAGCCCGAGGACCGCGAAGGCATCAAGGCCATCCTGGAAGCCGCGCACGAACGCCAACTGCTCGACGCGGAGTCGTACAAGATGATCAAGGGCGCGCTTGCCGTGTCCGAGGGCACTGTCGGCGACATCATGGTCCCGCGTTCGCGCATGGATCTGCTCGATGTCACGCAGCCCATCCCGTACCTGGTGGCCTCGGTGATCGAAACCGCGCATTCGCGGTTCCCCGTCTACGAGGGCGATCGCGACAACATCATCGGTATCCTGCTCGCCAAGGATCTGCTGCGCTGCATGCTCGAGCCCAACATCGAACTGCGCACGCTGGTCCGCCCCGCCGTCTTCATTCCCGAATCCAAGCGCCTGAACGTGCTGCTGCACGAGTTCCGCGCCAGCCGTAACCACCAGGCCATCGTCATCGACGAGCATGGCGGCATTTCGGGCCTGGTGACAATGGAAGACGTGCTTGAACAGATCGTCGGCGACATCGAAGACGAGTTCGACGAGACCGAAGAAGTTTCCATCTTCCCCGAAGGCGAAAACCAGTGGCGCGTGCTCGCGGCCACCGACATCTCGCACTTCAACGAAGTGTTCGGCTGCCAGTTGCCCGACGACGAATACGACAGCGTGGGCGGCTGGCTGGGCGGCCAGTTGGGCCGCATTCCGCGCCGTGGCGACCATGCCGACTTCGATGGCCTGCGCCTTGAAGTGGCGCGTGGCGACGCCCGCCGTGCCATCTGGCTACGCGTCAAGCGCCTGGCCACGCCCCAGACCACAGTACCCGCCACCGACGCATGATCAGCACCCCGCGCGGCCGACTCCTGCGCGGCGCCGCCGGCCTCGTGCTGGCGGGCGCCATCCACGCCCTGACCTTCGCCCCCGGCCCGCTGCCCGGGTGGGCGCTGGCGTTCACCCAGATCGCCGCGCTGGCCATTCTGGCGCGCGTCACACTGTATGCGCCGTCGGCGCGTCAGGCATGGCTGCGTGGCTGGCTGTTCAGCTTTGCCAGCTACGCGCTCGGGCTGTACTGGATCTTCATCAGCCTGCACCGCTACGGCGACCTGGCCGCGCCGCTGGCGGTCGCCGCCGTGCTCGCGCTGTCGGCCTTTCTGGCCCTGTTTCCCGCCACCGCAACGGCTCTCGCGCGCCGCTACGCGCCGCTGGCCGCCGATTCCGGCCCGTCCCGCATTCTGGCCGCCACGCTGGCCTGGGCGGCGATGTGGGGCGCGTTCGAATGGCTGCGCGCGGTGCTGCTGACCGGCTTTCCGTGGCTCAACATCGGCTATGCGCAGGTCGACAGCCCCATTGCGGGGTGGGCGCCGCTGCTCGGCGTGCACGGCATGGCATTCCTGGCCGCGTTCGTCGCGGCGGCTGCCGCAAGCCTGTGGCAGCCCTCCCGCAAGGCCGGCATGGGGCCGCGCCATGCGCTGGCCGCCGGCGTCGCGGTGGCGCTCGCCGCGGCGGGCTGGCCGCTGTCTCGCATCGACTGGTCGTCCCCGATTGGCGACCCGCTCAATGTGCGCCTCATTCAGGGCAACATCGGGCAATCGCAGAAATTCGATCCCGCGCTGCTCGAGCAGAGTCTGCGCCGCCATCTGGAACTGACGGCCCTGCCCGCGGCACCCGGAGTGCCCGCGCCGCAGTTGGTGATCCTGCCGGAAACCGTGGTGCCCATCTTCCAGGACCAGCTCGATCCGCGCGTCTGGGAAGTCTGGCGCAACCTGGCCGGGCAACGGAACACCGTCATCGCGATGGGCGTGCCGCTGCATGACCGCGTCAACGGCCGCGAACGCTACACCAACAGCGTCATCGGCTTTGACGGCGCCACGCCGGTCGAACAACTGGTGGGCGGCAACACCGCCATGCGCTACGACAAGCGCCACCTGGTGCCGTGGGGCGAGTACGTGCCGCCCGGCTTCCACTGGTTTGTCGAAATGCTGAACATCCCGCTGGGCGACTTCGATCGCGGCGGCGAGCGCCAGACGCCCTTTGCCGTCGGGGGCCAGCACATCGCGTTCAACATCTGCTACGAAGACCTCTTCGGACCCGACCTGCTGCCCGCCCTGCAACCCGGCCCCAACGGCGAACCGGGCGCGACCATCCTGGTCAACGTCAGCAACCTGGGCTGGTTCGGCGATAGCTGGGCGCTGCGCCAGCATCTGCAGATCGGCCGTTTGCGCACCATCGAGACCGCGCGTCCGATGCTGACGGCCACCAACACCGGCATCACCGCCGCCATCGACGCAAAGGGCCATGTCGCGGCCCAGCTTGCGCCGCTGCAGGCGGGCGTGCTGCCCGTCTCGGTGCAGGGCATGACGGGGCTGACGCCCTATGCGCGTTTTGGAGACAAGACCGCGCTCGCGTTGATCGGTCTGGCGCTCATCGCCGCCGTGGGCAGCGCCCGCCGCCCGCGCCGCAGTTGATTTCACTGCGGCTGATTTCACTGCGGCGGCTTTCACGCCGCAGTTGATTCCCGGCGCGGCCATCTCCCTTCAGGCAAACAGGTTCGCGGGCAGCGAGCCTGTTTCGTCGGGGGGTTGCAGCGGTCCGTTGCCCGCCCCCGAGACTTCAATCGCATCCGCAATGGCCTGCATGTCATCGGCATCCAGTTCCAGTTCGGCCGCGCCGATCAGCCCGTCCACCTGCGACGCGCTGCGCGCCCCCAGGATGGCGCCCGTCACGCCTGGCCAAGCCAGCGTCCACGCGGCTGCCGCGGCCGCCACGGTGGCGCCGTGCCGCTCAGCAATGGGTTTGAAGGCATCGGCCAGCGCCAGGTTGCGATCCAGGTCCGGCAACCGGAAATCCGCGTGCCGCGCGCGCCAATCGTCGGGCGGCAAGGCCCGCGCACGCTCGGCGCTGAACTTGCCGGTCAGCAAGCCCGAATTCATCGGGCTGTAGACGATCACGCCCGTGCCGTTTGCCGCGCACCACGGGATCAGGTCGCTGGCCGCGGCGCGCTGGATCGCCGAAAACGGCGGCTGCAACGTGTCCACGTGCCCCAGCTGTTCCGCGGCTTGCAACTGCGCAAGATTGTGGTTCGACAGCCCGACCGCGCGGATCTTGCCGGCCTGCTTCAGATCCAGCAATTCCTGCCAGTACGCCTCCAGCGGCGTGCCATCGCCCGCCGGCCAGTGCATCTGGTACAGATCGATGCGCTCGACGCCCAGCCGCCGCAACGACCCCTCAAGCTCGCGGCGGATGCTGGACGGCGTTCCCGTGCGACGCGGCATGGCCTGCGGCTGCTCCGGCGACCACGTCAAACCGCATTTGGTGAACACGTACGGACGCTCGCTGGCGGGCATCTGGGCCAGCGCCTGGCGCACGATCGCTTCGGAATGACCCAGCCCGTAGACGGCGGCGGTGTCGATCCAGTTGATGCCGCGGTCGATCGCATGCCGGATCGCCTTGATGGATTCCGCGTCGTCCTGCGGCCCCCAGCCCACTGCCCACCCATTGCCGCCCATTGCCCACGCGCCCAGGCCGATGCGCGTGATGGCCATGTCCGTGCGGCCAAGGGCGACGGTGGGAAACGCGGTGCTGCTCATGAAGAATGGCTCATGTGTCGATTTCCTTGCCGATCCGCGGCAACATTCCGTGCTGCGCGGGCGCAAAAAAACGGCGCGCCGCAAAAAAATTTAGCCATTCACGATAGCACTTGCACAAGTCTTTGATTTTGTTGATTTCTGCACCAATCGCAGGCGCATGCCGCGGCGACTCCACCGCCAGAACCGTCCCAAATGCGCCCTATCCAAGGCCATCGAACCCTCTTTTTTCGCAACTTTTTTGCTTTTTGCCGTGAAGCGACTTGCACGCCCAATTTAGTTCGTGCATAATCTCGTTTCTTCGCCAACGGCACTAAACAAAACCGGCAACGAAACAGCAAAAAACGCGCTCTAAACAGCGCGTTTAAAGCGAAAACGTTGAACGGATTGATTAGAGAAACGGGGGTATAGCTCAGCTGGGAGAGCGCTTGCATGGCATGCAAGAGGTCAGCGGTTCGATCCCGCTTACCTCCACCAGTCCAAAGCGAAGAGCAGTTCAGCAAGTCCAAGTCCCCTTCGTCTAGAGGCCTAGGACATCACCCTTTCACGGTGAGTACAGGGGTTCGAATCCCCTAGGGGACGCCAGTCTACTGGCATGCAGTAGTAGTGATGCAGTTGAAGTGATTATGTAGTTGAGTAAGCCGCTGCGGAGCGGTAGTTCAGTTGGTTAGAATACCGGCCTGTCACGCCGGGGGTCGCGGGTTCGAGTCCCGTCCGCTCCGCCAAAAGCTCTCTCGCTCAGAGTCTTTCAAGAGCTCCGTTTTCGGGGCTTTTTTGTTTTATAAGTGTGAGACCTTGTTGTTTGAAGTTTGGGACAGCAGGACGCCCTGGGGGTATAGCTCAGCTGGGAGAGCGCTTGCATGGCATGCAAGAGGTCAGCGGTTCGATCCCGCTTACCTCCACCAGTACGCAGTACAGTAGTAAAGTTGTTCGTTCCAGGTCCCCTTCGTCTAGAGGCCTAGGACATCACCCTTTCACGGTGAGTACAGGGGTTCGAATCCCCTAGGGGACGCCAGCTTCAGCTGGCAAGCAGTACAGGCTGTCTTGACACCACAGCATGGAAGTGAAGTTTGAAGTTATCAGTAAGCCGCTGCGGAGCGGTAGTTCAGTTGGTTAGAATACCGGCCTGTCACGCCGGGGGTCGCGGGTTCGAGTCCCGTCCGCTCCGCCAAGCACTTTGCGCTTACCGAACGCTGCTCGCAGCACGCACCTAAAGCTCCGGATTCCGGAGCTTTTTGCTTTTGCGCGTTCGTACTTGCTGCCGCGTTTACTTCCGCCACCCCATTCGCGCGGTGCAATCCCCTCTCGCTGTACCCCTTCCGCGAGACTCCTCCGTTTTGACCTCTGGACAGCACCGGCGCGCGGCTTCATGCTTGCGCGTAGACGCCATGCGAAGAAATAAGAGGCCTACGTGACCCCCAATGACGCCGCACCCCAAGCACATCGCCAACACCTGCAGAGCATTATCGCGGACCTCAACGAGGGCATCATCCTGCTTGAGGCCGATGGCTCGATCGCCTGGGCCAACGCCAGCGCACTTGAGCTGCATGGCGCCGAATCAATGGAAGACCTGGGCGGCACGCCTGCGGGCTTTCGCAAGCGATATACGCTCACCTATCGCAACCATCACCGTGTGCCGGCACGCCAGTATCCGCTGGACCGTCTGGCGGCGGGCGAAGAGTTCGAAGACCTGCTGCTGGATCTGACCCGCAAGGACGATGACGAATTCGCGCGCAACCTGCTCGCGCGCGGCGTGAACCTGGACGATGGCGGCCCCATCCCCTATCGCGTGCTGATCCTGCATGACCAGACGGCACAGATCAACGCCGAGGAACGCTTCGAACGCGCCTTCTCGGCCAATCCGGCCCCCGCGCTGATTTGCCGGCTGTCCGACCTGCGTTACGTCAAGGTGAACCAGGGATTCCTGGAAATGACCGGCTACTCGCGCGACGCCGTGCTCGGCAAGTCGGCGTACGAACTGGACGTGCTGGACGGCAGCGACGAGAAAGAGACAGACGTGGCGCGGCTGGACGAAGGCAAGACCATCCCGCAGCGCGAAGGCGTGCTGAGGCTGCCCGACGGCAGCACCAAGTTCGTGGTGGTGGCCGGCCAGCCCATCGACATGAACGACGAGCCCTGCATGCTGTTCACGTTCATCGACCTGGAAGGCCGCAAGCGTACCGAAGAGGCGCTGCGCGAAAGCGAAGAGCGCTTCTCCAAAGCCTTCCAGCTGGCGCCCGTGCCGATGGCCGTCTGCGACGGCGTCACCTTGAATGTGCTGAACATCAATGACGCCTTTGCCGCGGCCACCGGCCTGACGTTGGATGACAAGGCCGAGCAGGACCTCGTCGAACTGGGGCTGCGGCCCTACGAAGGCATGCTGGCCGCCCTGAAACGCGGCGAGAGCGTCCGCAACCGCGAAGCGGTGATGGTCGCTCGGGACGGCGGCGAACTGGACTGCCTGGTGTCGGCCGAGCCGGTCATGATCGGGGGCTTGCGCCGCGTGCTGATCGTGATGCAGGACATTACCGAGCGCAAGCGGTCCGAGACCGAACTGCTGACGGCGATCGAGGCGGTGATGCAGGACACCTCCTGGTTCAGCCGCGGCATCATCGAGAAGCTGGCCCAGCTACGCCAACCCGCCCCCGCGACCCGCGATGTGGCGGAACTGGCCCAGCTCACGTCGCGCGAGCGCGAGGTCCTGGGCCTGCTTTGCCAAGGCCACGACGACGATGGCATCGCCAAGGCGCTCAAGCTGTCGCGCAACACCGTGCGCAATCACGTGGCCACGATCTACAGCAAGATCGGCGTGCATCGGCGTAGCGCCGCCATCGTCTGGGCGCGGGATCGGGGCATCACCGGCCACGAAAGCGCGCGCAACCGGGACAAACCGCCCAAAACTTGAGTGGCGCAGGTCGGATTTACAATTTGAATCAAAATATCCGACCCCTTCGCATCGGCGAAGATGCCGCCGAGTTAGAACGGCAGGCCGCTCAAAAGCGGCCATTTTCTTTGAAACAACCCCCAATTCCGCACTAAATCCCGCTTAATCGACCGCATTGCACAAAGCGGCCGCCCTTTCTTACGATCCGCCGATCCCGCCCCGGCCATCAGGCCAGCGGCCCCATCCCCGGTTCGAACGAAGGAGCCTCCGACCATGCAGACTGCGTACATTCCCGTCCCGACAGCGCCCAAGCGCCTGCCCGCCTCGGCATGGACTGCCGATGCCATCCTGGCGCTCTACGAGCTGCCGTTCATGGACTTGATGCACCGCGCGCAGCAGGCGCACCGCGCCCATTTCGATCCCAACGCCATCCAGTTGTCGAGCCTGCTGTCGATCAAGACCGGCGGCTGTCCCGAGGACTGCGCTTACTGCCCGCAGTCATCGCACTACGACACCGGTGTGGACGCCGACAAGCTGATGCCGCTGGAAGACGTGGTGGCCGCGGCGCGCGCGGCGCAGGCTGGCGGCGCCCAGCGCTTCTGCATGGGCGCCGCGTGGCGCAGTCCCAAGCCGCATCACCTGGACGCCGTGGCCGAGATGGTCAGCGCAGTCAAGGCGCTGGGGTTGGAAACCTGCGTGACGTTGGGCATGCTGAGGGACGGCCAGGCCGAGCAGTTGAAGAACGCGGGCCTGGACTACTACAACCACAACCTGGACACCTCGCCGGAGTTCTACGGCAAGATCATCTCCACGCGCACCTACCAGGACCGTCTGGACACGCTGGACCGCGTGCGCGACGCCGGCATCAGCGTGTGCTGCGGCGGCATCGTGGGCATGGGTGAATCGCGCCGCGAACGCGCCGGGCTGATCGCCCAGCTTGCCAGCATGGAGCCGTATCCCGAATCCGTGCCCATCAACAACCTCGTGCAGGTGGAAGGCACGCCGTTGTCCGACGTGGAGGCCCTTGATCCGTTCGAATTCGTGCGCACCATCGCGGTGGCGCGCATCGCGATGCCGCGCGCCGCCGTGCGGCTGTCGGCCGGACGCGAGGCGATGGACGATGCGCTGCAGGCGTTGTGCTTCCTGGCGGGCGCCAACTCCATGTTCTACGGCGACGCGCTGCTGACCACCGCCAATCCGCAGATGGCGGCTGACCAGCGCCTGCTGTACCGCCTGGGCATGCGGGTCGACGCCACCGCACACGACCACCAGGAAAAGACAGCATGCCGTTGACGCCCGGTCTTCTGTATCTGGCGGCCAGCGTGGCCTGCAGCGTCACCGTGGCCGTGATGCTCAAGCTGGCGAGGCGTTGGCAAATAGACGTGCGCCAGGCGATCGCCATGAACTACGCCGTGGCCGCCCTGCTCTGCTGGCTGATCCTGCGCCCCGACGCGGCGCGCCTCCTGGCGCCGCAAACGCCGTGGCTGGTGCTGGCCGCGTTGGGCGTGTTGCTGCCCAGCATCTTCCTGGCCATGGCGGCCGCGTTGCGGCATGCAGGCATCGTGCGCAGCGACGCCGCGCAGCGCCTGTCGCTCTTCATTCCGCTCCTGGCCGCGTTCGCGTTGTTCGGGGAGCCGGTCACGGGGCGCAAGCTGGCAGCCATCGCGCTGGCCTTCGCCGCCCTCTTCTGCCTGCTGCGCCAGCCGCCGCGCATTCGGTTATCCGACGCCACCGCGGCCGAGGACCGGCGCGCGATGTGGTTGTGGCCGCTGGTGGTCTGGGCAGGCTATGGCGTGATCGACATCCTGTTCAAGCAGGTCGCGCGCACGGGGACCGCGTTTGCGGGCGGCCTGCTGCTGGCGTTCCTGTTGGCGGACGCGCTGATGCTGGCGTATCTGCTGTGGCGACGCGTACGTTGGCAGGCGCGGCATCTGGCCGCCGGCGTGGCGTTGGGGCTGGCCAACTTCGGCAACATCCTGACCTACGTGCGCGCCCACCAGTCGCTGCCCGAGCACCCCGCGCTGGTGTTCGCGTCAATGAACATGGGGGTGATCACGCTGGGCACCCTGGTGGGCGCCCTGGCGTTTCGTGAACCGCTCACGCGCGTGAACGTGCTGGGCATTGCGCTGGCGCTGTCCGCCATTTTGCTGATGACGCCCTGGTAGGGGCGTTTCAGGTGCCGGTGCGCCGCTGGCGTTCGGGTTCGGGTTCGGATTCGGCTTCGGATTCGGCGTCGTTGGATCCGTCCAACGGCGCTTCCGCAGCGATCGGCTCTGCGGGCGCCGGTTCCGCGACAACCTCTGGCGGGGCCGGCGCCGCGGACGGATCCGGCTGCACCATTTCCATGGCGATGTCGTTCTCGGGATCCACGCGCGGATCCAGCACTGCCGCCGCGGGCGAGCTTTGCAACGTGTCGGGCATGGGCACGAAGTGCGTCGGCGCCTCGTCGACCTGGTGCGCGCCGGTGACGCGCGTCGGCCGCACCTGCCAGACCAGAATCACGGCGCACGCCGAGATGAACACATAGTACATAGCGGGTCCGCCCAGCGACATCATCAGGCCCGCGATCATGGGCCCGACACAGGCGCCCAGGCCATACGTCATCAGCAACACCGCCGACAGGCTGACGCGCCGTTCGGATTCGACGTGGTCGTTGGCAAAGGCCGCGCCCAATGGATAGAGCGTGAACTGCAGGATGCCGAAGATGCAGGACATGGCCACCAGCGCCCAGAACGGCAACGCAATCCAGCCCCACATGACAGCGGGCAGCAAAACCAGCAGCAAGGCGTTGAAGCGGATGAGGCCCGCGCGGTTGATACGGTCGGACAGCCAGCCCATCGGCCACTGCGACAACAAGCCCGCGGTCACGGCGGCGGCGACGAAGATGGCGGCCTGCGACGTGGTCAGGCCATTTTTGGCGCCATAGACGGCGGCCAGGCCGTAAAACGCGCCGGACAGGTTGCCCGCCACGAACAGCACGGTCATCGACAGCGGCACTCGCCGCATGAAGAAGCGCACGTCCAGCGGCGCGGGCAGCGGCGTCGGCGGGTGGGACCGGGCCGTGACGGCAAGCGGCACGAGGCACAGCACGAGGCACATGGCGACCAGGGTAAGCGGGCGCAGGTCCAGCGTGGCGTAGGCCGTGAGCGCCAACTGGCCAAGTACGGTGCCCAGGCCGGAAACGACCATGTAGACAGAGAACACGCGGCCGCGCTGGTGGTTTTCGGTCTGTTCGTTGAGCCAGCTCTCGATGACCATGAACTCGGTCACCATGACGATGCCGGAGACGACGCGGAACACCAGCCACATGGGCATGGAGTCGACCAGCGTCTGCGCCAGGATCATGCTGGTGGCAATGGCCGCGCACGCGACGAACGCGCGGATGTGGCCGACGCGGATGATGAGCTTGTGTCCAAGCCGCGCGCCGCACACGAGCCCGAGGTAGTAGCCGGCGATCAGGGTGCCGATCCACACTTCGCTGACGGACTGCGCAGTCAGCCGCAGGCCCATGTAAGTATTGAAGAGACCCGTGCCGATAAGCATCAGCAAGGTCGCAAAATAAAGCGACGAAAACGATGAGATCGTGGAAAGCATGGCGTCGACAACCGCTGCTGGCGCTAGCGCTGCGGGCCGCCGGGGCGGCCCGCAGCGCTGGCGGAAAAACAGAAACCTGCGAGGATCAGGCTTGCGAGAGCATGGTGGCCGCGTCGCTGACTTCAAACTTGCCAGCGGCTTCCACGTTGAGTTGCTTCACAACACCGTCGACGATCAGGGCAGAGTAGCGCTGCGAGCGCACGCCCATGCCGCGCTGGACGAGGTCCAGTTCAAGGCCGAGTTCCTTGGTCCACAGCGCGGAGCCGTCGGCCAGCATGCGAACCTTGCCGTCGGTCTTCTGTTCGCGTCCCCAGGCGCCCATGACGAAGGCGTCGTTGACGGACACGCACCAGATTTCGTCGATGCCCTTGGCCTTGAGGGCAGCGGCCTGTTCGACGTAGCCGGGCAGATGCTTGGCCGAGCAGGTGGGCGTGAAGGCGCCCGGCACGGCAAACAGCGCAATGGTCTTGCCGCGGGTCAGGTCGGCCACCTGAAACGCGTTGGGGCCGAGCGAGCAGCCAGCGGTTTCGGTTTCGATGAATTCGGTCAACGTGCCATCGGGCACGCGATCGCCGACTTTGATCGTCATGTAGATCTCCAGAATGAAAGGGGGCAATGCATTGAGGCAGGAGCGCCTCACAGCCCCCATCATAGTTCGAGCGAGGCCGGCTTGCTGCCTTTGGCGGAAGGCGAAAAGAAGATGAACAGTTCGAAACTACTCCACACGGCGAGTACACGGGGTGGAAACGCGCGGTTGCCATAATGCCGTGTTAGATATCGCCCGCTGCGTCCGCGAGAGACCGAACACTGTGGCGGGTCTCACCAGGAGACTTTCGATGCGCAAATTCCTGACCGGGCTGGCATTGACGCTGGCCGCTGCTGCCCCGGCGTGGGCGGCCCCCGATGCTGCGGAGCAGGCTCAATACGACTCCTTCGTTATCGCCGCTGGCGCTTCCAACGGCGCGGCGCGTTCGTGCGGGGCTTCAGAGCCTGATCTGGCGCAGCATCAGGAGACGGCTCGCAAGAATCTGACGCGGTATGCCGAGGAATATGGGTTTCCCACTGGCGGCTTCGATGCGGCGTTTGCCAAAGGGCAGGCTGACGGGAAGACGATGATGGAGGAGATGAAGCGGTCTGGTGTGGATGGGTGCCGGGGTGTGCTGGGCGGGTTTCAGAGCGAGCGGGTGATGAAGTACGAGGATATGAAGCGGGCGCTGGCGGAGGTTAGCGATGGGCTGCCGGGGGAGAAGGCTCGGTAGCGTAGTGGTTGCGGGTGCCGAGCGTGGTTCCAGATACCGCGCGTCCAGTCACGGCGCGGTCCGCGACTCGAGATCCATGTCGGTAGGCCACTGCACTTCTGGCGCCAGGCGCAGCGCAAGGTTGTACCAAGGCACCCCATCGTGTTCGCGCGGCGGGCCCGGAGGGGGAACCGCCGAAGGGCCTTGCTGCATGTAGGCACGGACATACGCCCAGCCGAACTCGTCGGTGCCCATGGTGTTCAAAGGGAAGCGATCAATGACCCTGTTGGTGCCCGGCTCAACAATGGACAAAACTACGCCCCACGTGATGATGATTCCGCCTTGGGCGGTGGCCCCCCGGGTCATCCAAGTCTCGGCGCGTACTTGGGACCAGTCATATGAAACCGTGACAACGCCCCATCGCTCGAAGGGATTCCACCAGCGAAATACAAAGTTGTAGGCATATATGCGCTGACGCGCGCGGTTAAATCGAATCGGCTCCTCTCGCGGCGGCGAAATATCGATTCGATAAAGCACCGCACAAATCCAAGTGCATACAGCGGAAGTTGCGGTGAGCATAAGAAAAGTTTCGACGTCCGCAAACAAATCGGGCAGGAAGTCCCAAAGAGACTCAATAACGAGATACGTGAGAACGATCGCAAACCATACCAACACACCTCGCTTTCTTATCGACTTGCGAGAAATTTCCAAGTAGATGTCGTCCAGATGCGTGGGATCGTCGTCCCCGAGGATCAACGGTCCCTCGGGAGGGCAATACGGGCTCGGCAGATCTGATCGCCAACCGGGGCAGGCCGGAGCCAGGAGCGGGCGCGTCATGCGTGATCACCTCGCTCATTTTTGAGTTTGTCCTCTCGAATCTCGAGCCGGGCGCATCCTGCGCTATCAGCTGCATCGGGCCAAAAAGAGACATCCACGCCCGTCGCGTCGATGCTGTTGCCGGCCCGCAATGCAATGGAACCGCTAATAAGCAAATTCTGCGATTCTTCGTCCCGAGTCACACTGGGCGTCGTCGTTGTTGGGTACCAATCCAAGTTTTTTTGGTTTGGAGGTGATAGTGATTGAGATGGCAAACCATCGCTTTGGCCGGAAGCAATGACTCGGCCATTGTCCTCACCGATGCGATAGATCTTAAGATTCCAACGGTAGCGGGACGCAAGGGGGTCGTACGCCGGGATAGTGATTCGATACTCGATAAAGTTGGCAGCAGGAAGTGAACTTCCGTCCCAGGAAACATCGCCCGCTGATGTGTCCAGGGTACGCCCGCGCCAATCGATGTGCGTTTCAACGCGCAACTCCGCGGTCAATCCGAGCACAGCAGCGTTGAGAGCGCCCACGGCGGTATCAAAGTCCGAATCTGTCTTCCACCTCCTGTGCTCAGCGGGTAAACCCCAACGCGTACGACGCGCCCAGAGTTCCAGTGACGAGGACTCCGCCTTCTTCGCCGCGATGGCGACTCCATAAGCCGCCAAGCCGAGAACCAATGCAATCCCTAAAGGTCCGAGTAGAGCGGCATTGGCCGCAAGGGCGCTAATGCTCCCCAGCGATGCGACACCGACAGCTAACAGTGTTGCAACGCCATAGCGCTTTGCGGCTACCAAGTCTCCTTGGGTGGCTGCCCGAGTTTTTGCCAGTGAATATTGCACTCCATCGGCCACCCCCGCTACCGCCGAAATTGCCCCCCCATATTGAGCAATGCGGGTCCCCACCGATACCGTTTGTAGCCGTCCCGCAGTCTTCACTGCAATGGTCAGATCCGGTCTGAATACGCGGACGCCCACGCCGGCAACCTCTATCCCTGCGCCCATAACGCCGATGGATGACGCCCACACGGCTGCCGACGCCTCGGCACTGCCACCGTCAGATGTACCGAGCAACGTTGCGTAGTTCTTTCGCAGGCTATCTTGTTGAAACCACAGGCTGCCAAGTCCAAGCAGCAGATTCGCGCCTGCGGGGGCTGCTGAAACGGTGACATTGCGCATCCGTTGCAATGCCACCCTGGCAATATTTGTTGCTTCCTCTGCGCCAATCGCGAGCTTGCCAACCAATTGAACAGCGCCGGTCTGGAGCGTCGCAGCGCCTACGCTTACGGTGCGAATCGCCTCAGCGACGCCTTCGCTGGCGGCGCTGCGCAGCCGCTCCAGACGTTCCCGCAGCGCCTCGGCACTCTCCAGCGACCAGATCGTCAAGTCGACGATCTTGCCGTGGTTGCCGGGAACAGCGATGGCAATGGCGCCGCTCACCACCATCGCGCGGATCTTGCGCTCTGCCGGCTTGCGGAACTTCTCGTCTATATGCGCGATGAACTTATCAATACCTTCCTGCAGCGCCTCGTTGAGCAACGAAAGATACTCGCCGAGTTTCAGAGACACGATGATCTGGGTTACGTGCTGACCTGAATATCGCAGAAAGGCTGCGCTGTGCAGATGACCGACCAGCGCTTGCGTGTGGGAGGCCAGTCGTGGTCCCAACGCGTTACTGGCACTAGTCATGGCGGCAAGCATTTGTCCGATGGCCTGCTGCACGGGGCCGACCATCAGCGTCTTGCCCTCCTCTGTGCCGATCACGTTCTTGATGGTGTCGTACACCTTGCCAAGATCGTTGCCCATCAGCGCGGTATGCAACTGCTCGAGCAATGCCGCGTCCTTTGCCAGCAGTGCCTGATACAGCACGCTCTTTCGATCTTCCAACTGGGCTTTCCACAGCCGTTGCGTCGCGCCTAGTTCCTCATCGTCTTTCCTTACGGTTTCGGTAGGACCACCGGCAAGGCAAAGGCCGAGCATGCGAATGAAGCCTTCCGCCGAACGCCAGGACGTGGCGCTGTAGTCGCTCAGGGCGGCAAGTTGGAAGGGCTTGAATTGGAATTCTTGGGCGTACACCTCGCCAATCCGATCAACAACCGTTTGCCAATTGGCCTGCGTGGCAAGATAAGTCTTCTCGAAGTTGGCGCGGGCCGCCTCGTCGTAGCGCTTTTCCAGGCGCTCATTTGCCTCGGCCTGTTTGGTCCTCGCTCTGCGCGCCGCGTCGTCTGCGAGTTTTCTCCGTTCAAGCTGGCCCGCCCCTGCGGCTATGGGGTGGAAGTTGGGCTTACGACGATTCGCTTCTGCTTCCTTTGCCTCTTCTTCGGCTTCCGCTGACGCCCAGGCGGCCTGCAGCTCCTTGATGCCTAGCAGCGCCTGGGAAGTAAAGAACTCGAATCGTCGCTGCGGCTGGGCACGCCATTCCTGCATCTCTCTAAACAAATTGACGCGCTGCGCATTGCATTCCTGCACCACCCCGATTGGATCAGGCAGAACCAACGCCAGTACGCCGTTTTGAAGTTTTTCCCGCTGGACGATAGTCCGGACGTGGCCTTCCGTTGCGACAAGCCGATGATTGCGTGAGTAGAACCCGTGAACGCTTTCGAAATCGCCCGAGTTAACCGCTGCGTACTCCAGCACGGAATCCAATCCAAGGCTGTCTTCGGTCATTGCAATACCCACGCTGGCCGGGTTGTCGCGCGCGCTTTTCAAATCGAGCTTGTAGAAGCGGTCCTTCGGGTCAGTCCCGTCGGGGGCCTTCCCACACATGTATTGGTTCAGAACACTCTCAGGCCAGGGATCGTTCGCGATGGCTATCCACGCGGTCGAGAACTTGGCCGTGTCGATATTGATAAACGACGCGGTGACGTCATGGTTGCGGTGGACGCATGACTCGCTCAGTGGGCTTGGCTCATCCCGAGGAATCTGGAAGGGGCGAAACTGCCGCAACGCGCCTTCGGGCGTGACCTCGTAGGCCTGCCATTCCACCTCGTCAAGCAATACATACAAATACCCTTGCCGCAAGATGCGAGGCTGGTCCAGCCGCATCCGAACCGTCGCCGGCTCGTTGCTGGCCGCATGCTGTCGACGGTAGGTTTCGCCGGGCGACGGCGCGTACGCGGCGCGTAAGGGAAGAATGGGCAGGCCCATGCGCTCGCAAGCGTTGCATGCGTCCGTCGGATTCGGGGCGGCGTGGTTGATCGTTCGGGCCAGGGTTGTGCTGAGACTCATGAGTCCACCCCTGTCCGAGCTGCGTCGGGGCGGTGCTCGGCCGCAAACGACAGGATCTTTCGTCGGATGGTGAGACAGGCGAGAGTCGGCACTGGCGGGTTCCTGATTGTGACGATGAAATGCCGATAGGCGTCATCGGCGTGGACTTATCGCCTCAATGCAAACGCTGTGCCAGCGGGGTCGCGTCGATCGCGTTGTTCTTTCTTATCAAATACTTAGCCAAGCCTTTTCCGCAAAGCCCACCGATCTTCAATTGCCCGAATGCCTGAAAGTGTTTTTTTCACTGGCATTTCGAGCCAACGGTGACCCGGAATTTCCCAAGCACTTGAAAACAAACAAAGAAAATCGGGCCAACTTTGACCCGAGCAGGTCAAAGTTGGCCCGATCATTGAGCCTTCGGGCGGTTGTCCCCTTACAACCCGTTCTGCTTGAACCAGTCCAGCATTCGCGTCCACGCCTGTTCGGCTTCAGCCTTGCGGTACGACGGCCGGTAATCCGCGTGGAACGCGTGGCCGGCATCGGGGTAGATGTCGATGCGGGAGGCCTTGGCGGCGGCGGAGCCCTTGGCGAGTTCGACGCGCATGCGGTCGACGTCGGCCTGGGAGATGCCGGCGTCCTTGCCGCCGTAGGCGCCGAGAACCGGGGCTTTCAGGTCATTGACGATCACCAGGGCCGACTTGGGTTTGAGTTCGGTGGGGTCGCCTGCCAGTTGCCCGTACCAGGCGGCGCCGGCCTTCAGTTTGGGGTTGTGGGCGGCGTAGAGCCAGACCTGGCGGCCGCCCCAGCAGAAGCCCAGGATGCCCAGACGGTCGGGATTGCCGCCGTTGGCGGCGGCCCAGGCGGCAGTGGCGTCCAGGTCGGCGATGACCTGTTTGTCCGGGACCTTGCTGACGATCTCGGCCTGCAGTTTGGGGATTTCGGTGTACTTGGACGGGTCGCCCTGGCGCGCATAGAGTTCCGGCGCGATGGCGAGGTAACCCTGATGCGCCAGGCGTCGGCAGACGTCCTGGATGTATTCGTGCACGCCGAAGATTTCCTGGACGACGATGATCGTGGGCAGATTCTTCTTGCCATCCGGCGCGGCGCGGAAGGCCGGGATCTTGCCATCGGAGGTGGGGATTTCGATCTTGCCGGCCACGAGGCCCTTGGCGTCCGTGGTGATGACGGTTTGCGCCGCCACCGGGCCTGCCGCCAGCGAGAAACCCGCCGCCGCAGTGGTGGCGAGGAACCCTCGGCGGTCCAGCCGCAAGGGCGGTAGCAGGCTGTCGAAGTGCGCGTCGTCCTGGTCTTTCATCGAAAATCTCCTGGTAAAAGACGGGCACGGAGGGACGCGCCTCGCGTCCCTGCCTGAGCCCGCCGAGTTCACTTCAGGGAGAAGTCCACGCGTGAGGGTTGTCCCTCGTCCTTGATGCCATCGGCGTCCAGCTGCGGCGCAACGATGAACACGCGATCCGCGAGTCCTTCCTGGGCTTGCAACTTCTCATAAACAGCCTGCGCGCGGGCATCGGCCAATTGGCGCAGTTGCTCCTCGCCGACCGGGGCCGCCGCGCGCAGCATCGCTTCCATCTCAGCGGCCGGGATGGATTTGGCCATGCCGATGAAGTTGCGCGGTTTGTCCTTGAGGTCTGCGTCATCGTAGACGGCTTCGAGGTACTTGGCACGTTCCGCGTTGGAGACCGTGACGCCCTTCGGGTCGGGCTTCTTGCCGCGCGGCGCGACGTCGGCGGCCTTGGCGGCGCGGATCTTGGCGTCGACCCAGGCCTGGCGCAGGCCTTCGGTGTCGGTCTTGGGGTCTGCACGGCCGCTGATGTCCATCTTGAGGGCCGGGCGGTCGGTGAGCGCCTTGGTGAGCGTGTCGATGCGCTGGAGGGTGTCGTCGGTGAGGACGACGCTGCCGGGCGCGAATTCGACATAGGACAGCTCTTCGCCGCCGCCGAACGCGGAAGCGAGCAGGCTGAAGGGCGAGGTCACGGCCTTGACCACCAGATTCATCAGCACGCGCACGACGATGCCGCCGACCGAGAACTCGGGGTCGTCGAGCGAGCCGGCGATGGGCAGCCGGATGTCGATGTTGCCGCGCGAGTCCTTGAGCAGCGCCACGGCGAGCAGCACGGGCAGCTTGGTGGCGTCGGGGCTGTTGGTCTTGTCGCCGAAGGTGAGCTGGTTGAGCACGACGTGGTTGGTGGCCTGCAACGCACGGTTCTTGATCTTGTATTCCAGGTCGACCGAGAGCTTGCCGCGCTTGATGGGATAGCCGACGTACTTGGCCGAATAGGTGTTGAAGCGCGGCAGGTCGACGCCCTTGGCGGAGGCCTTCAGGTCCAAGGAGAGGTATTGGGCGAAAGGCTGCACGACGCCGCTGATGGAGAGCGGCGCCGTGGTGTACACCCGTCCCGTGACCTTGACCTTGGCGGGCTGGGGATTGGTGGAGGAGACGGCGGTGATACCGCCTTCGATGTTGGACAGTTCGGCGACGTAGTTGGGCTTGACGAAGCGGTCGGTGAAGGTCATGCGGCCGCGTGTCAGCGTGACGCTGTTGACCGAGATGTCGGGCATGGCGCTCGCCCCGCGGCCCTTGCCAGAGGAAGTGGACGCTGCGGCAGCCGGCGGCGCGGCCGGCGTATCGGCGCTGCGTCCGGGGGTCTGCGTGTCCTGCGTGATGGAGCCGCCGGCCTGTCCGGGCGCGGCCACCAGATCCATGACGTTGAGCCGTCCTTGCGCATTGAGCAGAATGCGGCCGTAGAAGTCTTCGAGGACGATGTCGCCCAGTTTGGCGCCGATCTTCTCGCCCGCCACGGAGATGTCCATGCCGGTGAAGCCCAGGCGCTTCCAATTCAGGAAGTCGTCCTTGTTGACGCGATCCTGCAAATCCAGGTCGGTGACGTCGACGGCACCCTTCCAGACGGCTTTCATCGGCGCGTTGCCGGCGGCTGCGGTGAATTCGGCGTTGCCCTTGGCGCCCAGCGTGACGGCGCGGACGGTGGCGTTCAGGCTGGAGGCGAAGTACGGCGCAAAGCTGGCGACGTTCAGGCCGGACAGGTCGACGGCGGTCTTGAGCGTGAGCGGCTGCGGCGTGAAGACGCCTTTGAGATCCAGCTTGCCTTCGCCCTGGACGCCCGCGGCGGCCACCGTGAAGTTGCTGGGGCCGGGCCCGAGGGCGAGGCGGTCGGCGGTGATTCGCAACGACTGCATCGCGACGTCCAGCGCGGGCTTGAGCGATTCGTCGCGCGCCTTGAACTGGGTCAGATCGGCCTGGACGGCCGTGGCGGACGCGTCGATCGCACCGCCCTTTTCACGTACATGGAGCTGCGCGGTGGCGCCCAGCCGGCCATCGAGCAGGCTGATGGGCGCGGCGCTGCGTACGGCCGGCGCCAGCGGCGCCAGCGCGACGTTGCCCAGGCGCACGTTCATGTCGAGCGACAGCGGCTTGATGACCAGCGGCCCTTTGGCGCGCAGCCAGCCGCCGTCGGCGCTGTTGTCCATGGTCAGCCACAGGTTGATGGGCCGGTCAGGCTGCTGCGGCAGCTCGACGCCTTCGACAGTGGCGGCCAGGCCGGTCATCACGTAGTCGAGCTTGCTGACCGCGTCGGTGACGTAGACCTCGCCTTCGTGCAGGTTGAAGGCATCGAGGGTGACCTTCCATTCGGTGGGCGCGGCGGCCGGGTCAGCGGGTGGTTGCGTGTCCGGTGATTGTCCGGCGGGCGCTTGTCCCGCGGGCGCTTGCGCCGTTGAGGCCGTGCCCGCGTCAGCCTTGGCGGCGGGGGCTGGCGTCGAAGCCGATGACGTAGCCGAAGACTGTGCTTCGGGCGCAGCCGGCGTCCCGCTCGCGGCTAGTGGTTTCAAGCCGCTGGCCTTGCGCATTTCATCGCGAACGGGCGTCGCCGTCGGCTCCACGCCGCCCAGCGCCTTCAGCCCGGCGACAACATCCTGCCAGTTCAGATGTTCATTGGCATGACGCCGCACGTGAATCTGCGGCGCCCACAGCCCGACCTCGCCAATGTAGACCTGTCGCGCGATGGGCTCCAGTTCCAGCCGGCTGACGGTCAACGCGCTCCACGCGGCCAGATTGCCGCCGGACGGATCCCGCACGTCCAGGCGGCGCAAGCCCAGGTCGCCGACCACGCGGATCTTGGGCGGCGCGTCCTTGGGCTGCTCGAAAACGACCTGCAGGTTCGAATCGAGCAGCGCGCTCTCGACCTTGAACGGCAGCGGCATGGGCCAGACGTCGGCCCATTTTTCGAGCTGCAGGCCATCGAAGGCGACGCGCAGCGTGGACGAGGGCACCACGTCGAACGGACGCGCCACGCCGGTCAGGTCGAAGGGACTGCCGTTGATGCGCAGATGCAGGCGCGGCTGCACGTCGATGTCGGTGGCGTAGCCGAAGGTCGAGATAAACGGGATGCCGATGGTGAATTCGTCCACGACCTGCTTGCGGCCGGTGACCTTGTCGTCCAGCGTGATCGTGCCGTTCTCGATCACCATGTTGTTGAGCGAGAACCGCGGCAGGCCTTCGTCCGGTTTGGGCGGCTCGTCCGGCTTGGCGGCGGCCAATTCGGCGACGCGTTGTTCTATGTCAGAGAAATTGAAGCGCAGGACGTCTTCGCGGACGATGGCAATGTTAGGCTGCCGCAGCGTCAGACGATCGACCACCGGCGCAAACCAGAACAGCGATGTCCACGATGCGCTGGCATCCAGTTCGGCCAAGGTCAGCAGCGGTGTCTGCGCGCCAGGTTGCGCCACGGCCAGGTCTTGCGCGCGGACGGTCAGCGTGAAGGGATTGAACGTGATCTTGCCGACGGAAACGTCGCGCCCGATCATCTTCGAGACATCGTCGGTCAGGACGCCGTGCAGCACCTTCGGCACTTGCCAGGCGGCAACGCCAAACAGAATCAGCACGAACGCCACAATACCCAGGAGAATCTTGCCGGCGCGTCGGGTGAACCGTAGCTTGGGCATCCGCACGGGCATTGAAAGTCTCCTGATACATATTGAAGGCGATCCAACCTTCCACTGACTGCAGGCGCGATTATCGCGCCCCCTTTAACGCTCGTCTATCATAGGCGGAACAGCGGACCCTGCCGGCCTGCCCGGCCCCGCTCTTTTCATTCATTAACAATTCTTGATCCCGATTTCCATGTCCGAGACCACCCCCACCTTGAGTCACCTGGACGAAGCCGGCCAGGTCCGCATGGTCGACGTCATCGCCAAGACGGATACCGAGCGCGTGGCGATCGCCGCCGCCATCATCCGCATGAACGCCGTGGCCTATGGCCTCCTGACCCAGCCGGGCCAGGGCAAGGGAGAGGTGCTGAACACGGCGCGCGTGGCCGCGATTCTGGCCGCCAAGCGCTGCGCCGACATGATCCCCCTGTGCCACAGCCTGCCACTGTCCTTTGTCGGTGTGGAATTCTCGCTGGACGACGCCGAGCATCGCATCGACATCCTGTCCACCTGCCGCACCAGCTACAAGACGGGCGTCGAAATGGAAGCCATGATGGCGTGCAGCGTTGCTGCGCTGACCATCTACGACATGTGCAAGGCGGCCGACAAAGGCATCGTGATCGAACAAGTTCGTCTTAAGTACAAGGCGGGAGGTAAAAGTGGTGAATGGCGCAACGATTAATCTGCTGTACTTCGCGCGCGTGGCCGAACTGGTCGGCAAGCGCACCGAAATCTGGCCCGTGCAGGGCGAATCCACCGGCGCGCAACTGCTGGCCGCGCTGGGCGAACGCTATCCCCAGCTGGAACCGGCCACACGCCTGAAGCTGGCCATCAACCAGACACACGCCAAGCCCACCGCCCCGATCCGCGCCGGCGACGAAGTCGCGGTATTCGAGCCGGTCACGGGGGGCTGACGCCATGATCCGCGTCCAGGAAGCCGACTTCGACGGCGCTTCGCTCACCGCCGCGCTGCGGGAATCCGCCGGTCCCGGGGTGGGCGGCATCGTGACCTTCGTGGGCTATGTACGCGACTACGCGCCGGACACGCCCACCGACACGCTCTATCTTGAACACTATCCGGGCATGTGCGAGCGCGAGCTCGAAGACATCGCCGCCACGGCCCGCGCGCGCTGGAATCTGGCCGGCACGGTCATCGTGCACCGCGTGGGCGCGCTGCACCGCAATGCGCAGATCGTGTTCGTGGCGGCGGCCAGCGCCCATCGCGGCGACGCCTTCCGCGGCTGCGAATACATCATTGACGCGCTCAAGACGCGCGCGCCCTTCTGGAAGCGCGAAACCCTGGCGGGCGGCGACAGCTTCTGGGTGGAACAGCGCCAATCCGACCAGGACCGCACGGATGCCTGGGACGAAGACACTGCCGACAAAAAGGAAAATCCATGAGCGAAGCCATTCCGATCCCGTTGGGCTGCGGCGTACTGACGATCAGCGACACTCGCAGCGCGGGCGATGACACGTCTGGCAACCTGTTGGCGCACAGCCTGGCGCAAGCCGGCCACCAGTGCGTCCGGCGCGACATCGTGCGCGATGACATCTATCAGATCCGCCGCATCATCAGCGACTGGATCGCCGACCCCGAAGTGCAGGTCATTCTGACCACCGGCGGCACTGGCTTCTCGCATCGCGACCACACGCCGCAGGCCATCATGCCGCTGCTGGACCGCGAGATCCCTGGCTTTGGCGAACTCTTCCGCCAGATTTCCTACACCGAGATTGGCAGCTCCACGATCCAGTCGCGCGCGTTCGCGGGGTCGGCCAACCAGACGCTGATCTTCTGCCTGCCGGGCTCGAACAATGCTTGCGAGACCGCCTGGACCAAGATTCTGCGCGAGCAGCTCGACAGCGGCCATGGCCCCTGCAATTTCGCCTCACAGTTCAAGAACCGCGAAGAAGAAGCCTGACCCATGCTGGATTTCGATCAAGCCCAGACCCTGCTGGCCAACGCCGGCGCCCCCCTCCAACGCATCGAGCACGTCGACCTGGCGCAGGCCAGCGGCCGCGTGCTCGCCAGCCATCTTGACGCCACGGTGGACATTCCGCCGGCCGACAACAGCGCCATGGACGGCTACGCGCTGCGCCTGGCCGACTGGAGTCCCGAGGCCCGCCTGCCCATCCAGCAGCGCTGCTACGCGGGCGACGTGCCCGAGCCCCTGAAGCCCGGCAACGCCATCCGCCTCTTTACGGGCAGCGTGATTCCGGCGGGCGCCGACGTGGTCGTCATGCAGGAAGACACGACCGAAGCCGACAACCACGTGCAGATTTCGCGCGAACCCCGGCCGGGCCAGCACATCCGCCGCCGCGGCGAAGACACGATGGCCGGCGCCGCGCTGCTGCCGGCGGGCACGCTGCTGCAGGCCGCGCACGTTGCACTGCTGGCCTCGCAGGGCATGGCCACCGTGCCCGTCTACGGCCAGTTGCGCGTCGGCATCCTGACCACCGGCGACGAACTCGTCCTGCCGGGCCAGCCGCGCGCCACGGAACAGATCTACAACTCCAACGGCCCGATGCTGGCGGCGATGGTGCGCGGCATGAGCGCCCTGCCCGTCCACGTGCTGCACGCGCGCGACACCGAGGCCGACCTGCAGGCCGCCTTCAAGACCCTGCTGGCCGATTGCGATCTGGTCCTGAGCGTGGGCGGCGTGTCGGTGGGCGAGCGCGATCTGGTCAAGCCCGCGCTGGCCGCGCTGGGCGGCGAGCTGTCGCTGTGGAAGGTGCGCATGAAGCCCGGCAAGCCGGTGGCGCTGGCGCAGATCGACGGCAAGCCCGTGGTCAGCCTGCCCGGCAATCCGGTGTCGGCCTATGCCGTGTTCGCCACGCTGGTAACGCCGCTGATGCGCCGCATGCAGGGCCGCGAGGACATCTTCCCGCCGGTCAGCCAATTGCCGCTGCGCACCGCGCAGCCGCGCCAGGATGGCCGCGAGGAATTCCTGCGCGTGCAATGCCGCGTGGCGGACGAAGGCGGCAGCGAGCTCGTGCCGTACGGTCATCAGGGGTCGGGCGTGATCAGCTCATTGCCGTGGTCCACGGGTCTTGCGCGCCTGCCAGCGGACGTGCTGGTGCAGGACAGGGACACGGTCGCTTACTACGACCTGCGTCACTGGCTGGCATAGCGTTCAGCCAGCGCCAGCTCTTCTGGCGTATTGACGTTCATGAAGGCATGCGGCGGCGCATCGTCGAACACCGCTTCGACCGCGCCCGCCCTTGCCTGCCACAGCCCGACCTTGCGATCGCCGCCACGCAAGTAGGCCAGCAATTCAGGTAGCAATGCCGTGCGCAGCGCCATGCAGGCGGAATGCCGTTGGCCTTGGGCGACGGCGTAAGCCATCGGCGCACTGGCCGCCCGCGCCGCGCCGATCAGGCGGCTTGCCAAGTCGGCGGGCACGAACGGGGTGTCGCACGGTGAGACAACCAGCCATTGCGGCGTGGCGGTATCTTGCGCAGAAACCGCCGACAACGCCGCCGCGATGCCCATCAATGGGCCTTGCCATTCGCCCAGTTCAGGCGCGCCGTCCGCAACAACCTCGCCGTATTGCGCATACACCGACGCGTGCCGGTTCGCGCTGATGATCAAGCGTCCAACCTGCGGCGCCAGGCAACGTGCCACATGCGCCACCATCGGTTCGCCGCGCAAGACGACCAGCCCTTTGTCCTGCCCGTTCATGCGGGTGCCCTGGCCGCCGGCCAGGATCAACCCGGCGACAGCACCACGTGCCAATGAAGATTCAACCACCGATGTAGCTCATCTCGATCTTGCGCGACGGATCCGCCATGTTCCGGCCGCGCAGCTCGGAATAGTTGTCGCCGCGCGCGGACCATATGCCCGCCAGGATTCGCGCCAGTTCTTCGTCCGTCGCGCCGTCGCGCAACGGGGCGCGCAGGTCGTGGCCTTCGTGGGCGAAGAGGCACATATAGAGCTTGCCTTCGGGCGACAGGCGCGCGCGCGTACAGCCGCCGCAGAACGCGTGCGTGACGCTGGAGATGACGCCGATCTCGCCGCCGCCGTCCACATAGCGCCAGCGTTCGGCCACGCGGCCCATTTCCACAGACTCCACGGGTTCCAGCGGATGCACGGGGCCGATGCGGTCCAGCACTTCGCGCGACGGCACGACTTCGTCGAGGTTCCAGCCGTTGCTGTTGCCCACGTCCATGTATTCGATGAAGCGCAATATGTGGCCGCTGTGGCGGAAGCGCTCGGCCATGGGCAGGATCTGCCCGTCGTTCAGCCCCTTGCGCACCACCATGTTGACCTTGACGGGCGCAAGACCCGCGTCCGCCGCGGCATCGATGCCGCGCAGCACGTCGTCCGGCGTGAAGCCGCTGTCGCTCATGCCCTGGAACATGGCCGCATCCAGCGCATCCAGGCTGACCGTCACGCGCGTGAGCCCGGCGCTTTTCAGCGCGGCGGCCTTGCGCGCAAGCACGCTGCCGTTGGTGGTGAGCGTCAGGTCCAGCGGCCGGCCCTGCGGCGTGCGCAGGTCGGCCAGCATGCCGACCAGGTTTTCGATGTGCTTGCGCAGCAGCGGCTCGCCGCCGGTCAGGCGGATCTTTTCGACGCCCAACTGCGTGAAGATGCCGGCCAGCCGGCTGATTTCTTCGAAGGACAGTAGCGCCGAATGCGGCATGAAGCTGTAGCTGCTGTCGAAGACCTCGCGCGGCATGCAATACGTGCAGCGGAAGTTGCAGCGGTCGGTGACGGAAATGCGCAGGTCACGCAGCGGACGCGCGCGCTGGTCCAGCGCGGGCTGCCCGGGCGGCGGCAGTTCCCCGGGCGCCACGGAAAGCGGTGCGCCGCGGTGATCGGCAAGGAAAATCACTTTGCTCATTGGCACATCATATCCCGGCGGATCGCGGCGCGCGTTCACGGGGAAAAGCCTCTTCCAAAGTCAGCAGCCGGCCCGTATCGCGGGCGTCGTAGCCGACGAGCTGGCCCACGTAACCGACATAATCCGGCCCGCGCATGATGGACAGCAAATCCTGCATGGCTGGCGTGTCCAAAGACGCCTTGCGGATGGCGAAGAAATAGCGCTCGCGCACCAGCGGAATGAAGTCCAGCCCAAACCGGCACGCCGCCGTCTCCACCCCCACCCCGGTATCGGCCATGCCGCTGGCAATGTGCGCGGCAATCGCCATGTGGGTGAATTCGTTGGTCTCGTAGCCCTGCACTTCGCCGATCGACACGCCGGCGCGCTGCAGCATCAGGCCGACCAGGTACCGCGTGCTGGAACCGATCTGCCGGTTCACGAAGCGCACGTCGCGGCGCGCCAGATCCGCCATGCCGCGGATCTGCTTGGGATTGCCGGCGGTGACGAAGAGCCCCGTATTGCGCACGGCCAGGTGGATCAGCATGTAGTCGTCCGCATGCAGCCATTGCGCGTAGCGTTCCATGATGGGTGATTCAAAATCGCCCAGCGGCACCTGGAAGCCCGCCAGGTCGCATTCGTGCCGTTCCAGCGACGCCAGCGCCTCGATCGCCGTGCGATAGCGCAGTTCCAGCCCGGGCGTGCGGCCGCTCATGTGCTGCATCAGCGATTCCACCGCAAACCCGTGACTGGCGTGCAGACGCAGATGCGGGCCGCTTTCGGGCAGCAGGCGTTCAAGTTCCTCTTGCAGTTCGGATGCCATGCTGTCCAGCGTGGGCATCAATCGCGCCTCGATGCGGCGGTTGGCCCACAGCAGGCGCTGCGCAAAGGGCGACAACTGCGTGCCCTGGCGACGGTTGGTGATAAGGAGTTGCGTGCCAAAGAGGGTCTCGAAGCGCCGCAACACGCCCCAGGCGTGCCGGTACGACAGTCCGCAGGCGCGGCAGGCGCCTGCGATGTTGCCGGTGGCGTCGATGGCTGCCAGCAACGCAAGCATGTCCTGCAACGGCACGGGGGTCGCCTCGTCGTCTCCGCCCAATGTCCATTGCGGCCGCAGGCCGATTCGGAACTTATATGTCATTTATTTCTTATTGAAGGCGTTCAAGTACCTCGTTAGAGTACACAAATAACGCGGCGGACGCGCGGTTTATATGTTTTTTTAAACATATTAATTGGCTGTGATCCAACTGCCACATAAGCCCCCGTTGACGGGGTCATGCAACACAGGAGGAGACCGACGTGCACCTGCGCGAGGCAAAATCCGATCTGGCATCCAGCGGTGGGGCACGGGGCGGCAAGCTGGCCCTGGACGCCGCCCAGGCATCCACCACCCCGGCCATCGCGGCCACGGCCCGTATCCTTGCCCGGCTGCAAGACCAGCCCGGCCCGCTGCTCCCGGTGCTGCACGCGGTCCAGCACGAACTGGGCTGTATTCCGGCCGAGGCGGTGCAAACCATCGCCGAGGCCCTGAACCTTTCCCGCGCCGAAGTCCACGGCGTCATCACGTTCTACCCCCATTTCCGCACCGAGCCGGCCGCGCGCCACACGCTCGAGGTCTGCCGGGCCGAGGCCTGTCAGTCCATGGGCGGCGAACGCCTGGCCGCCCACGCGCGCACCGCGCTGGGCTGTGACTTCCACGGCAGCACGCCTGACGGCAACTTCACGCTGGAGCCGGTGTATTGCCTGGGCCTGTGCGCGCAGTCGCCCGCCGTCATGATCGACGGCCAGCCGCACGCCCGCGTTACCGAAGCCAAGCTCGACCGCCTGCTGGCCCGCACGCTGGAGGACACGCCATGAGCGCCCCCGTCGTCATCTACGTGCCGCGCGACGCCGCGGCGCTGGCCATGGACGCCGATATCGTGGCCCGTGAGGTCGAACGCATCGCCGACCAGCGCGGCCTGTCCGTGCAGGTGGTGCGCAACGGCTCGCGCGGCCTGCTGTGGCTGGAACCCCTGGTTGAAATCGCCACGCCGCAAGGCCGCATCGCCTACGGTCCGGTGCAGCCGGAAAACGTCGCGTCGCTGTTCGACGCCGGTTGGCTGACGGGCGGCGAACATGCGCTGCGCCTGGGATTGACCGAGGAAATCCCCTATCTCAAGCATCAAGAGCGCCTGACGTTCGCCCGCGTCGGCGTGATCGATCCGCTGTCCTTGCAGGACTACGCCGCGCATGGCGGGCTGCAGGGCCTGAAGCGCGCGCTGGCCATGGCGCCCGCCCAGATCGTCGACGAAATGGTGGAATCCGGTCTGCGCGGCCGCGGCGGCGCGGCGTTTCCCACCGGCATCAAGTGGAAGACCGTGGCGGGCACGCCCGGCGACACCAAGTACATCGTCTGCAACGCCGACGAAGGCGACTCCGGCACCTTTGCCGACCGCCTGCTGATGGAAGGCGATCCGTACGTCCTGATCGAAGGCATGACGATCGCGGGCCTGGCGGTCGGCGCGACCTACGGCTACATCTACGTCCGGTCCGAATACCCGCACGCCATCGCCACGCTCGAAGCGGCCATCGAACGCGCCCGCAGCGTCGGCTGGCTGGGCGACGACGTCCATGGCAGCGGCCGCCGCTTCGACCTGGAAGTACGCAAGGGCGCCGGCGCCTACATCTGCGGCGAAGAGACCTCGCTGCTGGAAAGCCTGGAGGGCAAGCGCGGGGTCGTGCGTGCCAAACCGCCGGTGCCCGCCATCTCGGGCCTGTTCGGCAAGCCCACCGTCATCAACAACGTCATCTCGCTGGCCACCGTGCCGATCATCCTGGCCAAAGGCGCGGCGTACTACCGCGACTACGGCGTGGGCCGCTCGCACGGTACGCTGCCGTTCCAGCTTGCCGGCAACCTCAAGCACGGCGGGCTGGTGGAAAAGGCCTTTGGGTTGACCCTGCGCGATCTGCTGTATGAATTCGGCGGCGGCAGCGCGTCCGGCAGGCCGCTGCGCGCGGTGCAGGTGGGCGGTCCGCTGGGCGCCTACCTGCCCGAGTCGCAATGGGACGTGCCGCTGGACTACGAAGCCTACATCCAGATCTCGGCCATGATCGGCCATGGCGGTCTGGTGGCGTTCGACGACACCGTGGACATGGCGCGCATGGCGCGCTACGCCATGGAGTTCTGTGCCATCGAGTCCTGTGGCAAGTGCACGCCCTGCCGCATTGGCTCCACGCGCGGCATGGAAACCATCGACAAGATTGCAGGCGGCATCCAAAGCCGCGAACAGCGCGAGCAGCAGGTGCATCTGCTGCGCGACCTGTGCGACACGATGCTTGGCGGTTCGCTGTGCGCGCTGGGGGGCATGGCGCCCTACCCGGTGCTGTCCGCGCTGAACCATTTTCCGCAGGACTTCGGCATCGAGTCCTCCCAGTCTGCCGCCCACGTGGCCTGAACCCGAGACCGCCATGCTAGAAACCGTCATCAAGCGCGATCGCGACATGGGCACGCCGGCGCGCGTGTCCGAAAAGACCGTCACCCTGACCATCGACGGCCAGGAGATCACCGTCCCCGAAGGCACGTCGCTGATGCGCGCGGCCGCGGACGCCGGCATCAACATCCCCAAGCTCTGCGCGACCGACAGCCTTGAACCCTTCGGATCATGCCGCCTGTGCCTGGTGCAGATCGAAGGCCGCCGCGGCTATCCGGCGTCCTGTACGACGCCCGCCGAGAATGGCATGGTGGTCTTTACCGAAACCCCCAAGCTGCACGATCTGCGGCGCGGCGTGATGGAACTGTACATCTCGGACCATCCGCTCGATTGCCTGACCTGTCCGGCCAACGGCGACTGCGAACTGCAGGACATGGCGGGCGTGGTGGGCCTGCGCAACGTGCGTTACGGCTACGACGGCGCCAACCACCTGAAGGCCGAAAAAGACGAATCCAACCCGTACTTCACCTTCGACGCGTCCAAGTGCATCGTCTGCAACCGCTGCGTGCGCGCCTGCGAGGAAACCCAGGGCACGTTCGCGCTGACGATCTCCGGCAAGGGGTTCGATTCGCACGTGTCGGCCGGCCAGGACCAGCCCTTCCTCGATAGCGAATGCGTGTCCTGCGGCGCCTGCGTGCAGGCCTGCCCCACGTCTACCCTGCAGGAAAAGACCGTCATCATGATGGGCCAGGCCGAGCACTCGGTCGTGACCACCTGCGCCTACTGCGGCGTGGGCTGCGGCTTCAAGGCCGAGATGAAGGGCCAGGAAGTCGTGCGCATGGTCCCCTGGAAGGACGGCCAGGCCAACCGCGGCCATTCCTGCGTGAAGGGGCGGTTTGCCTGGGGTTACACCACGCACAAGGAACGCGTGCTCAAGCCCATGATCCGCAAGCACATCACGGATTCCTGGAAGGAAGTGTCCTGGGACGAGGCCATCAACTACGCGGCCTCTGAGTTCCGCCGCATTCAGAGCCAGTACGGGCGCGATGCCGTGGGCGGCATCACGTCCTCGCGCTGCACCAACGAAGAAACCTGGCTGGTGCAAAAGCTGGTGCGCGCCGCCTTCGGCACCAACAACGTCGACACCTGCGCACGCGTGTGTCATTCACCCACCGGCTACGGCCTGAAGCAGACGCTGGGCGAATCGGCCGGCACGCAGACCTTTGACTCCGTCATGCACACCGACGTGGTCATCGTCATGGGCGCCAATCCCAGCAGCGGCCACCCCGTGTTCGCCTCGCGCCTGAAGCGCCGGCTGCGCGAAGGCGCGCGGCTGATCGTCATCGACCCGCGCCGCATCGAGCTGGTCAGCTCGCCGCACATCAAGGCCGACTTCCACCTGCAGGTGCGGCCCGGCACCAACACCGCGCTGCTGTCCTCACTGGCGCACGTCATCGCCACCGAGGGCCTGATCGCCGAGGACTTCGTGGCCGAGCGCTGCGAGGAAAAGGCATTCCGGGAATGGCGCGACTTCGTCTCGCTGCCCGAGAACTCGCCGGAAGCCATGGAAGAAATCACCGGCGTGCCCGCGCAGGCCGTGCGCGGCGCGGCGCGCCTGTTTGCCACCGGCGGAAACGGTTCCATCTATTACGGCCTGGGCGTCACCGAGCACAGCCAGGGCTCGACCACCGTCATGGCGATCGCCAACCTGGCCATGGCCACCGGCAACATCGGCCGCGAAGGCGTGGGCGTCAACCCGTTGCGCGGCCAGAACAACGTGCAGGGGTCGTGCGACATGGGCTCGTTCCCGCACGAACTGCCCGGCTACCGCCACATCTCCGACAACACCGTGCGCGCGCAATTCGAAAAGGACTGGGGCGTCACGCTGCAGCCCGAGCCCGGCCTGCGCATCCCCAACATGTTCGAGGCCGCGCTGGGCGGGTCGTTCAAGGGCCTGTACTGCCAGGGCGAGGACATCGTGCAGTCCGATCCCAATACGCAGCACGTGGCGGCATCGCTGGCGGCGATGGAGTGCATCGTGGTGCAGGACCTGTTCCTGAACGAGACCGCCAAGTACGCCCACGTCTTCCTGCCGGGCTCCTCGTTCCTGGAAAAGGACGGCACCTTCACCAACGCCGAGCGCCGCATCTCACGCGTGCGCAAGGTCATGGAGCCCAAGAACGGCAAGTCCGATTGGGAAGTGACGGTGGCGCTGTCCAACGCGCTGGGCTACCCCATGAACTACAAGCACCCGCGCGAGATCATGGAAGAAATCGCGCGGCTCACGCCCACATTCGCCAGCGTCACGTATGACAAGCTCGACAAGCTGGGCAGTCTGCAATGGCCGTGCAACGACGACGCGCCGGACGGCACGCCCATCATGCACATCGACCAGTTCGTGCGCGGCAAGGGCCGTTTCATGATCACCAAGTACGTGCCTACCGATGAACGCAGCACGCGCCGCTTCCCGTTGCTGTTGACCACGGGCCGCATCCTGTCGCAATACAACGTGGGCGCGCAGACCCGCCGCACGCCCAACGTGATGTGGCATGGCGAGGACGTGCTGGAAATCCATCCGCAGGACGCCGAAGACCGGGGCGTGGCCGAGGGAGACTGGGTCGGCATCCAGAGCCGCGCCGGCGAGACCGTGCTGCGTGCCACGCTGACCGACCGTGTGCAGCCGGGCGTGGTATACACCACGTTCCACTTTCCCGAGTCCGGCGCCAACGTCGTCACCACCGACAGCTCCGACTGGGCGACCAACTGCCCCGAGTACAAGGTCACGGCCGTGCAGGTGACGCGCGTGTCGCAGCCTTCGGAATGGCAGCGGCAATGGTCGCGATTTGCGGATATCCAGCAAAAGCTCCTGCGCGAACGCTCACGCGAGACCGAGGCGGCGCTGACCGGGAAGTAACCGACAGCCAGCACGCCAGGGATCCCATGCCTACGCCGACCACCGCCCGCCCCGACTGCACGCCGACCGAGGTCATCCGCGTGCGATCGGGGGCCATCGCCCCCGACGCCGAGACCGACTACGTGGCCGAGGAAACCCCGGTGGCGCTGGAATACAACGGCATCAGCCACGCCACCATGCTGGCCACGCCGGCAGACCTGGAAGACTTTGCCGTGGGGTTCTCGCTGTCCGAAGGCATCGTCGGCAGCGTCAGCGACGTGCGCGGCATCGATCTGCTGCCGCAATGCGGCGGCATCGTCGTGCAACTGGAGATCTCGTCCGCCTGTGAAATGCGCCTGAAAACGCGGCGCCGCGCCATGGCCGGACGCACCGGCTGCGGCCTGTGCGGCGTCGAAACCCTGCCCGAAGTGCTGCGGCCGGTGGCCCCGGTGACCAACGGCGCACCCGTGCGCATCGAGGCCGTGCTGGCCGCCATGCGCGACATGCGTGCGCGCCAGACGCTGCACGACATCACCGGCGCCACGCACGCCGCCGGCTGGGCGGGCGCCGACGGCGCCGTGGCCCTGGTGCGCGAAGACGTGGGGCGCCACAACGCGCTGGACAAGCTGGCCGGCGCCCTGGCGCGGCAGGCGGTCAACGGCAGCGACGGCATCGTCGTGGTATCCAGCCGCGCCAGCTTCGAGATGGTGCAGAAGACCGCAGCCGCCGGCGTCGCCGTGCTGGCCTCGGTCTCCGCCCCCACCGCCCTGGCCATCCGCCTGGCCACCGACGTCAACGTGACGCTGCTGGGCTTCACGCGCGATGGCGACGCCACCATCTATACCCACCCCGAACGCATCCTCACCTGAACCGGACGCCAGATAGCAATGGAAATCGTCAACCTGATCCGCATGGCCAACCGCATCGGCCAGTTCTTCGACGCCATGCCGGACCGGCCCGAGGCGCTGGAAGGCGTCACCAATCACATCCAGAAGTTTTGGGAGCCCCGCATGCGCAACGAATTGCTGGACTTTCTGGCGCGCAGCCCCGACGGGGATGCCGGCGAGGAACAACTGCATCCGCTGGTGCTGCAGGCGGTCACCCAACATCGCAAGCGCCTTACCCCGCTTGCGCGCGTCGCATAGCGCACCCGGGCCGCCTCATGACGGCCCACCCCGAAGTGGCAGGACAGCAACAGATCCATAAAAGAGGCGGCGTCACCGGGCTTTTCCGGGCGACGCACGCTATAAAGCCGCACCCCTGAGGAGACATCATGGAAAGTAGCGCCACCCTGGACCTACCCGGCTCAAGACCGGGTTTTTTCGACAAAGAACGCACTATCGCGGGGCCGGGCTTCTCGCGCTGGCTGGTGCCGCCGGCCGCCCTGGCCATCCACCTGTGCATCGGCATGGCCTATGGCTTTTCCGTGTTCTGGCTGCCGTTGTCCAAGGTGGTGGGCGGCGCGAAACCCCTGGCCTGCCCGCCCGACATGAGCCTCGCGGCAGAGCTCTTCACCACGAGCTGTGACTGGAAGATCTCGACGATGGGGTGGATGTACACCCTGTTCTTCGTGCTGCTGGGGTGTTCCGCCGCGCTGTGGGGCGGCTGGCTGGAACGCGCCGGCCCGCGCAAGGCCGGCGTCGTGTCGGCGCTGTGCTGGTGCGGCGGCCTGGTCATTTCGGCTATCGGCATCTACCTGCACCAGATGTGGATGCTGTGGCTGGGGTCGGGCGTGATCGGGGGCATCGGGCTGGGGCTGGGATACATCTCGCCGGTCAGCACACTGATCAAATGGTTTCCGGACCGCCGCGGCATGGCGACGGGCATGGCCATCATGGGCTTTGGCGGCGGCGCCATGATCGGCGCGCCGCTGGCCGACCTGCTGATGCGCCACTTCGCGACACCAACCTCGCCGGGCGTCTGGCAGACCTTTCTGACAATGGCGCTGGTGTACTTCATCTTCATGATGTCCGGCGCCCTGGGCTACCGCGTGCCGCCCACCGGCTGGAAGCCCGCCGGCTGGACGCCGCCCGCCAAGCAGGTCAACAACGTCATGATCACGCAGCGCCACGTCCACGTGAAACGCGTCTGGGGCGTGCCGCAGTTCTGGCTGGTCTGGTGGGCACTGTGCCTGAACGTCACCGCGGGCATCGGCATTCTCGGGATGGCGTCGCCGCTGCTGCAGGAGGTGTTTGGCGGCGGACTGATCGACAAGCCTGAACTGGGTTTCGGCCAGCTCGACAAGGACCAGCTCGCGGCCATCGCCGCCATTGCCGCCGGCTTCACCGGCCTGCTCAGCCTCTTCAACATCGGCGGCCGCTTCTTCTGGGCCAGCCTGTCGGACAAGCTGGGCCGCAAGATGACGTACTTCGTCTTCTTCGTGCTGGGTTTCTTCCTGTACGCCGCCATTCCCTGGACCGCGCACATCGGCGCCCTGGCGCTTTTCGTGGCGGCCTTCTGCGTCATCCTGTCGATGTACGGCGGGGGCTTTGCCACCGTGCCGGCCTACCTGGCCGACCTGTTTGGCACCCAGATGGTGGGCGCCATCCACGGCCGGTTGCTGACCGCGTGGTCGGCGGCAGGCATTTTCGGCCCGGTCCTCGTCAACTACATTCGCGAGTACCAGTTGTCCATCGGCGTGCCGCGCGCCCAGGTGTATGACATCACCATGTACATCCTGGCCGGCATGCTGGTCGTGGGATTCCTGTGCAACCTGGCCATCCGTCCGGTCAACGCCAAGTACTTCATGACCGACGAGGAACTGGCCAAGGAAAAGGCGCTGGCGCACGAGCGCGCCGTCGCCTCCGAAACCCACGGCGTGGGCAGGTCCAGCTTCCGCACGCCGCCCGCGCTGATCGTCTTTGCGTGGGCCTGCGTCGGCATCCCGCTGGCCTGGGGCATCTGGATCACGCTGCAAAAGGCCGTCGTCCTGTTCCACTGACCCCACAATGCCGCGGCGCCGCAAGCGCCGCGCGCCAGTCCCAGGGCGCGAAGCTGCTACATTGGCAGCCCGCGCCCTTATCTTTTATGTGCCACACCCATGATCCTGCCCTTCCCCCTTTTTCCCACCGGAGCGACATCTTGAACGCGCCTGAACTGCACTGGGAAGAAAACGGCGTCGCCCGCTCGGCCCGCTGGCACTCGGAAACCGGCGCCACGCCGCCCAAGCGCGTCATCGTTGCCGACGACACCTTGACCGCCGACATGGCCTACCGCCACGCCTGCGAAGGCGTCGGCCTGCTGTGGCGCGGCGATTTCCAGAACGCGCGCCAGCTGTTGCAGGCCATCACGCGCCGCGTCGACAAGCGTCCGCGCAAACCGGTAGAAACCCAACTTGAGGCCTTCAACCAGCATCGTCAGGTCCAGTCGCAGCGCGCCCGCATCCTGGGCATGCTGCTGATTCCCTTCAACGCCGGCCACACCATCCCCTTGCGCCGCGCGCCTGACGCGCATCTGGCCTGCGAAGCCGCGAACGTGCCGGGCGATACGCCCTACGTCGCGTCGCTGCGCGAACTGCTGGGCCTGATCGGCGCCTACGAATGGCGCAAAAAGGGCGTTGAAATTGCCGCCCTGAACAACCGCATCCACCCGCACTACGGCGTGTTTTCGCCGGTGCGCGGCGAATATGTGGATCTGATCGCCAACACCCCGATGCCGCGCGGCAGCGTGGCCTTTGATATCGGCACGGGCACCGGCGTGCTCGCAGCGGTCATCGCCCGCCGCGGCGGCAAGCGCGTCATCGCCACCGACACGGATCCGCGCGCCATCGCCTGCGCGCGCGAGAACCTGGAACGTCTGGGCTTGTCGGGACAGGTGGACGTCGAACAGACGGATCTGTTCCCCGACGGCCGCGTGTCGCTGATCGTCTGCAACCCGCCGTGGCTGCCGGCACGGCCCAGCTCGCCGCTGGAACATGCCGTGTACGACCCGGACAGCCGCATGCTGCGCGGGTTTCTGAATGGATTGAAGGATCATCTGACGCCGAACGGCGAAGGATGGTTGATTCTTTCGGACCTGGCCGAGCACCTGGGCTTGCGCACGCGCGAACAGTTGCTGGAAATGATCGAGGCCGCTGGACTGCGCGTGATCGAAAAGCTGGATACGCGGCCGGTACACGGCAAGGCGCGGGACGCGAATGATCCCCTGTATGCGGCGCGGTCGAAGGAAATGACGTCGCTGTGGAGATTGGGCGCAACCGGCGTCTGACGGTCCGCGGCACGTCCTGACGCGGGACCGGACGGGCGCGCGAGCCATCACCGGGCCCGCGCGCCGCGTCAATTCAAGACATGCCGCGTCAACTGAAGACGTGCAGCGCGCCCAGCGCCAGGATCAGCGCGGGGGGCATCACCACAATGCCCAACCGCAGAAAGCTCAGCGCGCTGATATGCATCCCTTCGCGGCGCACGGCCAGCAGCCACAGCAAGGTGGCGAGCGAACCGCTTACCGACAGATTGGGCCCCAGGTCGATCCCGATCAGCAGCGCGGCGGTCGTGGCGCTGGACAGGTCGGCCATGCGGGCCAGCGTCCCCGCCATCAGCCCGGCCGGCAGATTGTTGATGACGTTGCCCGACAGCGCGGCGCCCACGCCGCCGGCCCACAACGCAGCGTCGGCGGACAAGCCCCGCATCAGATTTGCCAGATCCTGCAGCACGCCGCTGGCGGCCATGCCTTCGACCAGCACGAACAATCCGGCCACCAGGGGTAGCACGCCCCACGCAACGCCCTTGATGAGACGCAGCGGGCCCGACCGCGTAACCGCCAGCACCAGCGCCGCCGACACGCAGCCGGCGATCAGCGTCGGCAGACCCAGACGATGACCCAGCGCCGACGTGATGAGCAGCGTCCCGGCGGTGATGGCCACGCCCAGCGCGGCCATGCGCAGCGGCCACGTCATGGGCGGCAACGGCGGCGAGGCCTTCAACGGTTGCCGCAGATCATCGCGAAACACCAGCCGCAACGTGACGTACGTGGAGCCGATGGCCAAGACGGACGGCAGCGCAAAGTGCGCCAGCCACGGCCCCAGCGCGGGCATGCGGTCCCCAAACACCACCAGGTTGGCGGGATTGGAGATCGGCAGGACGAAGCTGGCCGCGTTGGCGATGAAGGCGCAGACATACAGGTAAGGCAACGGCGGCGCGCCGACCACGCGCGCCACCGCATAGACGGCGGGCGTCAGCACGACCGCAGTCGCATCGTTGGACAGCAGCACCGTGACCACCGTGCCTACCAGGAACACCAGATCGAACAGCCGCCGCGCCGACCCGGCCGCGTGATCGGCCGCAGCCACCGCGACCCAGTCGAACAGGCCCGCCTGTCGGGCGACCTCGGCCACCAGCATCATGCCGATCAGGAACAGGTAGACGTCGGTGCCCTCGAGGATGGCGCTGCCGGCCTGCGCGGCAGGCAGCAATCCCAGCGCCACCAGCGCGACTGCGCCGGTCGTGGCCCACACGTATTCAGGCAACCGCCACGGACGAAAGAGGATGGCCATGGTGGTCGCGGCGGCAATCAACCAGATCACGGCATTGGATAGCGACATGCGTTCAGAGGACGGTCAAGGAAGGGAAGAAGACGCCGATGCCGCGCGCGCCGTGGCGGCGCCGCGCGTCTCCGGCAACACCAGCAAGGTCACGCAGGCCAGCGCGGCAATGCCGGCAAGCGCAAGAAACGCTGCACTGTAACCCGCGTGCTGCACAATCAGGCCGGCGAGCCCGTTGCTGAGCGATGCGCCAATACCGAACACCGTGGTGACGGCGCCCAGGCTCGCATTGAACCGGCCGGTGCCCTGCGTCAGGTCCAGCACCATCAGCGGCAGCACTGCGCCGAAGATGCCCGCGCCGATGCCGTCGAGCAGCTGCACGCCCACCAGCCACGCCGTATCGTCGGAGAACGTGTAGAGCACGCCGCGCAACGGCAGGATGAGGAAACCGATCAGCAGCAGCGGCTTGCGCCCCCACTGGTCCGCATACCGCCCCACTGCCATCGCCGCGGGAATCATCACGAACTGCGCCGCGACGATGCAGGCGGCGGTGAGCGGCGTGGCCAGCGCCGGGTTTGCCAGGGCAAGCTTTTGCCCGACCAGCGGCAGCATGGCCGCATTGGCCAGGTGAAACAGCGCGCAACTCACGGCCAGCAGCACGAGCGGCCGGTTGGACAGCAACTGGCGCAGCGGCACGGGCTGCGCGTGCGCGGCGGAATCGTGGCCAGCTTCCAGGCCGCGCGCCTTATCCGGATCGATATGCGCGGGAAGGCGCATCGTCGCAGCCACGCTGGCCAGCGCCATCGCCGCCATCAGGTAGAACACCGCGACCGGACCCCACACGTACGCGAGGCCGCCCGCCAGCAGCGCTGCCACCCCGTTGCCCGCGTGGTTGAACGACTCGTTGCGCGCGATGCGTTCCGTGAAGACGTGCGCAGTGGTCAGCCCGAGGGTGATGCCTGCAATGGCGGGCGCGAACACCGACGATGCGACGCCCGCCACCGCCTGCGTCAGCGTGACCCACGCGAGGTTCGGGCTGGCCAGGACCGCCATGCATGCGACCGTCACGAGCACGGCGGCAGCGATCAGGAGCGCGCGCTTGTTCGATGCGCGGTCCACCAGCGCGCCCGCGGGTGTCTGGGCCGCCAGCGCAGCCAGCCCGGATATCGTCATGACGAGCCCGATGCTGTCGGGGCGCCAATGATGGACGGCAAGCAGGTAGATGGCGAGATACGGGCCAAGTCCGTCCCGCACGTCGGCCACGAAGAAGTTCAGCCAATCGAGAGGACGCGTCGCGGGCGATGGAGAGTGCAAGGCAGACGTGGAGAGCGTGGATATCGATCGGTGCCGCGCGCCAGGCGTGTGCCCGCGAGCGAATGGCGCATCTTAGATCACATCGTTTCGGGCGTCAGCGACATTGCGCTACAGCGGCCGGCGTTCAACGCCCTGTCAGATTCAGCGGCGCAATGCCGCACTATGCCGCGTTATGTGGCGGCCAGTTGCGCCCCGCGCCTGACCTCGCTCGGCGGCTGGCCATACGCGCGCAGGAACGCCCGCCTCATGCGGTTGCGGTCCGCGAAGCCGGTATCCCGCGCCACGATGTCCAGCGAATGCCGCCCTTCTTCCAGCATTGCGCGGGCCGCTTCCAGCCGCAGCAGCTCCACCATCTTCGCGGGCGAATGCCCCGTCTCTTCGCGGAACACCCGGCTGAACTGCCGTGGCGACAGGCTGGCTGCGTCGGCCAGTTCCTCGACCGTCAGCGGATTGCGCAGATGCTCCTTGGCGTAGACCAGCGCCCGCTGAACCCGGTCAGAGCGCGGCTCCAGTTCCAGCAAGGCGGAAAACTGCGATTGCCCCCCCGGCCGGCGGTGATAGACCACGAGCCGCCGCGCAACGTCGCGGGCCAGCGCCGCGCCGTGGTCGTCTTCGATCAGGGCAAGGGCCAGATCGATGGCGGCCGACATGCCGGCGGACGTCCAGATGTTGCCGTCGCGCACGAAGATGCGGTCGGGCTCGACACGCACCTCGGGAAAGCGTTCCTGCAGGCTGCGCGCGTGCGCCCAGTGCGTGGTGGCGGTGCGGCCGTTCAAGAGACCTGCCTGCGCAAGGACGAACGCGCCCGTGCAGACGCCCGCGACGCGGCGCGCTTCGGTGGCGGCGCGCGCCACGTAGCGGGCAAGGCCGGGCGAGATCGGCCCCGGCAACAGTTCGCCCGCCACGATCAGCGTGTCGGGCATGACGCCCAGGGCGACCGTCTCGATGCCGGCGTTCATGGTGGACCGGATGAGGCCGCCGCCTTCCGACAAGATGGTGACGCGGTAACCGTCGCGGTCCAGCGCGATGTTCGCGAACTCGAAGGCCGCGAGCGCGGCAAGGCCCATGACCTGGAAACCGTCTTCGAGAATGAGGCCGATCTGGCGCATGTTCAAACCCGTGTCTGTAAATGACTGATATAGGCTATTCAAGCCACACGGCATTCGTCAATGAACATCAATACCTTATGTCCTAAAACGACGCTTTATTGACATTTGAGCCACAACCGAACTGCCTCATAGTGACCACACCGCAACCCACCGAGGCACCGACATGCAACTGACGCAAAACACCATCTTCATCACCGGCGGCACTTCCGGCATCGGCCGCGCGCTGGCCGTCGCTTTTCACAACCTGGGCAACAAAGTCATCATTGCCGGCCGCCGGCAGGCACTGCTGGACGAGATCGCCGCGGCGCATCCGGGTATCGAAGGTATTCAGCTCGATATCTCGGATGCTCAGGATATCGACCGCGTCGCCAAGACCTTGATCGCCAAATACCCGACGCTGAACGTGCTGATCAACAACGCGGGCATCATGCCGTTCGATGATCCCTCGTCCACGGTCGACGACGCCGTGTCGCAGCAGATCCTGGAAACGAACCTGCTGGGACCGATCCGCCTCACGTCCGCCCTCATCCAGCATCTGAAGGCGCAACCGCGCGCGACGATCATCCACAACACGTCGATGCTCGCCTACGTGCCGATCGCCACCAACGCGGTGTACTCGGCGGCCAAGGCCGCCCTGCATTCGTACGCGCTGTCGCAACGATTCATGCTGCGCGACACCAATGTGACGGTGCAGGAGATCGCGCCGCCGTGGGTCGACACGGACCTGATCAAGAAGAGCGGCGATCCGCGGGCCATGCCGCTGGACGCCTTCATCGCCGAGACGATGCAGAAGCTGGCGAGCGATGCGCCCGAAGTGCTCGTCGACGCCATTCGCGATCTGCGCGACAACCCCGGTTCGAATGAGCATGCCTTCGTGCACGCGTTCAATCAAAGCCTGGTCGACAATCCGATTCCGGTCTGAGGCCGCGCAAGGCGCGCCGCCGGGACTTCCCCCTACGCCCGCCCCGCCGCCACATTCACGCTGATCGCGATGATGAAGACATTGAAGAAGAACGCGATGACGCCATGCGTCATCGCCATCCGCCGCAGCCGCCGGTTGACGATCTGCACGTCCGACACCTGGAACGTCATGCCCAGCACCAGCGAGAAATACGCGAAGTCCCAATAGTCGGGGTCGTCCGTGCCGGGAAAATCCAGGCCCTTGTGCATGGCGTTCTTATGGCCGTAGTACCCGTGGGCGTAGTGCAGCGCGAAGATCATGTTCATGTAGAGCCACGACAGCACGATGGTCGCGGCGGCGGCCAGCGTGTCCACCAGCGCGCCGACGCTGCTCCGCGCGTGCAGTTCGACCCACAGCGCGACGAGCACCATGCAGGACAGCGCGACGCTGCTCCACAGGACGCCGGTGCGGCCGACGTCGTGCTGGCGGGCGTGCAGGCGCATGGAAGCGGCGTTGGTGCGGCCGAACACGCGCACGGTAAGGATCAGGAAGACCAGCGCCCCGGCGTCAAAGCCAAGCAGGATGGCGAGGCTGGGCGGGAGACCGGCGGCGTATAGCGCGCCCGCGACGACGAGCAGCATGCCGGCGCATAACATCAGACGGCGATGAGCATCGAAGAACGGCAGCGGCTCGGCGTTCGACGCCGCGCCGGCATCGCCGGGCGTCTCTTGCCCGGCACGGTCATCCGGGGCATCGCTGCCCCGGGCGCTTTTATCTGAAGCTTTTTCCTCTTTAAGCGGCTGCATGGCGGGCTCCTGTCCGCAGCGCGCCCCCCCGGGCACATTGCACGCGCCGGGCTTGCGCAGGCCCCTACGCTAACTGATGCCGAGCAAACCGGCCAGCGCCCCGGCAAACAGCAGCCACAGTGGATGGATCCGGGTGACGCTGCCCAGGATCGCCACGATGGCCGTAATGGCGCCGAGCAGCCACGTGTGCACGGAGGCTTCGGTAATAAGCGAGGCGCTGGCAGCGACCAATCCAACCGTCATCGGGAAGATGCCCGCCTGGATGACGCCGCGCCACGGGCGGTCCTTGAACTTTTCCCACAGGCCCAGCGCAATGACCGTGATGATGGACGACGGGCCGAACTTGGCGATGGTCGTGGCAAGCACGCCCGGCAGGCCCGCGACGTGCCAGCCGACCAGCGTGACGACCATCAGGTTGGGACCCGGTGCGGCCTGACCCAGCGCGAAGAGCGCGGAAAAGTCGGCGGCCGTCATCCAGCCATGCACTTGCACGACCTGACGCTGCATCTCCGGCAGGATGGTGTTGCCGCCGCCGAAGGCCAGCACGGACAGCTCGGTAAAGATCAGGACGAGCGCAACGAGGGTATGGATCATCGGCGTTGCCTCCACACCATCAGGATGCTGAGCGGCGTCAGGACCGCCATGGTCGGCAGCAGCGGAATGCGCAGCACGGCGATCGCAATGAAACAGGCGGTGGCGACCACGCCTGCCAGCCAGTCGCGGCGCTTGATGACCGGCAGGCCAATCTTCACCGCCATCGAGATCAGCAATCCGGCCGCGGCAGCGGCCAGGCCGGCGAACAGGTGCTGGATGTCGGGATCGTCCTGGAAGCGGTCATAGACCATGCCCAGCATGATGACGATGATGGACGGCGCCAGGATCAGGCCCATCAGCGCGGCAAAGGCGCCGCGCGGGCCGCGGAATTTCATGCCCAGGGCGACGGACAGGTTGATGATGTTGCCGCCCGGCAGGAACTGGCACAGGCCCAGCAGTTCGGTGAATTCGGCGCCGGTCAGCCAGCGGTGTTTTTCGACGACCATGCGCCGGGCCAGGGGCAAGGCGCCGCCGAAGGCGGTCAGGCCCAGCACGAGGAAACCGTAGAACAACTGGCCGCACGTGGGGGGAGGCCGTACGCCGGCCTCATCGAGGGGAAGTGCTGCATTCATCATTTTTGCGGCCGGCGCACCGCCGGCAATGGGGGCTGGCGCGGTAACCGCGCCATAGGTGAGTAACGAGCTTGCAGCCTACTCCTCGCCCTACTTAATGTCTAATATATGACAAGTTCAAAACTCATATCGAACACATATGGCAAGCGTAGATCTGCGGCTCCTGCGTTATTTCCTGGCGGTCGCCGAGGAATCCCACCTGACCAAGGCCGCCGCCCGGCTGGGGATCCGCCAGCCCCCACTTAGCCAGCAGATCCGGGTGCTGGAGGCCGAGCTGGGGGTGACCCTGTTCCACCGCCTGCCGCGCGGCATGGAGCTGACGGAAAGCGGCCGCGCGCTGCTGGATGACGCGCGCAACATCATCGCGATGGTGGACCAGGCCGTGGATGGCGTGCGGCGGGTATCGCAGGGCGAGGCGGGCCGCTTGACGGTGGGATTCACGGGGTCGGCGGCGTTTCATCCGTTCGTGCCGTCGGTCATCCGGCGCTTCCGCGAAAGCGCGCCGCATGTGCATCTGGTGCTGGAAGAAAGCAGCACCGGTGAATTGCGCGAGGCGGTGGCCGAAGGGCGCATTGATGTCGCCTTCATCCGCGGCGCGCACGCGGACCCGGGCGTGCAGATGGAAACCGTGCTCGAGGAAGCCATGCTGGCGGCCTTTCCGGCAGACCACCCCGCCGTCAAGGGCCGCACGCGCAAGCGCATCGCGCTGTCGGAACTGGCGGACGAATCGCTGATCCTGTACCGGCGTCACAGCGGTCCGGGCCTGTACGACGCGATCATTACCGCCTGCAGCGCCGAAGGCTTCAGCCCGCGCGTCACGCAGGAAGCGCCGCGCATGTTGTCCACGCTGAGTTTTGTTGCCGCGGGGCTGGGCGTGTCGCTGGTGCCGGCGTCGCTGCGCCGCGTGAACATCGAAGGCGTGGTGTACGTCAGCGTGACGCATCCGGCGGCGCTGCGCGCGCCGCTGAACCTGATCTGGCGCGACGCGCCGCTGTCGGGCGCCGCGCGCAAGCTGATCGACGAGGCGCGGCGGCAGCGGGACGCATCGCTTGCGACGTAGCGCCGCCAAACCCCGCCAGCAGAACGCCGGTAAGCCCCGGCGCTACACTTGCCGCCACCGCATCCTGCATAGATCAGCGCCTTTCCATGCTTTCCGAATCTCCCATCGGCGTATACGACTCCGGCGTCGGCGGCCTGAGCGTCTTGCGCGCGATCCGCGACGCGCTGCCCCATGAGCCCCTGCTCTACGTGGCCGACTCCGCGCATGTGCCCTACGGGGAAAAGACCCAGGCGTTCGTCGAGCGCCGCGCCTGCGCCATCGCCGATTATTTCGTGTCGCAAGGCGCCCGCGCCATGGTGGTGGCCTGCAACACCGCCACCGCCGCCGCGATCGCGCTGCTGCGCAAGCGCCATCCCGAGCTCATCATCATCGGCGTCGAACCCGCCATCAAACCGGCCGCGCACCTGACGCATTCGGGCGTGGTGGGCGTCTTTGCCACGACCGGGACGCTGGCCAGCCCCAAGTTCGCCGCGCTCGTGCAGCGCGAGGCGCCCGAGGTCCGCATCCTGCTGCGGCCCTGCCCGGAGTGGGTGCGGTTGGTGGAACAAGGCGTGGTGTCCGGCCCCGAAGCCGCCGAGGCCGTCCGCGCGCCGGTGGCCGAGTTGCGCGAGGCCGGCGCGGACGTGCTGGTGCTGGGCTGCACGCACTTTCCCTTTCTGCGCGACGCCATCCAGGACGCGGTCGGCCCGGGCGTGCCGCTATTGGAAACAGGCGCGCCGGTGGCGCGCTGGCTGCGCCACCAACTGCAGGAACGCGGCATGCTGATTGAGCACGGTCCTGGCGGGCTGCACTTGCAGACCACCGGCGAAGCCTCCGCGCTGGCGCAGCTGGCAAGCCAGCTACTGGGCACGTCCATGACGGCGGACACGGTGCCCGACGCGTGGCGGGGAACATCGGCCGCTTGATCTGGCGCGTCGCCGGGGCGGCGCCGGCGGGGCGAATGTGGGATACAGTGGAACGCACGCCCCCCCTACGGCCAGCAAGGAGACGCCCATGAAACGCATCCTGATTCCCGTCGACGGTTCGGAACCCGCCCTGAACGCGGTCAAAGCGCTGCTCGACGCCCGCCGCTACGATCCCGTCGAACGCGTGGACCTGCTGACAGTCCAGATTCCCTTGAAGGCCGGCGCGTTCGGCAGCGGCCTGTCGCAGGAAGAGATCGACGCCTATCACCAGGAGGAAGGCGAGGCCGCGGTTGAGGCCGCCCGCGCACTGCTGACGCAGGCCGGCGTGCCGTTCGAGACCCACATCCAGGCCGGCGCAGCAGCCGAGACGATCGCGCGCGTGGCCGAAGAAACCGGCGCAAATGAAATCTTCATGGGAACGCGGGGCCTGGGTTCCGTGTCGGCGCTTTTCATGGGGTCGGTTGCCACGGGCGTGCTGTCCCTGACCGAACTGCCGGTCACGCTGGTCAAGTAAGGAGCCGCCATGCTGAATATCCTTGTTCCCGTCGACGGCTCCGAAAACGCCGACCGCGCCGTCGTGTACGCCCGCCGCCTGGCGCAGGGCGCGCAGTCCGCGCGCATCCACCTCATCAACATCCAGACGCCGCCGCGCGGGCGCGCCGGGGTGTCGCGCCTGATCACGCAGGACATGATCAATGACTTCTATGCCCGCGAAGGCCGCGAAGCGTCCGAGGAGGCGCGCCGGCAGCTGGACTCGGCTGGCGTGGACTACGTCAGTCATGTGGTATTCGGCAACGCTCCCGCGGAAATCGCGGGTTATGCGCAGGATCACGGCTGCGCGCGCATCGTCATGGGCACGCGCGGCAACGGCAAGCTGACCAACATCCTGATCGGGTCGGTGGCCAATCAGGTCGTGCAATTGGCGCATGTGCCGGTCACGCTGGTGAAGTAGGCGCGCATCATGCATGCCCTGCGTATCGTGCCGGCGGCCGCCCTGACGTTGACGCTGCTCAGCGCCTGCGGCGAGGTCGCCAAGCTTCCTGTCGAAGCGGGCATGGGGCCTGATCCCCAACTGCCGCCGCCCAACACCACGCTCATTCCCACGGTGAACACGGCCAAGGCCGTGGGCTGGCAAGCCGGCGCGCAGCCGGCTCCCGCCGCCGGCCTGGCCGTGACCGCCTACGCCAGCGGACTGGACCACCCGCGCTGGCTGTACGTGCTGCCCAACGGCGATGTGCTGGTTGCCGAAACCAATGCGCCGCCCAAGCCCGAGGACGCGCCGGGCGGCATCAAAGAATGGGCCGCGGGGCTGGTGATGAAGCGAGCCGGCGCCAAGACCGTCAGCGCAAACCGCATCACGCTCTTGCGCGATGCCGACCACGACGGCATCGCCGAAACGCGAACCATCCTGCTGGAAGGACTGAATTCGCCGTTCGGCATGGCCCTCGTCGGCAATCACCTTTACATTGCGAACGCCGATGCGGTCGTGCGCTTTCCCTTTACGCCGGGGCAGACGCACATCACCGTCCCCCCCGAGAAAGTCACCGACCTGCCGGCGGGCTTGAACCATCACTGGACCAAGAACCTCATCGCCAGCCCGGACGGGTCGCGGCTGTACGTGTCCGTCGGATCGAACAGCAACGTGGGCGAGAACGGCATGGACATCGAGGAAGGCCGCGCCGCCATCTGGGCGCTGGACGTGGCCAGCGGGCAAAAGCGCCTCTTTGCCACGGGGCTGCGCAACCCGGTCGGCATGGCGTGGGGGCCGGACGGCAAGACGCTGTGGACGGCGGTCAACGAACGCGACGAACTAGGCAGCGACCTCGTGCCGGACTACATGACGTCGGTGCGCGACGGCGGCTTCTATGGCTGGCCGTACAGCTATTTCGGCCAGCACGTCGATACGCGCGTGACGCCGCCGCGGCCCGATCTGGTGGCGCGGGCGATCGTGCCCGACTATGCGCTGGGTCCGCACACCGCCTCGCTGGGCCTGGCGTGGTCGGGCGGGGCCAAGCTGCCGGCGCCCTTTGTCCACGGCATGTTCGTCGGCCAGCACGGCTCATGGAACCGCGATCCGCGCAGCGGCTACAAGGTGATCTTCGTGCCGTTCGACCAGAACCAGCCCGCGGGACCGGCGCTGGACGTGCTGACCGGATTTCTCAACGACGCCGGCCAGGCGCAGGGCCGCCCGGTCGGCGTGGCCATCGACGCGCAGGGCAGCCTGCTGGTGGCGGACGACGTGGGTAACGTGATCTGGCGCGTGGCGCCCAAACCGTAGGCGCTGCCGCCCCCTCCATCGTCTTGGACCGGGCGCTGCCCGCCCCTACAATGGCGGCTCCCGAATTCCAGACTGGAGCGAGCATGAGTACGGAAAAAGTGGCGATCCTCACGGCGGCCGGCAGCGGCATGGGTGCGGCGGCGGCGCGCAAGCTGGCGGCGGACGGCTACCGTGTGGCCATCCTGTCCTCGTCCGGCAAGGGCGCGGCGCTGGCGCAGGAGCTGGGCGGCCTGGGCGTCACCGGGTCCAACCGCTCGACAGAAGACCTGTCCCGGCTGGTTGAAGCCACCCTGCAGAAGTGGGGCCGCGTCGATGCGGTGGTCAACAGCGCCGGCCATGGTCCGAAGGGCCCGCTGCTGGAGATCAGCGACGACGACTGGCACCTGGGCATGGAGTTCTACCTGCTGAACGTGGTGCGCATCACTCGCCTGGTCGCGCCGGTGATGAAGCAGCAGCAGTCCGGCGCCATCGTCAACATTTCCACCTACGCCACCTTCGAGCCGGAAGCGCTGTTTCCGACGTCGGGCGTGTTCCGCGCAGGCCTGGCCGCCTTCACCAAGGTGTTCACCGACGAATACGCGCAGCACAACGTGCGCATGAACAACGTGCTGCCCGGTTTCATCGACAGCCTGCCCGAAAAGGAAGACCGCCGCGTGCGCATTCCGATGGGCCGCTACGGCACGGCGCAAGAGGTGGCCGACCTGATCGCGTTCCTGGCGTCGAGCGCGTCGTCCTACATCACCGGCCAGAACATCCGCATCGACGGCGGCATCACGCGCTCCGTGTGACGCGCACGCGACGCGTCATATCCCCCTGATCTCATGCGTTTGGCCTAGTCCCTCGTCCGAATGACGGTATTGAAGCCCCCGGCGGGCTTTTAGTACCGTAGGTTTTTGCATTCGACGAGGTGCCCGGCGCATGACCGCTACGCCGTCAGCGGCTGCGCAGCAGTCCGCATCCCCTACCCCCGGCCAGGCCTCGCGCTTTCTGGCGCAGGCGACGTTCGGCCCGACGCCGGCCGACATCGACGCCGTCGTGCGCGTCGGCTACGCGGCGTGGCTCGACGCGCAGCTGGCGATGCCGCCGTCGCAGACGCACTTCGACTGGCTGCTGCAAAAGAACCGGAACACCGAGGCTTTCAAGGGAAACGGCATCAACGCGCCGCTGGAATCCACGTTGTGGCGCAAGTTCATCAGCGCGCCCGACCAGGTGCGCACGCGGGTCGCGTTTTCGCTGTCCGAAATCTTCGTCGTTGGCGTGTCGTCCATCACCGCGTCGTGGCCGCTTTTTGGCGCGGCGGGCTTCATGGACCTCTTGGCCGAGCATGCGCTGGGCAACTACCAGGACCTGCTGACCGCCGTGACGCAGAACCTGTCGATGGGCTGCATGCTGACCTATCGCGGCAACCGCAAGGAAGATCCCAAGACCGGCCGCCACCCCGACGAAAACTATGCGCGCGAGGTGATGCAGCTGTTCAGCATCGGGCTGCTGGTGCTGGAACAGGACGGCACGGTGAAAATGGTCAACGGCGCCCCCGTGGAAACCTATACCAACGCCGACGTGCAGGGGCTGGCCAAGGTCTTCACGGGCTGGGACATCAACGGCCCCGAGACGAACGTGGAGTTCCACCGCCGTCCCATGGCGCTGAACAACGCGCTGCACTCGATGGCGGAAAAGCGCTTCCTGGGCGCGGTCATCCCACCTGGCACGGACGGCCACCTGTCGCTCAAGCGCGCCATGGAGGTCATCAGCGCCCATCCCAACGTCGGCCCTTTCATCGGCATGCAGCTGATCCAGCGCATGGTCACCAGCAATCCCAGCCCCGCGTACGTGGGCCGCGTGTCGGCCGTGTTCAACGACGACGGCAAGGGCCAGCGCGGCAATCTGAAGGCTGTGGTGCGGGCCATTCTGCTGGATCCCGAGGCGCGACAGCCGGACCTTTCTTCGCCGCATTGGGGCAAGGTGCGCGAGCCCATCCTGCGCTTCTCGGGCTGGGCCCGCGCGTTCGGTGCCACTTCCACCAATGGCGAATGGGCCATGCCGGACACGACGGACAACACGATCCGGTTGGCGCAGAGCCCCATGCGGTCGGCCACGGTGTTCAACTTCTTCCGGCCGCGCTACGTGCCGCCGGTCACGGAACTGGCCCGCCGCCATCTGGTCGCGCCGGAACTGCAGATCACGGACGAGACCAGCGTCGCGGGCTACCTGAATTTCCTGGCGATCTACGCGGACCGCGGCTGGGAGGATCTGCAGACCAGCTATACGCCCGAGATCGCGCTGGCCAAGGACCCTGAGGCCCTGGTGGCGCGCGTCGTGCTGCTGCTGGCGGGCGATGCTTTCAGCGCGCGCACGGCGGTGTCCATTGCCAAAGCGGTGGCCACGCTGCCGCCGGACCGGCCGCGCGACCGGGTTCGCGCCGCCATCATGCTGGTGGCGGCGACCCCTGAGTATCTGGTGCAGAAATGACAGACCGCCGCGACCTCGACCGCCGAGCCTTTCTGCTGCGCGCCTTAGCGCTGGGCGCGACCCGCGCTGCCGCGCCGCTGGCGCTGAACCTGGCCGCCATCGGCGCCGCCGCCGCGCAATCCGCCCCGCCCTCCTACAAGGCGCTGGTGTGCGTCTTCCTGTACGGCGGCAACGATCCCTACAACACGCTGGTTCCGTACGATCCGTCGTCGTACCGCGCGTACTCCACGGCCCGCAGCGACATCGCCCTGCCCCGCGACCCGCTACGCGCCACGCTGCTGCGCGGCAAGGCCGACACACAGGGCGGCATGCAGTTCGCCCTGGCTCCCGCGCTCGCGCCGCTGGCGCCGCTGTACGAACGCGGCGACATGGCGGCCCTGCTCAACGTGGGACCGCTGATCGTGCCCACGACCAAGGCCGAATACATCGGCGCGCGCGTGCCCCTGCCGCCCAAGCTGTTCTCGCACAACGATCAGCAATCGGTCTGGCAGGCGCTGGCGCCGGAGGGCGCGTCCTCGGGCTGGGCCGGCCGCCTGACGGATCTTTTCGCGGGCGCCAACGCGCAGCGCACGTTTACCGGCATCACGGCGGGCGGCAGCACGGTGCTGCTGGCCGGGCGCAAGGTGGCGGGCTATCGGGTGGGCATCAACGGCTCGACGCAAATCGACCTGCTGCATCGCGACATTTACGGATCCAGCGCCTGCACCGCGCTGCTGCGCGAACTGATCACCGAGCCGCGCGAACACCTGATGGAACGCGAGATGTCGCGCATCGCCGCGCAGTCCATCTCCGCCGACACGCGCCTGCGGGCCGCGCTGGAGGGCGTCGCCGTACCGGGAGACTTTTCGTCGCCGCTCGCACAGCAGCTTCGGATCGTGGCGCGCATCATCGCCGCTCGCGACACGCTGGGCGCGCGGCGTCAGGTGTTTTTCGTCTCGCAGAACGGCTATGACAACCACACGGGGCTGAACGACGCGCATCCGGCGTTGCTCAAGGAAATGGGCCAGGCGCTGGCCGCGTTCCAGAAGGCCCTGTCGGAACTGGGCGTGGCGGATCAGGTCACCACCTTCACGGCCTCCGAGTTCGGCCGCACGCTGGGTTCCAACGGCAACGGCTCGGATCACGGCTGGGGCTCGCACCACTTCGTGCTGGGCGGCGCGGTCAACGGCGGCCGCTGCTACGGGGCCCACCCGGAAATCGCGCTGAACGGGCCCGGCTTCGTGGACAACGGCCGGCTGCTGCCCACCACGTCGGTGGATCAATTGGGCGCGGACCTGGGCGCGTGGTTCGGCGCCAGCCGGGACGATCTGCGGACGGTGTTCCCGAATTTGCGGCATTTCGGGCCGGAGCCGTTGGGGATGTTGAAGGGTTAGGCACTAGCGCCCACCCCGCAACCGATCTATAACGTCAGGCAACCCACCCGCCATCCGGCGGCGCTCGCGTTTCCTCCTTCCCATCGCACCGCAACATGAGCCTCACCCCCGATCTGGCGTTGCAACCCGCCACCGAAGAAGACGTGCCGTTCCTGCTGTCCCTGCGCAAGCGCACGATGACTGCGCACCTGCAGCGCGCAGGCGCGCCGCATGACGATGACCATCACCTGGCGCGCATCCATTACCACTTCGACGATGCCCAGATCGTCTGGCTGGCCGGCCGTCCCGCCGGCTTGTTCAAGCATTACCGCGATCCGGCCGGCTGGCGCATCGTGCAGATTCAGATCGATCCCGATTTCCAGGGCCAGGGGCTGGGCCGCAGGCTGCTGGCCAAGGTGCTGGACCGGGCGGACAAGGAAGGTGCGCCCGTCACCCTGAGTGTCCTGAAAGGCAATCCCGCCCGGCGGCTTTACGAGGCGCTGGGCTTCACATCTGTGAAGGAGACCGAGCTGGAGCATGAAATGCGGTATGACCCCGGCGCAGTCCGGCCGGGCGCTTGAACCCTTCGCGGCAGCTTTTTTCCGGACCGCTGGAATAAAGCGGCCCCGGCCGGCGTCCGTAGAGGGCAGTCCCCCAATCCTTCCCTTCTACGAGGCACAACATGCGCA